>JGI20191J14862_1000609_pt1 | contig 12029 bp, 10 predicted proteins | sample NGESurdeep092012_7_FD_14862 | JGI IMG/M metagenome (IMG submission 14862)
CGCCAGGCTCGGACGCGTCGACCTCTCCCCGCACGCGGGGAGAGGGAAAGGAAGTGGAAGGCTGCGCCAGCAGGCGCAGCCACAAATACTGCGCCACGTTGGTGTCCTGGTACTCGTCCACCAGGATGAACTTGAAGCGCTGCTGGTACTGCCGCAGCACGTCCGGGTGGTTGCGGAACAGCCGGATGCATTCCAGCAGCAGGTCGCCGAAGTCGGCGGCGTTGAGCGTCTTCAGCCGCTCCTGATAGGCGGCGTACAGCTTCTTGCCCTTGCCGTTGGCGAAGCTGGCGGCCTCGCCGGCCGGCACCTGATCGGGCGTCAATCCTCGGTTCTTCCAGCCGTCGAGCAACATGGCGAGCACCCGCGCCGGCCAGCGTTTTTCGTCGAGCTTCTCGACTTCTAAGAGCTGTTTGATCAGCCGGATCTGGTCGTCGACGCCCAGAATCGTGAAGTCGCTTTTAAGCCCGACTAGCTCGGCGTGCCGCCGCAGGATCTTCACCCCGATTGCGTGGAAGGTGCCAAGCCACGGCATTCCCTCGACAATTTGCCCGACCATGAGGCCGACGCGGTGCTTCATCTCGCGCGCGGCCTTGTTGGTGAAGGTGACGGCGAGGATTTCCTGAGGCCGCGCCCGGGCGAGATTGAGGATGTGGGCGATGCGCGTGGTAAGAACGCGGGTTTTGCCGGTGCCCGCCCCGGCCAGCACCAGGACGGGGCCATCGAGCGTTTCAACCGCCTCACGCTGTTCGGGATTAAGATCAGCGAGATAGGGGAGACTCCGCGCTCCGAGCGCGCGCGCGGCAATGCCGCCCGCCGCGGGCGGGGCCAAATCCAAGGGCGTGCGTAGTTTTTTCGGTTCAGCCATAGTTATCCACGCGGTCGTGTAGCACCGCACTGCGCCGCAATTGCGATTCTGTTACGCCAAAGATGGCACTCGTGAGTGCCAATTGGGAGGGGCGGAACGCGGCCTTGTCGGCATCTTCCCACCGCTTTAGTGCATTTCTGCATGATCTTTTCCGGAAACCGGTTCCCATCCCCGACTTGATCGGATGGGAACCGGTTTCCGGAAAAGATCATGCGCAAGCGAAAAGGCGGCTGCCGCGACGGCTACTGCGGCTTGTATTCCTCGCGCTTGCTGTTCGCGATCTTGACCAGCGCCTCGGCCGCCTTGCGATCCTCTTGCAGGAAGGCGGCGAATCCGGCCGGCGTGGTTGGCGCCGCCACCACCGCCTGCTGATTCAGGAACTCGATGAATTTCGTATCGCTGAAAACTTTGACGAACTCGGCATTGACCTTGTCGACGATCGCCGGCGGCGTGCCCTTCGGCGCGGCAAGTCCCCACCAACCTTGGCCCGGGTAGGCACCGAGGCCGACCTCCGCAAAGGTGGGCACGTTCGGCAGCAGCGGTGAGCGCTTGTCCGCCGATACCGCGAGCGCCTTGACCTTGCCGGTTTCGATCAGTCCGAGGAAATTTCCGACGCCGAAGCGCGTGACCTGCACCTGATTGGCGGCAAGCGCCTGCGCCGCCGGGCCGCCACCTTTGTACGGCACGCCGACGATTTTCGTTCCCCACTGGTTGTTCAGCCATTTCATGAACAAGTCGGGAAACGATCCGTCGCCGAGCGTGGCGTAGTTGAGGCTGTCGGGCTTTGCCTGGGCCAGCGCCTTGAGTTCGGCAACGGAATTCACGCCCAGCGCGGACGATACGAACAGCCCTTCGGTGAGAAAGAACAGCCGGGTGACCGGCACCAGGTCGCGGTCCGGCTGATAGGGCAGCTTATCGAAAAGCAGCGGATTGTAGGACATCGTGCTGTGGTAGATCACGCAAAGCGTATAGCCATCGGGTGCAGCCTGCGCGCAGGATTGCGCAGCGATGATGCCGCTGGCGCCGCCGCGGTTCTCGATGATCAATTGCTGGCCGAAGCGGGGAGCGAGTTCGACGGCGGCCGCGCGCATGATGACATCGGTGACGCTGCCGGCGGCGATCGAGACGATCAGCCGGATCGGCCGGTCCGGATAGGATTGCGCCTGAACCGAAGACGCGCAGCAGGCGAGGAGAAAACCAAAGATGATGCGTCCGATTTTCGCCATGACGTTTCCTTTCCCGAAGTTTCCGCGCTTATAGTTTTCCGTCGAATGCCGCGGTCGCGAAATCGTCGACCATATTGTAGCCCTGCCGCGTGGCGCCGGCATCGTAGCGGGCAATCCCCGGCACGTCGGATTCGATCTCGCTGAACGAATGCAGCAGGCCGCCGAAAATCAGCATCTGCCATTTCGCCCCAGACGCTTCCATTTCCGCTTCGAATGTATCGCGATCCTTCTTCGGCACCACCGGGTCCTGCGAACCGTGCAGCACGCAGATCGCCGCCTTGATGTCACCCGGCTTGGCGGGAAGCGGCGTCAGCAGATCGCCGTGCAGGCAGATGACCGCCTGCAGCTCGGCGCCGGCACGCGCGAGCTCCAGCACATTGCCGCCGCCGAAGCAGAAGCCGACCGCCGCCTGGCGCTTGAGATCGCCGATGTTGCGCTTGCCGCTTTCGCTGCGCAGCGTGTCGAGCGCGGCGCCGATACGCCGCCGCCGCTCGGGCGCGTCCGCGCGCAGCGCATTGGCGAGTGGCGCCGCGTCCTGCGGGCCGGACGCGATCTTGCCGCCGCCGTACATGTCGGCGACGAATGCCACGTATTTGCTGCCTGCCATCGCCGCCGCGCGCTTGATGGCGTCGTCGGTCATGCCGAGCCAATTCGGCGCCATCAGCAGCAATGGCCGGCGCCCGCTGGCGCGCTCGTCGTAGACCAGGGCGCCATTGCACGCGGCATTGCCCGCCCGATAACTGATCCGCTCAACTGCCACCGTTTGCCCCTTTTGTTGCTCGCTTAGCGTTGCGCATGATCTGTTCCGAAAACCGGTTCCCATCCCGGATCAAGTCCGGGACAGGCTTTTTCGGGATCATGCGCTAGCCGGGGATCACTTCTCCGATCATGCCGGCGTCGTACTGCGTGAAATAAAGATGACCGTTCGATAGCGGCGCGATGCAGCGCGCACCGCTCGCCAGCGTCGGAATATCGTATTCGCCAATCAGCGTTCCGTCCGGCGCCATATGGCCGATCTTGTTGGCAAAATTCTCGGTGAACCAGAGATTGCGGTCGGGGCCGACGGTGACGCCGCGCAGCGATGCGTTTGGCGTAGCGATCTTGAATTCGCTGAATTTGCCGTCGCGGTCGAGGCGGCCGAGCGCATTGGCGCCGGTTTCGACGAACCAGATGCTGCCGTCGGGATGGGTGACCATGGCGCGCGGTTGGCTGTCGTGGCTCGGGATTTCAAATTCGCTGACCGTGCCGTCGACGGTGATGCGGCTGACGCGGTTGCCGGAAGCCTCGCTGAACCAGAGCGCGCCGTCACGCACCACAATCGATAGCGGCTTGCTGCCGGGCGAGATGCCGGTCCTGAACTCGGTGATTTGGCCGTCCGGAGTGACGCGGCCGATCTGGCTGACCTCCGTTTCCGAGAACCAGACATTGCCGTCGGGGCCGAGCGCAATTCCATCGGGTCCGGCGCCTGCTGTCGGCACGGGAAATTCGGTCAGTGCGCCGCTTGGCGCGATGCGGCCGATCTTGTTGGCGTGCTTCTGCGCGAACCACAGATTGCCCTCGGCGCCGAGCGTTATGCCGATCGGCGTGGCGCCGGGGGTTGGCAAGGAAAATTCGGTGAAGGTGGAGGTGTGCGGATGAAAGCATCCGATCTTCTCGGTACCGCTTTCGCAGAACCACAGATTGCGGTCAGGCCCCTCGACACAGATGTAGGGTGCGCTGTTGGCGCTCGGAATTCGATGTTCGCGGATGTGCACTGAGCGTGGAGGTACTGAACGTGCCGCGCGCCGCCGCGAGGTCGCCTCTCCGGCTTTGCCTGACATCGACTGTCCCGTACCGCGATCCAGTACATCTGCATCACGGGTCGAGGATGCTATCGGCCGGAATCAAAACGTGTCAATCGCAATGCCGCCTTGCGATGACGCGAAAGCGCGTTCAGCTCTTGTCCGGCATCGCGATGTGGCGGCCGGCGCCATCCGGCTGCGGCAGGTGCGCATGCGCGGCCTGCATCGCTGCGAGCGAACGCGTGACGCTGTCGGGAAACGGCACGACTTTCTTCGTCGCCATGTCGACATGCAAGGTCATGTTCTCCGAGGTCGCCGACACCCAGCCTTCGGTGGCGTGAAGCAACTGCTCGAAATAGTGGATGCGTTTGGCGTCATAGTCGAGCAGTTGGAGTGTCACGCGCACCGGGTCGCCGTCTTGCAACTCGCGCAGATAGCGCACATGCGCTTCGGCGGTGAAGGTCGAGTGGCCTTGGCTTTTGAGATAGCCGAGCCCGATGCCGAGCAGTTCATAGGCCTCGTCCACCGCGCGATCGAACAGCACGTTGTAATAGGCCATGTTGAGATGGCCGTTGTAGTCGATCCATTGCAGCTCGACCCGCATCAGGGACGAGACAAACGGCGCAGGGAACACCGGTTCGGGATCGGTGCGGTCGAGCATCTTAGAGTCTAATCCATCCCAGCCAATTCAGTGCGCGCTTCACATTATTCTTGCGCATGATCTTATCCGAAAACCGGTCCGACTTTTCGGGATCATGCGCTGATCGGATAGACCGCCTTTTCGCCGCTGAGCACGCGCGCGACGTCGGTCGCGCATTTGGTCTGCAGTTCGTTGAGTGCCTCGATCGAATAGAACGCGGTGTGCGGAGAGATGATGACATTGTCGCGGCCCAGCAGAGGTGAATCCTTGGCCAGCGGTTCGGCCGCCACGACGTCGAGCCCGGCGCCGCCGACCTGACCGGAATCGAGCGCGGCAATCAAAGCCGGCTCGTCGACCAGCGGCCCGCGTGCCGTGTTCACGATGAAGGCGCCCTTCTTCATCTTGGCGAACACGCCTGCGTTCATCAGCCCGCGCGTCGCCGGCAGGAGGGGAGCGTGCACCGAGATGTAGTCGGACGTCTTCAGCAGCGTGTCGAAGTCGACGCTCTCGACGCCCGCGGCCTTGAATACCTCCGGCGCTGCGTAAGGGTCATAAGCAAGGACCTTGATGCCGAAGGCTTGCGCCTTGGGGGTAACGAGGCGCGGGATATGGCCAAAGCCGACCAGGCCGAGCACCGTTCCTTCGATGCGCCGGATCGGCACCACCGCCGGCATTTCCCAGCGGCCGCTCTGCACCAGCTTGTTCGACAGCGGGATCTTGCGGATCAGCGCGAGCAGCAGCGCCATGGTGTGGTCGGAGACTTCGCGGATGCAATAATCCGGCACGTAATTGACGGCAATGCCTTTCTCCTTGGCGGCGGGTAGATCGATATTGTCGACGCCCAGTCCGAAGCGGCCGATCGCCTTGCATTTGGTGAGCTGCATCAGAATTTCGCGTGTGAGCTTGGCATAGGTCACCAGAATGGCGTCGGCGTCCCTGGCGACCGCCAGGATGTCGTCGGCATTGGCGCTTTTCGACATGAGAAAAGTCGGATTGAGCCGCGCCAGCGCTGCCTTTGCGGGATCGAGAGAGGGAAACACGCTATCGGTGACAGCGATCACAGGACCGGCCATTGCAAACTCCAAATTCAAGACGATTGGAACGCGGCAAAACCTACGCCAGCGGAACTTGCGCGTCCACCGGCGGTGAGAGCGGAATCGATGTCCGTGATCCGTCGCTTTCGAGGCTCGGCCATCCCAGGTCGGCTATAGTCGACTTGGGACGTTAGGGTGCGCCGACATGTCGCGCGCCAGCGTCACGTCCACCTTGTCGGCGAATATCTCAGCCGGAAACGATCGTGCCCTCGACGGCCGTTTTGCTTCCGGCCCGGGCTCTACGCAGGCCGGATTTCCGGGGCTTGCCGGCTGCGTTAACCAAAAATTAACGATTGCCGGACCCGGCGGGGGCCCTCGGCTATCCTCCAAAAAACCAGGGAGACGGGGCAATGTTCAGCAAGGTAGCCCGGGGGACGTTTCTGCTCATTCTTGCGGTGATGGTCGTGTCGTGGGCCATGTCGGTCGGCAAAAGCAATCCGGCGGACCCGCAGAGCGACCAGCCGGTCGAACACTGGGACATGTACGCGTGACGCGCGGGCGCGAGAGATCGCGGCAGTCGTCTTCCGACCAGGGATTTTGCGCCGCATAGTAAGAGCGCTTCCGCCTCGCATTCCGAGCGCTTGACCTCGTTCGTCATCCCCGCCACGTTCGCCGCCAAAGCACGAGGCAAAATCCGATGGCGGCGGTGGCGGACGCGACGGCAGCACCCACGACAGCGTCAGAACAGGCCCGCGATCCGGCAGCGGTGGCGGCAGTGATTGTCGCGCTGACGGCCGCTTTCGGCAACCGCGTCGTCACCTCGCAGGCGGTGCGCGAGCAGCACGGCAATACGCTCACCTGGGTACCCAATCAGCCGCCCGACGCAGTGGTGTTCCCGCAGACCACGCAAGACGTGCAGCAGATTGTCCGCATCTGCGCCGGTCATGGCGTACCGATGATCCCGTTCGGCACCGGCACCTCACTCGAGGGCCACATCAATGCGCCGCTTGGCGGGGTGTCGATCGATTTTCGCGACATGAACAAGGTGCTGGCCGTGCATGCCGAGGACCTCGATTGTGTCATCGAGCCGGGCGTTACGCGCAAGGCGCTCAATGAACATCTGCGCGACCAGGGGCTGTTCTTCCCGATTGATCCCGGGGCGGACGCCTCGCTCGGCGGCATGGCGGCGACGCGCGCCTCTGGCACCAATGCGGTGCGCTACGGCACCATGAAGGACAATGTGCTGGCGATGAAGGTGGTGCTGGCGAACGGCGAACTGATGACCACCTCGCGGCGAGCAAAAAAGTCGGCGGCAGGCTACGATCTCACGCACCTGTTCATCGGTTCGGAAGGAACCCTTGGCGTCATCACCGAGCTCACGCTCAAGCTGTCGGGAATTCCCGAAGCCATCGCCTCGGGCGTTTGTCCGTTCCCGTCGGTCGATGCGGCGTGCAAGGCGACCATCCTCACCATTCAATCGGGCATTCCGATCGCGCGCATTGAATTGCTCGATGCTTTGCAAATCAAAGCCGTCAATGCCTATTCCAAGCTGTCGCTGCCGGAAGTGCCGATGCTGTTCGTCGAATTTCACGGCACCGACGCGAGTGTTGCCGAGCAGTCCGAACGCTTCGGCGAGATCGCCAAGGAGTTGGGTGGCGGACCATTCGACTGGGCGACTAAGCCCGAAGACCGCACCAGGCTTTGGCAGGCGCGCCACGACGGCTATTTTGCTGGCCGCCATCTGCGGCCGGGTGCTGCCGCCTTCGCCACCGATGTCTGCGTGCCGATCTCGCGGCTTGCCGAATGCGTAACGGCCACTCAGCGGGAGATCGCCGAGCTTAAATTGGTCGCGCCTATTCTCGGCCATGTCGGGGACGGCAATTTCCACCTGACGCTGCTCGTCGACATGGACGACGCCGACGAGGTTAAGCGCGCCAAGATCCTCATGGAGCGGTTGGTTGAACTGGCACTGTCCATGGACGGCACCTGCACCGGCGAGCACGGCGTGGGGCAGGGTAAGATGAAGTATCTGCTGGCCGAGCACGGCCCCGCGGCGCTTGCCGTCATGGCCTCGATCAAGCGCGCGCTCGACCCGCAAAACATCATGAATCCGGGCAAGATCGTCTCGCTGTCCTGAACGCGACATAGATTTGCCGCCAAGAACCGGCAGAAATAGCGTAGATTTTATATTGTTAAGCGCGAGCGCGGGCCGGCCGCGGCTCGGCGCTGGAGTTGGCGTTGCAGACCACCCTGCTCGGATTGGCGATCGCGATCATTCTGGCGCTGCTGGCGGCGCTGGTGGGTCCGCTGCTGATCGATTGGGGCGGCCATCGCTCGCTGTTCGAGGCCGAGGCGAGCCGTCTCATCGGCGTCAACGTGCGCGTCACCGGCGCGATCGACGCGCGCCTGTTGCCCTCGCCGCAACTCACGCTGCATGAGATCGAGATCGGCAGCAGCAGCGAGAGCAAGATCCGCGCCCGCTCGCTTGGCATCGAGTTCGCGCTCGGACCGCTGATGCGCGGCGAGTGGCGCGCGACCGAGATGCATCTGGCCGGGCCGCAAATCAAGCTCGGACTTGATGCATCCGGCCACGTGCAGGCGCCGAACATAGCGGTCGCGTTCGATCCCGATGGCCTGACGATTGACCGGCTGAGCATCGAAGACGGCAAGGTGACGCTCACCGATGCCGCGAACGGCGCCAGCGTCACGCTCGACGGGCTGTGGTTCAACGGCGAGGTGCGCTCGCTCGTCGGTCCGTTCAAGGGCGAGGGCGCCGTCACCATCGGCGGCGAACTTTATCCGTTCCGGATTGCCGCCGGGCGCTACAGTGACGAGGGCACGCTCAAGCTTCATGTCAATGTCGATCCGGTCAATCACCCGCTGAGCATCGAAGCCGACGGCGCATTGGCGCTCGCCGGCGGCGTGCCGAAGTTCGACGGCACCTTGAGCCTGGCACGGCCGGTCGGCATCGGCTTGCGCCGCGCGGCGCAAGTGACCCAGCCTTGGCGCGTGAGCGGCAAGCTCAAGGCTAGCGCGCAATCTGCGCTGATCGAGCAGGTGGAATTCCAGTACGGCTCGGAAGAGCAGGGGCTCAAGCTCACGGGCGTCGCCGATTTCAAGTTCGGCAAGCGTCCGCGTTTCGACGGCGTGCTGTCGGGCCGGCAGATCGATCTCGACCGCACGCTGGCCGCCGGCGACGGCACCCGGCCGCTGCCGGCTGCCGCCATCCGCGAGCTGGCCGAATTGGGCAGCGCCGCCTTCCGCCCTCGGATCCCGATCCAGATCGGCGTCGGCATCGACCAGATCACGCTCGGCGGCAACACCATCCAAAATCTGCGCGGCGACATCAGCACCGACGCCCAGGGGTGGAATCTGGATCGTTTCGAGTTTCGCGCCCCGGGCTTCACCCAGGTGCGGCTGAGCGGCCATCTCGCGGTCGGCGCCGGCGGCGTCGCCTTCAGCGGGCCGGCCGAGATCGACGCCGGCGATCCGAAGGTGCTGGCCGCATGGCTGGAAGGGCGCGCGGAAAACGCGCAGGGCGACCTGCGGCCTTTAAGCTTGCGCGGCGAGGTGACGCTCGGCAGCGAAAAGGTCGCGGTCGAGCGTCTCAAGGCCGAGTTCGATCGCAAGACTATCGCCGGCCGCCTCGCCTATGTGTTCGCGGCCGGCACCCGGCCGGCGAAGCTCGATGCCGAGCTCAACGCCCCCGAACTCGATATCGACGCCGCGCTCGGCTTTGGCAACGCGCTGCTCGCCGGCTCCAATATCGAGCGCCCGCACGACATGACGATCGCCGCCGATATCGGCCGCGCCACCGTCGCCGGATTCGTTGCGCGCAATGCCAGTGCCAGGCTGAAGGTCGATGTCGATGGATTGCAGATCGACCGGCTCTCGGTCGCCGATCTCGGCGGCGCCGCTTTTTCGGCGAGCGGCCGCATTGTCACCGCGGGGCCGTCACCGCAGGGCAACATGCGCATCGATCTCGACGCGCCGGACTTGACGCCGGTCATGGCCCTGCTGGCGCGCTTTGCGCCTGACGCGGCGCAGACGCTCGGCCGCCGCGCGCCGGCGATGGCGCCGGCGAAGCTGCACGCGCGCTTGACCATCGACGGCACCGCTCCGGCGACGCAGGCCAAGCTCGGTATCGACGGCAGCCTTGGCAAGGTGCGCGTTGCACTGAACGGGCAGGCCACTGCCGATCCGATTGCGTTCAGCGTCGGCGACATGCAGCTGGACGGAAAACTCGAAGCCGACGATGGCAAGGCGCTGGTAGCCATGCTGGGTCTCGATCGCATGGTGGCCGCGAATGCCGGCCCCGGTACATTGACGATCAATACCAGCGGACCGGCGCGCGGCGAGCTGCGCCTTGAGGCCAACCTGACCGCCGGCGGGCTCGATGCGAACGTTAGCGGCACGGCGCGGATTTTTGCCGACGATCCCGCCGCCGGCTTGCGCGTCACCATCATACGAGCCGACGCGGCGCCATTGCGTGGGCCGGGCGGCGGACGCGCCGCGCTGCCGGTCGCTCTTACGACCCGCATTGTGCTGGCCGGCAAGGATCTGTCCCTCAACGACATCAACGCCAATATCGGCGGCTCGACCGTGCGCGGAAAACTCGCGCTGGCGCTGCCACGGCCGCATCGCCTGCAAGGCGAGATCGAGGCAGATCAAATCGATGGGGCAAGCCTGATTGCGGCGGCGATCGGCCTGCCGGCGCCGGCGAGTAGCAACAACAATGCGGCCTGGGCCTGGTCGAGCGAGCCGTTCGGTGACGGCGCCTTCGGCGAGTTATCCGGCCAGGTTGCGCTTAAGGTGCGGCGCCTCGATCTACTGCCGCGCCTGACAGCACGCGAATTCCGCGCGACATTGCGCCTCGGCAAGGACGAATTCACGTTCGATGACATGGCCGGCGATGTGGCCGGCGGTCGCCTCGCCGGTCGGGTCTCGTACCGTGCCGCCGTCGACGGTTTGAAGGCGCGCGCCAAGGTTTCATTTGCGGGCGCCGACGTCGCCACTTTGCTCCCTGCAGGCGCGCGCCCGCCGATCACAGGATCACTCGGCCTTGCGATCGAAGTGGATGGGACGGGCTTAAGTCCGGTCGCACTGATCGGCTCGTTGCAGGGGGCCGGAAAGATCTCGCTCGCCGATGCTCAGTTCGCCGGTCTCGATCCGCGCGCTTTCGATGCCGTCACCCGCGCGGTGGACCGGGGGCTGGCAATCGACGCCGTGCGCGTCGCCGACGTGGTGAGCAAGGCATTGGAGAGCGGTCAGCTTTCGGTCAAACGCGCGGAAGGCGCAATTGCCGTCAGCGCCGGACAGGTGCGCATGAGCAATGTTACCGCCGACGCCAAGGACGCCGCGTTGTCGCTTGCCGGCAATCTCGATCTCACCGACGGTGCGATTGATGCGCGGCTCGTGCTGTCGGGATCGAGCCAGGCCGCCGACGCGCGGCCGGACATCTTCATGGCATTGAAGGGATCGGTTGCGGCGCCGTCGCGCAGCATCGACGTGTCCGCGCTCACCGGATGGCTCACATTGCGGGCGGTCGAAAACCAGGCAAAGCGATTGCGCGCGATCGAGGGTGCATCGCCGCAACCAAGAGGGCCGGCATCGGCGCCGAAGAGCGAACAGGCGCCTGCTTTGCCGCCACCGGTCGATGTCAGGCCGTTGCCGGCGCCGGGACGCGAGCGGCAGCCGGCGGCGTCAGTCGGCCCGCAGAACTGAGGCGCCCGTGCGCCGGGCGCCCGCCTCGCGGGTCGTGCTTGGCGTGCTGCGTTCGTCGCCGATCTGCAGGCGGTAGTGGTCGAGAACGAACAGGCGGATAGCGGATGACAGATTACCGTGATGGCGATCGGTGTCGATCGTGGCCACCAAGTCCGACAGAGTCATCTCCCGGCCGTTTGCGATCTCCTTCAGCCCGTTCCAGAACGCGTCTTCGAGACTGACGCTCGTCTTGTGACCGGCGATGACGATCGAGCGTTTGACAACCGGCGATTTCATCGGCCGTCTCCTTTTTCGATCCGGTGTTGATCGAGATCGCGGCTGGCTTTGACCTGCTGCGCGCCTTCGAGCGTGCGCAGGTGCTTGGGCTGACCGTGGGCAAGACGATTGGCGTGGGCATGCTGATCGTCACGCTGCCGCTTAGCTCGCTTGCGGGCCCCTCGAAGATTGACCAGTTCAGCCATTCCGCGCCTCGACGGTAATTGGATACTTGGTTGGTCGGGTCGTAATATGACCCCCTGTGCATCGCCGCCAAATACGCCGACACGTAGAATACCGCCTTCGTCATTTTTGGCAGACGACTCCGTAAGATTGCATCTCTCACATTTCGGGCGTTTGCCATTGAAATTCAATACACGGTTAGTTGATCGCAATAGATCACTAATCTTACTGTGTCACATATTTCTGCGGCGCGACGGTCCTGCGATTGGAGCGTTGCAGCATGGACATCGCGGCAGGCTTCTGACGAGCGCGCCGATCAGC
>JGI20191J14862_1000610_pt1 | contig 12021 bp, 13 predicted proteins | sample NGESurdeep092012_7_FD_14862 | JGI IMG/M metagenome (IMG submission 14862)
GGGGAAGAAACCCGAATCTTTCTCGGCGCAAAACACTTCGACTTCACTGAGGGCATGCGAAGCCGAGCTGCTCATATGCAGTTACGCAAAGCTCTCCTGACAGGGAGGTGTCACAGACACACGGCCGACACGAGTCGTCAAGCGTCGGGTGAGGGTCCAATTATAAAGATGTCCTTTCTGTTGTTTTCTGATGACTGGTACCCCCGGCTCTATTCCGTCATCTCGCCCGAAGCGCAGCGACCCCGGATCTTTTTCCCTCTTACTCTTTACTCAGATCGCTCCACGCAGGATTCATCGAATCGATAAGCCGGATCTTTTTCTCGCGTCTCCAAGCTTTGAGCTGCTTTTCGCGCGAAATAGCAGCGGCTGCGTCCGCGAATTCTTCGAACCAGACCAGCCGGCTAACGTTGTAGGTCGCCGTGAACCCCGGAATCTCCTTCAACTTGTGTTCGTCAACTCGGCGTCGGAGATCGTTCGTGACCCCGATGTATAGAGTGCGAGACGGGCTAGCGACGATGTAAACGAAGAATGACGATCCTGTCGAACGCATCAGTAAGCCGACTATACACGATCCGATGTTTCCCTCCCTCCGTCACCCGTCTTTTTTTGTGTCATCCCGACCGAAGCGGAGGGCCCCGGATCTTTTTCCTGCCTCACTCCGAACTCAGTTCGCTTGACTAGTACAACAGCGAACGCCCCCGCGAAATCCCGCGTTTTCCGGGGTAACCGCGTTTGTAGTATTGTTCCGCTCTGAGGTCTGCATTCGATGGCCAATAATGGTGGAGGAAACCAGCCCGAACAGGAAAGCTTGTGGGATCGCATATCACGCGGCCTCGTTGTCGACTTCGCTACGGCAATAGCAGCTTTTTATGCGATCGGACTCTTGATCGTGAATCTCGATCTTGGTCGATACGGTCTCGTCGCGGTTGATCTAGCTCGCCCGGAATACGTTGTGGTCGGTCTGCTCTGGACCATTCTGGTGACACTAACCATCGCTGCGATCTGGTTCGTGACCTGGTTGGTCCTTGATGTAACTTGGCCCAGTGCACTCTTCAAGCCTTTTGGTCGGGCCGCAGGACTTCTGGCCCTGGTCGTGGTCGTTCCTTCGGTTCTTGCGTTTTACATACTTGTCTTGGGAGTCGTATCCGGTGGCGGTCTCAAGGATATGTTTCACCCTTGGTTCCTGAACCTAGTTATGGGGCTCGTGGTACAATCCTTGCTTATCATGGTGACAGTTAGGGTCTTATTTCTTCTCAGGGCTCTAATAAGAGGCGAGCGCAAATCCGCGGAAAGACGAGTGTCAATCCTTTTGTTCCCTTTTCCGCCTTCACCAGACGCGCCTGAGTCTTCGCGCATATTGGCACTCTTCCTTGCGATAGGTACATCAATCGCCTTTGGGCTGGTGGGGTTCTTCGTTTATACCTTATTCGTATTTTCCCAAATCCCCCGAGAATGGGGCGGCGGTACAAAACAAGTAGTCGAGCTATTTCTGACGGAAAAGCTTCCGGTGTTCGCCGACCGTAAAGACATACCGTCGACTACAGATGGAAAGAGAATCGGCCCAGTAATTTGTATTCTGGAAACCGAACGCGTGCTGATAATCGCGTCCTTGAATTACCCTTACTGGTCAGAGAAGGACGCTAAAACGTTTGCAGTGGATCGAAAAGTTGTGACCGCAGTAGAATACGAAGGAGGCTATCGGCCTTCGTCAACTTTTCCACTGCCCTTAGTTGCCTCACCAAATCCGGCATCTTCGCCTTCCGTCAACCATCAGCTACGCACCGACGGCTCCACCAAATTGCACGAATAAGTCTTGATCACCAGCCACACCTCCTTCCCGGCTTCAATTCGCAACGCATCTATCGCTCCCGGCGTCAGATGCACCTCGAACGTCGCACCCTCCGCATCGATCATGACTACTACCCTCACGCCCTCGCGCCGCATCGATTCGACTCGTCCCGGAAAAGAGTTGCGCGCACTCAGGCCATGCGGTCGCTCACCCGCAACGATGATATCGCCGGCGCGAATCGCGATTCGCACCCGCGCCCCCGTTTCCGCGTGGCCGAGCGGCACTTCCAGTCGAGTCGTGCTCCCGTCCAACTGACAGAGCATCGTGCCCTGAGTCTCCGCGATCGATCTCACCGTCGCGTCGAAAACATTTTCGAAGCCGACTACCTGCGCGATCGTTTCATGGCGCGGTGTCGCGAGCACCTCCTGCGCCGTCCCCTGAGCGAGAATGCGCCCCCCGTCGAGCACTAACACCCGCTCTCCGAGTGCGAATGCCTCCGCGGGCGAATGCGTGACGTACAGGATTGGAATTTCGTGGGCCGCATTCCAGGCGCGCAGGTCGTCGAGAATCTTCGACCGGGTCGCGTTGTCGAGCGCGATCAGCGGCTCGTCGAGCAGGATCGCCGCCGGATTCGTCACAATCGATCGCGCCAGCGCCACGCGTTGGCGCTCGCCGCCGGAAATCTCACCGGGCTTGCGCGCGATCAGATGCGCGATTCGAAACGACTCGAGCATCGTCATCATTCGCGCGCGCCGCTCCTCGGCCGGTATCTTCGCGATCCCGTATTGGACGTTTTGCGCGACCGTCAGATGAGGAAACAGCGCGAGATTTTGAAACACGTATCCCAATCGACGCTCCGCCACCGGCATGTCGATGCGCGCAGCCGAATCGAACATCACTCGCGCGCCGAGAGCTATCCGCCCGGCATCCGGCCGCGCCAATCCCGCAATGCAATTCAGGATGGTCGTCTTTCCGCCGCCCGACGGCCCCAGGATCATCGTGAAGCCGGCCGGCGCCTCGAACTCGGCCTCGAGCGTGAAGCCGTTCGAGGTCCGATACGCGATGCGCACCGACAGACGCCCGTCGCGTATCGCACTGTTGCCGGATGCCATCGTTTCGCGACCGCGCGGCTAGCGATGCATCGGCCAGACCGCCCAGACTCGGCGGTTGAGCGCATACGTGATCGACAGCGTGACGAACGAAAACGCCATCAGCAGAATCGCCATGTGATTCGCGCCGGCATAGTCGAGCGCCTGCACATGATCGTAAATCGCGATCGAGACCGTGCGCGTCACGCCCGGGATGTTGCCGCCCACCATCAGCACCACGCCGAACTCGCCAAGCGTGTGCGCGAAGCTCAGCACGAACCCGGTGACCACGCCGCCGACCGAAAGCGGGAGCACGACGCGAAGGAAAGTGCGAATCCGCGACGCGCCGAGTATCGACGACGCGTTGATCAGGTTGCGATCCACATTCGAGAACGCCGCCGCCATCGGCTGCACCGCAAAGGGCAGGCTGTAGATGACCGACGCGATCGCCAGGCCTTCGAATGTGAACGGCAATCCGTGGCCCGTTAAAGATTGATACCAGCGGCCGATAGGGCTGTTCGAACCCATCGCGACCAGCACATAAAAACCGAGCACGGTCGGCGGAAGCACGATCGGCAGCGCGACGATCGATTCGACGAAAAATTTCCATCGCCAGCGGGTGAAGCTAAGCCACCATGCGATCGGCGTCCCGACCACGAGCAAGATCGCGCAAACGACCAACGCGAGCCGGATAGTCAGGAAAATCGCGCTCCAATCCATCGCAGCTCAGTGCGGCGCGGGCATTGCGCTTCCGTTGTGCTCCGCGGCGGCGTCCTTCGGAATCGAGAAACCATATCGCGCCATCAGCGCTACAGTATCGGGCTGCTGGATGAATTTCATAAATTGATTCGCAAGCCCCTTGTTACTCGACGATTTCAAAATCACCGCGGCCTGGACGATCGGCGGATAATCCGCGGCCGGGATTTCGACGTATCGTCCCTTGTCCTTCATCGCCGGCGCGATTGCCAGCGACAGCGCGAGGATGCCGGCGTCGGCGTTCCCGGATTGGACGAACTGCGCGGTCTGCGAGATATTTTCGCCGAGCACGAGCTTGCTTTCGATCTTGTCGTAAACCGCCGCGTGGCGCATCGCCGCAACCGCCGCGACCCCGTACGGCGCATGATCCGGATTGGCGATCGCAATCTTTCTGATGCCGGGATCGAGCAGCGTCGCAAGACCGCGGCTCAAGTCGAGCTTCGACGCGTTGGGTACCCACATCACGAGTTTTCCGCTCGCATATTCGTAAATAGTGCCGGGTTCAATCAAGCCCGCGGCCTCGAGCCTTTTGGGATAGTCAACGTCGGCCGAAAAGAACAAGTCGAACGGCGCGCCATTTTGAATCTGCGCGAAAAAATTCCCCGATGAACCATACGTGAGCTTAATCTTGCTCCCGGTTTGTTTCTCAAATTGGGTGGCAACGTCCTTGAATGCGAACGTCAAATCCGACGCCGCAGCGACTTTGATTTCCCCGCCGCCTGCCTCGGCGGGGAGCCACATACAAAGAATAGTTGCGAGAGCGAAAACCGCCCGCAGAACAATCTTGCCGCTGATTTTCGAAGCTTGGCCGTCCGCCATAATACTTGTCATAGCGCTTGAATAATGGCACACCTCTGGACGCTCGCACAGTGCCTGCGGCGGGTTCGCCGGGGCCGCGCGAGCATTGATTCGCGCTGGTCTTCATCGTTAAGTGGAAGAAATGGCAAAGAAGTACAAAATCGCAACATTTGCCGCCGGATGCTTCTGGGGTGTCGAATCGGCTTTTCGCGCGGTCGAAGGCGTGGTCGATGTGACCGCGGGATACGCGGGCGGCGCGGTTCCAAAGCCCAACTATCGAGCGGTTTGCAGCGGCAAGACGGGGCACGCCGAAGTCGTGCAGGTCGAGTACGACCCCGCGCGGGTATCGTTCGAGCAACTGGTGGAAGTCTTTTGGCAGATTCACGACCCGACGACGCTCAACCGGCAAGGCCCCGACGTCGGCACTCAATACCGCTCGATAATTTTTTATTCCGATGACCACGAGCGGAGNGCCGCCGAGGAATCGAAACGGCGGCTCGATGAATCCGGCAATCTGGGGCGTCCGATCGTAACGCAGATCGTGCCCGNCGCGGAGTTCTACCGCGCCGAGGAGAATCACCAGCGCTATTTCGAGCGGATGGGTATCGCGCCGAGTTGCGGAATACGCGCAAGGAGCGACTGAGGNTGTGATTCCGAAGGATTAGCGGACGCCGCGCGCGGCCTGAGCCTCTCGGCATTGCTATGCGGATGCGCTCGGGCGCGACGAGACCGCCTGATGCGATCGCTCAAATCATCGTCGTGCTGGCCGGTTCCTCGATCACCTTGTTTTCGAGCTTGCCGATTTTCTCGATCTCGATTCGGACCACGTCGCCCGTTTTTGTTTTTCGAGTCCGCGCTTGGCGCGAGCTAACGTGTTAAGCCCCAAATAATAGCGCGAAGAGACGGAGGCTGGGCAGCTACAGCAAGTCTTCTTTTGGCCAACGCTCCTGCAGTTCGCGGTCGATCGAACGGCGCGGCTTCTGGAGACCGTAGTTTCCATTCCAGAGTGGGCGAAATTTAAGGAGGAAGCGGCTCAGTTTTCCAGGGGGCGAGGATCTTGCCTGACTTATCTCATGTTCCGAATGGCGGATTCGATTTGACGTCGTTGGCAGCATCTTCGCGCCCTCCCCAAGTGCGTTGATACTTTCATCCCGCCCATCCGAACCGCCCCCTCCCTAGGGCAAGCAATCAATGTGCCACGAGCGATTGATCAATAACGCCCGGAACAGGCGGTGCGCTCCCACTATCAGTCAACCGGTAGCTACACATTGTAGAATGGATGCAACAATCTGCTTAGATTAAATTGGTGCTGGCCGGTTCCTCGATCACATGGTTTTCGAGCTTGCCGATTTTCTCGATCTCGATTCGGACCACGTCGCCCGCCCTGAGCCATTTGGGAGGATTCATCGCGGCGGCCACTCCGCCGGGCGTGCCGGTCGAGACGATCATCCCCGGCATCAAGGTGAAAACCGTCGATAGCGTCTCGATCTGTGCGAAGCAATCGAAGATCAGATTCCGGGTGTTCGAATGCTGGCGCTGTTCGCCGTTGACGAACGTGCGCAGGTCCAGCTTGTGCGGATCGCCAATCTCGTCCGGCGTTACGATCCATGGGCCAACCGGCCCGTGCGTATCGAACGACTTGCCCAGCGTCATCGTCGGCGACCGGCGCTGCCAATCGCGCACGCTAACGTCGTTTACGATCACGTAACCCGCGATTACCTCGTGCGCGCGATCGCGCGGCACGTGACGGCATCGCCTGCCGATCACGAACCCGAGTTCGCCTTCGTAATCCAGCGCCGATGACGCGCGCGGCAGATGAATCGGATCGTACGGTCCGGTCACGCAGCTCGATTGTTTGTTGAAGAAGATCGGAAACTCGGGCGGCTTCATCTTCGTTTCTTCGACGTGGTCCGCGTAGTTGAGCCCGATGGCGAGGAACTCCGGGGGACGCGCGATCGGCGCCTCGAGCCTGACGCTCTTAAGCGTAATCCGGTGGGCTGAATTCTTCGCCGCGCCCGTCGCGCGCTCGAGCGCGCGCGGCCCCGCCACGAGCAAGGCGGTCATGTCGCGCGGCAACTCGGGCGCCGCGGCCGCAAGGTCAACGATCGAGTCATCGACGACGACGCCGATCCGCGTCGCGCCGCCATGGGTGAATGTCGCAAGTTTCATTCGACTACAGCCGTTATTGCAATGATTAACCCGTCAGACAATGGCCGCCCAGGGTTTGGTAGTGTCCAAATTCGGACACTGCTGCGCCCAAAAATGGACGTTGCCCCGCGTGCTGGACTCCCCGAGGCTGGACATCATTTGGCCCGGCGGATTGAGTCAAGCACATACTCCGGGATTCCTCGCTGCGCGCAGAATGACATGGGCGGGTGGCCGATGCGGCGGGAGGGCGTGACTGCGAGCGTCATGATCGATGCGGGGGGCGCGTCGTTCGAGGTGCATCTGACGCCGGGGGCGATCGATGCGTTGCGAATTGAAGAGGGGAAGGAGGTGTGGCTGGTGATCAAGACTTATTCGTACAATTTGGTGGAGCNTTCAGCGCGGTAACCGGCGGGATTCAAAACCACGACCCCAGGCTTAGGATGAACTTTCGACACGCAGCATTTGCGAGAAGAGTCTCGTGTGCCTACGCATCCGAAGTGCGGTTCGCCTTGAAGCGTTTTCTTAATTCCGTGAAGGGTCCGATACCGATTCGCCGTTCGATGATTGAATGCAAAAGCGTGACGAGGTTCAAAGTAAGTGTGAGGACGTGTTTGTAGTGTTGGACTGCCATATCAATCTCGGTCTGTCCGATTCGGAACGTGTCCACGTCGCTGTAGTTAGATCTGAGGCGATACCGATAGAGAAAATCAAATACGGATGTGGGGGGAATCCTTCCGGCCAACTGTTGCTTTTTGGCGCGATTAAGCCTGCTTTTTCGCCTTTGCTTTCGATGATGATCAAAGGAGGCTTCGAATGCATGGTCACGAGTGGTGGCGATCGCCTTAGCAACAAAAGTTTCGGCGTTAGACTGTGTAAGCGCGGACAGCGCGTTGATGGCCTTTGTGTCTGCCCGAGTTGCGCCCGTTCCGGAAAACGAGGCCGGAGTCGCTCCGCCCGGAAAGATGTCCCCTGTGCAGGTGATGCTAAAGGGACGCGGAAGAAGGGTTCTCGCCAAACTAGCGGACGCTTCCCGCAAGAAGCTAGAGTGAGTACTGGGTTGATCGCTGCGTAGCGCTTCCAATGCCGCCAAACCAACTCCGTGTATGGCATAGTAAGATTGAACCGGGAGCCATAGGTTAGCATCGACGGCCAGTTCCGGCTCTTTATCGATCGGTAGATTCTCCATAGCACGCAACGTCAACCGACCGCGATAGAGCGGGCGCCGCAACGCCTCGATGCTTACTTTGCCATCAGACTTAAGGCGCACAAACTCTGGTATAGCGACTTACGCTCCGCGTAAGGCTTGTGGATCCCTAGTCAGCAAGCTGAACGAACTTACATAGTGGAAGTACGTTAAGAAGGTGTTTTTCGCGTCGATCTCTTCACTGCTCATAAGTTTGGGCCCAAAATTGCCTGAGAGCTGCTCTTGCTAAGACTATATCAAATTTGGGTGAAAAGAGACGATCGGGAGTTCATCCCTGATTCGCGATAGCTCCAATTACGGAAGACCGATCTCACCGCGCGAGACCGTTACCCTAGCGTCGCGCTCAGAGACGGGGTTGGGGCGGGATTTCGCGGGGGGGGGCGGTCAGAATTTGAATTCGGCTTTCAGGCGCTCGGCGACGAACATCTGAAGCAGTGATTGATAGGGCACGTCGCGCTTGGTCGCCAGGAGCTTCAAGCGATCCAGCATCGGCTTCGGCATGCGGAGCGAGATGGTCTGGGACGAGGGCTTCAGGTTCGGCAGCGTTACGTGCCTGGCCTTGCGCCAGTCGATGTAGTCGGTCGAGTCGTGCGACGCCCAAAACTCGCGCTCGGCATCTTCGGTTCTGAATTTCGGTACCGCTTTTTTCATGATGATTGATGCTGACAGGGTACGCCGGTGCGCATCGCGGACCAAGGGAGCTGCGCCGCATCGCGCGGCGGGGCGCTCTCGTGCAAATCAAGCGATCTGAGTTCAGACGGAGGCGGAAAAAGATCCGGGGTCCCTCCACTTCGGTCGGGATGACGGAAGGGGTCGGGATGACGGAAGGAAGCAATCATGCGGCGCATCAGACATTCGCGCCGCAGATGTCCCTCACCCAAACCCTCCCCCGACAAACGGGCGAGGGAATAAGAGATGACCCTCACCCGCGCCTCGACGACTCGGCGCGGCCTCTCTCTGTCAGAGAGAGGCTGACGATCGTCTTCGAACGGCGGGTGAGGGTCCGCTTTCCAAGATGCCCTTCTTGGATCCGCGATTCCTCGCTTCAGCAGCCTTCGCTCAGAATGACACGAGCGCCGTTTGCTTTGTTTGTGTCATCCTGAGCGCAGCGAAGGAACCCGGATCCTTTTCTTTGCCTCGCCCTGACAGGTCAGGGAGACGCCGCGCCTTCGGCGCGGTTGTTAAGAAGAGCAGCGAACTTCGATATGAATGGTCGGTCCGCGACGAGGTCCGAATAGTTGTCACTGTCAGACGCCGAACTTCGCGAGATTGTAGCAAATCTCGCGACGCGACCCGGCCATGAGCCGGTCCGCCGCGACGTTCAGACCAATCTCATTGGGCACTTGGGCGCCTCCAGATCCGACGTAAAACTCGAACAGCCACTGCCTGAGGTTCATGGCCGCCTTGACGCGCTGCTGTGCCACACCGTTTTCGAATTCAAAAAGGATCTGCGGCGCGAGAAGCCCGAAGCCGAACGTCAGCTCGGAGACTACCTTCGCGAACTTGAGCGGCGGACAGGGCACCACTACGTAGGCGTCGCAACCGACGGCGCGGAGTTCATTCCCTACGAACTGCAGCGCGACAAGCTGGTCGCCAGGACGCCGTACAAGGTTTCACGGACAGATGTTCGCGGACTCGCGCTCTGGCTCAGCCCGTTCGTCGCGACTCGCCCATCGGAGCGCCCAGATCCCGAGGGCGTGCGAAAGGAGTTGGGCAAGGAAAGTCTGGTCTTTGAGGTTGCCGAGGCTCGGCTGCGGGAACTGTGGAATTCCGTCCGGAAACATCCCGAGGTTGCACTCAAGCGCAAGCTCTGGGCGGACCGGCTGCAGCTGGTGTACGGAACGCTCATCGATGACGACACTCTATTTTTTCAGCACACCTATCTCACGATCGTTGCCAAGACCATGGCGACACTCGTGCTTGGCGTCGAAATACCCGAGCCTGCGGACTTATTGGTTGGCAAGCCGTTTCAGGACGCAGGCATCGACGGCGTAGTAGAGTCGGATTCCTTCGACTGGGTGCTCGCGACTCCTGATTCGGACGATCTGATTCGCCGCATCGCGGCACAAGTCGCGCGTTTCCGGTTGGGCGATATCGAGCACGACGTACTGAAAGGTCTCTATGAATCGCTGATCGATCCGCAACAGCGGCACGACCTCGGCGAATATTACACACCCGATTGGCTCGCGAATCGCATCTGCGCACGCGTTATCGAAAATCCGCTCGCTCAGCGTGTTCTTGATCCGTCTTGCGGCTCGGGAACCTTTCTATTTCATGCGGTTCGCAGGTTGTTGGCTGCTGCAGACGCCGCAGGTCTCAGCAATCGAGATGCGATTCAACGATGCACCGGACAGGTCATGGGTATCGATGTTCATCCGGTTGCAGTCATCAATGCACGCATCACGTATCTACTGGCCATCGGCGAAAATCGGCTGCGAGACCGGCCAAGAGTCAGCATCCCGGTCTATCTCGGCGATTCGATGCAATGGAACACGAGTGCGATCCTGAGCGGCCAAGAAGTGCGAATCGATGTTCCGGAAAGCGCGCCTCTTTTGTTTCCGGTGCGGGTCGCGCAGAATCCGGCGCTATTCGATTCGGTAATCAATGAGATGCTGCATCTCAGCGAGACCAATTCGCCTCCTGAGGCCTTCGAAGCATGGATAAAGCGTCAAGGCGCAGAGGAATTCACCGGCGGCGATACTCCGGTCACGCTGGTATCAACATACACGCGCCTCGCGCAATTGCGACGTGACAATCGCAACCACATCTGGGGTTATGTCGCTCGGAATCTGAGCCGTCCCGTGTGGCTGGCTGCGCCAGGCGAAAAGGTGAACGTTTTGGTGGGGAATCCCCCTGACTCTCGTACCGCTATATGTCGGACGAGATGCAAACGCGCTTCAAAGCGGAATGCAAGAAACGGGGAATGTGGGCGGGCGGAAAGGTTGCAACTCATCAGGACCTCTCGGCATACTTCTTCGTCCGATGCATGGAACTCTACCTCCGCACCGGTGGGAAGATCGCGTTTGTGATGCCTTACGCCACCTTGACCCGCCAGCAGTACCGCGGATTCGTCACCAAGAGCGTAAAATCGGAAAAAGGACCTGTAACAGTACCTGCCCGCAGATTCACCGAAGCTTGGCTCTTCGACGAGTCAGTCAAGAACCTGTTCAATGTTCCATCTTGTGTGCTCTTTGCCGAGAACGGCGAAGCCAGGAAACTGCCAGCGACAGCATCCAGCTTCTCGGGTGAACTACCGAGCCGCGATCCCACCGAAGCGCAGGCAAATCGGGCACTCACCTGGAAAGCCGTGCCGTGGCCGACCGCGGCAACCGCTACGTCCCACTACACCAAACGATTCAAGAAAGGTGCAACCGTATTTCCAAGGCGGCTTTTCGTAGTGGTCCCTTCTGGTGTTGGTAGGTTTGGCTCAGACCCAGACGTGCCGGTGGTTGAAAGCCGCGAGAGTGCGCAGGAGAAGAAGCCGTGGAAATTTCTGCCACCCATCACTGCCCCGGTCGAGAAAGCGTTCCTTCGGCCGCTCTACTTGGGAGAATCCGTAGCGCCGTTCCGATTACTTGAAGCAGCTCTCGCAGTTATTCCTTGGAATAAGGACAGTTTGTTGGACGCGCGGAACGCTCGGAATAGGGGGTTCGCCCATCTAGCCGCATGGATGACAGCAGCTGAAAGAATGTGGGGCGAGAACAGAAAAGAGACGATCACTCTGTGCGAGAAATTAAACTTTTATGGCAAGCTATCCGCTCAGATGCCACCCGCGAGGCTGCGCGTGGTCTATGCGAAAGCTGGTACATTGGCGGCCGCTGCAATTCTAAGAGACCGTGCCGGCATCGTGGAGAACAAGCTGTACTGGGCAGAGTGCGACTCGGAGGGGGAGGCCAACTTCCTAATCGCGGTGATCAATAGCGAGACACTTCGTTCGAAGATCGCGCCAGATCAGAGTCGCGGCCAGTGGGGCGCTCGAGACTTTGACAAGCTTCTCATTAATAGCATTCCAGAATTCGACTCAAAAAATGACGTTCACAATGCCTTAGCCAAAGCTGCCGAAACCGCGACACTTGTCGCGAAAAATGTCGAACTCCCCGAAGCAATTCACTTTACGCGGGCGCGGCAACGGATCCGCGCCGCGCTGCGCGAGGATGGCATCACGCAGAAGATCGACAAATCGGTCGAGAAATTGCTCGCGGGTTAGCGGAAGCTTCCGATCCCTCGATGATAGCGCG
>JGI20191J14862_1000612_pt1 | contig 12018 bp, 8 predicted proteins | sample NGESurdeep092012_7_FD_14862 | JGI IMG/M metagenome (IMG submission 14862)
ACGATCTCCATGGCGCGGCCGCCCAGCACGTAGGACGGCCGGATCACCACCGGATAGCCGATCTCCTCGGCGATGGCGCGCGCAGCATTCGGCGAGGTGGCGATGCCGTTCTGCGGCTGGCGCACTTTCAGTCTGTCGAGCAATTTCTTGAAGCGCTCGCGGTCTTCCGCGAGGTCGATCATGTCCGGCGAGGTGCCCAGGATCGGCACCTTGGCTTTTTCCAGATGCTCAGCCAGCTTGAGCGGGGTCTGGCCGCCGAACTGCACGATGACGCCATGCAGCGTGCCGTTGGCGCGCTCGGTGTCGATGATCTCCAGCACGTCTTCCGGCGTGAGCGGCTCGAAATAGAGCCGGTCGGAGGTGTCGTAGTCGGTCGACACCGTCTCCGGATTGCAGTTGATCATGATGGTCTCAAAGCCGACTTCCTTGAGCGCGAAGGCGGCATGGCAGCAGCAATAGTCGAATTCGATGCCCTGACCGATGCGGTTGGGCCCGCCGCCGAGGATGATGACCTTCTTCTTGTCGGTCGGCGCCGCCTCGTCGGCGACTTTGCCAGCGAACGGGGTCTCGTAGGTCGAGTACATGTAAGCCGTGGGCGAGGCGAATTCGGCGGCACAGGTGTCGATGCGCTTGAACACCGGCCGCACGCCGAGCGCGCGGCGCTTTTCCATCACCGCGTCGGCGCTGTGGCCGGTGAGTTTGCCGAGACGGGTATCGGAAAAACCCTTGGCTTTGAGCCGGCGGAACGCGCCCGCCGTGGCTGGGAGGCCCTTGGCTCTGATCTCGGCCTCCGCCTCCACCAGCGCGCGGATCTCGTTCAGGAACCACGGATCGATGCGGCAGGCATTGTGGATCAGCTCGTCATTGGCGCCGAGCCGCATGGCCTGCGCGATGTTGAGCAGGCGGTCCGGCGTCGGCGTGCCGAGCGCGGCGCGGATGGCGGCCTTGTTGTCGGCGTCATCGATGCCCTTGGCCGGATCGAAGCCCTCGATGGTGATTTCATCGAGCCCGGTGAGGCCGGTCTCCAGCGAGCGCAGCGCCTTCTGCAGGCTCTCCTGGAAGGTGCGGCCGATCGCCATCGCTTCGCCGACCGATTTCATCGAGGTGGTCAGCACCGCCGCGGCGCCGGGAAATTTCTCGAAGGCAAAACGCGGAATCTTGGTGACCACGTAATCGATGGTCGGCTCGAACGAGGCCGGCGTGGCGCCGCCGGTGATGTCGTTGGCGATTTCGTCCAGCGTGTAGCCGACCGCCAGCTTGGCGGCGACCTTGGCGATCGGGAAACCGGTCGCCTTGGAGGCGAGCGCGGAGGAGCGCGACACGCGCGGATTCATCTCGATGATAACCAGCCGCCCGTCCGCCGGGTTGACCGCGAACTGCACGTTCGAGCCGCCGGTCTCCACCCCGATCTCGCGCAGCACCGCGATCGAGGCGTCGCGCATCATTTGGTATTCCTTGTCGGTGAGCGTGAGCGCCGGCGCGATGGTGATCGAATCGCCGGTATGCACGCCCATCGGATCGACGTTTTCGATCGAGCAGATGATGATGCAGTTATCTTTCTTGTCGCGCACCACCTCCATCTCGAATTCCTTCCAGCCCAGCACCGATTCCTCGATCAACACTTCGCTGGTGGGCGAGGCGTCGATGCCGCCCTCGACGATGTCGATGAACTCGGCCTTGTTGTAGGCGATGCCGCCGCCGGTGCCGCCGAGCGTGAACGAGGGGCGGATGACCGCCGGCAGCCCGATGTCGTCGAGCGCTTCCAGCGCCTGCGCCAGCGTCTTGATCTGGTGCGAGCGCGGCGTCTCCAGCCCGATGCGTTTCATCGCCTCGCGGAACAGCTCGCGGTCCTCGGCCTTGTCGATGGCGTCGGCGGTGGCGCCGATCATCTTGACGTTGAATTTCTCCAGCACGCCCATCTTGCGCAACGACAGTGCGCAATTGAGCGCGGTCTGCCCGCCCATGGTGGGGAGCAGCGCGTCGGGGCGCTCCTTCTCGATGATCTTGGCGACGATCTCCGGCGTGATCGGCTCGATATAGGTGGCGTCGGCGAGATCGGGATCGGTCATGATGGTCGCCGGATTGGAGTTCACCAGGATGACCCGGTAGCCCTCCGCCTTGAGCGCCTTGCAGGCCTGCGTGCCGGAATAGTCGAACTCGCAGGCCTGCCCGATGACGATCGGGCCGGCGCCGATGATGAGGATCGATTTGATGTCGGTTCGTTTGGGCATCGGCTCCCGGAAACTGGACACAAAAAAAGGGCGCGCCTATGCGCGCTCCCCCGGACCGCGCTGAGGCCAAGCCTCGCGCGCGAGCGGTCTTTAGACCAGATTCGACGGGCAGGGAAGGGCGATGGGTGGATTAGTGGTGGACGAAAAAGGCCGCCGAAACGATAGTCATGTTAGGAACGCCCCGCCATGAGTGCCTCCACAAACCTCGTGTTTCCCGGCGAAGCCGGGTCCATGCCGGCCCTCGGCTTCGGCACGTCGCCGATGACCGGTGGGCTGTCGGCCGACACCGTCGCCGCAGCGCTGAAGGCCGGCTATCGCCACATCGACACCGCGCGCAAATACGGCACCGAGCGCGCGGTGGGAGAGGCGATACGAGTCTCGGGGGTGCCGCGTAACGATATCTTCCTCACCACCAAGGTCAGCCACGAAAACTTGCGCGCCGGTGACTTTGCAAAATCAGTGGATGAAAGCCTCGCCGCGCTCGGGGTCGATTACGTCGATCTCCTGCTCATTCATTGGCCCAATCCGGAGATTGCGCTGAGCGAAACCATGCCGGCGCTAGCCAAGGTCAAGCGGCGGGGGCTGGCGCGCCACATCGGCGTCGCCAACTTCAACGTCGCGCTGCTCGAGCAGGCGATCAAGCTCTGTCCCGAACCGCTGGCCGCGTTGCAGGCGGAATATCATCCCTATCTCGACCAGTCGAAGCTCTTGGCTGCGGTGCGCGAGCACAAGCTTGTCTTCATTGCCTATTGTCCGCTCGGGCGCGGACGCCTGTTCGGCGATCCGGTGCTGGCCGAAATCGCCGGGCAGCGCGGGCGCAGCGTCGCCCAGATCGCGCTACGCTGGTTGTTGCAGCAAAACATCGCCGCCATTCCGTTCTCGTCGAAGCCGCAGCGCATCGCCGATAATTTCAATGTGTTCGATTTCACTTTGACCGATGTCGAAATGAAACGAATCGCCGCGCTCAAGCGCAGCGATGGCCGCGTCGCCAATCCGGCCGGGCGCGTCCCCGGCGGCTGGGATTAAACGTTTGCGGCGACGAGGAGGTTAGGCGGGCTTGGCGAGAAACGTCATGCGCCACTGGTTGTGGCCGATATTGCGCGCCGCGCGCTGGGCAGAATAACCGGCGGCTCTAAGCTTTTCCAGCATCGCGGCTGCCTCGTAGTGGGAAAGCCCGACGGTCTTCTTCAGCCGCAGATAATCCGACACGAAAATCCGCAGCAGCCCGCCGACCGCGGCCCAGAAGAAACCGTTGGCGGCGCCGCATTTGAGTAGCGACCACGCCGCCGCCGCCGCCGCCAAGCGCGGCGGCACAATGTCGCCGAGCACGAGCAGGCCGTCCGGCTTGATCAGCTTGCGGAACATCGCCAGCAATCGGTCGAGCTCCGGCCCACTCAAATACTGCGCCACCGAATGCAGCACGATCAGATCGAACGAGCCGGCCGGCATTGCCGCCGCCGCATCGGGCGTGAGCACGGAAATCTTAGCGTTCCCGGCATAGCGCGCGCTCAGTGCGGCGCGCACATTGGGCGCCGCCTCCACCATCGTGAGATGTCCGCACGCGGCGGCGATGACATCGGCCGCGGTCGCCTCGCCGCAGCCATAGTCGAGCACGGCGGCGGTCGTCTTCGGCACCAGCGCACGGATGTCGTCGGCGATCTTGCGGTAGTGCACGTCGCGGTGCCGCGCATTCACGTAAATCAGCGAATGCCGCATGTCGTAGAAGCTGATCCAGTCGGACATTGTTTATGCGATCTTGGCTTACGCGATCTTGCGCTTGGCCTGCCGCATCATGTCGACAAAGCGCGTGAAGAGATAGTGGCTGTCGCGCGGGCCGGGCGAGGCTTCCGGGTGGTACTGCACCGAGAACACCGGCTTGTCCTTGAGCGCGATGCCGCAATTGGAGCCGTCGAACAGCGACACATGCGTCTGCTCGACATTCTTCGGCAGCGTGTCCTTGTCGACCGCGAAGCCGTGGTTCATCGAAGTGATCTCGACCTTGCCGGTGGTCAGGTCCTTCACCGGATGATTGGCGCCGTGATGGCCCTGATGCATCTTCATGGTTTTGCCGCCGACCGCGATGCCCAGCATCTGATGGCCGAGGCAAATGCCAAACGTGGGCGTGCCGCGATCGATCAGCTTCTTGATCACCGGCACGGCGTATTGCCCGGTCGCCGCCGGATCGCCCGGCCCATTCGACAGGAACACGCCGTCGGGCTTGAGCGCCATGATGTCCTCGGCCGAGGTCTTGGCCGGCACCACCGTCACCTTGCAGCCCGAACCGGCGAGCAGGCGCAAAATGTTGCGCTTGATGCCGTAGTCGATGGCGACTACGTGGAAATCAGGACTTGTCTGGCGGCCGAAGCCTTGCCCCCACACCCACGGCGTCTCGTCCCAGGAAAAGCGCTGCCCCGAGGTCACCATCGGTACCAGGTCCATGCCGACCAGGCCGGGCCAAGCCGCCGCTTCTTTTTTCAGCGCGGCAAGATCGAACTTGCCATCGCTCGCGTGCGCGATCACGGCGTTGGGCATGCCCTTGACGCGGATCAGCGCGGTCAGCGCGCGGGTATCGATGCCGCACAGGCCGATAATGCCGCGCGCCTTGAGCCAGTCGTTGAGGTTACGGGTGGCGCGGTAGTTCGACGGCGGCGTGATGGCGCTGTGTAAAATGACACCGCGCGCGCCGGTCGCCGCCGCCATGTTGACGGTCTCGATGTCGTCTTCGTTGGTGCCGACATTGCCGATATGCGGGAAGGTGAAGGTGATGATCTGCCCGGCGTAAGAAGGATCGGTGAGGATCTCCTCATAGCCGGTCATGGCGGTATTGAAGCAGACCTCGCCGACCGCGCTGCCGGTGGCGCCCAGGCCCTGGCCCTCCAGCACGGTTCCGTCGGCCAGCACCAAAAGCGCCGTCGGCTTGGGCTCATCCCAAGCGCCGGAGGGGGCGGTTTTCGTCTGGGTCATGGCCTCTTAGTTGCGTATTATGTATGGGAAGGCAAGAACCGCTGTGGGCATTTTTCCGGGAGAAAACCGTGCTGCGCGACGACATCAANAACGCCTTGAAAGAGGCGCAGAAGGCCAAGAACGAGCGGGTGGTNTCCACCCTGCGCATGGTCAATTCCACGCTCAAGAACGCCGATATCGANGCGCGCGGGGCNGGCAAGCCGCCGCTCGGCGATGCGGAGGTGCTGCCGGTGCTGCAGAAGATGATCAAGCAGCGCCAGGAATCGGTCGAACTTTACCAGAAGGGTAACCGCGCCGACCTGGTCAAGCAGGAGCAGGAGGAGATCGCCATCATCTCCGGCTATCTGCCCAAGCAGATGTCGGAAGCCGAGATGACGGCCGCGATCGAAGCGGCGATCAAGGACACCGGCGCGGCCGGCATGAAGGACATGGGGAAAGTCATCGGCGCCCTGCGCGGCAAATATGCCGGGCAGATGGATATGGCCAAGGCCAGCGCGCTGGTGAAAGCAAAACTGCAATAACGAAAGCAAGACTCGGGGAGGACACATGAAAAAGTTTGTAGTGGCGGCGGCGCTGGCCGCGGCCTTGTTGGCGACGCAGGCGTCGGCCGACGACTATCCCAACCGTCCGATCCGCGTGTTCACCACGTCGAGCGCCGGCGGCCTCAGCGACATCTTCATGCGCGTGCTCAACGATGCGCTGCGCGAACGCCTCGGCCAGCCGTTGATCATCGAGAACAAGCCCGGCGGCGCCGGCAACATCGCCGCGCGCGCCTGCCAGGACGCGACGCCGGACGGCTACACCATCTGCATCATCAATGCCGATACGATGATCTACAACCAATTCATGTTTAAGAGCATCCCGTTCGATCCGGAGAAGCTCACTCCGATCGTCAACCTGTTCCACCTGATCCAGGTGCTGGTGGTGAACTCGGAACTCGGCGCNAAGACGGTGGACGAACTGGTCGCGGTCTCGAAGGCGAAGCCGGGCACGTTGAACTATCTCACCGCGTCGATNCCNTGCGTGGTCTATATGGACAGCCTCAAGCGCGACAAGGGCGCCGACTGGATTCGCGTGCCGTTTCGCGGCGGCGGCGAGGCGGTCACCGCCATCCTGGGCGGCACCACGCCGATCGGCCTGATCGGGCTCGGCAACGTCACCGCGCAGATCAAGGCCGACAAGATGAATGCGCTGGCGCTGGTCAACAACATCCGCACGCCGCTGCTGCCGGACGTGCCAACGCTCGCCGACCTCGGCTACAAAGGCGCGCCGTCGGAGACCTGGTACGGGTTGTTTGCGCCCGCCGGCACGCCGAAGCCGATCATCGACAAGCTCAATAGCGAGATCGTGAAGGTGGTGAGCGATCCGGGCTTCCGCGAGAAATACATCATCAGCCGCGGCCTGGTGCCGGCGATCGATACGCCGGAAGAATTCGCCAGGGACATCAAGAGCGGCCGCGCCGGCGCCGAGCAGGTGGTCAAGGAGTCGGGACTGCCGCCGCAGTAATCTCCTCGGTCATTCCGGGGCGCGCCGAAGGCGCAAACCCGGAATCCATAGTCCCAGTCTTGTCCGTACTCGACGCACCGAGGTTATGGATTCCGGGCCCGGCCCACCGATCTCGGGTTTACCCGAGATCGGAATCTTAAATTGCCCATGTCGGCTATAGCCGACCTGGGTGGGCCGTCCCGGAATGACGGGAGCCTGTGAATAACTAGGAAAACGCCCCGAATCCCGGCCCCGGGTGCAGGTTCCTGCACCCGCCCCGGAAAGTCTCATTTTGCCGGCATATGATGGCCGGACCGATTCGGCTTAACCGTGAGACCCAACGCCGCGTGTAATGCGCGGCGCCATTCCCATGCGCTTCACGCCCCAGTTCCTCGATGAGCTGCGCGCCCGCCTGCCGGTGTCGGAGGTGGTCGGCCGGCGCGTGAAGCTGCGCAAGCAGGGCCGCGAGTTCATCGGGCTGTCGCCCTTCAACAAGGAGAAGTCGCCCTCGTTCACGGTCAACGATCAAAAAGGCTTCTTCCACGATTTCTCCTCCGGCAAGCACGGCGACATTTTCGGCTTCGTCATGGAGACCGAAGGCGTCGGCTTCCCGGAAGCGGTCGAGCGGCTGGCGCAGCTCGCCGGCGTGCCGCTGCCGAAAGTGTCCCATGAAGACGAGCAGCGCGATGCCCGCCGCAAGACGCTGCACGACGTCATGGAACTGGCGGCGAAGTTTTTCGAATCGACGCTGGCGGCACGCGCCGGCGCCAAGGCGCGCGGCTATCTCGCCGACCGCGGGCTCGATTCCGCAACGCAACTGAAATTCCGCCTCGGTTACGCGACCAACGAGCGCTTCGCGCTCAAGGAGCATCTGGGCAGCCACGGCATTCCGGTCGAGGACATGGTGGAGGCCGGACTGCTGGTTTCCGGCGACGATATTCCGCTGCCGTTCGACCGCTTCCGCGACCGCGTGATGTTCCCGATCACTGATTTGCGCGGACGCGTCGTCGCCTTCGGCGGCCGCGCGCTGGAGAAAGACGCACAGGCGAAATATCTCAACTCGCCGGAGACGCCGCTCTTCCATAAGGGCGCGACGCTCTACAACATCGCGACCGCGCGCCAGGCCGCGCATGATGGCGCACCGGTCATCGCGGTCGAAGGCTATGTCGACGTGATCGCCATGGTGACGGCGGGCTTTGCCGCCACCGTTGCGCCGCTCGGCACCGCGTTGACCGAAGACCAGCTCGCGCTGCTCTGGAAAATGGCGGATGAGCCGGTGCTTTGTTTCGACGGCGACAATGCCGGCTTGCGCGCGGCCTATCGTGCGGTCGAGCTCGCCATGCCGCGCCTGAAACCGGGCAAGAGCCTGAAATTCGCGCTACTCCCGCAAGGCCAGGACCCGGACGACCTGGTGCGCTCCGCCGGCCGCGAGGCGGTGATGGAAGTGATCGCCGCGGCGCGCCCGCTCGCCGACATGTTGTGGGCGCGCGAGACCGAAGGGCATACGTTCGCCACGCCGGAGCGGCGCGCGGCGCTGGAGGCGCGCATCAACGAGGTCACCAGCGGCATCGCCGACGATTCCGTGCGCAAATATTACCGGCAGGATTTCAACGCGCGGCTATCGCAATTCTTCGCGCCCGCGCAGGCCCCGCGCGGCAATTTCCAGCGCGGGCAGGGGCAAGGTCAAAACTGGCGCGAGCGCGGCAATTCAAATTGGCAGCCGCGCAACGGCGCGCCCCAGCGCCCGGCCACCGGCGGCAAGAACACGCCCTATGTGGTGGTGAGCCAGCAGCTCGCCTCCAGCCCGGTGCATCGCGGTCATCGCACCGCGGTGCCCAAGCGCGAGGCGCTGATCCTGCAAGCCGCGCTCAATTATCCCTGGCTGCTGCACGACCATCTGGAGGAACTGGCCTCGCTCGAGTTCCACCATGCCGACGCGGAAAAGCTCAAAGGCGCGCTGATCGATATCGCCGCCCATGCCGCGGCGCCCGATGCCGAGGCGATCAAGGCGGAACTCGCTGGCCGCAATCTGACCGAGACCATGGAGCGCATCGGCGCCTCGATCACCACCCAATCGGTCTGGGGCGCCCGTCCGGATGCCGCGCCTGAGGATGTTTTGGTGACCTGGCAGCAGCTGGTCGCCTTGCATCGGCAGTGGCATTCACTAACTAGGGAGCTCAAGGACGCCGAACAGGCGCTCGGTCAGGACAACAGCGAGGCCAATTATTTGCGGCTGCGCGACGTCAAGGCCCGCCTGGCGCGGATGGACGGAACCGAGGCCCTGATCGAGGGGTTTGGAGCCTCTTCCGGCCGGGGCGCCCGTAGCTTATGAGCTTGACGCGTATGATCCCGAAAATGCCTGTCCCGGACTTGATCCGGGATGGGAACCGGTTTTCGGAAAAGATCATGCGCAANCGTAACAAAGTCGCGGAAATGCTGGACCGGCGGGGAATAAAGGGTCGATTCCCGCTGTATTAACAGGGTTAATCGGAGCTTAAGCGGGTTCCGGTGACACTGGCGACCTGATTCGGGGGCGGCGCCTTGCTGGGGCGCGGCCCTTTTTGGCCATCGCCTATATATAGGAGGGCTATTTTGACCCGCCTCGGAAGCACGGCCAAAAAGGTCCAGGAGAAACAGATGGCGAGCAAGGCTAAGGCGCAGGTCAAGGAAGAAGCCCCGGAAAAGGACGCCGAAGGCGCTCCCGATGCAGCCCTGCCGCTGCTCGATCTCAACGACGCCGGCGTCAAAAAGATGATCAAGGCCGCCAAAAAGCGCGGCTTCGTTACCTTCGACGCGCTCAACGCCGTGCTGCCGTCCGAATCGACCTCCCCGGAACAAATCGAAGACATCATGTCGATGCTCAGCGAGATGGGCATCAACGTGGTGGAGACCGAGGACGCCGAAGGCGAGGACGGCGAGACCGAAAAGGCCGCCGACGAGCACGACGACGACGAGGAGGACACCGGCACCGAGGTGGTCGAGGCCAAGACCAAGTCGCTGGCGGTGGCCGAGAAGAAGGAGCCGTCCGAGCGCACCGACGATCCCGTGCGCATGTATTTGCGCGAAATGGGCTCGGTCGAGCTGCTCTCGCGCGAGGGCGAAATCGCCATTGCCAAACGCATTGAGGCCGGCCGCGAGGCGATGATCGCCGGCCTGTGCGAAAGCCCGCTGACGTTCCAGGCCGTCATCATCTGGCGCGACGAATTGAACGACGGAAAAGTCTTCCTGCGCGACATCATCGACCTGGAAGCGACCTATGCCGGCCCCGACGCCAAGCAGATGCAGGTGCCGGTGATCATCGGCCCCGACGGCAAGCCGATTCCGCAAGCCGTCGTCCCGGGCGCCACCCCGGTACCCGGCGCGCCGCACTTGCAGGTCGTGCAGCCGGTGGCGCCGCCCGCCGCGCCGCCCGCAGCCACCCCGTTCAAGGCTCCGGGCGAAGCTCCCGCCGCCGAGGGCGAGGAGCCGAAGGATCCGGCCGAGACCGCGGCCGAGGGCGATTACGACGAAGACGACATGGAGAATTCGCTGTCGCTCGCCGCTATCGAAGCCGAGCTCAAGCCGAAAGTGGTCGAGACCTTCGACAACATCGCCGACTCGTTCAAGCGGCTGCGCCGCTTGCAGGAGCAGGACATCCAGTTCCGCCTGCACTCGACCTCGCTGTCGCCGGCGCAGGAGCGCAAATACAAGAAGCTGAAGGAAGAGATCATCACCGAGGTGAAGTCGCTCCGCCTCAATCAGGCGCGCATCGATTCGCTCGTCGAGCAGCTCTACGACATCAACAAGCGGCTGGTGTCGAACGAGGGCCGCCTGATGCGGCTGTCCGAAAGCTACGGCGTCACGCGCGATGACTTCATCAAGCAGTACATGGGCAACGAGCTCGACCCGCGCTGGCTCAACCGCATCTCGAAACTCTCCGCCAAGGGCTGGAAGACGCTGGTCGCCAAGGAAAAGGACCGCATCAAGGAAATCCGCTCGCTGGTGCATGAACTGGCCGGACAAACTGGTGTTGAGATCTCGGAATTCCGCAAGATCGTGCACGGCGTGCAGAAGGGCGAGCGCGAGGCGCGCCAGGCCAAGAAGGAAATGGTGGAAGCCAACCTCCGCCTGGTGATCTCGATCGCCAAGAAATACACCAACCGCGGCCTGCAGTTCCTCGATTTGATCCAGGAAGGCAACATCGGCCTGATGAAGGCGGTCGACAAATTCGAATACCGCCGCGGCTACAAGTTCTCGACCTACGCCACCTGGTGGATCCGCCAGGCGATCACCCGCAGCATTGCGGATCAGGCGCGCACCATCCGCATTCCGGTGCACATGATCGAGACCATCAACAAGATCGTGCGCACCTCGCGCCAGATGCTCAACGAGATCGGCCGCGAGCCGACGCCGGAAGAGCTGGCCATGAAGCTGGGCATGCCGCTGGAGAAGGTGCGCAAGGTCCTCAAGATCGCCAAGGAGCCGTTGTCCTTGGAGACCCCGATCGGCGACGAGGAGGATTCGCACCTCGGCGATTTCATCGAGGACAAGAACGCCATCCTGCCGATCGACGCCGCGATCCAGTCCAATTTGCGCGAGACCACCACCCGAGTCTTGGCGTCTTTGACGCCCAGAGAAGAGCGCGTGCTGCGCATGCGCTTCGGCATCGGCATGAACACCGACCACACGCTGGAGGAAGTCGGCCAGCAGTTCTCGGTCACCCGCGAGCGCATCCGCCAGATCGAGGCGAAAGCGCTGCGCAAGCTCAAGCACCCGAGCCGCTCGCGCAAATTGCGCTCGTTCCTGGACAACTAATTCAGCCTGTCATTGCCGGGCTTGACCCGGCAATCCATGATGACGTTCGGCGGCTCCATGCGTAAGGTTCCCATGCTTGGCGATGCATCATGGATGCGCGGGTCAAGCCCGCGCATGACGGCAGGAGTTGTCGCACGTCTCCTAACAGTCCTCCTCCTCACCCTCCTGCTCGCCTTACCGGCCTCCGCCGCGCAATGCGGCGGCGACTTCAACGCCTTCATCGCCGCCATGGCGCGCGAGGCGCAAGGCCAGGGCGTCGCGCGCGCGACCATCGACTCAGCCTTTGCCGGCATCGCGCCCAATGCGGCGGTGCTGGCGTTCGACCGCCGCCAGCGCGGCATGTTCCACGCCAAGAGCTTCGAGGAATACGCTGCGACCCGCGTCATCCCCGCCCGCATCAACCGCGCCCGCAAACTGCTGGCGACCCACGCCGCGCTGCTCGCGCGCATCGAGCGGCAGTTCGGCGTGCCGCCGGCGGTGCTGATGGCGATCTGGACGCTGGAGTCCGACAACGGCACCGGCGACCTCGGCAAGCTGCCGGTGA
>JGI20191J14862_1000619_pt1 | contig 11987 bp, 7 predicted proteins | sample NGESurdeep092012_7_FD_14862 | JGI IMG/M metagenome (IMG submission 14862)
ACAGCGCGTCGGGCCGGTCCTCGATAATCTCGCCGTCGATCTCCTGGCGGCCGAGCCGCGTGCCGGCATAGCGCGCCAGCACTTCGTCGAGGAAGGCGGGCGACAGATGCGCGGCGTTGGCGATGATGCCGGCGCGCGTCACCGCGCTGCGCGGATCGGCGATGAGCCGCTTCAACAGCGGAGCGGACATCGCGAATCCCGCGCTTTTGACTCAGTGCAGACTTGGGCACTGCGTATTCAAAGGCGAAGCGAATTTTGACCTGATATGCCGCTCGGGCTCCCACCGGGAAAATTGTCCACGATGGCTTGCAGCAGGAAGCCCTGATCTGAACGCATGGCGAAGCCCCACAAAATTTATCCCCGCCACAACAGTACAAGCCCGATCTCGTTGCTTCGTGCATACGAACGCCAACACGGTTGCAAAATGCGAGGATGGTAAGCATTTTATTAAATTTTGTGCTGCTTGCGATCGCGCGGCTCGATCCAGACAACGGTAGCGCGACCATCGAAAGTCTTCAGCGCGCCGCACACATCGTCGGGCGCGAGTTGCGGATGCAATTGGTGTGATGTCGCTTAGACCTCTGTCGGCCTCATGCTGATGAGCGCTCCGAAGGAGCGCGTCATCGCAAGTCGGCTATAGCCGACTTGCGCAGCCTTGAATCCGATCTCGGGTTTACCCGAGATCGGTGCATGGGGCCGCCCCATCCTTCGAGACGCCCGCCTACGCTTACGCTTCGGCGGGCTCCTCACGATTAGGGTGGGGCTGGCGAGCTAAGCGCTGGATTCCCGCTTTTGCGGGAATGACCGGGGTGGCCGCCGTGACCGGCCCGCCACGCCCCACCTAAGTTACCGAAGCCGCTTCGAAATCCCTCAAACTTTACTAATCGTTTACCAAAAGGCCTGAAGACTAGGCAGTGGCGGCGTTTCGCGCGCTCGGCCACGGATTCGCGCGTGCGCACACGCCGCCAAAGAGCTTGCGGCCCATTCGGGGCAGAACGTTTTGAAGAGCCGGTCGCGATGGATGTTCGAGGACGCCTCGCTCAATCGCTGAAGCTGAAACTGAAACGACGGGCGACGGCCGCTGCGCGGCCGCGCGCGCATGCCTGGCCGGCATCGGACTCGCGCGTGCTGCGCTTGGCGCGCCGCTGGGGCGGTGCGCTGCTCGAATTGAAAGTGCCGCGCGGCGCCGGCGCCAGCGCCGCCGCCATGTTGCTGCTCGCCAGCACCTATTACGGCGTGGTCAAAGGCGGCCATGCGCCGGCGATCGCCGCGCAGATCCAGGACATCTGCGACAGCGCGGCCAACAGCGCGGGCTTTCGCATTTCCGAGATCGCGCTCGCCGGCGGGCATGAAGTCAGCCGCGAGGACATCCTCGGCCTGGCCGGAATCACCGGCCGCTCTTCGCTGCTGTTCCTCGATGCCGCGCAGACGCGCATCCGGCTGCTGACCAATCCGTGGATCGCGCAAGCCGCGGTGCTCAAGCTTTATCCCGGCCGGCTGCGCATCGAGATCAAGGAGCGCCAGGCCTTCGCGCTGTGGCAGAAGGAAGGCCGCGTCTATCTAATCGCAGCCGACGGCACCGTGCTGGAAACCTACGTGCCGCAGCGCTTCGCCGCGCTGCCGCGGGTGGTCGGCAATGGCGCCGAACATGCGGCGCAGGATTTTCTCGACCTGCTCAAGCGCTATCCGGCGATCGCGCAGGTGGTCGAGGCCTCGGTGCTGGTCGCCGAGCGGCGCTGGAACCTGCATCTGAAAGACGGCCTCGAAGTGCTGTTGCCGGAGCGCGAGCCCGCGCACGCGCTGACGACGCTGGTCGATCTCGCGCTGACCAAGAAATTGCTGTCGCGCGACATCGTGACGGTCGATCTGCGGCTGTCCGATCGCCTCACCGTGCGGCAGTCCGATGCCGCCGCGGCGGCGCGCGACGAGGCGCTCAAGGCCGCCGAGAAGGCAAAAAAGCCCAAGGCCAAAGGAGGCGACGCATGACCGTGCTGCGCTTCGGCCTCACGCCCAAGATGAAACCGGTGTCGCCGCGGCGCGCGGCCGTGGTGGCCGGTCTCGATATCGGCACCAGCAAGATCGCCTGCCTGATCGCGCGGCTCGAGCCGCAGGCGCCGCAGGACGTGCTGCGCCGGCGCAGCCACGGCGTGCACATCCTGGGCTTCGCGCATACCGCGGCGAGCGGCATGAAGGCCGGCAGCGTGGTCGATCTGGTCGAGGTCGAGGCGATGGTGCGCCAGGCCATCGACATCGCCGAAATCATGGCCAAGGTGCAGCTCGAATCCGTAGTGGTATCGCTTTCCGGCGGCCGCCTCGGCAGCGAGCGTTTCATCGCCGATATCGAACTCGCCGGCGGGGCGGTGACCGACGCCGATATCGGCCGCGTGCTGGCGGCGGCCAGCCGCCATTCGGTGCGCGACGCTCGCGCCGTGCTGCATTCGCTTCCCATCGGTTATGCGCTGGACGCCGTCACCGGCATCCGCGAGCCGCGCGGCATGCTCGGNCAGCGCTTCGGCGTCGACATGCACATGGTCACCGCCGACGTGGCGACCGTGCGCAANNTGATGCTGGCGGTCGAGCGCAGCCATCTGGCGATCGAGGCCATGGTCGCATCCCCCTACATGGCCGGCCTGGCCGTGCTCGCCGACGACGAAGCCGATTTGGGTGCTGCCATCATCGATCTGGGGGCCGGAACCACCACCCTGGCGGTATTTTCCGGCGGAAAATTTGTGCATGCCGACGGTTTTGCGCTTGGCGGCCACCACATCACCATGGATCTCGCCCGCGGCCTGAACAGCCGGATCGCGGATGCTGAGCGAATCAAAGCGATTTATGGCAGTGTTTTGACGGGTGGATCGGATGAACGCGACATGATCACGGTGCCTCCGGTCGGGAATGATGAGCGCGAGCCGCCGCAATTCGTCGCGCGGGCGACCCTCGTGCGCATCATTAAGCCGCGGGTCGAGGAAATCCTGGAAATGGTGCGCGACCGGCTCAAGGCATCGCCGTTCGCGGCCGAGCCGCGCGCGCGTGTCGTGCTCACCGGCGGCGCCAGCCAGCTTGCCGGCATCGCCGATCTGGCCGCGCGCATCTTGCAAAGGCCGGTGCGTATCGGGCGTCCCCTCGGGTTAGCCGGCTTGCCGGAAGCGGCCAAGGGTCCGGCCTTCGCCGTGGCGGCGGGCCTGCTGGTCTATCCGCAGGCGGCACATCTTGAACACTTCGAACCGCGGCGAACGCGGCAATTGATGACAGGAACGGGCGGTTACATGGCACGGGTCGGACGATGGCTGCGCGAAAGCTTCTGACCCACAACAACGGAACCACGATGGGACCGGCGGCGGACCGGTCCCCTTCGACGGCGTGCGGGCATCAGCCTGCTGCCCGTGCATCAAAGAGGCAAACATGACGATCAATCTGAAGATTCCCGACATTCGCGAGATGAAGCCGCGGATTACCGTGTTCGGCGTCGGCGGTGCCGGCGGCAATGCGGTCAACAACATGATCGCGGCCGGTCTGCAAGGCGTCGACTTCGTCGTCGCCAATACCGACGCGCAGGCGCTCACGACGTCGAAAGCCGAGCGCATCATCCAGATGGGCACGCAGGTGACCGAGGGTCTCGGCGCCGGCTCGCAGCCCGAAGTCGGCCGTGCCGCCGCCGAAGAGGTGATCGACGAGATCCGCGATCATCTCACCGGCGCGCACATGGTGTTCGTCACCGCCGGCATGGGCGGCGGCACCGGCACCGGAGCGGGGCCCGTGATCGCCAAAGTCGCGCGCGAACTCGGCATCCTCACCGTCGGGGTGGTGACCAAGCCGTTCCACTTCGAGGGCCAGCGCCGCATGCGCTTCGCGGAAGCCGGCATCGTCGAACTGCATAAGGTGGTCGACACGCTGCTGATCATCCCGAACCAGAACCTGTTCCGGGTCGCCAACGAAAAGACCACCTTCGCCGACGCCTTCGCGATGGCCGATCAGGTGCTCTATTCGGGCGTCGCCTGCATCACCGATCTGATGGTCAAGGAAGGCCTGATCAATCTCGACTTCGCCGACGTGCGTGCGGTGATGAAGGAGATGGGCAAGGCGATGATGGGCACCGGCGAAGCCTCCGGCGAAAAGCGCGCGCTCACCGCCGCCGAAGCGGCGATCGCCAATCCGCTGATCGACGACGCCTCCATGAAGGGCGCCCGCGGCCTGCTGATCTCGATCACCGGCGGCAAGGACCTCACGCTTTACGAAGTGGACGAGGCCGCCACCCGCATCCGCGAGGAAGTCGACCAGGACGCCAACATTATCGTCGGCGCCACGTTCGACGAAGGCCTGGAAGGCATCATCCGCGTCTCGGTGGTGGCGACCGGCATCGACCACACCGGCGTGCAGCAACGCCCAACGGCGCAACCGGAAGCCGCGCTCAAGGAACTCGCCGGCAAGATGCGCCGCGATATCCGCAGCACCGCCGATCGCATCGAGCGTAGTCCGGCACCGGCCGCCGCCAGTGCCGCGGCGGTCGAATCCGCCGCCCACGCCGCGGTCGCCGCCGCGCTGCTGGGGCCGACCGCGATCGAGGACGTCTCGATCCGGCCGATGCCGATGAAGCCGTCGTTGTTCGAGCCGGCGCCGGGCGAAGCGGTGCAAGCCGAACTGCCGACGCCGAAGACCTTCATCCCGCCGGCGCCCGAGCGGACGGTGATGCGCGCGCCGCGCATGCCGCGCATCGACGAACTGCCGATGCCTGCGCAGAACGAGATCAAGGCGCAACGCGGCGAGCTCGGCGAGGATCACCCCGAGAAGCGCCGCTTGTCGCTGATGCAGCGGCTGGCCGCGGTCGGCCTCGGCCGCCGCGCGGACCATACCGAGCCGCCGCTGGCGCCACGTACCGCGCAGGCGATGCCGCAATTCGAGCGGCCGCTGCGGCCGACGGCCCGCCAACCGGAGGGCCGCCCGGACGACCCGGTGTCGGAATATGCCCGGCGCTCGGGGCCGCAGGGGCTCGATCCCCATGGCCGGCCTGCTCCTGTGCATAATTCGGCCGAGGAGGACCAACTCGACATCCCGGCCTTCCTGCGCCGCCAGGCCAACTGACGGCCGCGCCAAAAGCCATGACGGCCCCGTCCGGAACCCGGAGCGGGGCCGTCACGTTATTGGCCTATCGCTTGAATGGTTGTTTAACTTATTGAATTAAAACAAGTTTGCAGCCGCCGCCGAATCCGTCCCGGGGCTGTTCAAGCGCCGGCTGTAAATCCGCAAGGCCGGCCTGCTAAGGTAATCCGGTTCCCGGACCGGCCATTCGCCCGGCAATTGCGGCAAAAAAGAGTAACAGTCGGTAAGAAGACGTGAGTTGGAGAATGCCGGGCCGATGGCCTAAGTTTCAGGCGCAAAAGGGACTTTTCGGTCCCTGGGGGGCGTCTTTCCGGATCGCGGGCAGTCGCTGATTTGAAGGCCAAAATGTGGCTCCGGCAGGAGCCTGGGATGGGACGCGCGGCTTGCTTGCAGGCCGGCGTAAACGGGTACGATGAAGGGTGCTAAGCAGACAACGCTGCGCGACCAGGTTGCCGTCTCCGGCATCGGCGTGCATTCCGGCAGCCCCGTCACCCTGACTCTGAATCCCGCCGACGACGACACCGGCATCGTGTTTCAGCGCGTGTCCAGCGACGGTTCGATCGAGCGCGAAATTCGCGCCGACGTGCGCGCGGTCACCGCCACTGAATTTGCCACCGTCCTGGGCGACGCCAAGGGTCCGCTCTGCTCGACCGCGGAGCATCTGCTGGCGACGCTGCGTGGGCTCGGCGTGGACAATGTGGTGGTCGAGATTGACGGGCCGGAAGTGCCGATCATGGACGGCAGTGCCGCGGCGTTCGTCGACGCCATCGATCAGGCCGGCCTCACCGCGCGCGCGCTGCCGCGCCGCTATATCGAAGTGATCAAGCCGGTGCGCGTTTCCAAGGACGGCGCGCAGGGCGAGCTGCGGCCTTACCAGCACGGCTTCCGGGTCGAGGCCGAAATCGAATTCGATCATCCGCTGATCGGCCGGCAGGCGCTTGCGCTCGACATCGAGCCGGAGACCTTCCGCCGGGAGATCGCGCGCGCGCGCACCTTCGGCTTCATGAAGGACGTCGCCAAATTGTGGAGCGCCGGCTACGCGCTCGGCGCCTCGTTCGCCAATACGCTGGTGGTCACCGAGGATCGCGTGCTCAATCCGGAAGGCCTGCGTTTCGCCGATGAATTCGTGCGCCACAAGATGCTCGACGCCATCGGCGATCTGGCGCTTGCCGGCCAGCCGTTGCTCGCCGCCTACCGCACCGTCCGCGGCGGCCATAAGCTCAACCACGCGGTGCTGTCCGCGCTGATGGCCGACCGCAGCGCCTGGCGGGTGATCGAGGCGGCCGAGCCGGCTCGCCGCGCGCGCGGCCAGGCACAAGTCGGCGCCGGTATGCTGGCGGCGGCCTACGGGCCGGAAATGTCCTGAAAAGCCTTATATCGGGCGCATGATCTCGTCCGAAAACCGGTCCCCATTTTTCGGGATCATGCGCTGGAATCCGGCTTAACCCTCCGCCTTAATCCCGGCCGATTGTCCGCTTAATCGCTTGGCCAGACCGCGTTTTTTCGTCTACACCAGCGCGGATGAGGGCATTGCCGCAAGGCTCGTTCGCCCTCGGGGGAAGCGGACACGACCGCGTGGGATGAGTTTGTGCCCAACGATCTAGCGACCAAGAATTCCATGCCAAAAGAAATCGCGCCCATGGCCGTCGCGCCAGTGGATTTAGCGACTATGAAGTCGCCCGCTCGCGCCGGCCGGCGCCGGTTCGCGCGCGCGCTGGCCATGGTGCTGCTGGGGCTAAGCCTGGGTGCCTGTAGCGGCTTCAATCTGTTCGGCAAGGAAGACACGCCGCCCGACGAAGCCGCCGACCGACTCTACAACGATGGCCTCTATCTGCTCAACGTCAAGCACGACCCGAAGGAGGCGGCGAAGAAGTTCGAGGAGGTCGACCGCCAGCACCCCTATTCGGAATGGGCGCGCAAGTCGCTGATCATGACGTCATATTCCTATTATCAGGCCAACGCCTATGACGATTGCGTCACCGCGGCCCAGCGCTACATCACGCTGCACCCGGGCAGCCCGGACGCCGCTTACGCGCAGTACTTGATCGGCGCCTCCAATTTCGAAGAAATCCCGGACATCACCCGCGACCAGACGCGCACCGAAAAGGCGCTCGCCGCGCTCCAGGAAGTGATCCGCAAGTATCCGAGCAGCGAATACGCCGTCAGCGCCAAGCAAAAAATCGAAGTCGCCCGCGACCAGCTCGCCGGCAAGGAAATGGAGACCGGGCGCTACTACCTGGACAAGAAGGACTACACCGGCGCCATCAACCGCTTCAAAGTCGTAGTCACCAAGTACCAGACCACCCGGCACGTCGAAGAGGCGCTGATGCGGCTGACCGAAGCCTACATGGCGCTCGGCATCGTCGAGGAAGCGCAGACCGCCGCCGCCGTGCTCGGGCACAATTTCCCCGACAGTCCGTGGTATCGCCATGCCTATCAGCTGGTGACGTCCGGCGGCGCGGTGCCGAACGAGAACCAGGGCTCCTGGATCAGCAAGGCGTTCAGGAAGGTCGGGCTGGGCTGACCTAGCCGGTCATTCCGGGGCGCTCGCGCAGCGAGCGAACCCGGAATCCAGACCAAGATTCTGAGATTGCATCTGGATTCCGGGTCCGCGCCTTCGGCGCGTCCCGGAATGACGGATACTAGTCGTTTACGAACGTCCACAGTCTCATGGCCGACCTTGTGCCGGCCTTCTGCGTCTTTAATGATGGCGAATCTGCAAGGCGTGGGTAGCCGGAATGAGTCCGGGCATGACCACGTATTAGAGGACTTGCTTAGCTCATGCTCTCCCGACTTTCGATCCGCGACATCGTTCTGATCGACCGGCTCGACATCGATTTTGCCGCCGGGCTTGCCGTGCTCACCGGCGAGACCGGCGCCGGCAAGTCGATCCTGCTCGATGCCTTCGCGTTGGCTCTGGGCGCCCGCGGCGACCAGGCGCTGGTGCGGCAGGGGGCCGAGCAGGGCCAGGTGACCGCCGTGTTCGAGGTCGNGCGCGGACATCCGGCGCGCGCGCTGCTCTTGGCCCACAATTTGGCCAACGATATCCCGGCCGAGGACGAGCTCATCCTGCGCCGCGTGCAGTTCGCCGACGGGCGCACGCGCGCCTTCATCAACGATCAGCCGGTGAGCGTGCAGGTGATGAAGGAGCTCGGCACCGCGCTGGTCGAGATTCACGGCCAGCACGACGAGCGCGCTNTGGTNGATGCNGCCACCCACCGCCGCCTGCTCGATGCTTTTGGCGCCCTGGAAGCGGACGCGGCCAAGGTTGCAGGCCTGTGGNAGGCGCGGCGTGAAGCGCAAACCGCCGCCGATGCCCATCGCGCCGAGGTCGAGCGCGCCAAGCGCGAAGGCGACTGGCTGCGCCACGCGGTCGAGGAACTCGGCACGCTTTCGCCGCAGGCCGGCGAGGAAACCGCGCTCGCCGAGCGGCGCACCGGCATGATGCAGGCCGAGAAGGTGGCCGAGGATCTGCACGACGCCCATGAGGTGATCGCCGGCGCCAGTTCGAGCGTGCCGGCGCTGGCCGGCGTCATCCGCCGGCTGGAACGGCGCGCGTCGCAGGCGCCGAGCTTGGTCGAGCCGGCGGTGAAGGCGCTCGATGTGGCGTTGACCGCGCTGGAGGAAACCCGCAGCCACCTCGAACAGGCGCTGCGCACCGCCGATTTCGATCCCGCCGAACTGGAGCGCATCGAGGAGCGCCTGTTCGCGCTGCGCGCGGCGAGCCGAAAGTACAACGTCCCGGTGGACGAACTGGCGGCGATGGCGGCGCGTTACAAATCCGATATCGCGTTGATCGACGCCGGCGAGGACCGGCTCAAGGTGCTGGAAGCGGCGGCGCGCGAGGCCGAAGCCGACTATCGCGCGGCGGCCGACAGGCTGTCGAAAGCCCGCTTGCAAGCGGCCAAGACGCTCGACAAGGCGGTCAACGGCGAGCTCAAGCCGCTCAAGCTGGAGCGCGCGAAATTCTCGACCGAGATTGTCAGCGATGCCGCCGCGGCCGGGCCGAACGGCATCGACCGCGTCGAATTCTGGGTGCAGACCAATCCGGGCACGCGGCCGGGGCCGCTGATGAAGGTCGCCTCCGGCGGTGAGCTGGCGCGCTTCCTGTTGGCGCTCAAGGTGGTGCTGGCCGACCGCGGCTCGGCGCCGACTTTGGTGTTCGACGAGATCGATACCGGCGTTGGCGGCGCGGTGGCCGACGCCATCGGGGTGCGGCTGGCCAAGCTCGCCTCCGGCGTGCAGGTGCTGGCGGTGACCCATGCCCCGCAGGTGGCGGCGCGCGCCGACCGGCACTATCTCATCAGCAAGGACGCGCTGGAAAAGGGCCGGCGGGTCGCCACCCGCGTTACCGAGGTGGCGGCCGAGCGCCGCCGCGAGGAGATCGCCCGCATGCTGGCCGGCGCCGAGATCACCAACGAGGCCCGCGCCGCCGCCGAGCGCCTGATCAAGGCGGCGGGATGATACAGTGCCGGCATGGCTAGTCACGACTCGTCCAAAATCAAACCCGCCGATCTGACCGAGGCGCAGGCCAAGGCCGAGCTGGCCCGGCTCGCCGCCGAAATCGCTGCGCACGACAAGCGCTATTACCAGCAGGACAAGCCGAGCGTCAGCGACGCCGAATACGATGCGCTGCGCGAGCGCAATGCGGCGATCGAGAAACGCTTCCCCGACCTCGTGCGGCCGGATTCGCCGTCGCGCCGGGTCGGCGCCGCGCCGACGGGCAAGTTCAAGAAAGTTCGCCACGCGCTGCCGATGCTGTCGCTCGACAATGCGTTCGCGGATCAGGACGTCATCGACTTCGCCGCCCGCATCCGCCGCTTTCTCAAACTGAGCGACGATGAAAAGATCACGTTCAGCGCCGAGCCGAAGATCGACGGGCTTTCGATGTCGCTGCGCTACGAGGACGGCGACCTCGTCACCGCGGCCACCCGTGGCGACGGCAGCGAAGGCGAGGACGTCACCGCCAATATCCGCACGCTGAAAGACGTGCCGCTTGAGCTCAAGGGCCGCCACGTGCCGAAAATCTGCGAGGTGCGCGGCGAGGTCTACATGACCAAGGCCGATTTCCTCAAACTCAACGAACGGCAGAAGGCGGCGGACGAACCGATCTTCGCCAATCCGCGTAATTCGGCCGCCGGCTCGCTGCGCCAGAAGGACCCGGGCGTCACCGCCTCGCGTCCGCTCGGCTTCTTTGCCTATGCGTGGGGGCAGATGAGCGAGATGCCGGCCGACAGCCAAAGCGGCATGATCAAATGGTTCGCCGGTTGCGGCTTCAAGACCAATCCGCTCACCAGGATCCGCCATTCGGTCGAGGAGCTGCTCGCCTTCCACCGCGAGATCGAGCAAACCCGCGCCAAGCTCGATTACGACATCGACGGCGTCGTCTACAAGGTCGACCGCCTCGACTGGCAGGAGCGGCTCGGTTTCGTCTCGCGTAGCCCGCGCTGGGCGATCGCGCACAAGTTTCCGGCCGAGCGCGCCACCACCGTGCTCAAGGACATCGAAATCCAGGTCGGCCGCACTGGCGCGCTCACGCCGGTCGGCAAGCTCGAGCCGATCGGCGTCGGCGGCGTCATCGTGCAGAACGTGACCCTGCACAACGAGGACTACATCAAGGGCATCGGCGGCGACGGCGAGCCGTTGCGCGAGGGCCGCGACATCCGCATCGGCGATACCGTCATCATCCAGCGCGCCGGCGACGTCATTCCCCAAATCGTCGACGTGGTAATCGAAAAACGGAAGAAAGACTCCAAGCCCTATCCTTTCCCGACGAAATGTCCCTGCTACTTGCATACAAAAGTGGTGCGCGAGGAAACCGCCACCGGCGAGGAGGGCGCGCGCGCGCGCTGCTCCGGCGAGTTCGCCTGCCCCTATCAGAAGATCGAGCACTTGAAGCTGTTCTGCTCGCGCCGCGCCTTCGACATCGAGGGCTTGGGCGAAAAGCAGATCGAATTCTTCTTCGAGAAGGAATGGGTGAGGGAGCCAGCCGACATCTTCACGCTGGAGAAGAAGCACAAAAGCGAACTTCTGAAGGAAGAGGGCTACGGCGAGACCTCAGTGCACAATCTGTTCGCGGCCATTGATGAGCGGCGCAGAATTTCTCTCGAACGTTTCATCTTTGCGCTCGGCATCCGCCACGTCGGCGAGACCACGGCGCTGGCGCTGGCGCGCGGCTACGGCTCTTGGAAGGCGTTCCACGACGCCTGCCTGAAGGTTGCCAAGGGCGACGAGGAGGTGATTGCCGAGATGGATGCGCTCGACCAGATCGGCGAGACCGTGATCGAAAGCATCAAGGCTTATTTCGGCGAGAGCCATAACCGCGGCATCGTCGAGCGGCTCACGCGCGAAGTGACCATCCTTGATGCCGAGAAACCAAAAACCGACTCGGCCATCGCCGGCAAGACCGTGGTATTCACCGGAACGTTGGAGAAATTTAGCCGCCCGGAGGCGGAAGCTACGGCCCAGCGGCTTGGCGCCAAAACCTCTGGCTCAGTGTCGAAGAAAACCGATTATGTCGTCGCCGGCCCCGGCGCCGGCTCGAAATTGGCCGAAGCCAAAAAGCACGGCGTCAAGGTGCTCAGCGAGGACGAGTGGCTGAAGCTGATCGGCGGCTAGCGCCGCACCAGCGCGCCATAGGCCACGCCGGTCGCCACCGCCACGATCACCATCATCCAGGCCATCGGCATGGCGCTGCTGCTGCCTGCGAGCGCGATCGAGACGATTTGCGTCGAGGCCGCGCCGATCGCCATCTGGGCGAAGCCGGTCATGCCGGCGGCGGCGCCGGCGGCCTGCGGGCGCACGCTGATCGCGCCGGCAATCGCGTTCGGCAGCAGCAAGCCGTTGCCGTAGGAGATCACCAGTTGCGGCAGGAAAATGATCGCCGGCCC
>JGI20191J14862_1000633_pt1 | contig 11865 bp, 11 predicted proteins | sample NGESurdeep092012_7_FD_14862 | JGI IMG/M metagenome (IMG submission 14862)
CCGCGACCTAACCTTCGACCGCAGTCTCATTGCTCAGCACACCGGATTCCACTGGTGGCCCAAATCCGTCGCACCGACCTAATCACACGGAAACCGTATGAACTCTTTCACGACCCTATTCAAACATTCTCCAGAAATCGAACGCCCGCGTCTAGTCTAGAGTTGCGGCAGGGAAGGGCGACGATAATCATTTCCGCTATTCGGGCATAAGCCGACCTATCGTGGACATGCCGGTACTGTAGCGGTTGATGACCAAACTGCGACATCTCGAACAACTCGCATCGCATTGATTAACGCCAACGTGGATCCTTGCAATTATTTTCCTCCCTGAAGACGGCCTCGACCCGCTCTTTACCCCAGATCTTCTTACCCGCTCTCCTCGGATACTCCAGAAAGGCTCGGTTGCGCTCAACGAAATACCTATCTATTGCTCCTTTGCATACGGCTACCGATTCGTAGTTGCTGTTGTGGAGTATAGCCCTCGCCAACCCGCTAAAAACCGACTCAATCACATTCAAGAACTGAGCCCCGGATGGCAAAGGCATAAGATCAACAAGAGGCGTTTTGTGACGGATTCTAAATGCGTCGCTATTGATTTCATCAACAGCCTTATAAAGAGCCTTGGAAGCATGCCACGATGCCGAATCCCAAGAGACAAACAGGCGATTTTCACTTTTATAAATCGTAACTAAACGCCTTAATAATTTAATCATCTCTCCTGTATTTTTCTTTTTAGAATAAAAGTGAGTCACTTGATTTGTTGAGAGCTCGAGCGCCGCCGTGCATATGAGCGAACCCTTGGTCTTTTGTCGCTGAGGTATAGTGCGCACTTCGTCCCCAGGGACAAGCGCGACGCCTCCGCGGATTTTTACTGAAAAAGGACCAAACTCATCGATCGAAAAAAACTTCTCATTTGGCGCTAATTGTGAAAGAGAATTTGTGATTTTGGCTAACTTGTCCCGATAAGTTGGGTCATCGCTCGTCAGCACCTTCTTGGCCTTTTTGAATTTATATCCGGCCAAAATAAAGTACTCGGATATTGAGCTCACCGATATGCGCTCTCCATGGGTTTTATGGTAAGCATCAGCCAATGCTCGTAAGCTCCAAGACGCCCGGTTGATGTTGTAGGCTTTTGGATTTTCATGAATTATTTTGATCAGCCTTTCTTTCTTCGCTCTGATTGTCGCCAGAGCTTCTTCAGACGACTTCCTTAACCTTCTCACAGGAAGACTCTCAATGCCGTCATGCTCGTACAGCAAACACCATTTCTCTACGGTTCGATGTGATCGTTCAATCTTCCGCGCAATTTCGAGAGAGCTGACACCCATCGAACTATTCAGCAAGGCAATCCCGACCTCCCATTTTCGTCGATCATGCGATAGCCGCCACCTCTTGAGAATAGGAATGTCGACGGGCTTAACCGATACCGCGTTTCTCTTGGCGCTGGAGCGTCGCCTCATTCCTTGTGCAACTCGCCAATGGGTATAAAGAGAAGAAAATTGTGAATATTTGTATGCGGTCTGTTGCGTCGCCACTTCTTCGCTCCACACATCAAGAATAGATAGGCAATCGTGTTCTATTCGAGAGTGGACCGATTCGAGTCGATTCAGAAATTTCACTTTTCTACCCGACTGGGTGGGGCGCCTATTGTTTGGAAAAAAAAGCAACTTGGCAAGTTTTGCGCTGCCGACGTTCTCGACGTCAGTCAGAGTTAGTTCGGAGGTTTTGAAAGCTTGGATGTATTTTGTGGCGCTGCTTCGCGCTATCCTTAGTCTCGTCGCTGTCTGGCTTTTGTTGAAATTGTCAGCAACGCTGAAATACAACAGCTGCCGGACTTTATTTGCTGGTATGGGCTTTTGGGCATAGAGACTTCCACCCTATAGATAGCGCCGTGCATGTCGCTTTGGGCGCGCTGAGTTCAGTGTGTTCAGCCCTGCACAATTGTGTCCGCTCGCTCAAAGGTAGCACTTCACCGACCGTGATCGTTGGGGGGATGCGTCGCATCGTTAACGGCCCTCGATCCGGGGCTTTTTCCGAAATAGAAACCGCCGATTGTGGCCCAGTGCAATTATGGCTGCGAATACAACCGATGAAGCGAATGAACGGTGGAAAGCCGAGTTCGACGATTGACGTCAGGAGCCCTACGACGATGATCGGCAAGGCAGCGTAAGACAACAGGGACCGGAAAAATGCCAGTGTCGAAAAAGCGACTGCGGAAAAAATCAAATCCGCAGTTCTCGAAAGGCGCATCCGCGGTTGCGACGCTTCCTGATCGGCGCGCCATGGAAGGTGTTTTGTCGGTGATCGGCGGGCACCGAGCCAACGATGCGACAGCCAAAGCGCAGGAGGTTATGTACGAAGCATGGGATCAGACCAACCCGCATACCCGCATCGCTCTCGCGCAAAAGGCGCTCGCAATTTCGCCGCTTTGCGCTGATGCCTATGTTCTGCTTGCCGAAGAACGGGCCAAATCGGCTGCGGAGGCTTTGGAGTATTATCGCAAGGGCGTCGACGCGGGAGAGCAGGCGCTCGGACCCAAAGGGTTCAAGGAGTATGTCGGGCATTTCTGGGGCTTCCTCGAAACCAGACCTTACATGCGCGCCCGGGCGGGGCTAGCCGCGACCCTCAACGCACTCGGTGAGCTTGATGCTGCCATAAGCAACTATCAGGACATGCTGAGGCTAAATCCCAACGACAACCAAGGCATCCGTTATGTCCTTGCCGTGTGCCTGATGAGGAGCGGCGACACTGAGGCGCTGAAAAAACTCCTCAAGCAATATGAGGAGGATGGCAGCGCGCTCTGGCTCTATACTCAGGCGCTTGTCGCCTTCCGGGAAAATAAAGCCGATAACAAAGCTGAGGAACTGGCGAAGAAAGCTTGGAGCGCGAACACTCATGTTCCCGCCGCTTTGGCCGATACGAAGAAAGTGAAGTCATCGACCAGTGGCTATATCACCATGGGNGGCGAGGACGAGGCGGCTCACTACGTCCAGGAATGGGGCTTCGAATGGCTTACTACGCCCGGTGCAGTCGATTGGCTTACAAAAGTTGCGGCTAAAACGGCGTCAACCCCGACGCAACGGCGATCCATGCATTGATGATGATGGTGCCGCTGATCGGAAATTGATGGTCTGGATATGCAGCACCCGATCCTGCGTCAGCAGCGCGGAACGCACATCCAACAAACTATCGAGGATCTCAATGTCGGGAATTCCGGGATGTTCAGTTGCAAGAAATCCAAATTTGATCGGCCGGTCACCCAAGCGGCAGCGGAGTTGCCCTAGGACGGATGCCCGGCCAACGCATTCATCAACGATGATCCGCTCGATGAGTTTAATGAGTTGAAATAATTTCTGCCAGCAGCAACCTTGGGAACTTGTGCATCCCTGCGTTCATTTCATGTGGCCAGCGACGACTGCAGCATTAGCCATGCAGCACTTCTTAAACTTCTTGCCGCTACCGCATGGGCACAAATCGTTTCTGCCGACGTTCTTGGGCAGGATCATCTTCGTTTCCCGCATGGTCGCCAAGTGGCGTTTCCAGCAGTGGCCATAAATGGCCCGCAGCTTTGAGTGTCGCTGCGATAGCCGCGTGTAGAAATCCGGGAATGTGTTCTCGATCCGTTGCCTCAACGCAGGGAGATCATGTGGAGGATCATCGTCGGGGGCGGATTGCCATTTCTGGCTCGCGTGGTCCACCAGGATCGTTCCGGCGTGCTCGCCTTGTTTTCCATCAGGTAGAATCGGTGAGAGCTCAATGTAGGTCTCAGTGCAGTCGCATCCCGTGCGCACGCAGTGCTGATCGAGAAGTATGTGCTCGACGCCATCAATGGCAATAAGGAGCCGGTCTCCGAATGGGAGAATGTCGTTATAGACCTGCATTCTCGAAGATGACTCAACCGCGGTGAAATCAAAATGAGGATCTATGGTGTCAGGCTTAGCTTCTTCAGTGATCAGGTTTTTGACTGTGAAATGCAATTGTCCAAGGATGAGAAGATCATGTGCGTCCATCTCCTCAACCAACCTTTCGGAGAAGGCAATATCCTCCTGTGACGCCGTCTCTCCGAATTTAGGAGACATCCCGTTGATATCCAGATTGAGGCTAGCTTTCCGTTCTTCTTTCTGCCCATGCCCCCGACCACCGTTTGGTGGCTGGGCAACGAATCTCAAATACACGGACCTGCAGCGACATGTTGGGTTACTGCAAACGGAGAGAACGCATCTGTATCTGTCGGTTTGTTCGCCATTGCGAAGAGTGGCGAAGAGCTCCGTCGAATCCGGGCTCATGTCAAAAACCATGATCCGCCCCCTATTCAATACTGCACTGCATAATGTACCAGCAGCCCCCAGCCGCTCCGGCTGCGATTGCATAGGCACGTGAGGCTTCGTGGCGCTGAGGAGTAAGTCTCCTTCGTCGAATGCTACGGCGAGGAAGGCGCGATACCAAGACCTGGGAGGCGTCAATCCCCCAGACATTGCAGTCTACAGGGGGGATAAATCGCTGTTTCCGAAGGCTTCACAGAACCGTCAGATTCCTCTTGCACCGCGGGCGCCGTTCATACTTGGCCCAAAGCGTCGGTGCCGTAGTGCAACAATACGGCAGCTTTCGGAGCATTCCGGGCATGGTTCGACACAGGCGTGGAATGCATCCAAATGTTTGTTGCTCTTGACCAGAACAGCTTCCTGAAGGGAATCAGGTTATTGTGTTGGGGCAGCTGAAAAGTGCTCTAAACTTACACAGTTTCTTACACATAAGAAAAAATTCTATGAGATTGTCACATGATATCAAGGTCAGAACGCAAAACACTTAAAATCCCTAGGAAGTAATTCCATCCTGGTTCGAGTCCCGGCGTCCGCACCAATCATCTGGCGCGTTGGGTAACGCAATTGCGCCAGCCTAACTGCCGGCGATAACGAAATTAGCGTGGCGTTTGCCCGTGGGCTGTGAACTCTTTCATGCCCGATTTAAACATTCTCCGAAAATCGAATGCCCGGGTCTAGTCTAGAATTGCGGCAGGGAAGGGCGTCGATAATCATTTCCGCTATCGGGGCTAAAGCAGGCCTATCGCAAATATCGCGAAACTGTTGTGCTCCCAAAACGCGAGGTCTCTCAGTTCTGGTTCGGAACGAAAATGTGTCCGTCCATCAAGCGCCGGGCACTGCGACTCATGATCGCTCTGGTCACAGTCCACTGACCGTCGACTTCTGTCGCTTCCGCGCCCACCGTGAGAGTTCCCGATGGATGACCCAAACGCACCTGCGGTTGCGCTGCACTGCCGAGTACGCGGTTCACCAGTGTTCCCGGGATGGCAGCTGCGACCGCGCTGGCGACTGCCCCAGTGCCCGTCATGGCATGGTGCAATTTACCCATGGACATGATGCGTGCGAGCAGATCAACATCGTGCGCGGAGACGGTCTTGCCGCTGGAAGAGGTGTAGGCGGCGGGTGGCGCGACGAATGCGATCCTCGGCATGTGAGGGCATTTGTCAGTCGCTTCCTGTGCGGACGCCGCCAGCCCCATGACGACGGTGGCATGGGCGCGGATGGCTTCAAACCTTGCAAGCAGTTCGGTATTGCCGTTGATTGCATCCTGCAATTCGGTGCCACTCAGTCCGACCGTCGTCGCATCTACGAAAATTGTCGGATTGCCAGCGTTGATGAGCGTGATTTCAATCATACCAATGCCCGGCACGTCGAGCGTGTCGATGCGATGGCCGGTGGGGAACATGGCTGCGCCTTCGCTGTCCTCGTCGGCCCCTGGATCGAGGAATTCGAGCCGGACTTCAGCGGCGGGAAAGATCACTCCATCCAGCTCGAAATTGCCAAGCTCAACGACTTCACCGTCATGGACCTGGACATGTGCGATAATCTTCTTGCGAATGTTGGCCTGCCAGATGTGTACGGTCGCAATGCCGTCGCGCGGCGCCGCGACCAGGCCGCGCGCTATGGCGAAGGGGCCCACTGCCGACGCTAGATTGCCGCAGTTGCCGCTCCAGTCCACCACGGGTTTCTCGATAGAAACCGCACCGAAGAGGTAGTCCACGTCGCAGTCGGGACGGCTGCTTTTGCTGACCAGTACCACTTTGCTGGTGCTCGACGTGGCAGCACCCATACCATCGATATGCTTGCCGTAGGGGTCGGGACTGCCAATGACGCGCAGCATGAGCCGATCGCGCGCGGCCGGGTCGTTGCGAACTGCTTCAGGCAAGTCGTCGGGTGTGAAAAACACACCTTTGCTGGTGCCTCCACGCATGTAGGTGGCACGGATGGAAATTTGCTTCTGAGGAAATGTCATGGCTCTTACCTCATCCTCAGCGCATTGAGGATAAGTACTGCCGGTGAGTTATTATTTGTTCCGCAATGACCGTGAAAGGACATCGGTCTTGCCGAATTTGCGTAACGAGATATTTTTGAGGGGTGGCCCTGAAGCAGCCTCACTCCGCTTTGATGTTGGCCGCGCGAATGACCTTGCCCCACTTTTCAGTTTCATCGGCGATTAATGTCCCGAATTCGGCAGGTGTCATCGGCATCGGCACCACGCCTAGGTCTGCAAGCCGGGCTTTCATCTTGGGATCGACAAGAGCTGCGTTGATCTCGCTATTCAGCTTGTTGATGATGTCAGCCGGTGTGTTTTTGGGTGCAACGACTCCTTGCCAACCGCTCGCTTCGTAGCCCGGTACGAAATCGCCCACGGTCGGAGTGTCCGGCAGCGCCTCTAAACGCGTCGCAGTGGTCACCGCAAGGGAGCGCAACTTGCCAGCTCGGATATGCGTGATCGACGACAACATGCCGGGAAACATCACTTGCACCTGCCCACCGAGTAGATCAGTCAGCGCAGTCGCTGCGCCGCGATATGGCACGTGAACCATGTTGACGCCGGCCATTATCTTGAACAGCTCACCAATGACATGGGGCGGGCTTCCATTGCCGGCCGACGCCATGTTGATCTTGCCCGGATTAGCCTTGGCATAGGCAATGAACTCGGGAACCGTCTTGGCCGGAACCGTTGGATTGACCACCATGACGTTGGGCTCGCGGCTAATGCCCGCAACCGGCGCGATGTCGCGGATAAAATTGTAATTTAGCTTTTCGTAGAGTGTGGCGTTGACCGCATTCGCAAGGGCGGCCAGGAGAATCGTATAGCCGTCCGCCGGCGCGCGTACGACCACCTCGGTGCCGATATTGCTACCGGCGCCGGGCCTGTTGTCGACGAAGAATTGCTGGCCGAGTCGCTCCGACAGCCATTGACCCATCAGGCGCGCGGCGACGTCGGCCCCGCCGCCCGGAGGAAAGCCGACGATCAAGCGCACCGGCTTCGTCGGATAATCGAGTGCTGATGCAAATTGTGGAAAGGCGGGAGCGGCAGCAGCGACCCCAGCGAGTTGCAAAAATTGACGGCGATGAAGCGTCACGGAGTCCTCCTGTCACCAGGACCGGCGAAATGCGCCGCTTTCAGATCGACAGTGATTTCGCGGGCGTGGCTGAACATACCTGGATGAGGATAGGCGTATGCCATTATGCGCGTATAGTGCTATGTTTTGATATAGCTATGCCAATTCAGCAATAGGTGCCGCCATGCAGCTGAGCGATCGCATCGGATGCCGAATGAAGCTGAACGACCTCCATGTCTTGATGACGGTCGTGCAGGCCGGCAGCATGAACAAGGCGGCCGTGCTCCTCAACACGACCCAGCCCGCCGTTTCCAGATCGATCGGGGAATTGGAGCGGAGCGTTGGCGTGCGATTGCTCGATCGCGGCCCGCAGGGCGTCGAGCCGACCAATTACGGCCGCGCCCTGCTCGACGGCGGAGCAGCCGTATTCGATGACTTGCGCCAGACATTGAAGAGTATCGAGTTTCTCGCCGACCCTACGGCCGGGGAAGTGCGTGTCGGATGCAACCCCTTTCTGGCCGCGAGCTTTGTTTCTGCCGTCGTCGATCGGCTTTCCCGGCGCTATCCGCGCATCGTGTTCCAACTCGTAACCGCATATGTTGAGACGCTGCACCGTGAACTGAGAGAGCGTAATGTCGACCTCTTGATCACACGAAGATCCGGCCCCGTTGCAGATGAGCGACTGGGCTACGAATTCCTATTTGAGGACTCGTATTTCGTCGTGGCGGGCGCGCAAAGTCCGTGGGCTCGGCGGCGCAGAATCGAGTTTGCCGAGTTGGTGAATGAATTGTGGGTGCTGCCGCCGCCGAAAAGCGTGATTGGGTCGGTGGCAATGGAAGCTTTTCGCGCCAGCGGGCTCGATTATCCCCGAACGGCTGTGGTGGCCCAACCCGCCGAAGTGCGGATCAGTCTCCTGGCGACCGGGCGCTTTCTTTCGATTTTCCCGGTATCCGTATTGAGATTTTCTACCATGCGCACGGAGCTCAAGGTCTTGCCCGTTAAACAGGCATTTGCGCGCGTGCCAGTCGGAATCGTCACCCTGAAGAACCGCACACTCAGCCCACTCGCGCAGCTTTTCATCGATAGTGCCCGCGAGGTCGCGAAGCCGCTGGCGAAGAAAAAATGATAGCGCGATAATCGGTTGTGGCACATAATGACAGATAGCGCTTTGGCGGCTGACGGTCCCCTTCGGTGCGAAGCGGACAAGTAAAAAGATTGGCCTTGACGATCTCGGTCGTGAATGACCCGGGCATCGGCTCTGTTCAGCATCCAAGCTGAATGAAAACTTCATTAAGCCCCGGCAGCAATCGGGTGCCGAACGCGTGACTGCGCACGGTGATGTCCGTAAGTGTTGCTGTCTCTTGGTCAGTCTGGTTCAGAATAGTTTCGTTGTCATCGTTATGTCGGGCGAACTGAAATGATGCGCTAGTGACATCCTCTTGGGTCGCTGTGATCCGCGCTATCATACCAACCCAGTCGCCCTGCTTGCGTCCAGCGTGTCCGATGTCAAAGGAAAAGCTGCCAAGGCCGTAGAAAATTGGGCGGCCGCGATACGCCTCAACCGCGAGCGAATAGTGCGGTCCATGCCCCGCGACGACGTCGGCGCCCGCATCGATCGCTGTATGGGCTATTTCGCGCATGTACTGCAGTACGTCCTTACCCAGGCCCCAGTGGCAGGATGCAACGACAATGTCGACCTGCTGGCGTAACGCCTCGATATCTTTGCGAAACTCTTCAAGATAGGCTGCATCTGCCCAGGTTACGATGAGTGGCGGCATGCCGGGCCGGTTCGAAGGCGGAACGCCAGGAGCAATCCGGCCCACTGGCACATGATAGGCGGTGTGGCCGTGGATTACGGCGATCCCTGGTGAATCGACCTGGGCCTCGTGATCGGTCGGCCAGTAAACCGAGCTGCGCTGCACCACGCCGACGCGCAGGCCATTACGGGCGATGATCGCGGGGGCGCGTGCGGCGGCGAGATTGGGGCCGGCTCCCGTATGTAGTACGCCGAGCTGATCCAGCCGGGCGATTGAGGCAGCGATATTGGCCGAGCCGTAATTGACGTTGTTGGCGATACCCACGGCGTGAATACCGGAAAGCCGCAACGCCTCGCCACCGACCTGCGGATCGGCGAAAAAACCCTCGTTGGCGTGAGACTGTTGCGACGGCAGATGCAAGCAGCATTCCAGATTCGCAAACACGATGTCCGCGGAGTGCAACTCGGCGGCAACGTGCCGGAACGGAACTGTGGGATCGGTGACGTTCATGAGATTGACGTCGCCGGTCAAAATCAAGCTGCCTGTCATTTCCTAAAATTCTCTGGGATGCCACTCGACTTCCGCAGTAACAGTCGATGCAATGGGCCTAGTCCAGCTTGATATTGGCGGCCCGGACCACTTTGATCCATTTTTCGGTTTCGTCGGCGATGAACTTGCCGAACTCTGCGGGTGTCATGGGCATTGGAACGTCGTCCAACTGAGCGAACCGCGCCTTCAACTTGGGATCGGCAAGGCCCGCGTCAATCTCCTTGTTGAGTCTATTGATGACCTCAGATGGCGTGCCCTTTGGTGCGCCTACGCCGTGCCATGTGCTGATCTCGTAGCCCGGGACAGATTCGCCTATGGTCGGAAGGTCAGGTAGTGCGTCCGAGCGCTTCACGCTGGTTACCGCAAGTCCGCGCAGCTTGCCGGTTCTGATGTACTCGGTCGACACGGCAGTGGGGAGGAACAGGACCTCCACTTGTCCACCGAGCAAGGCTGTAAGGGCGGGTCCGCTACCTTTATAAGGCACGTGCACCAGGTTCACGCCGGTCATCATCTTAAACAATTCCCCGGCGAGGTGGGTGATGCTCCCGGTTCCGGCCGAGGCCATGTTGACTTTGCCTGGATTGGCTTTGGCATAAGCGATGAATTCGGGAATCGTTTTGGCTGGAACGGTTGAATTGACCGCCATGACAAGGGTGGAGCGGATGACGCCCGCGACCGGCGCTATGTCGCGAATAAAATTGAATCTGAGTTTGCTGTACAGCGCTGCATTGCCTGCGTTTGAAAGACCAGCCAGGAGAAGCGTATAACCATCTGGGGGCGCATTCACGACGGCCTCGGCGGCGATGTTAGTACCAGCGCCCGGCCGGTTCTCGACGATAAACGGCTGGCCTAGTCGCTCCGAAAGCCATTGCCCCATTAGACGCGCGACGATGTCGTTCCCTCCGCCGGGAGCAAAACCAACAATCAGGCGTACCGGACGGTTTGGATAGGCTTGCGCCCAGGTGCTCTGAGGCACCGTCAAGGCGGCCACCGACGCGGTTAGGCTCAAAAATCGACGGCGGGAAAGGCTCACGGCGTCCTCCACCACTCGACCATATATGTTGTTGCCATAAGCCAATAATATTATTGTTTGATGATGTCATATACATATTCATATGAGGCAAATCCATGCGGTTGAGCGATCGCGTTGGCAGACGGATCAAACTACAAGACGTGCACATTCTCATGGCGGTTGTGCAGGCCGGCAGTATGGGAAAAGCGGCGCGACATCTGAACACCTCCCAGCCAAATATTTCGAAATCGATCGCGGACCTGGAGCGTGCGCTCGGCGTGCGCTTGCTCGATCGTCACCGCCAAGGAATTGAGCCGACCAAATTCGGGCGCGCCTTACTCGAAGGCGGAGCAGCTGTGTTCGATGAACTGCGCCAAACCGTGAAGAACATAGATTTTCTCGCCGATCCTGCGGTCGGCGAAGTCCGAATTGGTTCTAATCCGTTGCTAGCCGCGAGTTTCACTTCTGCGGTCGTTGATCGATTATCCCGGCGATATCCACGCATCATGACACATCTCGCGACCGGCGACGTTGAAGCGCTGCACCGCAGACTGAACGAACGTGACGTCGATCTCTTGATCGCGTGGAAAATCGGTCCCATTGCGGAGGATCGGCTGACCTTTGAATTTCTATTTGATGATATTTGTGTCGTTGCGACCAGTGCGAAGAACCCGTGGGCTCGCAAGCGCAAGATCACACTTGCCGAACTGATAAATGAACCATGGGTGCTTCCACAGCGAGGGCGGGGAATGGCGTCAATTGCAATGGAAGCCTTTCGCGCGAGCGGGCTCGGTTATCCGAGCACGACAGTGATTACCGATTCACCCCACGTGCGTATGAGTCTCTTAGCGACAGGGCGCTATCTGACGATTTTTCCGACTTCCGCATTAAGGTTTCCTACTCAGCATTTGGAACTGAAGGTTCTGCCCGTTGAACTGCCAATAGACCGGGTGCCAAGCGGAATCGTTACTTTGAAGAACCGCACGCTTAGTCCTGTGGCACAGCTTTTCATCGAACACGCCCGCGAAGTTGCAAAGCCGCTTGTCCATCGCAAATAATGTACCGCACCCGGTTCTTTGGACACAAGTTTGAGTTAAGCGGCTTGCTTCATGCTGGCTTGCTCCCAGACGGTGCGGGTTTGGCGCGGACTGCATAGT
>JGI20191J14862_1000635_pt1 | contig 11841 bp, 11 predicted proteins | sample NGESurdeep092012_7_FD_14862 | JGI IMG/M metagenome (IMG submission 14862)
GGGTTGGGGACCATCCGGGTGGGGTCGTCGTCGGTGGTGGCGTACGCGTCGTGGGAGTCGAGGTCGAAGTGCATCCGGGCGTACCGGAAGTAGTTCTCCTGGCGCCACCTTGAACCCATCCGGTAGATGACCTGTTCGACGGGTAGGTCAGCCCGGGTGGTCAGGATGTGGATCTGCCGGGTGGCGTCCTGCCCATCGTTTTCCCGACCGGTCTTGGTGCCCGGCACGGTCAGGCTCACCTGCCGCATGGTGAACACGTGGTCGTCGTTGTCGATGGGGAGGTCCACGGTGGTGTCCGCGACCAGCCACTGATGCACGCGCCCTGTTTCGTCGACGTAGGTCAGGTCACTGAACAGGTCGGGGTCGACGTCCTGGGCGACGCCTTTGCGCCAGGTCAGCACGTCGAAACCCTGTGCGTCCATGTACGCGAAGAGGGCCGGGGACCAGCCGCCGCGGTCGAACCCGACCAGGACCCGGCGGGTGTCGCCGACGGCCCTGCGTAGGTCGGGCAGCAGCCGGCGGAGCTCCATCGCCAGGGACGCCCCGGGTTCGGCCATAACCACCAGGATCGGGTCCCCTGACGCGTCGGACACCCAGGTTTCTACGGTGGCGGGGGCTGGGAACTTCAACCTGGACAAATGGGTCTTGGCGATCTTGCGGGCGCCTTGGTAGGCGCGGACGTGCCCGTCGACGTAGAACACCGCCAACAAGTCCGGGTCGCACGCGTCCAACCGGGCGACGTGGGCGGCGGCCATGCCGGCGAGCAGCTCCTCGGCCCTACCTGTTGCGGCCAGGATGGTGATCTTGCGGCGGATGGTCTTGACCTCCGGGCCCCGGTCCAACCCAAGCACCCTTCCCAGGGCGTGCGGGTCGACCCTGGTGGCGCCTTCGGCGCGGGGCTCCCCGGCCAGGGCCCGTAGGACTCCTTCGAGCAGCATGGTGTCCAGGCCGTAGAAGCCGTTCGGTAGGCACCCGAACACGGTTGTCGCACACGACAGCAACCCGGTGGTTTGCAGGGCGGGGATCGCCAGCAGTAGTCCCGCCAAAGGCACCCTGGCGGCGGGGGTGAACTCAGGGTCGGCGTGGGGCAGCTTCCCCCACCTGGCCGCGGCCCGCTCGGCGCCGCGGTCGGCCGGCGGCGGTAGCACCGGCAGGTCCTCGCCGGCAGACTCCTCGTCGTCGCCGGCTGGGTCAGTGTTGCCGTCGAGGTCGACATCGTCGATGTCCTCACTGCCGTCGTCGTCGATGTCGGTGCTGGTGGTCTCGTCCGGTTCTGGTGCGGGCTTGGCCGCTGATAGTGCCCGGCGGACGGTGGCCTCACTGACCCCGACGGCGGTGGCGATCGCCCGCAAGGATGCCCCGTCGCGGCGGCGGGCCCGGATATCTGCCACGACTGCTGGGCTCAGCACGGAAGGGCCCTTGGGGCCACGCCGCCCGGGTACCAGGGCGGCTATCCCGTCGCTGGCCGCGGCGTGGTCCCAGCGTCGCAGTGTCTCGGTGTTGACCCCGAAGCCTTCGGCGACCCGCACGGCCCGGGCCCCCTTGATCGCGACCAGCTGCACCGCGGCCAGCCGCCGGCCGAACTCGTCGCCGGCGTTCCACGCGAAGACCAGGTCACCGCGGACGAACACCCGACCCCCGTTCTCGTCCTCCACCAGGGCGGCGATCTCACCGATCTGCACGGCGCCGGCTGGTACCAGCATCAAGGGCAGTTGTGCCGTCATGATCGCCATCGTCCCCCACCTCGATATCTGTCTGAAACACCATAAGAATTATAACGCTTTTCGGGCAGGAAAGCAACCCCGTTCGGTGACAAAGATGCAGGTCAAACGGTTACAGGAAGGAACACCACACCCGCTATGTCAGGAGCCCTGGGCGTTGGGCATCGCGGGCTTCGGACTGCGGCAGCGGCTGACCAACCCGATCACGTGCGCGGCATAGCGCGCAGCTGTTCCGTTATGACGTACCTCACATTCTGATGCTTTCTCTGTGGTGTTACCTGTCTGGAAGAGCCTCACCTCAGGCATGCATCGTCGACGTACAGGTTCAGCACATGGGTTTCCCAGCGGCGCGGGCAAGCATGGGATGAAACGAACGAACCCGATTTCGAGGAGAAACCATGCACAAGCGCACTTCCGTCCTCATTCTCTCCGGCATTCTCGTAAGCGGCGCCGTCGGCGCCGTGGCCATTACCCCGGCCTCGGCCACCACCTCCACCAATCCGGTCACCAGCCGGCTTGCCAACATAAAGAGTGCGCTGAGCGGCCTGGTGAGCGACGGCACCCTGACCCAGTCGCAGGCAGACAAAGTGGCTAGCACGCTCGACAAGAAGATGCCCAAGCGCGGCGTGGGCGGTCCCGGTGCGCGCTTCGGCGGGATGGGCATGACACAGACCAGGGACGCCGCAGCGAAGGCTCTCGGGTTGACCCCCGACAAGCTGGAGATCGCACTGAGGAGCGGCAAGAGCCTGGCTGAGGTCGCCAAGGACCAGAAGGTCAGTGTCGACTCGCTCGTCAAGGCCATGGTCACCGCCACCAAGGGCGAGCTCGCCGCCGCCGTGAAGAACGGCACCATGACGCAGGCCCGGGCCGACAGGATGGAAGTCTCGCTCACCCAGCGGATCACCGACCGCGTCAACCGCGTCCGACCCGACCGCGGCATGGGTCACGGTCCCCGTGGCGCCGACAGGTCCTCGTCCGCAGGTGGTACCTCAGGCGGCATGGGCACGCCTATGAGTGCCCCCTCAACCATGAGCTGACGCACGGGAGTAGCCCCGGCTCCTCTGCACAATGAGCGCCAACACCCTCAGGTGTGGGCGCTTGTTGTGCATCCGCTCCGCGGGCAGAGGACCGCCCTGATAGTCGAGCAGTCACACGAACTCATGAAGGCCAAGGGGATCGAGCCCCAAAGGCTGAAGACGGCAGCGCTCTGTTGTTGATTCTTGAGTTGACCCACGTCACAATCCTCCTATCTGCACTTGTCTCCATTGCAGATAGTTGTCCCGCAGCACCATCGAAATCACGAGCACCAAAAGGGTGTGTCGCCGAGAAAAANGAAACGGGTTGGGTCTAATTCACNGACCGGGCGCCACNACAAAAGTGCGAAAGTCCACTGCGTTGATGAGGCGCAACAATTCCAGCCGAAGGAGAACATCGTGAAGATGGACATGGGTTCAGCCGAGCGATCCGCCTGCGGTCGTCGTTGCCCCTCCCCGAGGACCTTGTGCAGAAGGAACTGTCGCTCGCGCGTGCCTCAGTTGCTTCAGCTTCGGCTCCATGGGAACTTTCGTGCGGGCCGCTCGATGGGGGCGCAGGTGCATCGTTGTGCGGGGGCGACGCTGGCCATGACGGAGTCGACGTGACTGCCGCAGCCGCTCCAGGTGGTTTTTCCGCAGCGCTGGCAACGGGCGGGACTACACATGTGGTGTTCCTCTGGTTGGTTGTGAGTTACTGGTTTGCTGTGAGACGACAATATACCCCAGTGGGTATTACCGATGGACGTGGACGCAGGTATCTGCGGCCAGCGCGCGCTCTGGACTGAGTCGCTCGCGGCTTCTGCCGGCTCCGGGGTTCGGGGCGATCTGCTGGCTGTTGAGGTAGCGGAGCCCCGGGCGGGCAGACAGCCCCGAAGAGCCACCGACAGGCTCGCTTTCTTGCTCATCAGCCGTGCGGCCTGCTGGTAGCAGCTGGTCTGAGTCGGCGGGAAGCTGGCATCCATTCGTGTCCTCCTGGCTGGTCATCACGGTCGGCGCGACTGTTGGCGGAGCAGGTGATCAAAATACCCGCAGGGGTATCAACAGGGTTGGTATGCGTGGTTGTTCCGGTCAGCGTCGTCGGGTCGCGGGGGACAGGTGTGGTGGCCAGCGGGTAGCTGGGGGCAGTCAGCCCATGGGCCGGCGGGCCAGGACGAGCGCGTCCAGGGCCCGGGCCGGCTGGCCCTGTGGGTCGGTCAGTGACCGGGTGACTGTATCGGCGCGGACCACGACCAGCGCTGCGGGCTCGATGTCGCCCACGATGTCATCGGGGCGGTACAGGACCTCAGGGTCCTGGGGGCCGCCATGCCCGGAGGTCAGGTTCTCCAGGTCGTGTCCCACGACCAGGAGCGTTCCCCCTGGTGCCACGGCGTGGGCTGCCGCTGCCATGATGGGGCTGCGCTGGTTGCTGGGTAGGTGTAGGTACACCACCAGGACCAGATCGTAGGAACGCGCCTGGGGAACCCAGGTCTGGACGTCGGCCTCCAGGGTCACCAGTGCTCCGCCATGCTCGCCGAGCTGTTCTCCGGCCAGCGTGCGCGCCCGGTGCAGCGCCACCGCAGAGAAGTCCACCGCGGTGACGTGCCATCCGCGGGCTGCCAGCCACAGAGCGTTGCGGCCCTCTCCGGCCGCGATATCCAGTGCCTTGCCGGGCGCCAGGTCCTGGGTCAGCTGCTCGACCCAGATGTTCGGCGCGGCCGACCAGACCAGCTCGCTGCCGCTATAGCGCTGGTTCCACGCCGTGCTGTCCATGCTGTCTGTGTTGTCCATGATGTATCCCTTCGGTGGGCCGCAGATGACGACGGTAGCGCCCGGGCAACTGCTCCGGGGCTAGTAGCTCCTGGCGGGCTGGGGTGCGTCGTCAGGGCGCGACGGGTTGCCTGCCAGTGTTGGGGGACCCGGCGCCGGTATGGACCTGTGGTGGGGTGGGTTCCAGGTCGCGTAGGTAGTGCTCGGCGTCCAGGGCCGCGGCGCAGCCTGAGCCTGCGGCGGTGATCGCCTGCCGGTAGGTGTGGTCGACTAGGTCTCCGGCCGCGAAGACGCCGTCGATGTTGGTTGCCGTGCTGCGGGGCTGGACTTGGACGTAGCCCTGTTCGTCCAGGTCGATGACGCCTTTGATGAGCTCGTTGCGGGGGTCGTGGCCGATGGCTACGAAGACCCCTGTGGCGGGGAGCAGGCGGGTTGCGCCGGTGTGGGTGTCCCGCAGGCTTACCGCGGTGACTTTGTCCTGGCCGTGGATCTGGTCCACGGCGCTGTTCCAGGCGAAGGTGATCTTGGGGTTGGCCTTGGCGCGTTCGGCCATGATCTTGGAGGCGCGTAGCTGTTCGCGGCGGTGCACGATCGTCACGGACTTGGCGAACTTGGTCAAGAAGGTGGCCTCCTCGATGGCGGAGTCGCCGCCGCCCACGACCACGATGTCCTGGTCGCGGAAGAAGAACCCGTCGCAGGTGGCGCACCAGGACACTCCGCGGCCTGAGAGGCGTGCCTCGTCGGGCAGGCCCATCTGGCGGTAGGCCGAGCCCATCGCCAAGATCACGGCCCGCGCGGCCCAGGTGGTACCGGCGCCGTCGGTGACGGTCTTGACCGGGCCGGTCAGGGACACGGTGGTGACGTCGTCGCGGACCATCTGGGCGCCGAAACGCTCGGCCTGGGCTCGCATGGACTCCATGAGGTCCGGGCCCATGACGGCGTCCGGGAAACCGGGGAAGTTCTCGACTTCGGTGGTGTTCATCAACGCACCACCTGCGGTGACCGCACCCTCGAACAGGACCGGCGCCAGGTTGGCGCGGGCAGCGTAGATGGCAGCGGTGTACCCAGCCGGACCAGAACCAATGATGATGACCTCACGAACCTGCTCGGGCCCGGGCCCGTCGTGCTTGTCAGACATGGAATGTGGCCTCTCATAAGTACAGTGCCCTGGTGGGTACAGTGGTCGGTGGTTTCACGGGCGGGGCCCCGCCCGAAGCGTGTTGTCGCTGCTGGCGGCGCAGGCCAGGAGAACCGGCTCAGGCCAGGGACAGGAAGAGCTTCTCCAGGCTCTTGGCGTCCGCAGAGTTGGCGCCATCGGGCTCGGCAAGACACGCCTTGAGGCTGCTGGCGATGATCGCGAAACCAGCGCGGTCCAGTGCATGGTTGACCGCGGCGAGCTGGGTGACGATGTCCTGGCACTCACGGCCCTGCTCGATCATCGCCAGGACGCCGCCGATCTGGCCCTGGGCCCGGCGCAGCCGGTTGGCCACGGCGCCCATCTCTTGGGGGTTCAGCCCAACCATGTTCACTCCTTCGCCTCGGGTGCCTCAGGCCTGTGGGGGGGGTCAGGACGCGGTAGCAGCGGACTGGGACTGCTCGGCGCCCTGGGACTGCGCGGCGATCTGGGCGCGGACGTCGTCCATGTCCAGCGCGCGGACGCCGGCGATGACCTGTTCCAGCGCTGAGGCGGGGAGCGCTCCGGGCTGGCTGAACACGAGGATGCCCGCGCGGAACGCCATCAGGGTCGGGATGGAAGTGATCCCGGCCCCGCCAGCCAACGATTGCTCCACCTCGGTGTCGACCTTGCCGAAGACGACGTCGGGGTGGGCGGCGCTGGCCTGCTCGAAGATCGGGCCGAACGTACGGCACGGGCCACACCAAGACGCCCACCAGTCGACCAGAACGATGTCGTTGTCGAGCACGGTCTGCTCCAAAGATGCTGCGGTCAGCGCTTGGGTCGTCATCAGGGCTCCTCTTCCGTTGTCCGAAATAATACCTCTGGGGGTATTAACACACAACGTGCCACAGACATTCCTGACGAGTTCACGGGTCCAAGCCCCGGGTGGGCACCGCTACGGAGCGGTGTCGACCAGGCAGGCAGCAGGCAGGTCGAACCAGCGCAGCTGCTCGAAGTCCGCCGAAACCAGGTCGTCGACGGGCTCAGCGGACGCGGGCGTGGCTGTCTCTAGCAGGGCTTTGGCCTCCACCAGGTAGCGGCGCAGCTCGGACTCGGGGGCGCGGTCGTGGCGTCGCGGGTACTCCATCCGCCCTTGCGCGTCATACGTCACCTGGCCCAGGCGCAGCGGAGGCTCAGCTGGTCCACGGCGGTGCCGCCACAAGCCGGTGGATGGGTCGAACCGGTAGTCACCCAGGAGGCGCCACCCGTCCTTTGCCACCAGCCGCACCGCCTCGAGGATGTAGGAGAACACTCTCTCGGAGATGAAGTAGTTGAAGCTCACCCGGGCCCAGCCGGGCTTGATGCCCTCGCACCCATGAGCAATTTCGCGGTCGAACTCACGTGACCGGTCCAGGTCGATGCCCAGCAGCCGGTGCCCGTACGGGCCCGCGCAGGAGCAGCCGCCGCGGGACTGGATCCCGAACAGGTCGTTGAGCAGGGCGACCACGAAGTTGTGGTGCAGGTATCGCCCGCTCGGTGCGCGTACGACGAACGAGATGATCGACAGCCGCTCGGCATCCAGGTTGCCAAGGATCTCGATGGCAGGCTCCTGCAGCCAGGCTTCGATGGCGCGTTGTAGGTAGTGCTCCTCGTGGGAGCGGATCACGTCCACACCCACAGACTGCTTCAGCTGGAAGACGAGCCCCGCGCGGATCGACTCCACGATGGCCGGAGTACCGCCCTCCTCACGCTGGGCCGGATCGTCGAGGTACCGGTGCTCGCTCGGGTTGACGTAGGCCACCGTGCCGCCGCCGGGGACGTCCGGCACCCGGTTGCGTAGCAGCTCGCGCCGTACGACCAGAACACCCGGGGTGCTGGGGCCGCCGATCATCTTGTGCGGGCTGAGAAAGACGGCGTCCTTGTAACACAGCGGGTCTCGCTGCGGTCCGCCATACATCTCGATCTCGACATAGGGAGCGGCCGCGGCGAAGTCCCAGAAAGACAGAGCGCCATGACGATGGAGCAGGGCAGAGATGCCGTGGGTGTCGCTGACGATGCCGGTGACATTGCTGGCTGCCGAAAAGGAGCCGATGCGCAGCGGCCGGTCGGCGTACTTCAAGAGCTCTGCCTCTAGTAAGGCCGAGTCGATGTGCCCATCAATGTCCTGCGGGATCACCACGACGTCGGCGACCGACTCGCGCCAGGGCAGCTCATTGGAGTGGTGCTCAAACGGACCGATGAACACGACGGGGCGTTGATCGGCAGCGATGGTGGCGCTGAGGTCGTACCTGTCCTCAAGGCTCGAGGGAATGCGCAGTCCCAGGATCCCGACCAGCTTGTCGATTGCTCCGGTGCATCCCGAGCCGGCGAAGATGACAACGGTCTGCTGATCTCCGCCGAGTGCGTTGCAGATGATTCCGCGTGCGTCCTCGCGCAGTCGGGTGGTCTGCAGACCGGTGCCGCTGGACTCGGTGTGGGTGTTGGCGTAGCGGGGGAGCACCTCGGCCCGGATGAAGTCCTCGATGAAGGTCAGGGCCCGCCCAGAGGCCGTGTAGTCGGCATAGGTCACCCGTCTGGGCCCGTACGGACCGGGCATCACCTGGTCGTCGCCGATGACAGACCGTCGAACCCTGGCCAGCAGGGGGCTGCAGATCGGCATACGAGCGCTCATCCCTGGAGCGTATGCCGCGTGTCGCCACCGCGCCCAGGGTTGCGGGAAGCCGGGACCATGGGCCTTGTTCAGGAATACCCAGAGGGGTATAAAGGTTGGATCGATCAGAGTACGTGGCTGTGGGCGCCAAGACCGTGGCGACGCAGGTCACCGCCCGCATAGGAGCCAACCATGAGCAGCGAAGTCATGACCCCGATGAGTCGGCGTGCGGATGCGCTACCGGTGTGGATGTCGGTGCTGGCGGTGGTGGCCCATCCCGATGACGAGTCATTCGGTCTCGGCGCCGTCCTTGACGCGTTCGCCCGCGCGGGAGCAGGGGTCGAGGTGCTGTGCCTGACCCATGGCGAGGCATCGACGCTGCACGGAGCCCCTGGAGACCTCGCCTCCTTGCGGGGGGCTGAGCTCGCTGCCGCTGCCGATGTGCTCGGCGTGACCAGGGCCATGCTGAAGGACCACCCGGACGGGGACCTGAGCGGGCTGCCAGACGGGATGCTGGTCGCCGAGGCGGTCGCGGCGGGTGACTCCTCCCATGCTGATGGGGTGTTGGTCTTCGACACCGCTGGGGTGACCGGTCACCCCGACCACATTGCCGCCACCGCGGCGGGAGTGCTGGCGGCGGAGATGCTCAACCTGCCAGTCCTGGGCTGGACCCTGCCGGAAACCGTGGCCGCACAGCTGAACCAGGAGCTTGGCGCCAGCTTTGTCGGTCACCAGGACGAGGATATCGACCTGAGGGTGAGCGTCGACCGCACCCGGCAGCGCTTGGCCAGTCACGCCCACGTGAGCCAGGCGCTGCCCAGCAGTGTCTTGTGGCGCCGGCTGGAGCTGCTCGGCGACACCGAGAGCCTGCGCTGGCTGCGTCCCCCCGCCGGCGCTAGGGTCACCTCATGAGCGCGATGCCCAACCCCACGCTGGTCGCCTCCGCCGACGGGCGATCGATGCGGGTCGAGCACCGGGGTGACGATAAGTTCGACATCAACATCCGCGGCCATGTCGTCCGCGTGGACCAGCCGGTCAAGGACGGTGGCGAGGACACTGGGCCCACCCCGACCGAGCTGTTCATCGCGAGCCTGGCCTCGTGTGTGGCTTTCTACGCCCGCCGCTACCTCGCCCGGCACGACCTGCCCACCGACGGCCTGGCCGTCGAGGCGACATTCGAGATGGGCTCCAGACCAGCCAGGGTGGCCGGGATCGAGGTACGTCTGATCGTTCCCGAAGGCGTGCCGGCCGAGCGCCTGGACGCGCTTCTGGCCGTCGCCAGCCACTGCACCGTGCACAACACGGTGGACTCGACGCCCGAGGTATCGATCACCCTGGCCGATGCTTCTGCGGGCACCCTCCCGGATCTCCCTGCGGGCTAAGCGTGCTCATCCTCGAAGATCGTGTCGATTACCGGCTCGCCTCGCGAGAGCTGTAAAGCCCGGGCGGGCAGCTCGGCGAGCGACTGCTCATAGCGGGTACGTGCTGCGTCCAGGGCCAGGTCTGCGGCTATCTCGCCGTCACTTATCAGATCGACCAGCAGTGGTCGCTCACTGCTGCCAGGTGTAGGCATCTCACCGATTCCGATGACTTCGGTCTCGGCCCGACCGCGAGCGTTGAGTCGGCGCAGGGCCCACTTGCGCCCGCCCATCGTTGCTTTGTCCTTGCTCTGCTTGGCCACGTCGACCAGATGCCCCGCGCGGTCTTCGCGGGCGACCAACTTGTAGACGAGCCCTGCCGTTGCCGCACCGGATCCGGTGACCAGGGAGGTCCCGATGCCGTAGGCGTCGACGGGCGCGGCGGCGAGCGCGGCGATCGCATATTCATCCAGATCCGAAGTGACGATGATGCGGGTGTCTCTGGCTCCCAACCCGTCCAGCTGAGCTCGGACTTCACGCGCCTGGACAAGAAGGTCCCCGGAGTCAAGCCGCACAGCGCCGAGACCGACGCCGGCGATCTCGACGGCGAGGCTGACTGCTGCCGCGACGTCGTAGGTATCGACGAGCAGGGTCGTGCCCGAACCCATACTGGCGACCTGGGCTTCGAAGGCGGTCCGCTCGTCGTCGTACAGCAGGGTGAACGCGTGGGCGCTGGTGCCGGCGGTGGGGATCCCGTGGGTGCGTCCGGCCTCCAGGTTGCTCGTGGTCGCGAACCCGGCGATGTATGCCGCCCGGGCTGCCGCCACCGCCGCCCATTCGTGCGTCCGGCGTGAGCCCATCTCGATGCAGGGACGCCCGGCGGCGGCGTTGGTCATCCGGGAGGCGGCGGAGGCAATCGCAGAGTCATGGTTCAGGATTGACAGGAGCACGGTCTCAAGGAGGACAGACTCGGCGAACGTGCCCTCTACCGCTAGCAGAGGTGACCCGGGGAAGAAGAACTCGCCCTCGGCATACCCGCTGATGTTGCCCGAGAAGCGATAGCCAGACAGGAAGTCCAGGGTCTGGGAGTCAACCACGTCAGCGGTGCGCAACCGCTCGATCTCCGCGTCGCCGAACCGGAACGCGTGGACTGCCTCGACCAGACGCCCGGTGCCCGCCACCACGCCGTACCGGCGGCCCTCGGGGAGCCGGCGGGCGAATACCTCGAAGACGCAACCTCGCTGCGCCGCTCCGCTGTGAAGTGCGGCTTGGAGCATGGTGAGCTCGTAGTGGTCGGTCAGCAATGCGGTACTGGTCACGGTGGGCAGCCTATGGTGGAACCGTGCCACTCGCCCCCGCCGAGCTGTCCCGCACCGACATCGAGCAGGATATGTCGGTGGATCGGCCATGGATCACGTTGGTGTGGAACGACCCGGTTAACCTGATGTCCTATGTGACCTATGTGTTCCAGACGTACTTCGGCTACTCGGTGGAGAAGGCCGAGAAGCTCATGCTCGACGTGCATCAGAAGGGCAAGGCCGTCGTGTCGAACGGGCCGCGCGAGAAGATGGAGCGTGACACCGAGGCGATGCAGGGCTACGGACTGTGGGCCACATTGCAGAAGGACGACTAAGTGGCAACGGCTTTCAAGCGTAAGGGTGCCCGCTTCGTTGCCCGACTCGATGACGATGAGCGCGGGGTCGTCGTGGGGCTCCTGGAACAGACCCACGAGCTGCTCGCGCCTGTGCCTCGTGAGCGGACCGGGGACCCTTTCGAGGACCTGGTCTCCGGGCTTGGACTGCCCCGGGCCAAGGACCTGGCGGACGATGCCTTCCACGGGCCTCGCGATCCAGCCCTGGAGCGACTCCTGCCCAGCGCCCATCGCGAGGACCCGGGATTGGCAGCCGAGTTCCGCCGACTGACCGAGTATGGTCTGCGTGAGCGCAAGGCGACCAACCTGGTCACGGCGATCTCGGCGCTGCAGGACTCCGACGGCGACAAGGTGAGGCTGGACCAGGAGCAGGCGCAGGCCATGGTGGTCGCGCTGACGGATGTGCGGCTGTTGCTCGGGGAGCGGTTGGGGCTGCGAACCGATGAGGATGCGGATGCTCTCCAGGGTCGGCTGGAGGCCGCCTCGCAGGACGATCCCCAACTCTATCTCGCGGCATACTACGACTTCCTGACGTGGCTGCAGGAGTCTCTCATCCAAGCTCTG
>JGI20191J14862_1000638_pt1 | contig 11811 bp, 14 predicted proteins | sample NGESurdeep092012_7_FD_14862 | JGI IMG/M metagenome (IMG submission 14862)
GCGAAATCCACCACGATCAGGGTCATCAGCGCGATTCCCAGCATCACCGCCAGGATCGCCACGCCGCGCTCGCTCCTTCGCAGCGTCGCTACCATTGGGCTATTCCCATCGGCACGGTGACTTGCGTCGCGAAGTCCATCACGCGGCCGCCTGGCGCGGCCATCTGAATCTGGATCGCCACCGCGATCGGCAACTGCTGTCCCTGCTGCAGACTCGACGAATCCCAGCTTTCGCCCCAGCGCTGGCCGTCGAAATAACGGATATGAAGCGAGACCACATTGTCCGCGAGCACCGTAGAGTGCTCCGCGACCGGGGAAGTCAGCAATCCACTCTGCTGCGAACGTTGCAGCAGGTACCAGCCCGGCTGGTCGGGATTCGGAGTCAAATTGTAGGTGACGCTATTCTCGGGCGTCATCCCGGTAAGCGCGCGGCGATGCCCTGCGCTGAACGTGGACATCGTGATGGTATCGATCGGCAGGCCATTCCCCATGTGTCCGTTGCCGAGCATCCCGACATGGCTGACCGCGTACGGAGTCTGCACGGCATTGCTCAGTTCCTTGCTCAGTTGCCACAGCAGGGCGCGTCCTTCGCGATCGACCATGAGCCGTCCTTCAGCGTGCACTTTGCTCAGCGCGATAGCGTGGAACGAACTGGCCAGCATCGCGAGGATCATCGCCAGCACGCCAATCGCGAGCATCATCTCGATGAGCGTGAAGCCGCGCGGCGCCTGAGGCGTCCCGATACGCCGCCTAATCATCGCGTCACCGCCGGTTTCTGAGTTGTCTGAATTGTCTGACCTGTATCGGGCGGAATCGGTGAGTGCAGGAACTCGACGAGCGAGAAGCTTTGCGTGAACCCGGGACCATAGTGGATCGCAACCATAACCTTGCGAACATCGGGAAACATGCCCGAGGCCTCGACCATCCGTTCCCATCGGAAGTCGCGGAACTCGCCGCGGAACGACGCTTCGAAATCGCCTCTGGAGGAGCCGAGATCCGGAAATCGCTCGAGCTCCGCCTCCGTCATCACGGCCTGCGCAAGCATCGAGGCTCGCGTCGTCTGCTGAGCGCGAATGACGGATCGCATGCTCTGATGATGCAGTCCCAGCAGGCCGAGCAGCGCGATGCCGAGGATCGCAATCGCGACCATCACCTCGATCAGAGTAAACGCGCGCGCGCGGCGGCGAAGAAGATTCATCGTGACATCCCCGATGGCATCACGTCGCCGCTGATGATCGCGACCTGACCGGTCAGTGGAGAAAATTCGAGCGTCATCACGTNGCCCGATGCGTCATCGAGATGCACCACGGTCGCATCGACGTAGCCCTCGGGATAAAAGTTGGTCGCGACCCTGCCGCGATTGACGGTGCCGATTCCTTCGATGGTTACGTCGCGAATCCGAATCGCCNCCGGCATCATTACCGGGCGTCCCGACAAGCTGTTGTCCGGCGCGAACACGGGCTGCACGGCATACGGATCGAGCTGCGCAGCCGCGTAGCCGTTGNGGTCCAAATCGAAGATGAGCCGCAGTACGAGCTTGTGCCCGGTGGCCTCATCGAACATGTAAGTTGCGCGGCCCGCCAGCCGCCGCGCCTGGCTTCGCAGCGCGGCCTTACGAAATCCGCCGAGGTACGGCATCGCCACCGACAGCATCAGGCCCATGATGAAGATTACGATCGCGAGTTCGAGCAGCGTGAAGCCCGGCGATGCGGATTTCACCGATGCGCCGAAACGCGCGCGCGCACTCGCCCTGGCGCGGCGGGAAGCTGGGCCCGGCCTCGATTTCATGGCGCCATCACGACGATTGGCTGGCGTCTATATCGTCCGCGCTTTCGACGCCGTCCGGACCGAACGACTTCAAAATGTACGAGTTCCCGTCGCTCTGGAAGAAGTAGGCGGTCCCCCATGGATCCAGCGGCAGGCGCTCGATATAGCCGCCACTTTCGTAGTTGGCGGGCACGCGGCCGTTGGTCGGCGGCGAGACCAGCGCGTTCAAACCCTGATCGGTGCTCGGGTAGTAGCCGTTGTCGAGGTAGTAGCGATCGAGCGCGGTCTTGAGCTCGGCGAGGTCGGCCTGCGCCTTGGTGCGCTTGGCCTTGTCGGCGGCGCCGCGCAGGCTCTGGACGACGATTGTCGCGAGCAGGCCAAGGATCAGAATAACCACCATGATTTCAATCAGGGTGAATCCATCCTGGTTGTAGCGGCGTGACTTCATGGCGGTTGCCTCCGGGGCGTTTGTCATTGCATCAGCTGGTTGAGTTGGAAGATCGGCATCAGCACTGCCAGCATCATGAACACAATAACAGCCGCCATCGCCAGCGTCATCACCGGTTCGAGCACGGTGGTCATCTGGCTCAGCGAGTGGGTGACTTCACGCTCGTAGTTGTCGGCGACACGCTCGAGCATCCGCTCCAGTTCCCCGGAACGTTCGCCGACGCGGATCATTTCGATCAGCAGCGGAGGAAAAAGCCCGCTCTGCGCCAGTGTCTGCCCCATCCCGTGGCCTTCGCGGATACTTTCACGGCTCTGCTCGACGGCGTCCTTGAGCAGACCGTTGGTTACCACGCCTTTGACCGCGTCGAGCGCCGGCAGCAACTGCACGCCGCTGGCGAGCAAGGTGGCCAGCGTCCGCGCGAAGCGCGCGCAGATGATTCGAATCATCGTCGGCCCGATGTACCACACCTTCAGGATCGCAGTGTCGTACACGCGCCGCCCGCGCGGCGTCGCCATCGCGGTGCTGATTCCCGCCACTATCCCGACAATCAACAGCAGCAGCGGGATCCAGTAGCCGGTGACGATCGCCGAAAATCCAATCAGGATCTTCGTCGCCAGCGGCAACGCCGCATGCTGTTGTTCGAAAATCGTCGCCACCTGCGGCACCACGTAGGCGACCAGGAACGCCATGATCGCCGTGCCGACGCACATCATNATGATCGGATAAGTCATCGCGCCGCGCACCTTGGTCACGAATTCGGATTGGCGCTCGCTATACTCGGCGAGCCGGTCCAGCACCGCCTCGAGCGCCGCCGCCTGCTCACCGGCGCGCACCATCCCGATGTAGAGGTCGGAAAATATGTCGCGATGCGCCGTCAGCGCGTCGGCCAGCGACGATCCCTCGCGCACCCGCTCGCGCACCTGCGACAGCATCCGCTTGGTCGCGGCGCGCGCCGATTGCTCGCTGAGCGCGCCGAGCGCATCGACCAACTGCACGCCCGCGCCGAGCAGCGCGCTCAACTGGCGCGTCAGCAGCGCCAGGTCCGACGCCGGCATCTTGTGCCGCCACAGCGAGGGCAGCCACTCGCGGGCCGCGGTCTCGCGCTCGGCGGCGGTGGATTCCTCGTTGAGATCGGTCGGGAAAATCCCCGACGCGCGCAGTTTGCCGCGCGCCGTCCGCGCGCTGTCGGCGTCAACCACGCCGTTGACGGTGCGGCCGTCGGCGCCAAATCCTCGATAAGCAAATACTGGCATCGGTGAAAAAAAGACTTAAACGAACGCGCTAGTCGATGTCTTCCTGCGTGACCCGCAGCAGTTCCTCGATCGAGGTCTCGCCGTGCAGCACGCGCGTCGCGCCGTCCTGGCGCAGCAGCGTCATCCCGTGGCTGGTGCACTGGCGGCGCAGCATCGCCGCGTCGGCATTCTTCATGACCAGCGATCGGATTTCGTCGTCCATGATCATCAGTTCCTGTATCGCGATTCGGCCGCGATAGCCGGTGTTGCGGCAATTGCGGCATCCCTTGGGACGGCAGATCTTGGCCGTCATGTCCCCGCTCTTGAGTCCGATCCGCGCAAGTTCGGATTCGCTGGGAATGTAAGGCTCGCGGCACTCGGGGCACAGCTTGCGGATCAGGCGTTGCGCGAGCACGGCGAGAATCGACGACGAGACCAGGAACGGCTCGATCCCCATGTCCACCAGCCGCGTCACCGCGCCGAACGAATCGTTGGTGTGCAGCGTCGAGAACACCAGATGGCCGGTCAAGGCGGCCTGAATGGCGATCTCCGCGGTTTCGCTGTCGCGGATTTCGCCGACCATGATCACGTCGGGATCCTGGCGCAGAATCGAGCGCAGGCCGCTGGCGAACGTCAGCTCGATCTTCGGATTCACCTGCATCTGCCCGACCCCGCGCAACTGGTACTCGATCGGATCCTCGATCGTAATGATGTTCTTTTCGGGCGAGTTGATTCGGCTCAGACAAGCATACAGCGTCGTCGATTTTCCCGAGCCGGTCGGTCCGGTCGCCAGGATGATCCCGTGGCTCTGCCGAATCAGCCGGTCAAGGCGCTGCAAGTTGTCGCCGGAAAATCCAAGATGGTCGAGGTTGATGGCTTCTACCGCCTGCGCGCGGTCGAGCAGGCGCAGCACGATGCGCTCGCCGAACGCGGTCGGTATCGACGACACGCGCAAGTCGATGTCGCGGCCCGCGATGCGCAGCCGGATTCGGCCGTCCTGCGGCAAGCGCTTCTCCGCGATATTGAGGCCCGCCATGACCTTGACGCGCGACGTGATCGCCGGCTGAAAGCGCTTGGGCGGCGACAACACGTCGTACATCATCCCGTCCACGCGAAAGCGCACCACCATTTCCTTTTCGAAGACTTCAACATGAATGTCGCTCGCGCGGTCCTTGACCGCCTGCGACAGGATGCCGTTGACGAGCTTGATGATCGGCGCCGAATCATCGGACTCGAGCAAGTCCAGCGGTTCCGACGCGAGTTCGCTGGCGACCACGTCGAGCCGCTCTTCCTCGAGATCGATCATCAGGTCCTCGGCCGAGGTGGCCGAAGCCTGGTCGTACGCGCGGTTGATTGCTTCTGCGATTACTTCGGCCGGCGCGACCAGCGGATGTATCTGCGCGCCATACAGGATTCGCAAATCATCGAGCGGCTCGTAATTGGCCGGGTCGGCGATCGCCACGCTTACCATGCCGTCGATGCTCGACAGCGGGATCAAGCGGTTCTTCTTGGCGTAGTTGATAGGAATCTTCGAGACCAGACCCGGGTCGAGCGAATGCTCGTCGATATGGGCCTGGAACGGCAGCCGGTATTCCTGCGCGAGCGCGCGCGCCAGGCGCTGCGGCTCCAGCGCGCCCATCTCGACCAGCACGTCGGCCAGCTCCTGGCCGGGCTTCTTGCGTTGGCGCGCCTTGTCGAGGTCCTGCGCCGAGACCCACGAGCGGTCCAGCAGGATTGCCTCGAAGCTTTTTCGTGCGGTCGCCATCAGGCAATTCCCCAGGAAAGTTCGGAAACCACCGGCGCCAGGCGGCAAGGATTCAAGTCATATCGAGTCATCTTCAACGACAATGCCACCCCACTGAGCATACCAGCATTTCCCCCGTTTCCGCTCAATTAGACACGATGATTCCGGCGACTTGCAAGTATCCGTTCCCCATGGCATCACCGGTCGCGCAGCCATTGGCTACGACTAGTAGTGCACCGCTCCCGGCTGCATCTGGGTCCCGTTTCCGATCGGCCCGCCGCCGATTCCCATGCTGATGCCCGTATGTCCCTTGGCCGGCAGCGTATGCTCGGCCTCTTGCCATGAGACGAGCTTGCCCCCAACAAACTTCAAATCGAGGAACGTCCCCTTGTCGCCGTCCTTGGACGAGGTGTACAGGATTGCCGCCGTGATGTCGTTGCTGTTGGGCTTGTACGGGTAGCTCCAGACCTCGGTATCGCCCGGCAGATAGGTTCGGATGTCAGGCTCGCCCCACGAGTGATGCACCGCGGGCGACGTCTGGCCGACCTGGATTGAATCCGACATCCGCGTCGCCTTGATTCGAGTGCCGGCCTGGTAGGCAAGGCCGCATCCAGCGAAAGCGGAAATGAGCCCCGCCGGCATGACCGCGAGCAGGGCGAATCGCGCGAGCGGGGCGAATCGGAAGAATCGGACTTTTTTCCTCAGTCGGACTTTAGTTGACATTTGATCCATTGGCGCGATTCTGTGGGCGCCATCCTTGATTGTCAACGTTATGCTATAGAGCAACCGATATGAACGAGGTAGACCCCGATGGTGCGTAAGCTGACTTTGGTGAAAGGGGCGTCGCAGCGCGGATCGCTGGTTTATGGGATGCGGATTTTCGACCAGGACAGCGTCGCGGGCGTCGAGGATGCGCGGGTCAGCCTGGCCGACGGCACCAGCGGGCGAGTCACGATGCATCTGATCGAGGGCAGCCGCGCACAAATCAGGCGGCAACTGATGCAAAGCATCGACGCGTTTTTCGAACTGCTCGACGAGCAGTAGAATACGCATAGAAAGAATCAGCGCGGGAGTGAAAAAACGAAATGGATCTGAAATTCATCAAGTACGAGAAGCGCAACCATGTCGCCTACATCACGTTCAACCGGCCCGAGCGGATGAACGCGTTGCATCCGCCGTGTCATCTCGAGATGGACAGCGTGTGGGACGACTACGTCGCGGACAAGTCGGCGTGGGTCGCGATCGTGACGGGGGCCGGCGACAAGGGGTTTTCAGCCGGCAACGATTTGCGCTGGACCGCGGAGAATCCCGGGCAACTGGCCGAGATCACTCGCGGCAAAGGCGGCTTCGCCGGGATTACCGCGCGCTACGACATTTACAAGCCGATCATCGCGGCGGTTAACGGATTCGCGCTCGGCGGTGGATTCGAGATCGCGCTCGCTTGCGATATTATCATTGCGGCCGAGCACGCGCGCTTCGGAGTGCCGGAACCGCGCGTGGGCCTGATGGCGGCGGCGGGGGGAGTGCATCGCCTGCCGCGCCAGATTCCGCTCAAGATCGCGATGGGCATGATGCTTACGGGCAAGCACATCACGGCCGCCGACGCGCTTCGCTACGGAATCGCCAACGAGGTGGTGCCGCTCAAGGATCTCATGGCCACCGCCGAGAAGTGGGCGGCGCAGATCATGGAATGCTCGCCGTTGTCGGTGCAGGCCACCAAGGAAGCGGCGATGAACGGACTCGGGATGCCGGTCGAAGCGGCGCTCAAGAAGCATTACGATTTGCAAGCGAAGCTGTTTCGATCGAAGGACGCGGTTGAAGGTCCGCTGGCATTTTCGCAGAAACGAAAGCCCAACTGGACCGGAGAGTAGGGCGCCGCGCGCCCGCGGCGGCGCCGGCCGCGCGACGGCGCTTTTGGGCCGGGAGTCGCGATCAAGATGCAGGAACTCTGGCTGTTGCGCGACGCAATCGCGATGCTGGTCGTCGGCGCGACGACCGCGGCGTTCCCGCCGGTCGGGACCGGCGCGTTGTGGACGATCGTCGCATTTTACGGCGTGGTGTCGATTCTATTCGACGATGAAACGCCGCGCGGCGTTCCGGGAATGGATTTCTTTTACGCTACGCGCCCCCATTTGAAGGACCCGCAGAGTTAGCTCTCGCCTTCTGAATAAAAATGTCGCCCGGGGAACAAGAGTTTCACGGATGCGGTTGCTTTTTGCTTGACTTAAGGCATGCAACAGGATCGACCTGGTTGTGCTACGATAGCATATCCGATTAGTAAACAGGTGAAGGCATGGCGATGAATTCTGTGATCCCCTCTCCGATCTTCGAAACGCTCAGGGACTCTGAGGATACCCTGCGGACCACGCTCGCCGAGCTGGCCGAAGACAAACGAAAGCAGAAGCCGAATATCTCGGAGCGCAAGCTGGCCGAATATCTGGCCGATCAGATGGGCTACCGCGGCACAAAGAACGTGGAAGCGCTGGTGGCCTCGCGCGAGCGAATCGCGAAATCCCGCCAAGCCGTCGGTTTGAACAATAAGTAGCGTTCCTTACTGCCCGAGGTGGCGGCCGAAGAACGCTTCGATGCGTTTCCAACTATCTTCGGCGGCCTCGGGATTGTAAGCCGCTTTCATCGGGCTGATTTTTCCGATCGACGCGAGCAATCCGCGGTTGCGGCTCATGAAGCTGTGGCCCGCGTCCTCGTAAATTTTTACGTCGTGATCGACGCCCATCTCGGTGAGCAGCTTGTCGAGCCTGCGACCTTGCCCCGCGAACATCTTGTCCTGGCCGCCGTAGCCGCCGAGCACCGGGCATACGCCGCGCAACTGCTCGGTGGTCTTGGGCACTTCGCCGTAGAACGTCGCGGCGACAGCGAGTGGAGTGCGCGCCGCTAACATCAGGGCGAATCCNCCGCCCATGCAAAAGCCGATGACTCCGATGCGCGCGGCGTCAACGCCGGGCTGCTGCTGCATGAATTTGCGCGCCGCGTCGAGGTCCTGGAACGCGTCGCCCTCGCCGCGATTGAGCGTCATCATAGTACGCGCGACACAGGCCAGGCGCATACCGTCGCGGTCGTAGAGGTCGGGCGCGAGCGCGGCGTAGCCGAGGTCGGCGACCCGCCCGGTGATTCGCCGGATGTCGTCGTTGAGCCCGAAGATTTCGTGGATGACGATTACGCCGGGATGTTTTTGCGCATCGGAAGGCGCGGCATACGCAGCGCGCATCGGACGGCCGCCGGCGGCGGGAAAGGTAATGTCAGTGGTGGTCATTGGACTAAGCTTCCTCTTGAGTTCCTCAGGACAGACATGAGAACCAGGAATTTGGACCCTCACCCGCGCCGGAGGCGCGGCCGTGTGTCTGTGACACCTCCCTGACCGAGAGAGGCCAGGATCCGGGATTCTTCGCTTCGCTCTAGAATGACACAATGAGGAACACAAAAAGGACTCGACAGAAAGAAGGCCGCGCGATCGTTTCTGCCCTGAACCAGTTCTAACAGGGACGAAGTCCCGCATCTTTTCCTAACATTGGGTGCAGGGGTCACCCCTGCCGGCGGGTTTCACATTAAATTAAGTTTTCCTTTTGCCGGGTTTCTTCACCGCGCGATTTTTCGACCTCGGCCCCGAGCCGTAGTCGCCGAATGGATCGTCACGCTCGCGAACCGCATCCCGAAAGCCCGCCTGCTGCGCGCGCGCGACGAAATCGAGGCCTTCCTGCGTATGCCGCGCGATTCCGTCGAATAGCGAGCCGACCAGCCGCGAAGTCGCCAGGCCCATGTTCTCCGCGGTGTGATTGCAGAGCAGTTTGAGCATCTGAAGTTGATTGATCGGCACTCGCGCCATCCGCTCGGCCATCGCCGTCGCGCGCGCGTCGAGTTCGCCGTCGGGCACCGCTTCGAGGATGAGTCCGATGCGCGCGGCCTCAGGCGCGGGGATTTCATCGCCGGTCAGCAGGTAGCGCTTGGCGCGCTCGAGGCCCATCCGATACACCCACATCGCAGTGGTCGGCGTTCCCCACACGCGCGACGGCGGATAGCCGAACGACGCGGACTCGGCGGCGATTATCAGGTCAGCGCATAGCACCATGTCGGTGCCGCCCCCGATGCACCATCCCTGGACGGCGGCGATGGTTGGTTTTCGCGCGTACCAGAGCTTCATGTACACGTTGACGAATTGCGAGATCATGCCGTAGTCGGCCACCGAGTCCCACACGCGCCGGCGCGCGGCTTCGCTTTCGCTGGTTTGCGCGCGCGTGGACCAATCGAGTCCGTAGCCGGCGCAAAACGCGGGGCCGTCGGCGCGCAGCAGGATCACGTGGACGCCATGGTCGGCGTCGGCGCGATCGATCGCGGCAGCAAGCTCGTCGCGCAGGTCGGGCGTAATGGTGTTATACTCGGCGGCGCGGGTGAGAGTAATCGTGCCGACGCCGTTGCGGGTCTCGGTGCGAAGCGTCTTCATGAGAATCGCATATAGCAGAGGAGGGCGGGGAAAGGGGATGGGGGGCGCTTAATTTAATGTGAAACCCACCGTGGCGGCAGGGGTGACCCGGCTTTGCCCAACAACGACCCGCTGCCCAAATAATCCATTGGCTGCCCAAAAAGTCCGAGCGGTCTTGGCCGAAATGAGAAACATTTCAGATAGACCGCAAGCGTTGATCCAAAACTATGTCGATCGCTCGGAAGTCACGCAGAATATCCTCAGCAACCATGAGAAGGTCAAGATTCAGATCGCGGGACGTGAATCGAAGAAATCCGATGGCGACAAGAAGGCTGCCTGACACAGGTCAGCAGCGAGGAGCAAAAGCTCCGAAAAGTCCTTTGTTTACAAGAGGAAAAATGGTGGAGCAGAAGGGATTTGAACCCTTCGGAGACCCTAGAAAATCCAAGGATTCCGGGCGCTGATTGTGTCCTGATGTGGCCGGATTGGTCCACTTTGCCCCTCGGTGGGGCAAACTCTCGCCGGCTGCGAGCCGATTCCGGACACCACCCAACTCCGGGGCGGCTAAGGCCGCTCGCAGCGAAAGGGCGACCTTCAACACTGGAGTGTCCAGTCCGCGAGTCCGGTCTTATCCAAAGAGGCTCGTCCAAAGTGCCATGGGGTAATGGTCGCTGGCTTGACCAGCGACCATCGCCTTCGGGCATCGTGGCCTCAGTTGACATGCGCACGAGGCCTGCCACCGCCGTTAGGTCAGCGGCAGGTCTGCGACCAGCGGGGAGCAATACACAACCACCCCCCACCCCCACAAGTTAACTTGTCCCTGATTTAGGCTCACTTCTCCTCCGACTCCTTTTTGTCCTTCGCTTTCTGTGCGCGGTCCAATTCGTCCGTATATGCAACAAATCTTTCGAAAAGTGGCGGACCCGGCGGCTCGGGAGCTTTCGGTTCTGGGGGGGCTTGCGCGCCATCCGTGTTTGCGGCATTTGTTTTGGCCATCAATTCGGAAGCTATCTTCATCGCGCCCGCGTGGCGCCCGAGACTCTCAAGAGCAAAGGCCTCGGCTGTCAACTTGATGGTGTTGAACATGACCTTGGATCGCTCTTCCGCGCTAATTCCCGCTGAATCGAAGTCGATCTGCGACCCCGCCGAGCCTGATTCATTGAAACCTTGCGCCTTGGCGAGAATCGACATCAAGTTGAATCCGCTTACGACGTTTTGCATACGAGTGATCTGCTGAGCGAGCTGTTCCTTGGTCTTCGTGAATACGAATTGATGTCCCTCGAATTGCTCCTCGATCCATTTGACCAGGTCACGTGTCGCGAGCAGATCGATTAGCGCGGTATTGAGTGCTTCACGCAACAAGCTCCGACTTACGGGACCGCCGATAGCACTGATTCCGTTTCCGTGGATCTTCTCCAGCAGCACCGAGCGCACCTCGCTTCGACGCGCGAACTCGGTTTCCTCCTCACAACCTATGAAATCGCTGGACCTGAACGGGGCTCGCAGACGATGCAGTTTCATTCCCGCGATATCTGCGCCGCCATCCCCTCCCTGCGAATCGAGCCACCGGTTCCAGTGCACGATGTCAAGGCCCATAATCGGCGTCAATTCGCCCGTGACAGTTTTGCCAGTCCAATGACGGTAGTCGTCGATGTCTAGAAAACTGTGCCCGCGGATCTTTTTGTTTCTTCCCTTGAGCTGGCGCAGCCGGCATTCCGCTTCGTTGCGAATGGCAAGCAACTCTTGCTCGCTCGGTGGCAAACCGCCGCTGTTCACGACCAGCAGTGGTTCGAGCGGGTGGCTATCGGGCGGGTCCTGCAGTCGATAGCCGAGAGACACGAGCAGAGCAGCGAACTCGGCTAGTTCCAGGAGTCGCCGGTCGATCCATCGGCCGTCGACCAGGGAGGCGGCACCGAGCGAGCGATACGGGAATGGTTCGAGCTGGACGTAGTAAGCGGGTTTCATCGCACCCATGTCAGAAAGCGCGCCAAGCACCTCATCCGACTTGGCCCGCCGCTGCTCCGCGTCCGTCGCGGTCCCCTTTGCGATGGTTTCGGTGCAGTAGTAGTTACCGATCCAGCAGTCGAAGTGGTAGAAGAAAAATTCTAACGGCATGACGTAATTGTCGAGTGCGGTGCGAACCGTCGCGGCGACTTCTTGGCGCATCGGGACGGGCAACAATCCGA
>JGI20191J14862_1000641_pt1 | contig 11744 bp, 10 predicted proteins | sample NGESurdeep092012_7_FD_14862 | JGI IMG/M metagenome (IMG submission 14862)
TGCCGTCGACCACCAGGTTCTTTTGCTGCTGGAAGGCGCGGACAGCAGCGTCGGTGTTCGGGCCGAAGATGCCGTCGACGGTCACGCTGTGCCCGCGAGTCCGCAGTAGGTACTGCAAGCTTGGAACCGGGTGCTTCTGGTCACCCTTCTTCGTCAGTGGCCAGGGACTGATCGTGCCGGAAACCATGAGTGCTCCTTTCACTGAAGTTCGACCGGAGTCAGAGTCGGTGATCGCGCCCGTTGATACAAGCGATAGCCGTTGGGCATCGGCGACGGCCCGGTCACGTTTGACCGATACGGATCAGATCAGAACGGCGGGTCACCACTGCAGGCCTCCGGCTTCGGCGGCTCGGGGGCCTTCGCGACGGGGACCTCCGAATCCGAGACGTCGGACTTCGAGACGTCGGACTCCGAGACGTCGGACTCCGAGACGTCCGGCATCAGGTACCGGATCGGCTCCCGGTCCCAGCGCACCCCGTTCGGGTCGATCCACTCGATCGCCCCGTCGTCCCCCCGTCGCCAAGACCAGGTAGTGAAGGTCTTGAGCCGGTGGTGCCGCCGGCAGAGCAGCCCGCAGTTGTCCGCGTCGGTGCAGCCACCGGAGTCATAGGGCCGGTTGTGGTCGGCGTCGCAGAACCAGACCGCGGCGCCGCAGCTGGGGAAGCCGCACCGCCGGTCGGCCACGTGCAGCTGGCGGTTGAGATCGGCCGAGGGGGTGTAGCTNGCCCTCGGCACCGCGGTGACCGCACCGGCGGCGTCGGTGACCACCGCCCGCCAGCGGGCGGCGGTGAAGTGCTCCCGGGCCGCCCCGGCCGGGATCACGCCGTAGCCGTCGAGCTCGACCGGGTGCTCGGCCAGCCCGGCCCAGGTCGCCACATCCGCGTAGAGGTAGACGGTGGGGCGGACCCCGGCCCGCCCGGCCGGGGCGTCCGGGCGCCCCAGCGCCGCGGCGCAGATCGTCACCAGGGCGTCGAACCGGCGCTGGTCCAAGGTCCGCTCGTCATCGGCCCCGGGGTGGGCGGCGTAGGCGTCGGCGGCCGTCGGAGATGGTCGCCACGCCGACCGCCGGGCCGGTCAGGGTGAGCGCGGCCTTGACCGTCGGCCAGGGCTGTCGACCGTCAAGGGCCTGCTTGGCCACCATCCGNTCCTGGGCCGCCCGCTCGGCGGCCAGCTCGGCCCGCACCGGGTCGGCTTGGATCACCGCCCGGCGGACCGCGACCCGGAACTGGCTCGGCGTGCGGTGCTCGTCTTGCTCGTCTCGGCGCAGCACCGCCGCGGCCACCTGCCCCGCGGTGGCGTCGTCGAGGACAAAGGTCTCGGTCGAGAGCACCCGGGCGTGCGAGTAGGAGATCTCGCCGCGGGCCAGCGCCGCCCCGGCGGCGGCCAGCCGGCCGGTCATGTCCCGGGCCAGATCGACATCGGCCCGGGCCGAGCCGCCACAGCCCGAGAGCGCCACCTTGACGTGCTCGCGGGCGAAGTCGTCCCGGTTGGTGGCGGTGGCCCCGGCCACCGCCACCACCGCTTTCATCCGCTGCGCCTCCACCCAGCGGGCGGCCCGCTCCCAGGCCACCAGGTACTCGGTCCGCTCGACGTCGTCGAGCCGGTGGATCTGGACCTGGGTCAGCAGGTCCATGGCGACCGGTCCGGGCGTCAGCACCCCGACCATCGCCAACTTCGCGGCGGAGTCGTTGCGCGGTCCGGGCGGGTCGGCCACCCGGACCACCGGGGACATGGCGACGGCGAACGGTATAGCCTCGAACATGTGTTCTAGTCTAGTGGGTGGTACCGACAGAATTGGACTGCCCGTGGACACGCTTCGAAACGCGAGCCAGAGGGTCTACGGGCAAGTGGGGTGAGTGACGGGACTCGAACCCGCGACACCTGGGACCACAACCCAGTGCTCTACCAGCTGAGCTACACCCACCGTGCGGCCGAAGCCGGTAGGAGTCTATCTGGACGACTGCGCGACGGGACCCCGGCTCGACTGCCTCGTCACCTTCGAGCACGGGCTCGCTCAGTCCGCGCTGACGGTGCGGGGTAGCGGAACCACGTCGGCCTCAGCCTCGACCCCCTCGACCGGCGACGAGCTGCCGGCGGGCAGAAAAATCGCTGAGCGGTAGTACCGCAGCTCCTGCACGCTCTCCAGGATGTCGGCCAACGCCCGGTGACCGCCCTTCTTCTCCGGGGCGGTGTAGTAGGCCTTGGGGTACCAGCGGTGCGCCAGCTCCTTGATGCTGGAGACGTCGACCATGCGGTAGTGCAGCCACTTGTCGACGGACGGCATATAGCGGGTCAGAAAGCCGCGGTCGGTCGCGATGGAGTTGCCGCACAGCGGGACCTTGCCTGCTTCGGGCACGTGGCGCTGGACGTAGTCGAGCACCAGTCGCTCGGCTTCGGCCAGCGGCAGCGTGGAGGCAGCCACTGCCTCGGTCAGGCCCGAGCGGGCATGCATATCACTGACGACCGGTTCCATCAGCGCCATCGACGCTGCCGGCGTGGCGATCACTAAGTCGATGCCGTCGTCGAGAAACGTCAACTCAGAATCGGTCACGATCGCGGCGACCTCGACCAGCGCGTCCTTGTCGGGATCGAGGCCGGTCATCTCGCAGTCGATCCACACCAACCGGTCCAACATGGTTGCACCCTACGGCGCCCGGCCCGTCCGACCATTCCGCCGCGCGAGGTGACGGGTACGGCGGAGCGGCAAAGCCGCGCTGAAGCGCCGTACCGGACCTTGCTTGACTGGCCAGCCCAGCACTCGACCAGGCGCTACCCCGCGTCCGGTGGTCTACCCGTCAGTCCCAGTAGCCGGTCCTGCAGAGACGCACTTGCCGGCACGTCGACCTTCGGGCCGAAGACACCAATCTGGCGCCACTGTTCGGCGTGCGGCTCCAGCTCCTCCCACAATCCCGCCACCAGGTCGGCCGGCAACGCGGTGTCGACACCGATCACCTTGGCAATGTCATGGGCGCGCAGGCCACGGAAGGAGTTGATCTGCCACAGGTACTCTTGGGCGCGAAAGTCGCCGAATGAGCATTGCACCGTCCGATCCGGGTCGTCCAGCGCCGCTGCCGCCACGCACGCTTTGTCGACGATCTCAGCGAAACTGCGCTTCGGGTCATCGCCCAACAAGTCGCCGTCGAACTCGTCTTGGCCGACCTCCGCCATCGACCGGCCGGCCAGCATGTCCGGCACCCAGGCGTCGTCGTACGCGTGGTAGTTGATGACCTCTCGCAGGGTCACCTTGCGATCCGACTGACGCATGGCGAACTCCGGCGGCATCTCCATGCCCCACTGGTCGTCGCGGATCTGCTGTACGACGTTGTTGAGCGCTCGGTCGGCCATGACGAACACGTCCTGCTCGGGCATGATCTCGCACGCTTCCTGCTCGATGAAATGTTCGGTGGAGCGCCGAGGGTAGCGACCACGCGGGGCACAACAGTGCGCCCGGCAGGATTCGAACCTGCGGCCTGAGGATTAGAAGTCCCCTGCTCTTTCCGCTGAGCTACGGGCGCTAGGCGCCTCGCCAGGTTACCGGCCGGCACTGTCCACAGGGCCTCGGCCAGCCCTCGGCCGCTGTCCACAAGTGTGTGCTGGCCCGGGGTCGGCATCGATGGCCGACGACAGTCTTCGAGCAGCCGGCGGGGAAGACCGCCGGAGCGGCGAACCCAGGAGGCAGCAGTGAACGACATCCAGATCACCATGATCGGCAACATGGTCACTGACCCGGTGCTGAGGACCGTCGGCGACGACATCGCCGTCACCGGCTTCCGCGTGGCCTCGACCCCGCGGCGCTTCGACCAGTCCGGATCGCAGTGGCGCGACGGGGAAACCATCTTCCTGTCCGTGACCTGCTGGCGCCGGTTGGCGCAGAACGCCGCCGCGTCGCTGCACAAGGGCGACGGCGTCATCGTGCAAGGCCGGCTGATCTCCCGCAGCTTCGACGACAAGGAGCAGCAACGGCGCTCGGTGTTGGAAGTGGAGGCGCTGTCCGTCGGGCCGGACCTCAACCGTGGTACGGCGCAGCTGGTCCGCACCGCCCGCACGGCGACCGGGCCAGCGGACCCCTGGGCCGAGCCGCTGCGGAGCGGCCCCGCGTCCACGCCGGGCAGCGGGGAGTCCGTGGCCGGCAACTCGGTGGACCCGTTTAGCGCCGAACTGCGGGAGCCTGCGTCGGCGTCCGCGGCCTGAGCGGTATGCCGCCCGGCGCCCGCCGCCGCCCGGCGCCCGCCGCCGCCCGCCGCCGCCCGGCGCCCGCTGCCGGCGCCGGGCGCCAGGGCATCGGGCTGCGCCCGGAGCCGTAGGCTGGATGTATGGCCCAGTACGTCTTCTCCATGCGCAAGGTCCGCAAGGCCCACGGCGACAAGGTCGTTCTCGACGACGTCACGCTGGCCTTCCTGCCCGGCGCGAAGATCGGCGTTGTCGGCCCGAACGGCGCCGGCAAGTCCAGCGTCCTGCGGATCATGGCCGGGCTTGATCATGCGTCCAACGGCGACGCCGTGCTCAGTCCCGGCTACTCCGTGGGCATGCTCGAGCAGGAGCCCAAGCTAGACGAAACGAAAGACGTCCGCGGCAACGTGGAGGATGGCGTGGCCGCCACCCGGCAGCTACTGCACCGGTACGACGAGATCAGCGAGCGGCTGGGTTCGGCGGACGGCGACGAGATGGAACGGCTGCTGGCGGAGATGGGCAGCCTGCAGGAGAAGCTCGACCACGCCGGCGCCTGGGACTTGGACAACCAGCTCGAGATGGCGATGGATGCGCTTCGGCTTCCGCCCGGTGACGCCGACGCTGCGGTGCTCTCCGGCGGCGAGCGGCGGCGGGTCGCGCTCTGCCGGCTGCTGTTGCAGCAGCCGGACCTGCTGCTGCTGGACGAGCCGACCAACCACCTCGACGCCGAAAGCGTGGAGTGGTTAGAGAAGCATCTGGCGAAGTACCCAGGTGCCGTGCTGGCCGTTACCCACGACCGGTACTTCCTCGACAACGTCGCCGGCTGGATCCTCGAGCTCGACCGGGGCCACGCCTATCCCTATGAGGGCAACTACACGACGTACCTGGAGACCAAGGCCGCGCGCATGCGGGTCGAGGGACAGAAGGACGTCAAGCGGAAGAAGGAGCTGGAGCGCGAGCTGGAGTGGGTGCGGTCCAATCCCAAGGCGCGACAGGCCAAGAGCAAGGCGCGGCTGTCCCGTTACGAGCAGCTGGCGGCCGAAGCCGAGAAGTCCCGGGCCTTCGACAACGAAGGCGTCCAGATCCCACCGGGGCCCCGACTGGGCAGTGTGGTGATCGACGCTGATCGGCTCGCCAAGGGTTTCGGCGATCGTCAGCTGATCAAGAACCTGTCCTTCTCCCTGCCCCGCGGTGGCATCGTCGGCATCATCGGCCCGAACGGGGTTGGCAAGACCACGCTGTTCAAGATGATCGTGGGCGAGGAGCAGCCCGACGCCGGCACCCTGCGGGTGGCGGAGACCGTGACCACGTCGTACGTCGACCAAAGCCGCTCGGCGCTCGACCCAGCCAAGAACGTGTGGCAGGTGGTCTCCGACGGCCTGAACCACATCAAGGTCGGGAACCGGGAGGTGCCCTCGCGCGCCTACGTGGCGGCGTTCGGCTTCAAGGGCGCGGACCAGCAGAAGTCGGTCGGGGTGCTCTCCGGCGGTGAGCGCAACCGGATCAACCTGGCGCTGACGCTCAAGCGCGGCGGCAACGTGCTGTTGCTCGACGAGCCGACCAACGACCTCGACGTCGAGACGCTGCGCTCGCTTGAAGACGCGCTCGAGGACTTCCCGGGATGCGCGGTGGTGATCAGCCACGACCGCTGGTTCCTCGACCGGGTCGCCACCCACATCCTGGCGTGGGAGGGCGACGATGCCGACTCGGCCAAGTGGTTCTGGTTCGAAGGCAACTTCGCCGACTACGAGCGCAACAAAGTGGAGCGCCTCGGTGCCGAGGCGGCCCGCCCGCACCGGGTGACCTACCGCAAGCTAGTCCGCAGCTGAGGCGAGGCTCCGCTATGCCGTGCGGTTCGGGTCGACGGGACGGATCCACGCGGCCGTGTCGGGCGGCAGCCGATCACCGGCCAGCGGGCCACTCGCCAGCAGCACGTCGCCAACCGGCAGGGACACGGCGACGGCGCCCAGGTTGACCACACAACGCACCCGGGTCGCCCCGCCGCCGCGCTCGAAGTCCAGCAGGTCGGACGGGCCGGTGCGGTCCATCCAGCGCAGCGCACCGCCGCCGGCACCCACCCACTCGCGCCGCAGCCGCAACGCCGCCCGGTAGAGCGCGAGCATCGAGTCACCTCGGGCGGACTCGGCTGCCACCGTGCAGTCGGCCCAGCCGGCCGGCGCCGGCAACCAGGTCTGGGCCGTCGTCGAGAAGCCGTACGGCGGTGCGTCCCCGGACCATGGCACTGGCACCCGGCAGCCGTCCCGGCCGATCTCGGTATGGCCGGTGCGTTCCCACACCGGGTCCTGCCGCGCTGCCGGTGCCACCTCGACCTGCGGCAGCCCCAGCTCCTCGCCTTGGTAGAGGTAGGCCGACCCGGGCAGCGCCAGCATCAGCAGCAGCGCCGCGCGCGCCCGGCGCTGTCCCGCCGCGCCGTCGCCGTACCGGGTCACGTGCCGGACCACGTCGTGGTTGGACAACACCCAGGTGGTGGTCGCCCCGACCAGCGCCGTTGCCGCCAGCGAGGCGTCGATCACTTGGCGCATGTCGGCGGCGGCCCATGGAGCGCCGAGAAACAGGAAGTTGAACGCCTGCTGCAACTCGTCCGGCCGGACATACGCCGCCAGCCGCTCGGCGTTCATCACCCACGCCTCACCGACGGCCATCCGGTCCCCGGGGTAGGAGTCGAGCACCTGGCGCCAGCGGCGGAAGACCTCGTGCACCTCCGGCTGGTCCCAGGCGTGCACGGTCTCGGTGCCGTCGTGGTCGGGCCCCGGGTGTCGCACCCCGGGGTTGTCCGGCAACATCGCGTCCTTGATCAGGCCGTGGGCAACGTCGATCCGGAAGCCGTCCACCCCGCGGTCCAGCCAGAACCGCAGGATCGACTCGAACTCGTCCCCTACCTCGGGGTTGCGCCAGTTCAGGTCGGGCTGCTCGGGGGTGAACAGGTGTAGGTACCACTGGCCGGGGCGCCCGTCCGCTGCCGGCACTCGGGTCCACGCCGGGCCGCCGAACACCGATGCCCAGTTGTTCGGCGGCTCGTCGCCACCGGGTCCGTGGCCGTCCCGGAACAGGTAGCGCGCCCGCTCCCGACTCCCGGGCGCGGCGCTCAGGGCGTCAACGAACCACGGGTGCCGGTACGACGTGTGGTTCGGCACGATGTCGACGGTCACCCGCAGGCCGAGTCTGTGCGCATCGGCGAGCAGGGCGTCGAACGCGGCCAGCCCGCCGTACGTCGGGTCGACGTCGCGGTAGTCCGCCACGTCATAACCGGCGTCCGTCAATGGCGAGGGGTAGAACGGCGTGATCCACAGTGCATCCACGCCCAGGTCGGCCAGGTAGCGCAGCCGGGATCGGATGCCGGGCAGGTCGCCCACGCCGTCGCCGTCGCTGTCGGCGAAGCTACGGAGGTAGACCTCGTAGAAGACGGCGTCCCGCCACCACGGTGCGGACACCCGCTCCGTCATGTCCTCACGCCGGCTGGTTGACCAGCGAGAAGGCGGCGCCCTCCAGGTAGGACCACAGCTTCTGCTCGGCCGCCGGCGGCAGCGCCAGACTGTCTAGAGCGGCGCGCATGTGCCGCAGCCAGGCGTCCCGCTGCGCCGGCCCGATGGCAAAGCCAGCATGCCGCATCCGCAGCCGAGGATGTCCCCGCAGTTGGCTGTAGGTGCGCGGGCCGCCCCAGTACTGAACCAGGAACATCCGCAGCCGCTCCTGCGCCCCGGACAGGTCCGGCTCCGGGTAGAGCGGTCGCAGTTCGGGATCGGTAGCCACCCCGGCGTAGAACCGGGCGACCAGAAACCGAAACGTCTCCGCGCCGCCGACGGCGTCATAGAAGCTGACAGCCGGCTGTTCGCTCACGGCCCCCATCCTGCCAGTCGCCGGCCGCGAACCAGCTACTCACGGCGCCAGGTCCAGGCCGGTGCCGNCCGCGAGGAAGGCCAACGTATCGACCGAAAGCTCGATCGTGCGCGACACCGACCGGGCGCCGTGCCCCACGTTGACCTCGCGGCGCAGCAACACCGGCCGCTCGCCGGCGGTGGCGTGCTGCAACGCCGCGCACATCTTGCGGGCGTGCAACGGGTCGACCCGGGTGTCGGCGTCGAACACGGTGAACAGCACCGCCGGATAGTCGGTGCCGTCGACGACGTGGTGGTACGGCGAGTAGCTCAGCAACCAACCGAGCTCGGTCGGGTCGGCTGCGCTGCCGTACTCGTCGCTCCAGGTCTGGCCGAGCCCGAAGCGCTCGTAGCGCACCATGTCGAGCAGGGGCGCCGAGCAGACCACGGCGGCGAACAGCTCCGGTCGCTGGGTCAGCGCGGCGCCGACCAGCAAGCCGCCGTTGCTGCCGCCGGAGAGGCTCAGCTGGGCTGGTGTAGTCCAGCCCTGTGCGACCAACCACTCGGCCGCGCCGGCGAAGTCGGCGAACACGTTGCCCTTGTGCTCCCGCATCCCGGCGCGGTGCCACTGCTCGCCCTCCTCCGAGCCGCCGCGCAGGTTGGCGATCGCGTAGACGCCGCCGGCCTCGACCCAGGCCAGGATGCTGGCGGCGTACGTCGGGGCCATGGCGATGTTGAAGCCGCCGTACCCGTGCAGCACGGTGGGCCGAGGCGCATCCGGTGCCTCCGCCGCCGAGAGCACGAACATCCGGACCTCGGTGCCATCGGCACTGCGGTAGCTCACCTGACGCGCCCGCACCGCCGGCACGTTAACCACGCCGGGCGGCGTTGCCCAGACCGACACCTGCCCGGTGCGGGCGTCGTAGCGGTGCACTCGCGGCGGGGTGACGTGGTCGGTGTAGCCGAACCACACCTCCGCGCCTCCTTCCGGCCGCGCGGTCAGGCCGGTGAGGGAGCCCAGGCCGGGCAGCTCGATCGGGCCGCGCGCGGCCCCGGTCCGCAGGTCGTACACCGCCAGCTCAGCCACCGCATGGCGGGTGTGCGCGGCCGCCAGCAGCGGTTCGGGCAGATCGTCGTCGTCGAGCAGCGCGAAGGAATCCAGCACGGCGTCCGGCTGCTCGGGCACCAGGTCGACCCAGTTCTCGTACGCCGGGGACTCCGGCGCGGTGACGCACAGCCGGCCGCGCGGGGCGTCCCGGTTGGTCCACAGGAAGAGCCGACCATCCCGGCCCACCTGTCCGGCCGTCTGGGCGTCGACCCCGGCCTGCACCGGGCGCAGCGCCGGCGCTTGGAGGGCAGCAGCGGACAGGTCGGCCAACCAAACGTCGTCGCGCGGCGCAGTGCCGGCGCTTGCCGACACCAGCAGCCACCGCCCGTCGCGGCTCACCGAGACGCCGTAGTAGTTCGTCTTGTCCAGGCCCGCGCCGTGGACCTGGACGTCGGCCGCGGCATCCGTACCGATCTGGTGCAGCCACACCCGCCGGTGGAACTGCTGCTCGCCGGCCGGGACATCCCGCGGTGGCAGCCGGCGCACGTAGTAGAACGCCTCCCCGCCCGGTAGCCAGGCGACCGGCGAGTACCGGGTGCGGTCGATCGGACCATCGACGATCTCGCCAGTGGCGACGTCGAGCACTCGCAGGGTCGACTCCTCATCACCCCCGCGGCTGAGCTGGTAGGCGAGCCGACGACCCTCCTTGTCGGGCTGCCAGGCGTCCAGGGTGGTGCTGCCAGCCGGGTCGATCTCCATTGGGTCGATCAGGAGCCGTTCGCAGCGTTCGTCGGTACCGGTCCGGTTGCCGTCGCGGCAGTAGAGCACCGCGTGCTCTTGAGCGGCCGTCCGGCGCAGGAAAAAGCTCCGCTCGCCGCGCCAGATCGGGGCGGTCACCATGCCGGCACCGAGCAGCTCGGCGAGCCGGCGGCGCAGCCGGTCACGGCCGGGGAGGCGGTCCAGGTGACCGCGGACCAGGGCGTCTTGCGCCTGCGACCAGACCCGAGTCGGCGCGCTGCCGGCGTCCTCGAGCCAGCGGTAGGGGTCGGCCACGCGAGACCCGAACAGCTCGTCGACCACGTCGAGCCGGGGCGCGTCGGGGTAGTCCATGGTTTCGCACCCTACGGGCGGTCCAGCTGGGCTCGACCCGGCGCCCGAGGAACCGCGCTGACAGAAGCGGCCTCGGCAGGCGACACTTGCACGCAGTCGGCTCGTCGCCCGCCCCCGTAGCGCGGTCCGGGTCGGCGGCGGGAGGCTGTCGGTGGTCGACGCGTTAGTTCTCAACACGACGTACGAACCATTGTGCGTCGTGCCCCAGCGCCGCGCGGTCGTGCTCGTCCTGCTGACCAAGGCGGTGCCGATCGAGGTGACCGACGCGGTCTTCCACAGCGAGCGTCGGGTCGTGCCGCTGCCTGCGGTCGTCCGGCTGGTCCGCTACGTCAAGGTGCCCTACCGGGCCACAGTGCCGCTCACCCGCAAGGCGGTCTTCGCCCGCGACGGGGGGCGCTGCGTCTACTGCAATGGCGCCGCGACCAGCCTGGACCATGTCGTGCCCCGCAGCCGCGGCGGCGAGCACGTGTGGGAGAACGTCGTCTCGGCCTGCGGGCGGTGCAACCACGCCAAGGCGGACCGGCACATCGGCGAACTCGGCTGGCGGCTGCGCAGCGTCCCCCGAGCGCCGACCGGCGCAAGCTGGCGCGTGGTCGGCTCCCGGCCGATGGACCCGCGGTGGGTGACCTACCTCGATCCAGGCGCGGGCTNGCATCGCCCCCGGGTGATCAGTGACGGGTACGACGAGACCGGGTACGACGAGACCNGGTACGACGAGACAGCCGAGGAGGAGTTGGACGAGGTCGCCGGTTGACGACAGCCGCCGCGCTCGGTCAGCCGCGCTACCCTCCGCACCGATGACCTCGCTGCACGACCTCAGCGCGCTGGAGCAGGCCGCCGCCATCCGGAGCCGCGAGGTCAGCCCGGTGGAGTTGGTGGAGCACTACCTGGGGCGGGTCGAGGTGTTGGCGGACGCGGTGGGCGCGTTCGTGACCGTAACCGCCGACCGGGCTCGCGCGCAGGCCCGCGCCGCCGAGCGGGCGGTGGCCGACGGGGGCGACCTGCCGCCGCTGCACGGCGTACCGACAGCGATCAAGGACCTGAACGCGGTGGCGGGTGTGCCGATGACCGCCGGCTCCGCCGCGGTGCCCGCGCTAGTGCCCGACTACGACGACTACGTGGTCACGCTGCTGCGGCGGGCCGGCACGATCAGCCTCGGCAAGACCAACACGCCGGAGTTCGGCCTGCCCTGCTACACCGAGCCCGACGTCGCCCCGCCGGCGCGGACGCCGTGGGACCTCGACCGCTCAGCCGGTGGGTCGAGCGGGGGAGCCGGGGCCGCCGTCGCCGCCGGCCTGGTGCCGTTCGCCCACGGCAGTGACGGCGGAGGGTCCGTGCGCATCCCATCGAGCGTCTGCGGGCTGTTCGGCATCAAGGTCAGTCGCGGGCGGATCAGCAACGGGCCGGTGCTCGGTGACGTCACCGGGCTCGGCTGGAGTGGCCCGATGGCCCGGACGGTCCGGGACGCGGCGGCGATGCTGGACGCGATGGCCGTGCCCATGCCCGGTGACCCGCACTGGGCGGCCCCGCCGGCCGAGTCGTTCCTGGCCGCGGCCGACCGCGACCCGGGTCGGCTGCGG
>JGI20191J14862_1000642_pt1 | contig 11739 bp, 9 predicted proteins | sample NGESurdeep092012_7_FD_14862 | JGI IMG/M metagenome (IMG submission 14862)
TCGATCATCCAGTGACAATACACTCGCCACAGACCACCGGGAATCCACTACACCTTGCCGCTGACGCACCCCGATTCATTAATTCTTGGGCGTCGCCTTAGAGCTGCGCAAAGGCATCGATATGAAGGATCCGAAAGTGCAGGCGGTGCTTTTCGGTCAGCGCGCCCGCGCGAGCTGATCACGTTCACGGCGCAATAGGCGTTCGCCGCGCACGCTTAATTCGCCCGCGTCCAAGTCTGTCCCTTGCACAGCACCGCCAGCACGCAGCCTTCCACATGGGCGTTGCGCGGGCCTTGCACCTGCAAGTTCGCCTTGTAGGTGTTGCCGTCGTCGGCGTTGTAGATCTGGCCTGACCATTTGTCGGGACCGCTGGGCGTCAGGCCCTGCACCACCTGCAAGCCGAGCAGGGGACGCGCACGCTTGGCCGGATCGGGATTGAGCTTGTCGCTCTTCGGCCGGCCGGTCGCTGGGTCATTGGGTTTTTCGAGCCACACCACGGTACCGCACAGCGTGCCGCCGCAATCGGCGATATGGACTTTGGTGCCGCCATCCTGGGACAGCCAGGTGCCCTCCGGATTGGCGGCGAGCGCCGCGCTCGAGACGAACGAGAGGCCGATCACGGCCGCGCACACAAACTTCATCGATTTGATGTCCCGTCTTCTTGCTGGCACATGCGCCAGCGGTCGCGCCGCATGATTCAAAGACATTGGCCCGTGGTTAGTTCCCGCTAAATCAAGTCGGTTAGCGGTTCGTCAACGCATTACTCGAATAGTCCATTTGCGGCGGTATTACGGCACTTTTCGCAAACTCGCATGGCGCGGCCCGGCACAACTTCATGATCGATTCATCGCAATGCTTAAACTGCCATTCAAATTTTCTCTCGATGATCGCGCTGCTCGGACGGGAGATCTTTCACCGGGCAACAGGGACTAAGCGATTGGAATCCGGGGCTTTGACCAATCGCGAAAAATGGGGAGGCCGAAATGGCTAACATCGAGATTGCGGCGGCGATGGCCGCTGCTGAGCCCACGGACGCCGAAGACTGTTTCGGTCTCGGCATGAACTATTCGTCGGGGGCGGGCGTGGCAATTGACCTGGTGCAGGCGCACAAGTGGTTCAACATCGCGGCCATGCGCGGTCACAAGGACGCCGGGCAGCTGCGCCGCGAAATCGCCGAGCAGATGAGCGACGCCGAGATCGGCTGCGCCCAGCGCGCCGCGCGCGACTGGCTCAAGGCGCATCCGCAGGCGCCCGCACCGGCACCGGCAGCGGACATCCGCGTCGCCGCCTGAGCCTACCGCCGCGGCGCGGCTCATGCTTTGCCGGCGAAGCTCGCCAGCTCGTCGCGGAGCTTCGCGATCACGCTTTGCCAATCGCCCGCTGCCGGTTGACGCAACAGCCGCGCCTGCGGGTACCAGGGGCTGTGCTCGCCGGTCAGCGTCCAGCGCCAGTCGGGCGCGAACGGCAGCATCACCCAGACCGGGCGGCCCAGGCCGCCTGCAAGATGCGCCACCGAGGTATCCACCGCGATCACCAGATCCACCAGCGCGGTAACCGCTGCGGTGTCGGCCATGTCGGCGAGTTCGCCGCCGAGATGCGTGACATTGCGCTGGCGCGCCAGCAGCGCGGCATCGTTCTCGCGCAGCTCGCGTTGGATGCTGATGAAGGAAATGCCGTCGAGCGCGAGCAGCGGCTCCAGCAGCGCAAGATCGATCGAGCGGTTGCGATCATTGGCGTGTTTCGCGTGACCGGCCCAGGTGAGCGCAACGCGTTTTCCCGGCAGCGCCTCGATCGCCGGCCGCCATTTGGCGATGCGTGAATCATCCGCGCGCAGATAGGGGATGTCGGCGGGAATGGTGGCCGGCTCGGTCTTCAACGCCAGCGGCAGACTGCCGAGCGGGCAATGCAGGTCGAAGGCGGGAAGCGTCTCGCCGCGCGCATGGCAGGACGCGACGCCGTCGAGACGGCTGAGCAGCGCTTTTAATTCGGGCTGGACTTCGAGCACGACAGTTGCGCCGGCGCGCGCCAGCAGCGGCGCATAGCGGACGAACTGGATGGTGTCGCCCAAGCCCTGCTCGGCATGCAGCAGGATCGTCTTGTGTCCGAGCGGAAATTCCCCGAGCCAGAGCGAGCGGCCATAGCCGCGGCGCGCGTCGCTCATGCCGCTGCGCTTCCAGCGCCATTCATATTGCTCAAAGCCGCGGCGCAGGTCGCCCAGAGTGAGCAACGCCAGCGCCTGATTGAAATGGGCGTCGGCATAGTCCTTTTGCAGCGTGATCGCCTTGCCGAAGCTCGCCACCGCCTCCTCATGGCGGTTGAGCGCTTCGAGCGCGCGGCCGCGATTGATCCAGGCGCGCACATGCGCAGGAACCGTGGCGAGCACGTGGTCGAAGGCGGCAATGGCCTCGGCATGGCGGTCAAGCTGCATCAGCGCATTGCCGCGATTGTAGAGGACATCCGGATGCCCGGGCGCCAGCCTAAGCGCGGCCTCGAAATCGGCCAGCGCCTCGGCGTGAAGCTCGAGGGTCGCCAGCGCCACGCCGCGATTGAGCAAGGCTTCGCCGTTGCGGGGCTCGCGCTGCAGGATCTGCGCGAAGCTGCTCAGCGCCTCCTGCGGACGGTTCAGCGCGAGCAGGGCGGACCCGCGATTTTGCAGCGCGTGCAGGTCGCCCGGATTGATCGCCAGCGCCTTGTCGAGGCAATCGAGCGCGTCGGTGTCGCGCTTGAGCGCGTGCAGCACGTTCGCAAGATTGACCAGCGCATCGGCGGCGCGCGGATTGATCTTGAGCGCCGCCGAGATCAGCCGTAGCGCTTCGCCCCTCTGCCCGGCCTGCGCTTTGATAGAGCCGAGCAGATGCAGCGCATCGAAATTGTCCGGCGCAGCCTTGAGCACGCGGGCATAGAGTTTTTCCGCCTCGCGCAGCCGGCCCTGCCGGTGCAGAGCGACCGCTTCCTGCAAGGCCTGCGCGATGTTGAATCGGGGTGGTTGCACGGCGGCGAAATTGCGCACGCCCCGGATAACCAGTCAATGCAACGACCGCCGCTAGTCGCGCGTGTGCTTGGGCCTGGCTCGTTTGGACTGGTCCCAGTCTGGATGGAACGGATTCCGAACGCAAAATCCGCCGTTTCCGCTGAGCGCCCAGCGACATTGCTCGAGCGTCGTGAATCCGCAATTCGTTGCGTCGTTGTCGCCGCCATATTGCGCGCACCACGGATATTCCGTGGCCTTGCTAGCGGTTGGTGCGAGCAGCAGGCTCGCCGCAACCGCCGTTACGCCGAACAGGCCGAAACATAATCTGCGCATGGCATGTCTCCCCGATCGAGTGATTGCGTGCAAAGTGAAGACGCTTGGCCGGATTTTAGTGGCGGTGACGCTTGCGCGCGCGCTTGGCTGGCCGATCGGCGGTTCCGGTGTAGAACGGGTTTGGTACGCAAAATCCGCCGACGCCGGAGACTGTCGCCCGACACTGATCGATCGTAGAGAATCCGCAATTGGTGCCGCCACCACCCATTCCGCCGCTGTACTGCGCACACCAAGGGTATTGGATGTCCGCGTGGGCGGACGGGACGAGCCCGGCCAGCAAAACAAGCGCAAGCAAAATGGACGGCGTTATTGTCTTCATGGCATCTGTCCTGCTCTGCTGCTGCGATCGGGGTCCGGTTGTTGACCTCGCTAAACCTGGTTGAGGGGATAACCCCGGGCGGGTTCGTTTAGTTCGCAAGGCTTGCAAATTTTCGGCCTGCGCGCGCCGCCGCCGGCGATCAGTTTTTCTGCAGCCAAAGCTGATACATAGCGGAGAAGGTACCGGGGTATTTGGTCTCCACCGCGTGCCAGCGGTCGAGGTCGCTCATCGACCAGCCGGCATCGGCGAACAGCGCGCGGTATTTTTGCAATGTGGCTTGGTCGAATTCGAAGCCGATGAATGTCAGCCCGTGTTCCGCGATGAATGCTTTGATGGCCGGAATGGTCATGCGGCTTTCCTGCACGTGGAACAGCAGGTCGCGGCACTCGCTGGTGCTGAAAAAATCGTGGAAGCGCGCAACGCTGCGCAGCGGGGTTTCGAGCAGGTCCTGCCGGCAGCGCCGGATTTCGGCGGGGCCGGGCGCATAGCCGCGTTCGGCGATGAAGGCGCGCGCCGCCACCACGTCGCGGCGGCCGAGCTCGCTGTAGAGACCGAGATGCATGAAACCGCCGGGCCGCAGCAGCGTGAGCAAGATGCGCCAGCCTTGCAGCGGATCGGCCATGTGATGGAGCACGCCGCCGGCGTCGATCACATCGAAGCTGCGGCCGATGGCGCCGAGCTTGAGGATATCGCCTTGCACGTATGTGATGCGCGCGGACAGCGGCGCCGGCGTCTTGCGCTTGGCGTAACAGAGGCTGCTCAGGCTGAGATCGACGGCGAGCACCTGCGCGTCCTGGTGGCGCTGCGCGATCCCGGTCGTGTGCCAGCCGGTGCCGCAGCCGGCGACAAGGACGTCGAGTGCCGCGGTCTTGGCCAACGGCGTGAACGCGGCGGTTGGAGATATCTCGCGCAGGTAGCTGTCGAGCGCGATCGGCTCGACGCCGCCGGCGACATTGACCCAGCGCGGATAAGGGTTTTCCTCGTATTGCTGGCGCACGCGTTGCGAGACCTCGTCCTCGATCGGCGTCAGCCGCGGGATCGAATTGCGAAGCTCGCGTTCCTGCCACGGTTCGCGCAGTTGCTGGGTCAGTATGTCATCGACGGGCGGCAGCCAGACCCGATCAAGCAGCGCTTGCGCATCTGCCAGCGCATACAGCGGCTGATACATCGCAATCGCCGCCGGCCAGATCGGCGCAATCGCGGCGCCTGTGGCTAGCGCATCGGCGAGCGCAGCTTTGAGCCGATCGACTTGCGCGTCCTCGTCCGGCGTGGTTGTGAATACATACTCATTGATGAAGCACTGCTTTGCCAGCGCGCAGCAGAATGCGAGGACGGCCTCGGTCACCAGGCTGCCGCCATCGACAGCGGCATTCAGCAGCGACAAACGCAGCGAGGTCAGCACGCGCTCAAGCGCGACATCGCGGGCAGGGACCGATTGCAGCATGCAGAGCAGCAGGGGATCATCCGCGATCGCGGCGAGACCGGAACTGCCAAACAGTTGATCCACCGTCAGCCGGGTCGGCCAAGCCGCGGCCGTCCGCCGCATGGCCTCGCCGATCGGCGGCAATACCGCAATAAGCGTCGCGCAAACGCCGCTGAATTGGTCGAACAGTTGCGGCATCAGCGCGAGCGCCTGCGCGAAACGCTGCGAGGCTTCGTTCAGCTTGCCCTGCGCCTGCAGCACGCAGCCGAGATTGTTGCTGGCCTCGGCATGATCGGGCTTGAGCGCCAGCAGCCGCTTGTACAGGCGGGTCGCGTCCGGGAATTGGTTCTGCTGCTGGCTGCGCACCGCGGCGGCGAACAATTGGCCGACCGGATCGCTGTCATGGGCGTGACGGCGAGCGCCCGGCGGGCTCTGCTTGAGCGCGGCGCGGCGCTGCTTTCGATTCATCCGCTATCGTCCTATTGAGGCCGCCGGTCGACTGGCGCGTTCACTGCCGCCTTCGTGGCTCAGTTTCAAGCACAGTTTAGGCGGGGACTCGCGGTGGCAGCGATAGCGCGGCCATGCTGAGCGGTTTGACCGCGGAATACAGTTTCTATACGCATTTCAACACGCGGAGCTGTGGCCGAGTGGCTGAAGGCGGCGGTTTGCTAAACCGTTATACGCTCCAAAGGCGTATCGAGGGTTCGAATCCCTCCGGCTCCGCCAGCCTACTTGAAAATCTTATCGGGAGGTTTGGCGGGCATGCGTCCGCGGTCATGGCCGGCCGTCGGACCGCGAATCGCTCCGCAGGTTTCCCGGGGCGCGTTGGTTAACGGTCGTAAATGGGGTCAGGCGCCGCCGCCGCTATTGCCGCGGAAATGGGCGCTTGCGGTCCGCGCGGACGGGCCGAAATAGCCCAAAACCCTTCATTTTGGATGGTTGCAGTGCTATAGAAAAACCACGTCGTATTTTGCTTCGACGTTCGGTTGCGTGCCGTCGATTACACGTAACGCATTGAATTTGAATAAAAATACCTAGCGTGGCCAGCGCAGCCAGCCAGCATCCTGGGGTTCCTGTCGGGGCCGGTGAGGCGTGCGTGTTTTTTGCGCAACACTCGCTCGAAAAGCGCCGCAAGAGCCTGTGGGCAGACCGCTTCTTCGTTGCGTCAGGGGGCACATTCGATAATGTGCGAAATGCGACGGAGGGGGCATCCCCGTGTCGTGCTGTCCGGGTTGACGGATCGCATCAAGTGGTAAGCCCAGGTTTGGCAGTCAAAGTTGGGTCGATCGCGCGGTGTGAAAAGTTTTTTCGGGAAGCGGGGAGCAAGGGGAAGTTCCATCGGTGCCTGTCGCACTGGGCGGATACGGAACCCTCTCACGATGAACAATGTTTGGAGGTTCAAGATGAAGATGGTGAAAAGCCTTCTCCTGGGCACCGCAGCGGGTCTCGTTGCGATGACTGGGGCGCAGGCCGCCGATCTTCCCGTCAAGGCCAAGCCGGTCCAGTACGTGAAGATTTGCAGTCTGTACGGTGCGGGATTTTATTACATCCCGGGCACTGATATGTGCTTGAAGATTGGTGGTTATGTTCGTGCCGAGTATGCCTATGGCGGCGGCAACAGCATGACGACCATGGATTTCGGGGCCGGCTATAACAGACTGACCACAAACAACGACTACGTCATGCGGGCCCGTGGTTATGTCACCGCCGACGCCCGCAGTCAGTCTGAGTACGGCACGATCCGCAGCTATATCGCGGTCGGTCTGAACTACGACAGCCCCGCCGGGGGATCGCCCGGTACAGGTGCTGGTGGTCCTACCGCCTCCGCCGGAGCCACTGTTGCTAACGCGAACCGGGCGTTCATCCAGCTTGCTGGATTTACGTTCGGCTTGTCGTCGTCGTTCTACGACATCATGAGCACGCCGCTCACCGCGTACTGGGCGCCATTCCCGGGCGTCGATACGGGTGACGGTGGCTGGAAGCTGGCTGCCTATACCGCGCAGTTCGGCAACGGCTTGTCGGGTACGTTATCGGTCGAAGAGCCGCGACGTATTGGCACCCTCAACACGAACTTCGCGACGAGCATTGCTCTCGGTGGACTGTCCAACACCGACACTGGTGGCGAACATTGGCCTGATATCGTTGCTAACTTGCGCGTCGACCAGGCTTGGGGTTCCGCCCAGATCATGGGTGCCGTTCATGAAGTCCAAGGCGGTTACTACGGCACATCGCTAACCAATTTCGGCGCTGTTCAAGGTTCGCCGAGTACGGAAGTGGGCTGGGCCGTCGGTTCCGGTGCGAAGATCAACGCGCCGGCGATCGGGGCGGGCGACTTCTTGCAGTTCCAAGGCACGTACTCCGTGGGTGCCGTACGATATGCGAACCTGTTCGCAGGCTCGTATGCCCCGCTGTTTGTGAATGGTAACAGTCTTGGCTATGGCTGGGCAACCGACGCTGTCTTTTCGGGAACGAGTGCACTTAATGGTACGTCGTTGAACTTGACGACTTCCTGGACCGTCGCTGCGGCCTACGAGCACTTCTGGAACAAGCAGTGGCGGACCTCGCTCTATGGTGGCTATAACGCCACCTCATACAACGCCGCCGCGAATGTGGCGATGTGCGTCCAGCAGAATGCCGGTGGTCTTACTGCTGGCAACATCACCGTGGCGGGTGCCTGCGATCAGAGCTGGAACTGGTGGTGGATCGGTAGCCGGACGCAATGGAACATCTCACCGGATACCTATCTCGGTTTGGACGTCTATTATTCGCATCTGGGCACCGCAAATGCGGGAACCGGGTTTCTCACCACGATCACTGGCATCCAATCTGGAAGGTATGACGTTTCCGACCAGGGTTCATGGGCAGCGCGCTTCCGCGTGCATCGCGACTTCTATCCTTGATCGCGTGAGCGCAACTTAAGAACAACAGCCCCCGGCGGGAAACTGCCGGGGGTTTTTTGCTGAGGTAGCTGAGATGGTCCAATCTGGCGCTCCTGCGACTATAGAAGCAGCACTTAAGCGAGAGCGGAATACCTTTGCGATGAAGGTCCGCATGGCACGGTCCATCCTTGCTTGGAGCCAAACTGATCTTGCTAAACGGGTGGGCATGACCCAACGAGCAATTCACCGGATTGAGCAAGGCCACCATGACCCCATGCGCAGTACGGTGGTGGCCATCGAACGGGCGTGGGGGGCGGAGGGTATCGACTTCCGGGCCGACCCCAAAGGTGGATTTGCTGTCAATTTCTTGAAGCATTTCGTTTGGGATCGGACAAAGAAAAAGAAATAGCCGCCGATGGTCGACGGAGAGCGAACTGCACGTGATCCGGGCAGAGGCTTGATTTGAACGGCCTCGGAGGACCCAGGTACTGGCCCGCGAAGCTTCGGGATGAGGCAAATGGCTAACAAGCCCCGCAATGGCCCGCCGGTCAGCATTCCATTTTCATACCCAAAATCCACCAAGCATTCTGAGCCAAGGCAGCCAGACCGCCCCCTGTTCCGTTAGACGCGGTATCTAGGCTCAGGCTCGGGAAATCATTTAGAAGGCGGGCATTCGATTGCGTCAACATGAGCTGATGCTAGGCAAGAACGGGGTGATGAATACTGAGAGCGCCCGGAACTTGGGTTTGAAACTCACCAGTCCCAACGGTGAAATTGGTGGGGGATTTTTCGTGCAGACTTAACTACGGAAATAAATCGGACCCCGATTATCAGGTGCAGTTTATGAACCAGGTAGCGTATCCGGGGTTGGACCTGTTTCATCTGCACACGGTGAAAAAATGACTCATGCGCGTATTTCGGAGAGGCGAGCACCACGGGACTTTCGGCAAGCTTCAACATAATTATCGAGATCGCATATTCAGCTGCTTCCAAAGCTCGCGAGCTGTCCTCCTACACAACACGCCAGCCGCTCAGCCGTGTAATTAGACCGGCTGTCTCGTAGAAATTCGCGATCCTCTTAGATTGCACCACATTTCACCGTGGTCTGCAGTTGCAACCACCGCGTAAGAAAACATTTGTCGTGGTTCGCGATCCACCCTTACGGTTGATCATCGAGTCTGATCGTGCAGGAGGATGCCATGAACAATCCCTCAAAGATGATGCGACCACCGGAAGCTGCACATTATCTGGGGCTTTCCGAGTCGAGCCTCGCTAAGTGGCGCTGCAGCGGGACTGGCCCTGCGTACATGAAGGTGGGTGAGCGTGTTGTTGCGTATGACCAAAGTGAATTGGACAGCTGGTTGCGGAGCCGGTCGCGCCGATCCACGAGCGAGTATGCGCAATAATTTTCTCACCATGCGCGACATCGAAGTCGCGAGAGAAAATGATTAAGAAGCCTTTCGTCAAGCGAGTTTCTCGACCGACTCCGTGATCAATGTCACGCCCAGAAGCATCAATGCTTCATGTCACAGCAGGTGAGAAAATGAACAACAGTCCTAGTCAGCAGCACCTACTCGATTGCTCCACGTTGGGCGCGACCGAACTACGCAAGCGGTACCGAGCCGAAGCGAACACGCACCGCAATATGCTGCAACGCGCACCGAGTCGGGGGAATATCATCCATCCCGACTTTCAGACGTTCCGCGATTTCCTCGCCCATGTAGGTCCCCGACGGTGCCCCGGAGCGACATTAGACCGCATAGACAATTCCGACCTGGAGTACGCCCCCGGAAAAGTTCGATGGGCGGACAAACGAACCCAAAACTCGAACAAGGGCGACACCCTGCTCTTCTACTATTCGCTAACCGGTGACACCTACACAGTCAGCCGTCTTTCGAAGCTGCGCAAAGTCTCCCCCAGCGCGATCCGCAAGCGTAAGCAGCGGGGTTGGACCGACGACGAGATCGTCGAAGACAAGCGCCACGGTGCCCCGGTCAATGCTGACAGTTCCGCTCCTTCATCGGCCCCACTCAAAAAGCGTCCAGCCATTACCCAGATACGCGCCCCAGGTTCGCGACACGCTCGGGATATCATGTATGAGCGAAGAGCCGCGTCAGTGGCCCACACCCGGGCGGAAGAGGGGCAAGAATATTGCCTAGCCGATATCGAAACGCTGAACGAAGGAAGCGGGGAATGCGGACCGGCGGTCAGTCAGGAAGCCTACAATCGCCATTTCGCTCGGTGGTGGTCGGAATGGCGGCCCCACGTGATCCGAGAAAACCTGCCGGAATGGGCGCAAAACTTAATCGCTCGAGGCGAGTGAAGCACGAGCCGCATGCGAAAAGTTTCTGGAGGAATTAAAGACCACGCCCAGCATTACGTGCCCCGAGCATCAAATCACCGACTGCGGAACGCCCTCTCTGTTGGAATTTTCCTGCAACCCCGGGATGTTCATCAACGACCGGACCGAGGACGGATCATCCGTTTCCGACCGACTGGCGGCCCCACTGACGATTTAATTTTCTTAATGCCATGGTTGGGTAGGACATCTTCACAAAGTTGCTGTGCGCTCTTCCCTGGCCGAATGCGGACATCTCTAAAACCAATGCTACCAAAAAATGAAATGCAATTCCGTTCACTACTGAGTCAAACTGTGCCACGCGCATTAAACAAACAAGCTGTAAAATTATGCACCTGGACTCATCGCAGCAAGAAATCCTGGAGACGGTCCGTCTTCGGCGGCGGGCACAAAACTTGTTATCGATAGAAGAGCTTGCTCAGTTTCTGGAGTGCTCTGTCCGATCCATTCGCCGATTGCGCGCCGCCGGAATGGGGCCTCCGCGTATCCGGCGCAGTCGACGGCTGATGTACCCAGTGCCGAGCTTGCTCGAATGGCTGCCGAGCTTCTTCAAGATCAAACTCTAACCTAACGGTGGTAACGCAATGTTGCCAGAAGTTCGAGCTGCCGGAAGCCGGATGCACGTGCTGGATTGGCTTGATGGCGGCAACTTTATCCCCAGCATCAACGAGATGCTTCGGCCCACAGAGCTATTCGTCCCTCAAAGTGTGGGAACGGCCTATCGACATCAATGGCGCCCCGCTGTGGTGTCTGATCCGCTCCCTCCCCTGCACCCGTCAGTCACACCTTCAACGTACGTCCTGATCCTTCGGTGTTGCTTGAGTCCAACACGCAAAACTGGGCTCCCGATTACACGTCTGAAAAACCCGGTTTGGATCGGGACAGAATGTGGGGACAAAATACTTTCGGGGACAGGATTGGCGACACTAACCTGAGCAGGGGGATCAACGGGGGTTAACCGGGGGGGTCCAATATCAAATAGTAACACAGATCAATGACCTGGACGTTGGAAGGGCTCCAATGCCCGTGCAGAAAAAGAACCTTCTCCGGTGTCGCAAAAAGGGCGAGATCGCTAGTGGGACAAAACTGAGAACGTCGTCTGTTCTTGGCGACGTCGGCGCAGATCGTTGCAGGCCGTATTCGGACGTTTGGCCGTAAACCCTAACCTTTAACGGTATGTCTGTTGTCGGCTTGCAACTGCGGGCGGCGCATGTACGATTTCTGTAAACAATAAAGGGGCAGCCCATACGTGAGAGGCGTTTTGAGCCGGGCGGAGTTCTATGACACATTTTCAACCGTCCGCGCCCCAGTCCGATGCTAGTTTGGGTCCGCCCTGCCCTAAATGCGGGACAATAATGCTGCTTGCGCGGATCGAGCCAGAAAAGCCGGATCATGAACAGCATACTTTCGAGTGCCCAACGTGCGAGCACTCGCAAACTTCTGTCGTAGCAATCA
>JGI20191J14862_1000643_pt1 | contig 11730 bp, 11 predicted proteins | sample NGESurdeep092012_7_FD_14862 | JGI IMG/M metagenome (IMG submission 14862)
ACCCCTCGATCTTCAAGACAGGACGCTCACATCCCAATACCCCGTTGCCCGCGCCGCTCGCCGCAGCACCCTATCGCGCGAGCGATTTAGTCCATTGTCTGAAAGCGGACAAACGCACTGCAATATGATCAGCGCAAAAAGAAAGACCACCAACTGTGGCGGTCCTTCCGAAATCCGATCAGGCGTTTGATCAGGCGGCTACGATTACCACTTCATTTGAGGCGTGACACCTACCCCGACAACATGCCGGTGCCACCTAACTACATGTGACCTAACGACGATGGCCCAATCTGATCCCCACAATCCCAGCTTTCCGTCTTAACGCCCCAACCGTTCTTTTCGTCACTTTCGAAATCTTTGAGACCGGCGTTCTGGATTTTGAATGAGCCTTAAGCTCGGCAATGTCTTTCTTCGTCCAAGCCCGCCGTTTACGCTTCGCCATATAAACCTCCATGAAAAGGTGAACGACCGTCTAGCAGAATAGCGTTTAACGATCCATTGCCTTGATGCGCGCTGCGCCGGAAAATCGCCGCTGGTTCTGGACGATTACGGTACGGGTGCCGCAATTGTCCTATGATCGCGGTTATGCCACGTCGGCTTCCGTCGCGATGGATGATGACGCCAAACCACCTTATCGCCCTTCATCGATGGCCGCATTTGATCGAACATGTCCATGGGATCGTCAGGGAATTGCCGCCCCATAATCCAAATTGGATGGCGCCGTACCCGTTTTAGCCTACGGACTAGGACGCCAGGGATTTCCGCAGGAATCTCTCGTCTGCAATCGACCAGCTCAATGTAGCCGAACCGGGACCATTCGCGGATGGCTGAGTCAATCACGGTGGTGTTTCGAATCGTCTGATTTGGGTACTGCGCTCGCAAGTCCCTCGCGTACATTGAAAGGGTTTCTTTCGGCAACGCATGTAAGTTTTGTTTCTGCCCCATCGCGGCACTCCATGGTGTTGTTGAAAGCTGATTTCGAACGGCCAGCTGATTCGTTTTCGAATTCTCGCCTAAGCCAGGTTCTCGGTGTATTATATTTTTCTGGCTGCCACCGTTTTTCTGTCGCGCTGCTTTCTTGTTGACGGCATATTTTCTAGCGCTACCGGCAATTCCGCCATTCACTTGAAAAAACCATTTCAGTCTCTTCGCCGGCTGCTGCCAGCCCAATGCGTATCTCAGCGCTTGGGTCCACCGACTCTTTTGCCGCGAATCTTCTGGACCAGCCGATGCCTCGATTAATATCCGAATTGGGTGCGACTTTCTCTGAATTGATAATTTAAATAGTTTTGCAATTCGCCGCGTACTTTTCTTGGCGATTCGCCTTGAGCGAAGGTCAAGATACAATTCATAAACGTCACGCAGATATCGATACACGCCAAACCGCCGCTTCCCTGGACGGGTGTCGTTCCGATGTTTCGAAGCTGATTTTTTTAAAGTCCTGATTATTTTCCGGAGATATTCGTCGGTGATATTGGTGCTCATTTTTTGATTTCTAGTTTGATTAGTGCAGCTTTTTATTCGTAATCAAATTAGCGTTGCCATAGGTCGATCTTCAGGCGAAAGGTCGCGGTCTTTAGGCGAGAATTCGGGGTGTTATGGTCCAGCTGGCGCCGCCTTGATCGGCGCCATGGATGTTGGTTTTGACGGGATGATTGCCGGTTCCTGGCCAGGGCCGTGACTGATGGCAAAGTTAGGCAAATGCCATGAGTTTCGTGATCGCGGGACCAAGCCGGAATTCGTATTTAAAAAGTCGCTCAGACAAGTTTACACAGAAATGATAGGTCGCCAAGAGCGATGTCTATCTGTGCCCCTAGCCCCTTGCCACATGTCTGTATTCATCGTTGTCAGTGACGAAAGTGATAATTTATTCAAGAATCATTTTCTGTAATGAAAATTCTATATAAGATAGTTGTTTTCTGAATCGTCACTTTCGTCACTTTTGGAGAGAGTTGACTTGGTGATCAAGAACACGATGGATTTAAAGGAAAAGGCCACCACAAGGGCGGCCTTTATTGTTGGATCACTTTAGGTCAAGCCCTACGATAGTCTGGCCTTGGTTGCCGTGAATGTCGTGGAAGCCCAAATGCTCCAAGTTGCGAACAAAGGCTTTCTCGTTCTGGAACAAGGTATATCCAGCCTCGGATGCCCAATCGTGGTATTTTTTGTACAAGCCCTTTCTTAAGCAACGACGGTTGGGGCCCTTCACGCAGCATTCGGAAATAAACGCGGGTAGAGGGTTTGCTTGCTCAAGCCAGCGTTCTTGAGCCTGCTTGACAGCCTTCGGTAGTTTGAATCGCTGGCGCTTCTGGAGCCGGATGTAGCCTTTGAGTGCCTTGTTGAGCACGCCGGATAGTTCGTTGGCTCGGATACGGTCGAACAACTCCTTGTCTTCGTCCTTGTCGGTAAAGGAACGGTCGAACGGTATCACTATCAACCGTCGCAACATGCCTCTCGAAACGTCGGCAAGAGACGGCACGTTGTTGCACAGAAGTAGCGGTACAGCTCGAACGACAAAGTTGAACGGGTCCTTGTACTTATTTTCGCCGGTGACTTCTTTGGCTTCGCTAATGATTTTAAGCGTGCCGTCCGGCAGCCTAGCGCCAGCTTTTACGTCATCGTCCAGGAACAGCAGCTTTCCGAACAGGCTACCAAAAGCGAACTTGTTTCTTTCCAAGTCCTCTACTCGCTGGGCGTGGACTTGGGCTTTGCCAAGCAACTTGGTGATCGTCTTGACGAGGGCCGTTTTTCCGTTGTTCCCCGCCCCTAAAAGGATGGCGATGGTGGCAATGTTCCGGCGCGGCTGGATAATGTAGCCGACCAGCTCGTTCCAGAATTTTCGCATCTCTTTAGGGCTGGACGTCTTAGCAAAGATGCCAAGCAGCGCCTTGTCGTATTCGGGACACTTCGCTTTCGGTTTGTACTTTACGTCTAGGCAATGGCGCAGGTAGGACTCAGGCCGGTGTGGCCGCTTTTCAATCGTGCCATTCGGTAAAATCCAAACCTCGCAGTTGCTGCAGTTGATAACCGTTGGAGGTTCATCGAGGAATCCCAAACGATCCGTCTCAGAGGATAATTGCGCCGCCAGCAACTTGTAGACCTGTGCCACCAGCGACGATGTATTCTGTTTGACCTTGAACGGTGCAATCTTCGCAACCGCCAGAATACGGCCCTCGATCCACTTGTCCTGAGCGACCTCCCACATTTTGCCGGTGTAGTGCCAGAACCGTCCATCGACGCCGAACAGCAAGTGCTTCCCATCTTCAAAATGTCGATGGAGGACAAGATCAACCAGCTTTTCAGCCTCATCTCCTCGGTCGCCTTCGGAGCCAAGTGCATAGCGAGAAACGCTTTTGGCGACCTTGCGCACTTCATCGTCGCTCAACGGCGGCGAGCAGTGTGCTTTATTCTCGGCGCGCAGGGCCACCAGCATAGCCTCAGCCGAAAGGCCGCTACGCTGTAAGACCCCCGCAATTGAAGTAAGACTGTCGTTGCGAGCGCCACCAACAATGACACGACCTTTAGCGGCGTTGATTTCTTGGGACGGACGCACAGCGAGCTTAGTCACCCACTTGTCAGGCAGGCTGGCAACGCTCACTTCGTCCGGCGACTGGCCCGTAGTCCAGATGTAGCGCTGGCCGGTGGCATGGCGGCTCGGTGGTGCCACCATGATAGTTTTGTCGGAGAGAACATCCACGCCGGGCCCCAGAAGCTTTCCTGAAGAGTCTTTGCGGATCGGAGCTGACGGATAAGCAAACATGAGGTGCTGCCCGCCGCCGCCCGTTTCGCTGGTGACTGTTCGGGGCAAAGCGCCCAGATCAGCCTCCAGTCTCTTGAGCGTGTCGAGACCGTCATTGCGTGGGTCTATATCGAGGACGACCAATCCGGCATTCTTCCCGGTTGCGACACCAACGTTGGCGTTCGGCATGTCGGACCACCACTGTCTAATTTGCTTTCGCTTTGTGGTGGCGTCCTTGACCCCGTGAGAAGTTGCCGGATGCTTGCCGGGGTTAGTGCAGCGCGAACCCTTATGACACGTGCAATGGCCATTGGTGACCGTGTGCATAGGGACGACCGGCCAACCATCGGAAGCGTATTTGAGCGCGCGCTGCAAAAGCTTGGGCCGCTTCTTGACCTTGCGGGAAAAGTCGGGGGCTGTGCGCCCCCGACCGTGCTTCTTTGCTTTCTTACTCATGGCCCACCGCCTCATCGGCCTGCGGGGCATCCGCCCGTGCAGAACGCCGCAAAATCTCTTTGATGAAACGTTCGCGGGTGGGAAGCGGCGAGACCTCCCACACTGCCACAAATTCGGGCGAGTTTTCCCAAGCCGATTTCAGCTTGTCGAAGTCGCGGTCATTCGGATCGGTATCCGGTGTTTCCGCGGGTACCAAACTGGGAGAGCCCGACTTTTTCCGCTCTGACCCCTCTTTCTTCGCGTCTTTACGGCGACGGAGCTCGTTGACCTTTTTGAGCTGCTTCTCTTCGGTACCTTCCTTCGCAATCGCCAGCATGGACTTCTGGCTGTTGTCGAGTTTGGCGGCCTTGATGGCTTCTTTCACCTCAGCCGAAAGATCACCAATGGTCTCCAAGCGCCCGGCCATACGGCGGCTGAGCTTCAATGCCTTTGCCGCCTTGCTTAACCCCTTGTCATGAGGCTGAAGACCGCCAGGCTTGGCACTGTGCCAACCCTTTTTGTGAGTGATCGCCAACCAGTCCTTCAGGAATTCCGCCTGTTGAAGAACGGTGAGATCGTCACGGAAGAGGTCTGCGGCGATCCCGCAAAGCTGGATGTGATCCTCATTACCCTTCAGCACGATGGCGCTGATTTCCGTGTAGCCGACCTCTTTCGCCCCATGGATGCGGAGGCCGCCGCTGATGCAGTTGTACGTGCTCTTGCCGTCGTCGTTTTTTCCGGCATGCGTCACGATCACGGGGGTGATGACACCGACTTCGCGGATGGAAACCGCCATGTCATTGATCGCGTCGGCATCGTGAGAGCGATGGTCTTTCCCGACGACAATGCGGTTAATTGGAATGTTGCGCAGGTGCGGCCCGTCGTCGTTGCTTTTCTCGGGACGCCGTTCGTTTATGCTCTTACTCATGGTGTAGCTCCTGGTCTTATGAAGCGGCGCAGCTGATGCGGCTCCGCACTCGGCTTTGATAACCGAGCGTTCTCTTCATAAGGGCCATAGAGAGAATCGGAGTTGTCAGATCATTATGAAAATTGACAACCGCCAACAGACAACAAACTGAACCGTGTAATGTTCTGCAATCAAAAATCGTATACCAAACGGTGGCATTTCGACTCGATAGGACACGGGTGATTCGAATAGTTTCTCAGGGCGTCCCTGGCTCCAAGAAAAATAGGAAGGCAGCTATTAGTAGGCGGCAATGTCTTCCCGACCGATATTGCACCCGATCTATTTCGTGTCATTGGCCGCACTTTCGGGTGCACCATTAAGAATGGTTACCTCTGGCTCCCAGCATGCTACGAATTGGATCGTTTCGTTATCTTGAATTTTAAATTGGGAAATATCGGCAAGCTGACCACGGAACAGTTCGGCGATCTCAACTACTTCCTCGACCATTTCCGGTAATATCAAGAAGGCCAACTGTTTATCGGCCTTTGGATTGCGCCCCCATTTATTCCATAGAATCTGATGCCACACGACGTAAGCGCAGGCAGCGTGCACAACCGGCTTCGTTGGCTTCCAGACTCTAGACTTCACTGTCGATTGGCTACCGCTTTCCATGCCCAAATAGCCGGCGGCTTGGATTGCCATGTTGTTAACCGTAGGCACAAAGCCCTCCACCCTTTGCGCTCTTCCTGTGTCAATGGCGCGCAGATGGGGCATGACAATGAATTGGGCGGCTGCAAGCCTATGTTTTAGCCTCTTCATCCCGCGCTTTAAAATACTCTCGTGCTCCTTTTCGCTGCCGCTGAAGTAAGCTGGTCTGATCAACTGAAGATTTTGTGCCCATTCAGAATGCAGCTCCATTCGCCTTTCAAGTGTCCACCGAATGATTGCCTGCGAGAACTTTTCTCGTTCGTTTTTGTCCTGCGGATCTGGATAAGCAACAGCAGCATGGAATTGTGCGCCACTCATGTAGGGATCTGCTTCTGAAAGAATGATCTCGATAATTTCACGTGGCATGGCTGCCTAGGTTCCTCTTACCCAGTTGTCAAAATCAGCTGTGCTTCAACAACTCCACTGATATTCAAGCCGGCTACGCTGCAATTAATCGAATGACCTGCACTGTGGCTCTCTGTATGATTATCAACACTAGACGTAGACCTCCTAATAGCTTCGACGACGGATCTTCAACCAGAGCCCCGCTTCGGATGCTTACCCGTCAGCAAGCGGCAACATACTGTGGAGTCAGCGTAGCAAAATTTTCGCTCGTCTGTCCGGTTTCTCCGGTTGCGCTGGGAGAAGGAAAAAGGATGGAGCGATACGATATTCGGTCACTCGACGCATGGCTCGACAAACTCGGCGATGGCGGCGCATCATTGGATAACGACTGGCTCGCTAAATTGGATTCCGAACATGACCGTCGTTCGCGTTAAAGGTCTTAAGCGGTACCGGGTGAAGGGAAAGTGGTTCGCCTACCACCGGAAGACAGGCATTCGCATCAAGGCAGAATATGGAACCGGGGAATTCTTCGCCGAGCTCGCCGCCCTAGAACGCAAACTGAAGACCGCTGAGGCCCTACCGGGCACGTTAGGGTTGCTCTTCTCCGCTTATCGCGCATCGTCGTTGTTTGCGGATTTGGCGCCAGCGACCCGGCACGGGTATGGGCGGATGATGAACCTTGTCCAGCCGATCAACGATATGCCGTTAGTCGAACTAACGCCTCAGTTTGTCGCGGGGCTACGCGACCGGATTGCTTCAAAGCATGGTCGGCGTCAGGCCAACTACGTCATGGCCGTTATCTCTGTCGCCTGCGAATTCGGAAAGGAACACGGCATTGTCCGGGAAAATCCAGTCAAAGGTGTCAGACGCGTGAGACGATCACGCGATACCCCCAACGCCAATCGACCCTGGACCGAGGATGAACGTCGAACCGTACTCGCGGAAGTGCCTTATCAGCTGCGGGTGGCCGTGGCCTTGGCCATGTTCACCGGCCTCCGCAAGGGCGATGTTCTTGGGCTTACCAAGAATGCAATCCGGGCAGGCAAAATCTGGCGGAGAACAGGAAAGACGGGCCAGGAGGTTTCGATCCCTGTCCACCCTGATCTCGCGCGCCTGCTTCAGGACGCACCGGCCCATAACGCCGTGACAATCGCCGCAACGACCCATGGCACCCCGTGGACCGTGAGCGGCTTCAATTCAACCTTCATCAAGGCAATCGCTAAGCTGGAGCACGAAGGAAAGGTCGGCGCCGGGCTGACGTTCCATGGGCTGCGCCACACTGTCGGGACGCTGCTGACTGAAGCTGGCGTCAATCTGGACACGGTGCGGCGCTGGCTTGGTCAGAAGACCCTGGCGATGGCGATCCATTACTCCGAGACCGCGGACACATCCAAACAGATGCGCGGTGTTCTGAAAAAGTTCGACCCGCTTGGGAGCAAAACGCGAACATAAGTGTCTAACTCGGCGACAAAAGTGTCTAACCGATGGAATCGCGAACGCCTAAGTGTTTGATTTAATGGTGCCCAGGGGCGGAATCGAACCACCGACACTGCGATTTTCAATCGCATGCTCTACCAACTGAGCTACCTGGGCGCCAAGTCATCAAACAAGTCCTCAACCTTGCCCGCTCAATTTAAGCGGGCAAGCAGAGCGCGGGCGTTATAAAGGCTCGATTCCGCACTGTCCAGAACAGCGCCCGACCCGCGCTAAACTCATGGGTTAATGCCTATGCCAGCGCGGAACCGCTGCTTGAGCGCGACGCCGTCGCGCAGCGGCAGCACCCGCGGCGGCTCCGAGGCCTCGATCAGCACGCGGGCAAATAGGATTTCTCTGAAACCTTTCAGCCGCCCAGCGAGGTCATGCAGGCCGGCCGCGTCGCGCACGTCGAGGCAGGCCCCGATGCCGCAGGCGCCGGCCACCGCGACCAGATCGACGCCGCTCTGGGTATGGCTCGGCTGCATGCCGGTTTCACCGTAGACGCCGTTGTCGAACACGATGACGGCGAGATTGCCCGGCCGCTGGATACCGATAGTGGCGAGCGAGCCGAGGCCCATCAGCATCTCGCCGTCGCCGGTGATGACCGCGACGCGCCGGCTGGGCTGCGCCAGCGTTAACCCGAGTCCGATCATGGCGGCGCCGCCCATGGCACCCCAGAGATAGAAGTTGCGGTCATTGTCGCCGGCGGCGGCAAGATCCCAGGCGGTCGAGCCGAGGCCGGGCACGACCAGGAGATCGTCTTGCCGGTCGGCGAGCAGCGTGGCCATGGCGGCGCGGCGTTCGAGCCTCATTTGGTCCACACCTTCTTGCCGATCAACTGCTGCGACAACAGCACCGCGACGATGCGCTCATCGCCGAAGGCTTGCTGCACGGCGCGCTCGGCCATGCCTTCGACTTCGTCCGGCGTGCGCACGCGATAGACTTCCGCTTCGCAAAGTTTAAGCACCGGATCGACGATCGATCCCATCGGCTCCTGCCAGGGGTTGAACTCCTCCCATTCGCCGCGCATCGTGATCAGCATCAGCAGCGGAAACCGGCAGGTGCGCGCCAGCGACAGCATGTTGATGCAATTGCCGACGCCGCTCGACTGCATCAGCAAGGCGGCGCGTTCGCCGCCCAGCCAAGCGCCCGCCGCCAGCGCCACGCCCTCCTCCTCGGTGGTGAGCACCACGTCGCGAATCTGCGGATCGGCGCGGCAGCGATCGATCAGACGGGCATGACCGGCATCGGGCACATAGCCGACCTGACGGATGTCGGCGCGCTTGAAGGTCGCGAACAGGCGGTCCGGCCAATCGGCGGCTGGCGCGGACTTCGTCATGATTTTTCACCCGCGTCGTTGTCCGCCGGGCGCTCGCCGTCCTCGTCTTCGTCTTCCTTCACCGGAACTGCATAGACGCCGGACAGCCACCGATTGAGATCGATATCGGAGCAGCGCTTAGAGCAGAACGGCTTGAATGCCTGGTCCGTCGCCTTGCCGCAGATCGGACAGCGCGCGGCAGAATTTTTGCGATCGATCTCGTTCATGGCGACTCATTCATGCGGCGCGCGCACTTGGATTGATTCTGGCGCGTGATCTTTTCCGAAAACCGGTTTCCACTTTTCGGGATCACGCGCTACATCGCGTTGAGCCAGCCGAAGCGGATCGGATAGCCCTCGCCGCCGAGCAGGCTCATGGTCTCATACAGCGGCAGGCCGACCACGTTGGTGTAGGAGCCGACGATCTTCACGATGAAGCTCCCGGCGATCCCTTGCGCCGCGTAGCCGCCGGCCTTGCCGCGCCATTGGCCGGAAGCGAGATAGGATTCGATGTCCTCGTCCGACAGCCGCTTGAAGCGCACGCGCGTTTCCACCAGGCGCTGGCGGAACGCCTCCTTCGGCGTGACCAGGCAGATCGAGGTGTAGACGCGATGATTGCGGCCCGATAGCAGGCGCAAGCATTGCGCCGCCTCGTCGAGCAGCTCGGCCTTCGGCAGGATGCGCCGGCCTACCGCCACCACGGTGTCGGCGGCCAGGATGTAGGCGCCGCGCAACTCGTCGTCGAGCTTCACGTTTTCCAACGCCGCCGCCGCCTTGGCGTGCGCCAGCCGGTTGGCATAGGCGCGCGGAATCTCGCCGCGGTGCGGGGTTTCGTCGAGATCCGCGGGCTTGAGCGCGTCAGGCTCGATGCCGGCCTGATTGATCAGGGCGAGCCGCCGGGGCGAGCCGGAAGCGAGCACGAATTTTGGCCGACCGATCATCTGTGCGCGGCACCGCGATTGAGAGAAAACCGTTGCGAGGGCGCGGAAACTAGCGGAACCGGACTATTTTCACAACCCAAGCCGAGCGGCCACGCCCAGCGCGTTAACCGCATTATTCATTACCGCCACCCGACCGGCCGAAGCGCTCCTGGATGTGAGCCATCAGCTGGTCCCGCACCTGGCGATAAGCCTCGAGCCGCTGCTCGCGGCTGCCCTCGATTCCGGTCGGGTCGACGGTCGGCCAGTATTCGACCTCCGCTGCAATCGTGCGGGTCAGTTCCAGCGCCTTGTGGTGCGCGGGTGGCGACAGCGTCACAATCAGATCGAAATTGAGCCCTTCCAGCTCGTCCAGTTCCTCGAAGGTGACCGGCTTGTGGCGGGCGATGTCGACGCCGATCTCCTCCATGACGGCGACCGCGAACGGATCGAGTTCGCCTTTCTGCACGCCGGCGGAGCCGACATAGACCGATTTTCCGAACAACTGCTGGAACAGACCGGCCGCCATCGGGGAGCGCACCGCGTTCATGCCGCAGGCGAACAGCACCGCCTGCGGGCGCGCGGGGCGCTCTGGCGCGGCCATCGACGTCTTAGACCCGTATCGTTTTAGATAGAATCAGAGCCTAGCCCTACATTTTGCTTGAGCATGATCTTTACCGAAAACCGGTTCCCACTTTTCGGGATCATGCTCTAACCCTTCCAGTGCAGCACGCAGATCAGGGTAAACAGGCGGCGCGCGGTATCGAGATCGACCGTCACCTTGTCTTTGAGCCGCTCCATCAGGATGCGCGAGCCGTCGTTATGGATGCCGCGCCGGCCCATGTCGATCGCCTCGATCTTGTCGGGCGTCGCGGTGCGGATCGCCTGATAATAGCTGTCGCAGATTATGTAGTAGTCCTTCACGATCCGGCGCAGCGGCGAGAGCGAGAACAGATGCGCGACCACCGGCGTGCCGTCCTGCATGCGGATGTCGAACACCAGGCGGTTGCCGTTGATGCTCAGGTGCAGCGCGTAAGGACCGCCGGGATGTCCGACCGGCGCGAACGAGTTCTGCTCGAGCAGGTCGTAGATCGCGACCTCGCGTTCGTGCTCGACGTCCGGATTGGAGCGGCCGATCGATTCCTCGTCGAGAGTGACGGAGACCAGGCGCTGCTTCATCGCAGCAGGCGGTGATTTCAGCGGGCTCATCGCTGATTGAGGCGGATCGCCACCGAGCGCGCGTGGGCGGTAAGACCTTCGGCCTGCCCAAGCGCGATCGCGGCGGGCCCAAGCGCGCGCAACTGCTCGGGCCCGCATTTGAGCAGCGAGGTGCGCTTCATGAAATCGAGCACGCTCAAGCCCGACGAGAATCGCGCCGAGCGCGCGGTCGGCAGTACATGGTTAGAGCCGGCAACGTAATCGCCAATAGCCTCCGGCGTATGCGCGCCGATGAAAATCGCGCCGGCGTTGCGGATGCGGGCTGCGAGATTCTCTGCATCGACGGCGGCAATTTCCAGATGCTCCGGTGCAAGCCGATCGACCAGCGCGACCGCATCGTCGAGTTTGCGTACGATGATGATCGCGCCGAAGTCACGCCACGAGGCGCCGGCGACAGTGGCGCGCGGCAGCATCTTGAGCTGGGAATCCACCGCCTTTTCGACTTGCGCAGCGAGTGCGGCATCGTCGGTGATCAGGATCGATTGCGCGCTGGCGTCATGCTCGGCCTGCGCCAACAGGTCGGCGGCGATCCAGTCGGGATTGCCGGTGTTGTCGGCAAGGATAAGCACCTCGGACGGCCCAGCGATCATGTCGATGCCGACTTGGCCGAACACCAGGCGCTTGGCCGCCGCCACATAGGCGTTGCCCGGCCCAACGATCTTGGCAAC
>JGI20191J14862_1000648_pt1 | contig 11694 bp, 12 predicted proteins | sample NGESurdeep092012_7_FD_14862 | JGI IMG/M metagenome (IMG submission 14862)
TAACGCCCGCGTGAACGCTGCGTGCGGTGGGCTGGCCGAGACGTGATCGGGACCGGCATTTCGCGCCCGCCCACAGACGACTATATTGCGCTCAAAGATTGCAAGAAAACCAATCGAGAGAACCAACCATGTTCGGCTTCAAGAAAATTGCCATGCCCACGGCCGCGCAGGCGCTGCCCGGGCGTAATGACCCGATCCGCACCGCGGCCGCGCACTTCGTCAATACCCATGGGCTGAAGGGGCCTTATCCGGAGGGCTCGCAAAAGGCGATGTTCGGGCTCGGCTGCTTCTGGGGCGCCGAGCGCAAATTCTGGGAGTTGGGTGACCGCGTGCATGTCACCGCCGTCGGCTATGCCGGGGGCGTGACGCCCAATCCGATCTACGAGGAAGTCTGTTCGGGGCGCACCGGCCACAACGAGGTGGTGCTGGTGGTGTACGATCCGAAAAAGATTTTCTACGAGACGTTGCTCAAGACGTTCTGGGAGAGCCACGACCCGACGCAAGGCATGCGCCAGGGCAACGACGTCGGCACGCAATACCGCTCCGGCATTTACACCTTCACGCCCGAGCAGCGCCAAGCCGCTGAGGCGTCGAAGGCGATGTATGAGACAGCGATCAAGGGCAAGGGCTACGGCGCCATCACCACCGAGATCGTCGACGCGCCCGAGTTCTATTTCGCCGAGGACTACCACCAGCAATATCTCGCCAAGAACCCATTCGGCTATTGTGGGCTCGGCGGCACCGGGGTGTCGTGCCCGATCGGCACCGGAGCCAAGCTGACGCAGGCCGCCAGCGCCTAAGCCTCAAAGCGAGATCGAAAAGGCAGGGGGGCGCCCTTCTCGGGCGCCCTTTGCTTTTGCGGCGATGGCGAAAAACGCTGTGATGAAGCGGGCTTATTGTGGCGGCCGGGCGGTGAGGATTTGTTAACCATATAAAGCGTTAATCGGGCTTAATTTCTTTTAGACCGGCCCAGATTCGCTGATGCGAAAAGCCCGATTTTTGTTAGCCGTCGTGGCCGCGCTCGCGGCCGCCGGCTGCATGCGGCACGAGCCGGACGACGTCGCCGGCCGCGGGCTGTTCAATTCGCGGGCAAGCGCGCCGCAGGCTTACGCGCAGCAGCCGCTGCAACAGCCCTCCGTGCTGCAATACGGCGCCGGCGGGCGCTACGCGGCGGCGCCTGATAGCTATGCCGCGGCCTCGCCCTACGCGCAGCCCTACACGCTCGATGCCGGCGACAAGTTGCGCATCGTGGTGTTCGGCCAGGATGGCATCAGCAACGCCTACATCGTCGACGCCAGCGGCAACGTGAACCTGCCGCTGATCGGCGCCGTGCCGGCGCGCGGCTCCTCGCCGTCGTCGTAGCTCGCCAGCATGTGATAATAGCAATCACGATAGGTCAGCCCGAAGTTGACCGCGGCGGCGGTCGCGCCCACGTCGAGCCGGCTCACATGCACGAGATGCCGGGTCGCCGGATCGGTGGCGAGCGCGCGATAGAATTCCGCATATCCCGGCCTGGCGAACAGATTGGCGACGCCCATGAGGGCAAACCATCGCGCCTTTTGCGCCATCAGCGCATCGAGTGTGCGCAGGGTTTCGNTGTCGCCCGCCGNGTTGACGAACTTGACCTCGCCGAATTCAGCCAGCCGCCTGCGCTTGCTGCGGTCGTGCCGGCGCGTTGCCGACGANCGCTTGGCGGTATAAAACGTTTCCCAGTCGCCGGTGAGATGGGTGAGATAGGCGCCGCTCGCATTGATCGTGCCGCCGAGGTGCCGCATCGGATTTTGTTGCGCGCCGACCGTTTCCGGCATTTTGGTTAAGATGATGGAATCGTAATGCAGGCGCGGATTGTCTTGCAGGCAACGCGCAATGTTTTCCCACAACGCCATGAAACGCTTGGCGTCGATCCGCGTGGAGAAAGTCGCCGCCAGCAGCGGCGCGTTGTAGTCGCAAAGCTCGCTGCCGAGCCAGGTGAGCTCGCGCGCAAAGCCGGCCGGGCGGACCGCCAGCGGGAGCAGGAACAGAATGGTTCCCTCGCCGTCGCGCGCCACCACGATGGCGGGCCGCACGCCGTTGCGAGCGCCGATATGGCGCTGCCAGGTCGCCAGCCAATCGAAGCTTTGAAAAACCGTGCAGTCGGCGTGCGGCTCGAAGGCGCGCCAATCCCGCTCGATCGCCGATAGATCCTCGTAGACGGCGATGCGAATGTCGCCGAGGGCGGCTGGTGAGCGCGCCTGCGTACGGTCGGCGGCCGGCGGATCGACGCCGAAATGCATGTCAAGTCGTGCTGGGACAGCTTGGGCCATGGCCGCGTCTCGATATGGGAGCGCTCAAAAGGGGATTACGTCCAAGAGACGTGCAGAATCCGTTAACTCGGCCGCCTGGCGTTAAAAGCCGTGGGTGGGCGTTGTTGCGCGGGCATGGGCGCATCCCTATAGTCCGCGCCGTTCCGGTCGGGGCGTGGCGCAGCCCGGTTAGCGCACCTGTCTGGGGGACAGGGGGTCGTGAGTTCAAATCTCGCCGCCCCGACCAATAAAATCAGCTTGCGCGCCAGGGGCCGGCTTTGCGGCCGGCGATCAGCCAATAAACGACCCCGCCGATAATTCCAGCCGCTATCGCGAGCGGCAATGCGTGTTCGACCGGCGGGACGTCTGTTGTGTTTTCCAGCATCAGGGAAATGTTGGAGCCGAAATATGACGCCAGTCCAACCAGCGCGCCGGCGGCTCCGTAATAGATAACGCTGCGCATGCGCAGGGTTTCTCCCAAAACGATCAGCACGAAAGCCGGCACTATCGTGACGGCGCCGAAATAGCTGGTTGCGAAAAACGAACCGGCGAAAAAACTCACACGTTCGATCGGATTGGAATCCATATCCGCCGCGATAATACCGAAGGCGAGCGCGGCACAAGCGACCACGCTGGCCACGATAAGGGCGACGATTATCACGATGATCCGGCTAAGTGACATGTGCGTTCCCGCAGTCCCGACCAAAACTCCCCCTCATCAACATGCCCTCGTTATTTCTTCACCGAATCGACCGCGGCGAGCGCGTCGATCACGCCGGCGCCGACATCGCGCTTGTTGCCCGCAATAGGGCGCGCCGATTTGATCAGCCGGCTGCGCACCTGGTCGGGCGTGAGCTTCGGATCGCGCGCCAGCAGCAGCGCGGCGACACCGCTGGCATGGGCGGCGGCAACAGAGGTGCCGGTGGTGACCTGGTAGGCCGCATCGGGCGCCGGCTCCAGGACTTGCACGCCGGGCGCCGCCACCGCGACTTGCGGCCCGCGATTGGCCTGCGGCAACAGTCTGTCCTCGGCATCGGTCGCGGTCACGCCGATGACGTCGGGATCCGCCGCCGGATAGAGCGGCGGCGAGCGCGGCCCGGCATTGCCGACCGCGGCGATCAGCACGATGCCGCGCGCATGCGCCTTGGCCAGCATGTCGCGGAACATCGGGTCGGGCGGTCCGGCAAAGCTCATATTGACGATGCGGGCGTTTTTACTCGCGGCCCAATCGAGGCCCTTGAGAATGTTGAAGGTGGTGCCCTGCGCGCCGTCGGCCGTGCCGGAAAAAGCGCGCACCGCGAGCAGCTTCACTTTCGGCGCCACACCGACCAGCTTGGCATGCGCGGCGATGGCGCCGGCCATGCCGGTGCCGTGCATATGCGCCGGGCCCGGCGTGCCGAGCGCGTCATATTCGTCGGCGATCACACCGGCAAGATCGGGATGGCTGCCGTCGATCTTGGAATCGATTACCGCCACCAGCACGTCGTCGCCGTTGGTGATGCGGTGCGCTTCCAGCAAATGCAGCTTGGGAACGACGTATTGCGCGGCGGAGTCGGACGGCGCCGGCGGTTGCGCCTGCCCGAACTTATAGATGAAATTCGCCTGCCCGGCCAAAGCCCGTCCATAGCGCGCCTGTACCAACCGCAGCGTATCTTGGACCGAGCCCGTGCCATCGATGCGGAAGAGCAGCAAAGTGCGGCCGGTGAGCGTGAAGCTCTGCCTCGCCAGCAGCGTCAGTTGCAGCGCGCGCGCGAGCTCAGCGATATATTGCGCGGAGGTACCGGCCTCGAATTCCAGCAGCACCTCGGGCACGAAGCCGGTCACGCCGCGCGGCGGAATGTCGATGTGGCGGCCGTGCGCTTGCCGCGTGCCGCGTGGCGGCAAATTTTGCGGCGGCGGGATCGTCATGACGATCGGATCGGGGAACAGCACGGGCCCGAGCAGCCATCCCACCGGCCCGAGGAAACAGGACAAGGCCATCCGGCCGCCTTCGGTGGCGGTCAATTCGCGGCCGAGCACAACAGTGGCGATCATCGGCGACACTGCGGCGCAAGCCACCGACCCGATGCCGTACCAGACGAGCGGAGTCGGGCCGAGGCGTGCCGCAGGCGGCAACGGAATATTGGGCGCAGTGGATTGCGCCCGCGCCGAATTATGGGCGCCGACAACCGTCGCGATCACCACTATCGCAGCCGTCGCGACGCGTCGCATGGGGACCCCTCAGCCTGCAGCCGACATGGGTATTCTACACAGGGTTTAGTGTGGCGCCATGCGGGTTTGGTTCAATCTTAATTTTGGTTCAATTTTTACGGGCTGAGCAGCAGGACCGGCGGCGGCCTATTCGGCGCGCGCCACCGCGGTTTCGATGAGCTTGCGGCATTCGGCAAGCTCGTGCAGCACGGCGTGCAATTTGCGTAGGTCGTCGCGCGCCAGCCGGCCGCCCGAACCGGGCCCGGCGCGAACCGGCGCCGGGACGGGTTGCGGCATCGCGATCGGCGGCTCGGGCTCCGCCGCGCCAATATCGGCACCATGGATCGCGCGATCGGTGGGCTCGACGCGCGGCACCGGCGCGCTCTTGAGCGGCGGCTCGCGGCGCGCCCCGACGTCGTCTTGGCGATCGCCCAGATCGCGGCCGATCAGCGCGGACAGCCGGCTGCGCAGGCCGCGATCCTCTTCGGCGGTCTCGGCCTCCGCCGCTACGGCTTCTTCGGCAAGATCCTCATCCTCGCTGGCGCCATGCGGCGGCTGCGGCGCGCCCTCCTGCCAAACTACAGCTACGAATTTCCCGCCCTGCTCGCGCAAGATTCGCTGCACGCCGCGGATGGTGTAGCCCTCGCCGTACAAGAGATGGCGAATGCCGCGCAGAAGATTGACGTCGTCGGGACGATAATAGCGCCGCCCGCCGCCGCGCTTCATCGGCTTGATGTCGCGGAAACGGCTTTCCCAGAATCGCAGCACGTGCTGCGGCAGATCGAGCTCATCCGCCACTTCACTGATGCTGCGAAATGCGTCCGGCGCCTTGTGATCCAAAGCGGCCCCTCTCGATGCTGAGTTGAACGCAGTACTGGAACAAAACTATTCGGCGTGACCGTTGATGCGATGCTTGAGGATCGCCGACGGCTTGAACACCATCACCCGGCGCGGCGAGATCGGCACTTCCTTGCCGGTCTTGGGATTGCGCCCGATGCGCTGGCCCTTCTTGCGCACCACGAACGAACCGAACGAGGAAAGCTTCACGGTTTCCCCGCGCTCGAGGCAGTCGGTGATCTCCTTGAGCACCAATTCCACGAGCGCCGCGGATTCCGTCCGCGAAAGGCCTACTTTTTGGTAGACCGCTTCGCAGAGGTCCGCCCGCGTCACTGTTTTACCGGTCATCGCCCAGCCAGCCCCCGGCGAGGATATCCCGCTGAATTATCGACGATATTAGCATCGATAGAACGGGTCAACGGGGCGATTCAAATTATGAAGGGGTATCCGGTTGGGTCTTAGGCCCGCCCCCGGCCATGGCGCGCGAGCAATCTTCACGGCCGGCAACCCGGCCAGCCGGCCTGACCAGCCGAAATTACGCCCCACCGTGCGCTCACCAGCGCAGCAGCGCCGAGCCCCAGGTAAAACCGCCGCCCATAGCCTCCAGCAGGATGAGATTGCCGCGCTTGATACGGCGGTCGGCAACCGCATCGGCCAGCGCCAGCGGGATCGAGGCCGCCGAGGTGTTGCCATGGCGGTCCACGGTGATCACCACCTTGTCCGGCGCGATGCCGAGCTTATGGGCCGAGCCGTCGATGATCCGCTTGTTGGCCTGGTGCGGTACAAACCAGTCGATATCGGCCGCGCTGGTGCCGGTGGCCTTGAAGGCGTCGTCGATCACGTCGGTGATCATCGCGATCGCATGCTTGAACACGTCGCGGCCTTCCATGCGCAGATGGCCGACGGTCTGGGTCGAGGACGGTCCGCCGTCCACATAGAGCTTGCTCTTGAAGCGGCCGTCCGAGCGCAGGTGGGCGGTCAAAATCCCGCGGTCGGCTGTAGTGCCGGGTTGCGGCTGCACCTCCAGCACCAGGGCGCCGGCGCCGTCGCCGAACAGCACGCAGGTGGTGCGGTCGTTCCAGTCCAGGATACGCGAGAAGGTCTCCGCCCCGATCACCAGCGCGCGCTTGAAGCCGCCGCTTTTGAGCAGCGCGTCGACGACCGACAGCGCATAGACGAAGCCCGAACAAACCGCCTGCAGATCGAAGGCGGCGCCATGGGTGATGCCGAGGCCGGCCTGCACCGACACCGCGGTGGCGGGAAAAGTCTGGTCCGGCGTCGAGGTGGCGAGCACGATCAGGTCGATCGAGCTCGCCTCGACATGGGCATTGACGAGCGCCGCGCGCGCGGCATGCAGCGCGAGGTCGGAGGTCAGTTCGCCGGCGGCCGCGATATGGCGTTCGCGGATACCGGTGCGCTGCACGATCCATTCGTCGGTGGTTTCCACCGACTTTGCCAGCTCATCGTTGCTGAGGATGCGCGCGGGCAGATAGCTGCCGCAACCGAGCACCACCGAACGCAAGTGGGTCAAGAGACTGCTCCGCTCGCCACGTGTGCCGTCGCGCTTGATTGCAGGTCGCGCGCCATCGACTCGCCGATCTTGGCGAGCAATTCGTAGCGGAACATGTCATAGCCCATGTCGATGGCGGCGGCGAAGCCTTCGGCATCGGCGCCGCCATGGCTCTTGATCACGATGCCATTGAGGCCGAGGAACACGCCGCCATTGGATTTGCGCGGGTCCATCTTGTCGCGCAGCGTGCGGAAGGCCTGGCGCGACAGCAGGTAGCCCAGCCGCGCCGCCCAGGTTCGGTTCATTGCGGCTTTAAGATATTGCGCGAACTGGCGGGCGGTGCCTTCCGCGGTTTTCAGCGCGATATTTCCGGCAAAGCCTTCGGTCACCACCACATCAACCGTGCCCTTGCCGATGTCGTCACCTTCGACGAAGCCGACATAATCGAAATGCGGGAAATGACCCTCGCGCAGCAGGCGGCCGGCCTCGCGCACTTGTTCGAGGCCTTTGACCTCCTCGACCCCGATATTGAGCAGGCCCACGGTTGGCCGCTCGATGTCGAACAGCACGCGCGCCATGGCGCTGCCCATGGCGGCGAGGTTGATCAGATGGTTCTCGTCGGCGCCGATCGAGGCCCCGACGTCGAGCACCACCGACTCGCCCTTCAGCGTCGGCCAAAGCCCGGCCAGCGCCGGCCGCTCGATGCCCTCGATCATCTTGAGATTGAAACGCGCCATGGCCATCAAGGCGCCGGTATTGCCGGCCGAGACCACGACATCGGCCTCGCCCTTCTTCACCGCGTCGATCGCCAGCCACATCGAGGATTTGTGTCGCCCAGAGCGCAGCGCCTGGCTCGGCTTGTCGTCCATACGGATCGACACCTCGGTATGCACCAGTTTCGACTTGGCCTTGAGCCGAGGCAGGCCGTCGAGCAAGGGCCCCACCACGGCGCGGTCGCCGTAAAGCAGGAACTCGATATCGGGATGACGGGTCAGCGAAATATCGGCACTCGGCAAGACCACCGAAGCACCATGGTCGCCGCCCATAGCGTCAAGCGCGATGCGAGCCCTGTCAGGCATGGACCGACTTTGGCGGCGCTGGCATAGGCGCCGGTATGGGCGCCGGCAGCTCAGTCAGATGGGTTTGCCGCATGGGGGCGACCATAACCGCTCGGTCGCGGCAGACAAGACGGTTTTGGCGCCGTTGCATGACTTGCCCCCCGCTCACGATTGGCCGCCGCCGAGGTTTTTTTTCAGCGATTCCAGCGCGGCAAAGGGGTGTTCGCCGGCATCCGCGACCTTGGGCGGTGCGAATTGGGCGCCGGCCTTACGCGGATAGGGGTCGATGCCAAGGATCAGGAATTCGATCGCCAGCGCACCCAGATCCAACGTGCCGCCGACCAGCGGCTCCGGCGGCTCATCGCCGCCGAGGCTCCGTTTGCGGGCGCTTTTGGGCTCAAGTTCCGTTCCACCCGCCGGCGCAGGCGCGAATTTGAGATCGACTGCCTCCTGGATGTCGCTTTCGACCGGCTCCAGGGTCACCACGCAGGCCTGGCTGACGCGGGCGCTTACTTGGCCGGCGACGTGGACTTCGGCACCCTGGCGGGTCAGGTCGAAAACGGCCGAGAGCTGCGGCAATTCACGCAAAGCTGCGAGTTCGGCCAGCTTGGCGCGGGTGGCGGCCGGGGCGTCGATCGCGATATGCAGGCCGGTGTCCGGGATATTTTCCACGGCCACCAGCACGCTCCAAGGAACGCTTGAAGGGCTACCGATTTTTTTCATTAATTTCAGGCTCTTAGCTTATGATCGCGGGGATCTTGCTCGGCTCCGGAAAGTGCAGCGCGCCGCCGGCAAGGCTGGCGGACGGCTGCGCGCCAAGATCACGTAACGCCTCTCGCATATAGGCCGCAAGACGGGTCGCCGTCGCTGCGGCCGATGGCGATCCACCACCATAGATATTCCGTTCCAAAGTCTCCACCAGCAGCCCATTGCCCTTGGCGGTCCATGCGGCCCGATAGGCCTGCGCGCGGCCATAATAGGCCTCGCCTACACGCCGCATCTGTTTCGGCACTTTCAGGTCGCCAATACCCATTTCCCGCAGATTGTGGTCCATATCCTGGCAAAAGCAGTCGAAAATTCCCTGCCCAAGAGGCTGCAAGGCGGGATCCTGCGCCAAGCGATCGAGCACCAGGGCCAAATGCAGCACGATCAGGTCGAAACGGCCGTTAACCGTGTCGGCGACGGCGTAGTCGCGATAAAAACACGGCAATCGCGCCTGCGCCACGATCATGCCATACAGGGTGGAAATGGTGTCTGGGCCGCGTGGTTCGCGGCGAAAAAGGGGAAAGATCATTGCGTTGGTTCGGAGCTAACCGGGGCTGCCGCCCGGTACGTGAACGCCCTCGCCGATGCAAGACCGAAATGACGGTGCCGCGTTTGGGGGCGAAGACCACGCAAAATTGCAACGGGCCGATCCGGCTTGCACTGGCGCTTGCCGGCGGCTTGGCGCTTGCCGGCGGCCTGGCGCTTGCCGGCTGCAGCAGCTTCACCGAGACGTTGCAGCGCGGCTATGTGGCGCAGGAAGGCACGCTCGAACAGATCCCGATCGGCGCGACCCAGGAGCAGGTCCTGATCGTGCTCGGCACGCCCTCCACCGTCGCCACCGTGAGCGGCGAAGCGTTTTATTATATTTCGCAAACCTCGCGGCGCTCGGTGGCGTTCATGCCCTACGAGGTGAGGGACCAGCGGGTCATCGCGGTTTATTTCGACAAGGATCGCCGGGTCACACGGCTGGCCAATTACGGCCTCAAGGACGGAAAAATCTTCGACTTCTTGTCGCAGACGACGCCGACCAGCGGCAAGGAGCTCAATTATGTCGGCAACCTCTTCAAGAACATCGTTCCCAAGCTCTGAGGTCGCGCGCCGCCCCGGTTGCGACCGCCAGGCGGCGCGGCGGATCAGCACAAAGGGCCCGCATCAGGCGGGCCCTTTGTTTTTGCTTTAACCGCGTTCGCGATCCGCGATGTCAATGCGCCAGCACCGCCAGCAGCAGCAGCGCCACGATGTTGGTGATCTTGATCATCGGGTTCACCGCCGGCCCGGCCGTGTCCTTGTAGGGATCGCCGACGGTATCGCCGGTCACCGCCGCCTTGTGCGCTTCCGAGCCCTTGCCGCCGTAATGGCCGTCCTCGATGTATTTCTTGGCATTGTCCCAGGCGCCGCCGCCCGAGGTCATCGAGATGGCGACGAACAGGCCGGTGACGATGACGCCGAGCAGCATGGCGCCGAGCGCCGAGAAGCCCGCCGACTTGCCGGCCGCGCCGCCGCCCGCGATCAGGAAGATCGCGAAGTAGCAGACGATCGGCGACAGCACCGGCAGCAGCGAGGGCACGATCATTTCGCGGATCGCGGCCTTGGTGAGCATGTCGACCGCGCGGCCGTAGTCCGGCTTCTCCTTGCCTTTCATGATGCCCGGGTGCTCGCGGAATTGCCGGCGCACCTCTTCGACGATCGCGCCGGCGGCACGGCCGACCGCGGTCATGCCCATGGAGGCGAACAGATAGGGCAGCAGGCCGCCGAACAGCAGACCGACCACGACGTAGGGGTTGGTCAGCGCGAAGTCGAGTTTGACGTCGCTGAAGTAAGGATGGGTCGCCGAGTCCTTGGCGAAGAACAGCAAGTCCTGGTTATAAGCCGCGAACAACACCAGCGCGCCGAGGCCGGCCGAACCGATGGCATAGCCCTTGGTGATCGCCTTGGTGGTGTTGCCGACGGCATCGAGCGCGTCGGTGAACTTGCGCACGCCCTTGGGCAGGCCGGCCATCTCGGCAATGCCGCCGGCATTGTCGGTGACCGGGCCGAAGGCGTCGAGCGCAACCACCATGCCGGCGAGCGCCAGCATCGCAGTCACCGCGATCGCGATGCCGAACAATCCGGCTTGCCCGTAGGACACCAGGATGCCGGCGATAATCACGATGGCGGGAGCCGCGGTCGACTCCATCGAGATGGCGAGGCCCTGGATCACGTTGGTGCCGTGGCCGGTCACCGAGGCCGAGGCGATCGACTGCACCGGGCGGAAATTGGTGCCGGTGTAGTATTCGGTGATCCAGATAATCAGCCCGGTCACCACCAGGCCGACGATGGCGCAGATGAACAGCGACGTGCCGGTGAAGGGCACGCCCGGGATCGCGCCGAAGCCGACCAGCCGGTACGTGATGTACCAGATGGCGCCGAGCGAGAGCACCGCCGAGGCGATGAAGCCCTTGTAGAGCGCGCCCATGATCGACTCGCTCTTGCCGAGCCGCACGAAGAACGTGCCGGCGATCGAGGTGATGATGCAGACGCCGCCGATGCCGAGCGGATACATCATCATCTTGAGCAGCACCGGCGTGCCGGCGAAGAAGATCGAGGCCAGCACCATGGTGGCGACGATGGTCACCGCATAGGTCTCGAACAGGTCGGCGGCCATGCCGGCGCAGTCGCCGACATTGTCGCCCACGTTGTCGGCGATGGTCGCCGGATTGCGCGGATCGTCTTCCGGAATGCCGGCTTCCACCTTGCCGACCAGATCGCCGCCGACGTCGGCGCCCTTGGTGAAGATGCCGCCGCCGAGACGGGCGAAGATCGAGATCAAGGAAGCGCCGAAGCCGAGCGCGACCAGCGCATCGATCACGGTGCGGTCGTTCGGCGCCATGTGCAGCGTGCCGGTGAGGAAGCCGAAATAGAGCGTGACGCCCAAGAGCGCGAGGCCCGCCACCAGCATGCCGGTGATGGCGCCCGACTTGAAGGCGAGCTCGAGCCCGCCGGCCAGCGTCTTGGTGGCGGCTTGCGCGACCCGCACATTGGCGCGCACCGAAACGTTCATGCCGATGAAGCC
>JGI20191J14862_1000656_pt1 | contig 11623 bp, 10 predicted proteins | sample NGESurdeep092012_7_FD_14862 | JGI IMG/M metagenome (IMG submission 14862)
GCTAACGCTTTAGCGACCTTGGCTTCACCTCTCCCCGCTATGCGGGGAGAGGTGAAGCCAAGGTTGCGGCGCCCCGGAATGACAGCAATCCCGCCTGACAACACATTGTTAATTTGCGGGAAACCATATTGAGGCAGGACTAATACGCCGCCCGGCGGCACGGGGAATTGGAATGGCTTCGCGCGCGCAACGCACTCCCTTCGGCGAATGGTGGTGGACGGTCGACCGGCTCACGCTCGCCGCCATCGGCGCGCTTGATGCTGGCCGGCGTCGTGCTCTCGCTCGCCGCCAGCCCGCCGGTGGCCGGCCGGCTCGGGCTCGACCCGTTCTATTTCGTCAACCGCCACATTCTTTATCTGATCCCGACCGTCGCCATCATGCTGGCGGTGTCGTTCCTCAATCCGCGCCAGATCCGCCGGCTGGCGCTGATCGTGTTCGCGGTCAGCCTGATCATGGTGGCGGCGACGCCGTATTTCGGCGCCGAGATCAAAGGCGCGCGGCGCTGGCTGATCCTGTTCGGCGTCAACATCCAGCCCTCGGAATTCCTCAAGCCGGCCTTCGTCATCCTGATTGCCTGGCTGTTCGGCGAATCGGCCAAGCGGGCGGACATGCCGGCCAACGCCTTTTCGCTCTTGCTGCTGCTGGGGGTGGTCGCGCTCTTGGTGTTGCAGCCCGATTTCGGCCAGACCATGCTGGTCGTGCTGGTGTGGAGCGCGCTGTTCTTCATGGCCGGCATGCGCCTGATCTGGGTGTTCGGCATCGCCGGCATCGCCGGCATCGGCCTGACCGCCGCCTATTTCACGGTGCCGCACGTGGCGAGCCGCATCCAAAAATTCCTCAATCCGGCCTCCGGCGACACCTTCAATATCGACATCGCCACCGAGAGCTTCATGCGCGGCGGCTGGTTCGGCCGCGGCCCGGGCGAGGGCACGGTGAAGCGGCTTCTGCCTGAGAGCCACACCGACTTCGTGTTCGCGGTGGCNGCGGAGGAATTCGGCGTCGCGCTGTGTCTCGCGCTGGTGGCGCTGTTCGCCTTCATCGTGATCCGCGCGCTGGCGCGCGCCATGCGCAACGACGACGCCTTCACGCGCTTTGCCGCCGCGGGCTTAGCCATTTTGTTCGGCATGCAGTCGGCGATCAATGTGGCGGTGAACCTGCATCTCATTCCGGCCAAGGGCATGACATTGCCGTTCATCTCCTATGGCGGCTCCTCGATGCTCTCGCTCGCCTACGCCATGGGCATGCTGCTGGCGTTGACGCGCGAGCAGCCGCACGCCGCCATGCTGACCGCGCCGGACCCCGTGCCGGCGGGGAGCGCGGTTTGATGTCGACTGGTGCGGCGCCGTTGGTGCTGCTCGCGGCCGGCGGAACCGGCGGGCATTTGTTCCCGGCGCAAGCGCTGGCCGACGCCCTGCAAAAGCGCGGCGCCGTCATCGAACTCGCTACCGATACGCGCGCCGCCCATTTCAAGTTTCCGGCGCGCACCGTGCACGTCATTCCGAGCGCGACCCTGCGCGGCCGTAATCCGATTGCGCTGGCGCGCACCGGCGCGCTGCTCACGCTCGGCACCGCCAAGGCGTGGTCGATGCTGGGGCGGGTACGCCCGGCCATCGTGGTCGGTTTCGGCGGTTATCCGACCGTGCCGCCATTGATGGCAGCGACATTGCGCGGCATCCCGACCGTGTTGCACGAACAGAACGGCGTCATGGGCCGTGCCAATCGGTTGCTGGCGCCGCGCGTCACGGCGATTGCCACCGGCTTTCGCACGCTGGCGCGGCTCGATCCTCGCCTGCAGGGAAAGATCACCTTCACCGGCAATCCGGTGCGCGGCGAAGTGATCGCCGCCGCCGCGACGCCCTATGCCGCGCTCGAGCCCGGCGGAAAACTGCGCCTGCTGGTGTTCGGCGGCAGCCAGGGCGCGCGCGTGATGGCCGAGATCGTGCCGGCGGCGATCGAGCGTCTCAGCGCCGATCTGCGCGCGCGTTTGGTCTTGGTGCAGCAGGCGCGCGCCGAGGACGTCGATACGGTGCGCGCAATCTACGCCCGGCTCGGCATTGCCGCCGACTGCGCGCCGTTCTTTTCCGACCTGCCGGCGCGCATGGCGGCCACCCATCTGGTGATTTCCCGCTCCGGCGCCTCCACCGTGGCCGAGCTTTCCGCCATCGGCCGGCCTGCCCTATTGGTGCCGCTGCCGCATGCGCTCGATCAGGACCAGTTCGCCAATGCCGGCGTGCTGGAGGAGGCCGGCGGGGCGATCCGGATCGAGCAACGCGACTTCACCCCCGAACGCCTGGCCGCGGAGATTGGGCGGCTTGCGGGCGATCCGGCGCTGCTGACGCGCATGGCGCAGTCCGCCAAATCGGCCGGCACCATCGACGCGGCCGAGCGGTTGGCGGACCTGGTGATGCGGGTGGCGGGACTTTAGTATTGCAGGCGGCCCGTCGATTCATCCGCACGTCCCCGCGCAAGCGAGGACCTCGTGGTGCAAATCTGACGCTTGGTGCCCACGCCATGAAATGCTGCCCGAAGCGGGTGCCATTGGTCCGCTTTTGGCAATCGCGTCAATTCGGCCCCATGCCTTGAACGGTCGCTTTCGGGGCGAAGCGGACATCGTTCGACCCTGGCGCGGAAGGGCTCGGTCGTGAATGACCCAACTCGGACATGTAATAATCAGCCGCTTCCCTAAGGATGAGGCGAATTACTAAAATGGCGTTCAGAACCCATAGATCATGATGCCGATAAAAAACGCGACTAACGGAACAAAGTAAAAGATCAGTGCCATGCCTGCGAGAATCGCAGCGAGCCGCAAACGTTTGTTGGCGATGGCAAGCGCGACCGCCGCAACTGCAAGCGCTGGCCCGACTACGCCTTCGTCCAGCGCTGTGAGGACGTTAAACCAGCGCGCCTCCGCCGGTTTAGCGAGCGTCGACACCGCCAGCGAAAAACTGTCTGAAAATTGCCAAATCGCGTACCCGGCAATCGCAACGATGATGAGGCGAAGTAGAATGTTCATGGCGTCTTATCTTTTCCGGCGATAAAGCCCGCTGAAGGTCACCCCGGCGCCGCCGCAACTATCGTTGTCCTCGACCATCAGCCATGGGCCGATGCGCTGCATCCGCACCCGGCATTCTCCTTCGTAGGTTTTCTCGAACGGGATGCTGCCGTCGCCGGCGAAAGCGATAGTGTCGTTCTGCGGTGTCACTTGCGCCTCAAACTGACCGTTATGGAAATCATGCGCGGTCGGAACGGTCATGCCGCCTTCAACGTGCAACCTGCCGCCGTCGCCCTGCTTGATCTCGATGGGGCCGCCAGGATGGTACCAGGTGCCGATCCAATCCGAAATCTTCGGCGACGCCATCGGCGCGACCGGCGTCAGCGCCGCGCTCGGCAGCCAGCCCCTGGCCCAAATCTGTTTTTTCGCCAGCGGCGATTGGTAATCGACGCAGGTGAACGCGCCCAGCGTCTTGCCGGTGAGCACGAGGTCGCCGGTGACGAGGTAGGACTTCTTCCGGCAAGCCTCGGTCGCCGCCGGGCAGGTTTCGGCCTTGAAATCGTCGTCGTAGGGACTCTTGATGAAGTTGACGCGCGGCCTGGCCGTTACCTTCTGGACGACCAGCGCCCGCTTGTCGTCCCAATGGACGCCGTTGCAATTGTGCGGGTCGTTAGCGTCGTAGGCCGACGCAGATCCCGCGGTCAGGACCGTAAAAAGCAGCAAGGCAGGCCCGATCCGGCCAAGCCCCATGGATCGCATCTCAACCCCCTGTCAATTGCCGGCATACTTGCGAGACTATAAGTCGCATCGTCCGTGGATTTGGTTCAAGGACGGTCCTGAGGATTAGCCATCAGCCTCTATTTTGAAGTCACAACTATTGAACCGGCATCGCTCCCGACGACACTCATATATGGGTCACTGTTCAATCGAGGGTATATTCCTCGTTCATGAAAGAACTGATCGACGACAACTTAATCTCGAGGCGCAAAGTTATGAGCAATTAGCAGACGAAAACGTCAGGCTTCGCCATCCGTAGGTGAAAAATATCGGGGGACCGTCGCCCATGAGTTTTCGCAAACGACGCAACGCTCTGTGTTACGCGCTTGGCGGCGTGGGGTCACGCCGATGAGTATATATCTGCGCAAGTTGACCATCCCACTCGCGCATCGAAGGAGAATGACAAATGAGGTCTCCATTCAACCTGGCATTTAGGGCCGCTTTGATTTGCGTTTTGCAGCTAGGTTTAAGTTTCGCCCCTGAATTGAGCCACGCTCAAACTCGAAAGCCCACGGCGAAAGAAATCGCGACGATCCGAGATTGCGTGACAAAGAACAAGGATGATTTAGATGGTGGCGAACGGAAGTGCCTGTTCAACCTTGTCGCGGAGCCCTGCATCAAACGATCGGGAACTGCCGACGCGATTTTGATCGACTGCTATGACATAGAAAAGTTGATATGGGACGGATTGCTCAACGACAATTACAAAAGCCTGCTCGATACGCTCGATGATGGCCAGAAGGACAAGGCACGCGCTATGCAACGCGCGTGGATGGCATATCGCAACACTACCTGCGAGTTTTATTACGACAAAATCCAGGGCTTGATGGCGAACACAATGATTGCCGCTTGCGTTGCTCGTGAAACGGCACGACGGGCGATGCTGCTTGAGTTCTTCAGTGGACTATAAATGGCGACGGCCCCGATCAAACGAAATGACGATGTTTGCTATTGGCGCATAACGACAGATCGCGCATTGACGGTGGACGGTCGCTTTCGGTGGCATAGNGGGCATTGGTCGGCACTGGCGCGGAATGCATCGGTAGCGTGCTTTCCGCATGGTGTTCCAATCGGGGCGGGGGATACCGCAGGCCTTATCCTGCCTGGCAGCAAAAAATCGCTTAATGGCGGGGGCTTTAAGCATGCCGCCACAGCCGGACTTGTTTCGGCCATCCACCTCTTGCAATAAGCACCCTGGAAACTGAGGGCGATTCCATGAAACTGCCGCGCGACATCGGTCCGGTGCATTTCGTCGGCATCGGCGGCATCGGCATGAGCGGGATCGCCGAGGTGCTGGCCAATCTCGGCTATACCGTCACCGGCTCCGACGTGGCCGACAGCGCCAACGTCAAGCGCCTGCGCGACAAGGGTATCAAGGTCGCGATCGGCCACCAGGCTGAGAACCTCGACGGCGCCGATGTGGTGGTGGTGTCCTCCGCCATCAAGCGCGACAATCCGGAACTGGTCGCCGCGCGCGCCAAGCGCCTGCCGGTGGTGCGGCGCGCCGAGATGCTGGCCGAGCTGATGCGGCTGAAAAGCTGCGTCGCCATCGCCGGCACCCATGGCAAGACCACCACCACCTCAATCGTCGCCTCGCTGCTCGACGCCGGCGGGCTCGACCCGACCGTGATCAACGGCGGCATCATCAACGCCTATGGCACCAATGCGCGCCTCGGCGCCGGCGACTGGATGGTGGTGGAGGCCGACGAATCCGACGGCACCTTCCTCAAGCTGCCGGCCGACATCGCCATCGTCACCAATATCGACCCCGAGCATCTCGACCATTTCCACACCTTCGAAGCGGTGCAGGACGCCTTCCGCGCTTTCGTCGAGAACATTCCGTTCTACGGCTTCGCGGTGATGTGCACCGATCATCCGGTGGTGCAGACCCTGGTCGGCAAGCTGGAAGATCGCCGCATTCTCACCTACGGAGAAAACCCGCAGGCCGATGTCCGCCTGGTCGATCTCGATCATCACGATGGGCAGTCGCGCTTCACGCTGCTGTTCCGCGATCGCGAGGGCAAGACCACCCACGCCATCGACCAGCTCACGATGCCGATGCCGGGCCGCCACAACGCGCTCAATGCCACGGCGGCCATCGCCGTCGCGCATGCGCTCGGCATCAAGGACGATGTCATCCGCAAGGCGCTGGCGGCGTTCGGCGGCGTCAAGCGGCGCTTCACTAAAGTTGGAGAGTGGAACGGCGTCGTCATCATCGACGACTACGGCCATCATCCGGTGGAGATCGCCGCCGTGTTGCGGGCCGCGCGCGAGAGCGTCAAGGGTCAGGTGATCGCGGTGATGCAGCCGCACCGCTACACGCGGCTGTCGGCGCTATTCGAGCAATTCTGCTCCTGCTTCAACGATGCCGACGCGGTGATCGTCGCCCCGGTCTATCCGGCCGGCGAGGCGCCGATCGCGGGCGCCGACCGCGACGCGCTGGTCGCGGCCTTACGCGCGCACGGCCACCGCCAGGCGATCCCGCTCGATGCGCCCGAGCATCTCGCCGGCATTATCAAGGGCCTGGCGAAGCCGGGCGACTATGTGGTCTGCCTCGGCGCCGGCTCGATCACGCAATGGGCCTATGCGCTGCCGGCGGAGTTGAAGGCGCTATGAGCTTCCCCGACATTGTCCCCGATCTGAAAGCGCGCACGCCCGAACTGCGCGGGCGGCTGCTGGCGAACCAGCCGCTCGGCGAATTTACCTGGTTTCGCGTCGGCGGTCCGGCGCAGGCGTTCTTCATGCCGGAAAACGAAGACGACCTGGCTTATTTCTTGCGGAACATACCGGCCGAGCTGGCCGTCACCGTGATCGGCGCCGGCTCCAATCTGATCGTGCGCGACGGCGGCGTGCCGGGTGTGGTGGTGCGACTCGGCCGCGGCTTCAACGAGATCAAAATCGAAGACAACCATCGCGTCGTGGCCGGCACCGCCATGCTCGACGTGATGGTGGCGCGGGCGGCGCAGAAGGCCGGCATCGCCGGCCTCGCGTTTCTGAGCGGCATTCCCGGCACCATCGGCGGCGCGCTGCGCATGAATGGCGGCGCCTATGGCGGCGAGACCAAGGACGTGCTGAGCGAGGCGCGTGGCGTCGATCGGCAAGGAAACCTGCGCAGCTTCAGCAATGCCGAGATGGGATTTTCCTATCGCCATTGCAGCGTTGCCGACGACGTCATCTTCACCGCCGCGGTGTTCCAGGGCCGCGCCGGCGATGCGGAAGCGATCGCCGCCGAGATGGCCGCGATCAAGACCAAACGCGAGACCAGCCAGCCGCGCAATCGCACCGGCGGCTCCACCTTCAAGAATCCGCTCGGGGCTAGCGCCTGGAAACTGGTGGACGAGGCCGGTTGCCGCGGGCTTAAAGTGGGCCAGGCGCAGGTCTCTGCGTTGCACAGCAATTTTCTGATCAGTCTCGACGGCGCCAGCGCCGCCGATATCGAAGCGCTCGGCGAAACCGTGCGCGCGCGCGTGAAGGCGCATTCCGGCATCGAACTGGAATGGGAAATTAAGCGGATTGGGGTCAGCTAGCATTGGCTTTACCTCTCCCCGCGTGGCGGGGAGAGGGAGAAGGAAAGCGGGTCAAGGTATGCCTAAACACGTGGCGGTTCTGATGGGCGGCTGGTCGGCTGAGCGCGCGGTGAGCTTGCGCTCCGGCACCGCCTGCGCCGATGCGCTGGAACGGCAAGGCGGCTATCGCGTCAGCCGCATCGACGTCGACCGCGACATCGCCGCGACCTTGCGCGCGCTCAAGCCGGATGCCGCGCTCAATGTTCTGCACGGCCGTCCCGGCGAAGACGGCACGCTGCAAGGTCTGCTCGAGATCGTCGGCATTCCCTATTCGCATTCCGGCGTGCTGGCCTCGGCGGTCGCCATGCAGAAGGACATCGCCAAGACGGTGCTGAAAGTCGCCAATGTGCCGGTGCCGGGCGGCATGGTGGCGACGCGCAGCGCCGCCGCCGCGCGCCATCTGCTGCCGCCGCCTTATGTGATCAAGCCGTTGGCGGAGGGCTCCAGCGTCGGCGTGTTCATCGTGCGCGCCGACCACAAGCACCCGCCGCAGGAACTGACGCGCCCGGACTGGACGTTCGGCGAGCAGGTGATGGTCGAGCCCTATATCCCCGGCAAAGAATTGACCTGCGCGGTGATGGGCGAGCAGGCGCTCGGCGTCATCGAGATCGTCCCCACCGTCAAATTCTACGATTACGAAGCCAAATACGCCCCCGGCGGCTCCAAGCACCTGCTGCCGGCGCCGATTTCCCCCACCGTCTATGAAGAGATTCGCCGGCTGGCGCTGGCGGCGCACCGCGCGCTCAGCTGCCGCGGCGTCACCCGCGCCGACTTCCGCTACGACGATAGCCTCGCGGGCACCAAGGGGCTGGCCTGCCTGGAGGTGAATACCCAGCCGGGCATGACCGAAACCTCGCTGGTGCCGGAGCTTGCGGCGCATGCCGGCATCCCGTTCGAACAGCTGGTGCGCTGGATTGTCGAGGACGCCTCACTCAATCGGTGAAGCACTCCGGTGTCATCGTCCGCGAAGGCGGACGATCCAGTAGCCCCGGTCTTTCGAAAGAATTTCTACGTTTGCGATTACTGGATGCCCCGCCTTCGCGGGGCATGACAGCTGAGAATTCTACAGCCTCCTGATCCGAGGTCCTTTCCAGGTCTGCGCCGTCAATTCCGTCACCGCCCAGACCAGCGCGTCGAGCCGGTCGGGCGAGCCGCCGGACGACAGCCCGCCGAGGCCGAAGTCGCACATCTGATCCTCCAGTTCCTGCTTCGGCGGCGCGAGGTGCTTGACGCGGCCTTGCGCATAGAGCGCCGCCATTGGCTCGGCGCGCAGATACTTGCCGCGCGTCGCATGCACCGTCTTCAGCGGCACCGAGGCATCGACGTTGCGCAGCACCGCAGCGACCATCTCGCCGCCCTGGTTGACTTCGGCCACCAATGCGTCGGCCTGCAGCCGCCGATACAACGCGATCGCCCGCATCGCCCAGCCGGCCGGGGCTAAGCCCGCCGCCGTCGCATCCTCCAGCACATAGATGCAGCCGTCTTCCGCGCGGCCGGCCGCGACGATGCCGCAAGCGTCGGCGCCTTGTCGTGACGAGGCGGGCGGATCGATGCCGACCACGATGCGCATGAGCGGCGGCGCCGCGCCGACGCGCGCGGCTTCAATCATGGCGCGCGACCACAGCGCGTCGGGCCGGTCCTCGATGATCTCGCCGTCGATCTCCTGGCTGCCGAGCCTTGTGCCGGCATAGCGCGCCAGCACCTCGTCGAGGAACGCCGGCGACAGATGCGCGGCGTTCGCCTGCGTGCCGGCGCGCGTCACCGCGGTGCGCGGATCGGCGATCAGCCGCTTCAACAGCGGAATCGGCCGCGGCGTGGTGGTGATGAGCTGGCGCGGGCGTTTGCCCAGCCGCAATCCGAATTGCAGCATGTCGAAGGTGGCGTCGGCATTTGGGTCAGTGACGACCACCAAGCGGCCAGTCAGCGATATCGATATCCTCGTAGTTTGCGAGCAGGACGCGGACTGCGCGAAGGTCCGAAGCGCGCTTGCCGACGTGTGCGCAGAATATCCTATTCACCTTCTACTGATGACGCGTGCCGAGGAGGCGGAGGTGAATTTCATAAGAGGCGAGCACGCCATCGAAATAGTCAGGTAACGTCAAGGTTCCCGGCCAATATGGCACAAGACTGGCGTATGCCGCCCCTTCGCCCGGCGGGGACTCCTTAGGATGATGGCGGAAACAATCGCGCCCGCGGCCACCCGCCCGGTCTAAGTTACCGAAGCCGCTGTGAAATCCCTCAAACTTTACTAATCGTTTACCAAATGGCCCGAAGACTAGGCACCGGCGGCGTATCGCGCGCTCGGCCGCGGAGTCACGCGTACGGATGTGCGTTACGACGACAGGTGAATAGCCAATCGGGCATGACCGAAACCTCGCTCATGCCAGAGCTTGCTGCCCATTCGGGGCTAACGTTTGAAGAGCTGGTGCGATGGATTGTCGAGGACGCCTCGCTCAATCGCTGAAGCCAAAGTTGCCACAACGTAAAGCCGCCGCTGCGCGGCTGTATTCGCACGCCTGGCCGGTATCGGCTGCGGGCTGGCGGCGGCTGGCGTGCCGCTGGGGCGCAGCGATCCTCGCATTCAAGGCGCCGCGTGGCGCCGGCTCTTCGGCGGCCGCGCTGCTGCTGCTCGCCAGCGCCAGCTACGGTGCGGTCATAGGCGGCCATGTGCCGGTGATCGTCGCGCAGGTGCAGGATATCTGCGACGCCGCGGCCAATAGCGCCGGCTTCCGCATTTCCGAGATCGCGCTGGCCGGCGAGCATGAAGTCGGCCGCGAGAACATTCTGACCCTGGCCGGCATCACCGACCGCTCCTCGTTGCTGTTTCTCGACGCCGCGCGGGCGCGCGCCAGGCTGCTGACCAATCCGTGGATCGCCGAGGCCACGGTGCTCAAGCTCTATCCCGGCCGGCTGCGCATCGAGATCACCGAGCGCAGGGCGTTCGCGCTCTGGCAGAAGGACGCCCGCGTCGTGCTGATCGCTGCCGATGGCACCGTGCTCGAAGCGAGCGTGCCGCGGCGTTTCGCGTCGCTGCCGCAGGTGGTCGGCCGTGGCGCCGAGCAAGCGGCGCAAGATTTTCTCAGTGTGCTGGCGCGCTATCCGGTGATCGCGCAGGCGGTCGAAGCCGCGGTGCTGGTGGCGGAGCGGCGTTGGAACCTGCATCTGAAAGGCGGCGTCGCGGTGCTGCTGCCGGAACGCCAGCCCGAGCAGGCGCTCATGACATTGCTCGATCTCGAGCGAACCAAGAAGCTGCTCGCGCGCGACATCGTCGCGGTCGATCTGCGGCAGGCCGATCGCGTCACGGTGCGGCTGTCGGATGGCGCCGCGGCGGCGCGCGATGAAGCGCTGAAAGCGGCCGAGAAGGACAAGAAGGCCAAGGGCAACAAGAGCAAGGGGAGCGACGCATGACCGTGCTGCGCTTCGGCCTGACGCCAAAGATGAAGCCGGTTTCGCCCAAACGGGCGGCCGTGGTCGCCGGTCTCGATATCGGCACCAGCAAGATCGTCTGCATGATCGCGCGGCTGGCGCCGCAGGCGCCGCAGGACGCGCTGCGCCGCCGCAGCCATGGCGTGCGCGTGCTGGGCTTCGCCCACACCGCGGCCAGCGGCATCAAGGCCGGCAGCGTGGTCGATCTGGAGAAGGCCGAGGCGATGGTCCGCCAGGCGATCGACATCGCCGAAAGCACGGCCGGCGTGCAGCTCGAATCCGTGGTGGTATCGCTGTCCGGCGGCCGCCTCGGCAGCGAGCGCTTCGTCGCCAATATCGAGCTTGCCGGCGGCGCGGTGAGCGAGGGTGACATCGGCCGCGTGCTGGCGGCGGCGAGCCGCCATTCGGTGCGCGACGGGCGCGCCGTGCTGCATTCGCTGCCGATCGGCTACGCGCTCGACGCCGCCGCCGGCATCCGCGAGCCGCGCGGCATGCTCGGCCACCGCTTCGGCGTGGACATGCATATGGTCACCGCCGACGTGGCGACCGTGCGCAATCTGATGCTCACGGTCGAGCGCAGCCACCTGGCGGTCGAGGCCATGGTGGCCTCGCCCTATGTGGCCGGCCTAGCGGTGCTGGCCGACGACGAGGCCGATCTCGGCGCTGCAACAATCGATCTTGGCGCCGGCACCACCACCCTGGCGGTATTTTCCGGCGGCCGCTTCGTGCATGCCGACGGTTTCGCCCTCGGCGGCCACCACGTCACCATGGATCTCGCCCGCGGACTCAACACCCGCATTGCGGATGCTGAGCGAATCAAAGCGATTTATGGCAGTGTTTTGACGGGTGGGTCGGATGAACG
>JGI20191J14862_1000657_pt1 | contig 11623 bp, 9 predicted proteins | sample NGESurdeep092012_7_FD_14862 | JGI IMG/M metagenome (IMG submission 14862)
CCCGGCCCAGCGCCGGGCGCTGGTGGTCCGTGACGGCGGGTGCGTCTGGCCGGACTGTGACCGGCCACCGGCGTTCACCGACGCCCACCACCTCCGGCACTGGATCGACGGCGGCGCCACCGACCTGGCCAACCTGGCGCTGGTCTGCCGGCGCCATCACCGGTTGGTGCACGCCGGCTGGGAGCTGGCCCACCGCCCGGACGGAATCTGGAGCGCGACGCCGCCGTGGGCGGTGCCAGCGAGCCGCACCGATCGCGACGCCGCGCTCAGCCGCGGCCCGTGAGGGGTGACCCCGGCGCCCAGGCGGCTGTGTCGAGGTACTTGGGCGAGACCACGTCGGTGTCGCGCTTGGGGTGCCGGTGTGGAAGCTGGCGGCGTCGATGACCGCGCGCAGGGTCGTGGTGGTGACGGGGTCACCCACGACGAGCTCGGCGTCGCGGAGCCGGAAGGTCCCGGCGACGCCGGCCGAACAGGTGCCGGGTGGTGAAGCTGACCGTGGTGTGGCTGGGGTCGATGCGGTAGCGGTCGGTGGCCGACTGGCACGGTCCCGGGCGGCCGAAAGCCGGGCGGTCGAAAGCCGGGCGGCATCGATCTTTGTACGGGGATCGGGTTGCGGGAGGGTTGCGACCGGTCGCTGTGCTGCGGCTTCCGGACGACCTGCGCCTACTCGACCTTGATGATTCCCGCGCGCTGTTGGAGCGGGCGCTGCGCCCCACACAGATCGTCGTACGCAACCTGGCCGTGACACAGTCCTGGGCGCACGCGATTTGGGATGAGCGGGATCCGCACGACGCGGCCGCCCTCCGACGGCAAGCAGTGCAATGGTGGTTCTGTACACCGACCGACGGGGCAGGTGATCGCCAGCCGGGAGCGACCCGAGTTGGTCCGAGTGGAAGCCCTGCGGCTGGACCACCCTGCAGTCGTCGAGGCGGGTCAAGCACTGCAACGGCCGCTGCGGTAGCCAAGTCGAACGAGACGCCGGTCCGGCCAGGCAGGGCCGCCTTGATTGCTCAACATTGCTCAACGTGCGAGATTGCTCAACGTGCGAGATTGCTCAACGTGCGAGGCAGTGTCGCGGGTCTGTTCGGTGGCCTCGATGGCACAGCGGAAACTCAACTGATGGCCGCCGCTACCCTGAACCGTTGACCAGTGCGCCGCCTCGGCGCCCCGCTCGCCGTCAGGAGCCGCTCGCCGTGCTACGCCGGATCGACCTGCGTGGCGCCGCTGACGGGACCGCCAACCTTGCCGCCGTGTTGCCCCGCGCCGCGCTGGACGTGACCGCCGCGGTCGAGGCCGTCCGGCCGATCTGCGCTGACGTTCGCGACCGGGGCGCGGCGGCAGTCCGGGAGGCGACCGCGCGGTTCGACGGGGTCGAACTGACCGAGCTTCGGGTGCCGGCCACCGCGCTGGCCGCCGCGCACGCCGCGCTGGACCCGGCGGTGCGCGCCGCCCTGGTGGAGGCGATCCGACGTACCCGGCTTGTGCACGAAGCGCAGCGGCGCGCTGATGTCACCGTCGCGGTGGCCGACGGCTCGACGGTGACCGAGCGGTGGGTGCCGGTCCGCCGGGTCGGCCTCTACGTGCCGGGGGGCCGGGTGGCCTACCCGAGCAGCGTGGTGATGAACGTCGTCCCGGCACAGGTTGCCGGCGTCGAGTCGCTCGCCGTCGCCTCCCCGCCGCAGCGCGAGTACGGCGGCCAACCGCACCCCGCCGTGCTCGCCGCCTGCGCGCTGCTCGGCGTGGACGAGGTGTACGCCGTCGGCGGGGCGCAGGCGGTCGCGATGTTCGGCTACGGCGTCGCGGGCTGCCCGCGGGTCGACCTGGTGACCGGCCCTGGCAACGTCTACGTCGCCGCGGCCAAGCGGCTGCTGCGCGGCCACGTCGGCATCGACTCCGAGGCCGGCCCTACCGAGATCGCGATCCTGGCTGACGACAGCGCCGACCCGGCGTACGTCGCTGCCGACCTGGTGGCCCAGGCCGAACACGACCCGCTGGCGGCCTGCCTGCTGGTGACCCCTAGCGCCGCGCTCGCCGACGGGGTCGACGCCGAGATGGACAAGCAGGTCGCGGCCACCCGGCACCGGGAGCGGGTCGAGGCGGCTCTGGCCGGGCAGTCCGCCACCGTCCTGGTCGCCGACCTCGACGCCGGCCTGGCGGTCGCGGACGAGTGGGCGGCCGAGCACCTGGAGGTGCTCACCGCCGACGCCGCCGCAATCGCCGCCCGGGTCCGCAACGCCGGCGCGATCTTCGTCGGCCCGTACGCGCCGGTCAGCCTCGGCGACTACCTCGCCGGTTCCAACCACGTGCTGCCCACCGGCGGCACCGCCCGGCACACCGGTGGGCTGTCGGTGCACTCCTTCCTGCGCGGCATCCACGTCGTCGACTGCTCCCGGGATGCGCTGACCGCCGTGGCGCCGCACATCCGCGCGCTGGGGAGCGCCGAGGACCTGGCCGCGCATGTAGCGGCCGTCGAGGTCCGGGTCCGGTGAGGTCCCCAGCGAGCTTCCACCGCCCGGCCCGGCGAACGACACTGGCCGACCTGCCGCTGCGCGAGGACCTGCGCGGCCGCTCGGCGTACGGCGCGCCGCAGCTGGAGGCAGCAGTCCGGCTGAACACCAACGAGAACCCGTACCGGCCCTCGGCCGCGCTGGTCGCCGACCTGGCCAAGGCGGTCGAGGCGGTCGGGCCCGAGCTGAACCGCTACCCCGACCGGGACGCGGTCGCGCTGCGCACCGACCTCGCCGGATACCTCGGCCACGGCCTCGACGCCAGCCAGGTGTGGGCGGCCAACGGCTCCAACGAGGTGCTTCAGCAGCTGCTGCAGGCCTTCGGTGGCGCCGGACGCTCCGCAATGGGCTTTGAGCCGTCGTACTCGATGCACCGGTTGATCGCGTTGGCCACCGGCACCCGCTGGATCGCCGGCCACCGGGCGGCCGACTTCACCCTGGCCCCGGCCGTCGCCGCGGCTGCGATCACCGAGCAACGCCCGGACGTGGTCTTCCTCACCTCGCCGAACAACCCGACCGGCACGGCGCTGGACCCGGCGGTGATCGCGGCCGTGCTACCGGCGGCGCCCGGGATGGTGGTCGTCGACGAGGCGTACGCCGAGTTCGCCCAGGCCGGCGCCGTCTCCGCGCTGACGCTGCTGCCGCAGCACCCCCGGCTGGTGGTCACCCGGACGATGTCCAAGGCGTTCGCGATGGCCGGCACCCGGCTCGGTTACCTGGCCGCGGACCCGGCGGTGGTCGAGGCGCTGCAGCTCGTCCGGCTGCCTTATCACCTTTCGGCGCTGACCCAGGCGGCCGCCCGAGTGGCGCTCGCCCACACCGGCGAGCTGCTGGGCACCGTGACCGCGGTGAAGGCCGAGCGCGACCGGCTGGTGGACCGGCTGACCGCGCTGGGCTGCGAGGTAGTGCCCAGCGACGCCAACTTCGCGCTGTTCGGGCAGTTCCCGGACGCGCCGGCGGTCTGGCAGCTGCTGCTGGCGCACGGCGTCTTGGTCCGCGACGTCGGGTTGCCCGGCTGGCTGCGGGTCACCGCCGGCCTGCCGTCCGAGGTCGACGCCTTCCTGGCGGCGCTGGCCGTCGTACTGGAGGAAAACCGATGAGCCGCACGGCGCGGATCGAGCGGGCGACGGCCGAGTCCACCGTGCTGGTCGAGCTCGACCTCGACGGATCCGGTCGGGCGGCCAGCGACACTGGAGTGCCGTTTTTTGACCACATGGTGAGCCAGCTCGGCCGGCACGGCGGCTTCGACCTGACCGTGCGCACCCGCGGCGACCTCGAGGTGGACGCCCACCACACGGTCGAGGACACCGCCATCGCGATCGGTACCGCGCTGCGCCAGGCCCTGGGCGACAAGGCCGGCATCCGTCGCTTCGGCGACGCGCTGGTGCCGCTGGACGAGGCGCTGGTGCAGGCCGCTGTCGACCTCTCCGGCCGGCCGTACGTCGTGCACGACGAGCCGCCGCTGGTCGAGCTGATCGGCGCCTACGACACCACCCTGACTCGCCACATCTGGGAGTCGCTGTCCGCGTCGGCGCAGATCTGCCTGCACGTGCGGGTGCTCGGCGGCCACAACGCCCACCACNTCGTGGAGGCGCAGTTCAAGGCGGTGGCCCGGGCGCTGCGCGACGCGGTGGCGCTGGACGCCCGGGTGGCCGGCGTACCGAGCACCAAGGGCGTGCTGTGACCGTTCGGCCAGCTGGCCGCCGGTCCAGTCGCGCGCGCAAGATCATTGTGCGCGCCAGCCGCACATTGGGCGCGGACATGCGGCATACAGGCACAACGATCATCAGGTTGAGCCCGGGAAGCCGCATCGCCAGGACGACCGGGGGCCACCGGGTCACCGCGGCCCGCCGGAGGGTCGGGCGATGAGCTGGCCGAAGGTGGTCGTCTATGACTACGGCTCCGGCAACCTGCGCTCGGCCGAGCGGGCGCTGGCCCGGGCCGGCGCCGACGTGACAGTGACCGCCGACCGGGACGCGGCGCTGGCCGCCGACGGGCTCGTCGTTCCGGGGGTCGGGGCCTTCGCCGCCTGCATGGCCGGCCTCGAGGCCCTGGATGCCGGCAGTGTGCTGCGCGAGCGGCTAGCCGGCGACCGGCCGGTGCTGGGCATCTGCGTCGGGATGCAGGTGCTGTTCGAAACCGGCGACGAGCACGGCGTCGTCACGCCCGGCCTCGGCCTGCTGCCGGGCGCGGTGACACGGCTGCACGCCACCGTGCTGCCGCACATGGGCTGGAACACGGTCACCGCCGACCCGGACAGCCGGCTGCTGGCCGGCCTCGACCCGAACGAGAGGTTCTACTTCGTACACTCCTACGCCGCCCGGCGCGTCCCCGGCGCGCTGGTCGGCACCAGCGAGCACGGCGAGTCCTTCGCCGCCACCGTGGAGCGCGGATCGCTGGCGGCCACCCAGTTCCACCCGGAGAAGTCCGGCGACGCCGGCGCCCAGCTGTTGCGCAACTGGACGGGGACGCTGTGAGCCTTACTCTGCTGCCGGCCGTGGACGTGGCCGACGGGCAAGCCGTCCGCCTGGTCCGCGGCGAGGCCGGTAGCGAGACGGCGTACGGCGACCCGCTGGCCGCCGCGCTGGCCTGGCAGGAGGCCGGGGCGGAGTGGCTGCACCTGGTTGACCTGGACGCCGCGTTCGGCCGCGGGTCCAACCGGGACGTGATCGCCCGTGTCGTTGCGGCGGTTGACGTCCGGGTGGAGGTCTCCGGCGGGATTCGCGACGACGCCGCGTTGGACGCTGCCCTGGCCACCGGCGCCGAACGGGTCAACCTCGGCACTGCCGCGCTGGAGAACCCGGACTGGGTGCGCGCCGCCATCGTCCGGGTCGGCGACCGGATAGCGGTCGGCCTCGACGTCCGCGGTATCACCCTGGCCGCCCGCGGCTGGACCCGGGAGGGCGGTGACCTCTACCCAACCCTGGCCCGGCTCGACGCCGAGGGCTGCGCCCGTTACGTGGTCACCGACGTGCACCGCGACGGCACGCTGACCGGCCCGAACCTGGACCTGCTGCGCGCCGTCTGCGCCCGCACCGACCGGCCGGTGGTGGCCAGCGGGGGAGTGGCCACGCTCGCTGACCTGCGGGCGATCGCGACGCTGGCGCCACTCGGCGTCGAGGGCGTGATCGTCGGCAAGGCCCTGTACGCCGGGGCGTTCACGCTCCCCGACGCGCTGGCCGCGGTGCGGGGATGATTCGACCGGGCGCGATGCCGAGCGCGCTATGACCGTCGCCGTCCGGGTCATCCCGTGCCTCGACGTCGACGCCGGCCGGGTGGTCAAAGGGGTCAACTTCCGCGCGTTGCGCGACGCCGGCGACCCGGTCGAGATGGGCCGGCTCTACGACGCCGAGGGCGCCGACGAGCTGGTCTTCCTCGACATCACCGCGTCGTCCGGCTCGCGCGAGACGACGTACGACGTGGTCCGCCGTACCGCCGAGCAGGTCTTCATCCCGCTGACCGTGGGTGGCGGAGTGCGGGCGGTCGACGATGTGAACCGACTGCTGCGCGCCGGCGCCGACAAGGTCGGGATCAACACCGCGGCGGTCGCCCGACCGGAGCTGCTACGCGAGGCGGCCGACCGGTTCGGTTCGCAGTGCATCGTGCTGTCGGTGGACGCCCGCCGGACGCCGGGCCGCCGGCCGGACCAGGCGCGCTACGAGGTGACCACCCATGGCGGCCGCCGGGGGACCGGCATCGACGCGATCGGCTGGGCGGCCCGCGGCCAAGACCTCGGCGTGGGCGAGATCCTGCTGAACTCCATGGACGCCGACGGCACCCGCGACGGCTTCGACGTCGAGATGCTGCGGGCGGTCCGGGCCGTGGTCTCCGTGCCAGTGATCGCCAGCGGGGGAGCCGGTGCGGTGGAGCACTTCCCGCCGGCGGTGGCGGCCGGCGCGGACGCGGTGCTGGCGGCCAGCGTCTTTCACTTCGGGATGTGCCGGATCGCCGACGCCAAGCAGGCGCTGCGCGCCGCTGGGTATGTCGTGCGCTGACCCGCGCTGGGTGCCTGCCGCCGGCGCCCACCCCGTCGCCGATTGGTTGGCCCGCACCGTCGCGACCACATAGTGTCCGACCGTCGCCGTCTACCGACCGCTGCGACCGGGCGCTGACCCAAGGAGCAGAGATGAAGAAGCTCATCAACGATCCGGCGAACGTCGTGGCGGAGGCCCTGCAGGGCCTGGCGGCCGCCCATCCCGAGCTCCGCATGGACGCCCAGAACAAGATCATATTCCGGGGAGATGCCCCGGTGGCCGGCAAGGTCGGCCTGGTCTCCGGCGGTGGCTCGGGTCACGAGCCGATGCACTGCGGCTTCGTCGGCCTCGGCATGCTCGACGCCGCCTGCGCCGGCGAGGTGTTCACGTCGCCCGTGCCGGACCAGATGATGGCGGCCACCCGCGGTGTGGACGGGGGCGCTGGCGTCCTGCACATCGTGAAGAACTACACCGGCGACGTCATGAACTTCGAGATGGCGGCCGAGCTGGCGGCCGCCGAGTCCGGCCCGCCTGTCGTCTCAGTGATCACCAACGACGACGTCGCGGTGCAGGACAGCCTCTACACTGCCGGTCGACGAGGTGTCGGCGTCACGGTGCTGCTGGAGAAGATCACCGGAGCCGCGGCCGAGCAGGGTCGTTCGCTGGCCGAGGTCGCCGACGTTGCCCGCAAGGTCAACGCCCAGGGGCGCAGCATGGGCATGGCCCTGACCTCGTGCACAGTGCCGGCCGCCGGGAAGCCGACGTTCGACCTACCCGAGGGCGAGATGGAGCTCGGCATCGGCATCCACGGCGAACCGGGCCGCCGCCGACTGCCCGTCGCCCCGGCCAAGCAGGTGGCCGAGTTGCTGTGCGAGCCGATCCTGGCCGACTTGGACTTCACCTCCGGCGACGGTGTGATCGCCTTCGTCAACGGGATGGGCGGTACGCCGCTGATCGAGCTCTACGTCATGTACGCCGAGGTGGCGTCGATCTTGGCGAAGTCCGGTGTCACCGTTGCCCGGTCGCTTGTCGGCCCCTACATGACCAGCCTGGAGATGGCCGGCTGTTCGGTGACGCTGCTCAAGGTGGATGACGACCTGCTGCGGCTGTGGGATGCACCGGTGCGGACGCCGGGGTTGCGGCGGGGGGTCTGAGCGTGCCGCCGGAGCTGGACGCCGCGGCCCTGGCCGCCTGGATCCGGGAGTTCGCCCGCGTCGTCGCGGACCAGCGCGAATACCTGACCGAGTTGGACTCGGCGATCGGGGATGCCGACCACGGGTCGAACATGGACCGCGGTCTGACCGCCGCGGTGGCTGCGCTGGACGCCGCGCCGCCGATTGACCCCGCGGCACTGCTCAAGCAGGTCGGGATGACACTGGTCAGCAAGGTGGGCGGTGCGAGCGGCCCGCTGTATGGAACGCTGTTCCTGCGGATGGCGGGTCTGGCGCCAGGTCAGCGGCTTGACGGCGACACCTTTGCCCAGGCGCTGCGGGCCGGCGTCGACGGGGTCGTGGCCAGAGGCAAGGCGGAACGCGGCGACAAGACCATGCTCGACGCACTGCTGCCGGCCTGCGACGCCCTGGACGCGGCCCGGTCCGACGGAGCCTCGCTCGGGGATGGCCTCCGGACCGCGGCCGCCGCCGCGCGGGACGGGCGAGACGCGACCATCCCGCTGGTGGCCCGCAAAGGCCGGGCGAGCTACCTGGGCGAGCGCAGCGTCGGACACCAGGATCCGGGTGCCACCTCGGCGACCCTGCTGCTCGAGGCCGCGGTGACCGCCCTCGCCGGCGTACCCGGGGGATCAGGCGCTCTGTCCCGCGTCGGCCTGGTGGTCGTGTCGCACAGCCGTGCGCTGGCGGAGGCCGCCGTCGTCCTCGCCCGCGAGATGCTGCTCGACCAGGACGTGGCCATGGAAGTGGCCGCCGGGCTGGACGATGGTGCGTTCGGCACCGATGCGACGGCCATCCTGGCGGCGGTCACCACGGCCGACCGCGGCGACGGCGTGGTCGTACTGATGGATCTCGGCAGCGCCGTCCTGTCCGCCGAGCTGGCCCTGGAGCTGCTCGACGACGAGGCCCGGCAGCGCGTGCTGCTCTGTCCCGCGCCGCTGGTCGAGGGCCTGATCGTGGCCGCGGTGGCGCCCGGCGCCGGCGCCGGGCGGGACGAGGTGGCGGCGGAGGCGCTCGGCGGCCTGGCCGGCAAGCAGTCCCACCTGACCGAGGCGGACCCCGGCTCGGCCCCGCCGGCGGAGTCCGCTGCCGGCGCCGCGCCGGTCGAGACGTTCACCGTCGTCAACCCGCACGGGCTGCACGCCCGCCCGGCCGCCCGCCTGGTGCAGCAGGCGGGCACGCTGGACGCTTTGATCGAACTGCGCAACGCCACCACGGGTTCGGCGTGGGTCCCGGCCACCAGCCTGTCCAAGGTCGCCACGCTGGGCGCCGAGCAGGGACACCAGGTGCAGATCCGGGCCGCTGGGCCGCAAGCCCGACCGGCGCTCGACGCCCTGCGCGCTTCGGCCGGACGGGGCTTCGACGAGGTGACCGGGCAGGCGGTCGCGTCCGCACCGGCGGCGACATCTGCGGTGACCGGACCGGTCGCTGGGACGGCGGTTCGGCAGCGGGGACCGGTGCCGGCTTCGCCGGGTATCGGAATCGGCCCCGCCCGGCTGCTGGGTCCGGCCCGGCTGGAGCTGCCGGCCGAGCTGCCGGTCGAGCCGGCGGCCGAGCCGGCCGCCGAGTGGGAGCGGCTCACCGCGGCCCGCACCGCCTGCCGAGACGACATCCGAGGCACGCGGGCGGCGACGGCCAGCCAGGTCGGTGAGTCGGCGGCGGCGGTCTTCGACGCGCACGTGCTGCTGCTGGACGACAGCGACCTGCTCGACGATGCTCGCCGCCGGATCGCCGCCGGCGCGGGAGCGGCGACCGCGTGGGCGGCGGCGATCGATCGGGTCGCGGCGGCACTGGCCGCGCTGCCAGATCCCTACCTTCGTGCCCGCGCCGGCGACGTTCGAGCCGTCCGCGACCAGGTGCTACGTCGGCTGCTCGGCGAGGCCGGGCCGGACGGGAGCCTCGCCGATGTCTGCGGTGTCGTTGTCGCCGCGGACCTCACCCCGGCCCAGGCCGCTGGGTTGGACCCTGCCCGGGTCGCCGGACTCGTGCTCGCCGTCGGCAGTCCGACGGCCCACAGCGCCATCCTGGCCCGCGCCCGCGGCGTTCCGGCGGTCGTCGGCGCCGGACCGGCCGTGCTGGACACGGTCGAGGGCACCACGGTGGCCCTCGACGGCGCGACCGGCGAGCTGGTGATCGATCCGGACGAGGCTGTGCTCGACCGCTTCCGCCGCCGGGCCGCCGAGCTGGCCGAGGCCGGCCGGGTGGCTCGAGAGCAGGCCGGCTCGGCCGCGGTCACTACCGACGGCGTGGAGGTCGGTGTCGGCGCCAACGTCGGCTCGGTCGACGACGCCCGGCTCGCCGCCACCTGCGGGGCTGACCTGGTGGGGCTGGTGCGCACCGAGTTCCTGTTCCTCGACCGGGACCAGGCCCCGGACGTTGCCGAGCAGGAAGCCGTCTATCGCGCCATCGCCGCTGTCCTCGATGGGCGCCGGATCACGCTGCGCACCCTCGATGTCGGCGGTGACAAGCCGCTGCGCTACCTGCCGATGCCGGCGGAGGCCAACCCGTTCCTCGGCGTCCGGGGTATTCGGCTCTCGCTGGCCCGCCCCGGCCTGCTCGCCGAGCAGCTGCTGGCAATGGTCCGGGTGGCGCACGACACCCCGGTGAGCCTGATGTTCCCCATGGTCAGCACCGTGGCGGAACTGACCGCGGCCCGCGCGGCGCTGGCCGCGGCCGGTCGCCCGGGCCGGACGCGGCCAGCCAGCCGGACTCCAAGTCGGGATCATGGTGGAGGTGCCGGCTGCGGCGCTGAAGACCGCTGCCTTCGCGCCGCACGTCGACTTCTTCAGCATCGGGACCAACGATCTCACCCAGTACGCCCTGGCTGCGGATCGCGGGAACGAGGCCGTGACCGGCCTCGGCGACCCCTACGACCCGGGCGTGCTTCGCCTCATCGGCGCCGTTTGCGCCGGGGCCGGTTCGGCCCGGGTAGCCGTCTGCGGCGAGCTGGCGGCCGACGAGCGGGCCGCGGCGCTGCTGGTCGGGCTGGGAGTGCGCGAGCTCAGCGTGGGGCCGCGGGCGGTGCCAGTGGTCAAGCAGGCGGTGCGCGAGGTGCACCGCGGACAGGCCGCCGCGACGGCCGCCCGCGCGCTGGACGCGGACGGCCCCGCGGCGGTGCGTGCGCTGTTGAGTAATGCAGACGCGGGCGAGGGACTCAGGCCTAACGCGCTTCGGCCGCGACACGCCGTACCGGCTGTGCCGTAGCCGGGTGAAGCGGGTTGCGAACCGGGGTGCACTGAACTGAACGGGCAGCGCCACCCGTACGTCTACCGTCTCGTTCTCGCTCTTCAGGACATGAGTTGGCGCTGAGTGGTGGAGGCATACATGTGGGCCAAGGGTCGCTGGGCCACGCCGAACGCGGTCCCCGGCCGCTTTGGACCGCGCCCCAAGGAAAGCTTCGAGTATGTCTACCACTTCGCCCGAGGATTGAGACCGCATTTCGACCTCAACGCCGTCCGGGTGCCCGACAAGGCACAGGCCGCGCCGCATGATCACCCATCTAACTAAATGGGTGCGGCTCCTTTGGAGTGACGCCGATTGCTGCTGACGACTCAGTCGCTCGGTACCTGGGATAGATCTGCGAGCGCCGCTCGAAAAGCCGCACGACACGCTCTGCGAATACTCGGTTGTGGTGCCATCGCACGGCAGAATCTGCCGGGGAACCCCAGGCCGATAGGAGGATGGGTGCGATGGTTGGTCGAGGTGGTTCCGGCGGTCCGCGGATGGTGCGCGGTTCGGTGGTGACCCATCGACGCCGTTGTGGGAAACCGAACTGTCACTGCGCGGCCGGCGAGGCGCTGCACGAGGAGACGGTGTTCACCTACTCGGAGCGGAGCAGGACCAGGTCGGTCACCCTGTCGGCGTCGGAGGTGGCCGGGGTGCGAGCAGCGGTCGAGCGCTACCGGTCCGCGCTGGCGAAGCTCGAGGCGGCCGGGGAGACCGGCCGAGACGAGCTGCTCGCCCGGCTGGCGGG
>JGI20191J14862_1000659_pt1 | contig 11605 bp, 14 predicted proteins | sample NGESurdeep092012_7_FD_14862 | JGI IMG/M metagenome (IMG submission 14862)
TACAAACGAGCCTACAAGCGCCACCAAGACCGCGGCGCAAAATAAAAGAGGAGTAAGTGTCGCGTATAAGAATTGTTTGCACCGCGAACCAAAAAGGTCGCGTTCGTATTTCATATCTTTATATTACATGATCAAAGCACGTCTGCTTTCTGATCATGGGGACAAGAAAAGCCCCGCGCACAAATGTTGTGGCGGGGCGAAAGCGGCATTCCCTCGGAGCCGGCACGGTCTATCGAGCGACCACGGCCAGCGGGGTCAAGGTTGCGCAGCACCCGGAGGGCTTGACCTTGACGCCAGCGCAAGACGGGGGCGCAAGATGACGGGCGTGTGGAGATCGTATCGATAGACGGGGCTGCCGGATTGGAACATTTTGGTCCCTGTTAAGAAATTAAAATGATGGTGCTATAATTTCTACGCTTATGGCGTGCGCCACTCGTTTAAAAGGCGAATAAATAGTCATGGAATATCGGACCGCTGACAAATATCGCCGCATGCTTCGCGCATATGATGTTCTCAAGCGCGTTAATACAGACAACGGCAATTCGATTTCCAATACCGACGCACGAGATGCAGCAGAAGACTTTTTCAATCAGAGCCACCACCTCAAAGATTGGTTGAAAAAGGATACGTCAATTAAAGCTGACCAGGACATCGAGCAGTTCATTAACAACAGCCAATGCCTACGGCTAGCTGCGGATTTTTGCAATTCGTTTAAGCACGGGGGATTGAATAAGAGTTCACGATCAGGCCAAGAAATTGAGAAGCTCAATACGCACATCAAATTTGACCTTACATCCAAGGGATTTGTAGCGTCATCACGTTTGGAAATTACAATAAGCGGCCGATCGTATGATGCCTATAAGCTTGCGAGGGAATGTGTAGAGGCATGGGATAGTTACTTGCGTAATAACCAGATCATCTTTCCTGAACCATAGAATTATGCAGCCGAGCGACGTTTGTCCTCGGTTCTGGTTAGGGAAGGGAAGGGAAGGGGAGCGGCTCGGTGACGGTGGCAACTATGATTTTTCCAGCTCGCTTTCCCTTACGACGCGTTCGTACCGCTCCTTAATACTCTTGACCCTATACTCATACTCGCCGGCAGTCTTCGGCAGTCGCTTGGTGACTTCATAAACACCGCCGGGGCGGTTGCGGCTGATCATGGGCGGGAGCTGTACCATCTCGCCGATGCGAAATTTATGGTCGGGCATGGAGTGAGCACTCCAAGGAAAAACGAATCAGATTTTATCATAAAAGCCGGCGGTGTCAGTGTGCGGCATATTTCGACGTATATCAAACCAGAACAACGGCGGCGCAGTGTCCTAATTTGACGGCGACTTCCTACTTCGGTTCCAATCGGCCATCCATATTGCGCCCCGGAGTGCAGGAGGCATATCGTTCAGCCATATTTCAAGTTGAAGGTTTGGGCCATGCTGATCAAAAAGCGTTGCCGCCTTCTCTAGCGCCTGCTCTTCCGATGAAAATGGTAGGCCCCCGAGTTCTTCTGCACCAANCACTCTCTTCAAAACATATCTATCGGCCATGGTCGCCTCATTACGTTAAATTTCGTTCCACCAATTACTCAAGTGACCATAGCCGATCTGACACGTTTGCCGCCATAGCGGGCGTCACTCGCAAGGTCTTATGAACGCGCACCAAATTATAGTGTGCGAAATGATAGGAAAAAAGCCCCGCACACGTGAGTGGCGGGGCTGAGTTCACTGCGTAGCGCTGATGCGAGCTGCGAAGTTAAAAGAGCTATTATCGATTGCCGCGGTTCTTGAGCGGCCGAACATTTGTTTTCGGCGCCGGCTCTTCGTTCTGCCCCTGGGCTTCCTTGGCTAATCGAAGCGCTTTCAAACGTGCGGTCTTTTCGCGAATAGCGAGAACTTGTGCTTCGTATTCGGTCATCGCCTTTTGACCATCTAACGCGCGCGCTTCCTGCCTGAAGCGTGCCTCTGCTCGCCTCTTCAGAACTTCCTTTGAATTCATCGTCACAATCATCTTCTTTTCGGCGTGTCTGTCCGACACGACCCCTTTCATTGCGGTGTTGATTGAAGCTGCTACAGGCGCAGAGATGCGGCCCTATAGGGATCATGCACGATATATATGCACGAAATGATAGGAAAAAAGCCCCGCACACGTGAGTGGCGGTGCAGGGATTGACGCTACAGCCGGAATGCAAAACCGTGACTTTATATTGCAAAGAAAACAGCCCCGAAGGGCTGTGAGTAACTAATCAAACAACAGTGGCGAGGAGTATCGACCATCTGCGTCTGTTTGTGAGGGGGGACGTTTGTCCTCTTTCATTTCAAAGAGCGTCGGTTGAGGCTGGTGCTCTGCCTTCCGTTGCTCTCTGCGGAGCTTTAAGACTTCACACCAGGCGATACGCTGGCCGTTAATAACGACATACCGCATATCAATACTCCTCTGCGAGCATGATCGTTAAGACGCGGCTGGTTTGCTTGGGGTCGCTGGGATCTTCGCTCCCATTCTCCATGTCGGGGGCATAGTAGTCGATTTTCCAAAAGAACTTGCGGGGACCAATTTCAAAGCTCCCGAAGTCGTGCTCGCCATGAGGGTCGTTGTCCTCGGTGAAGTCATTGAATGTTTGAACGGCAATGAAGGCTGCAGCTTTGATTTCAACCGGCAATTCAGCCACACCGCAGGTGGTCATGATTTTCCCTCCCGCGAAAGTTCTGCGGAAGGTGTCGTTGAGCATTTGTGTGGTAGCGGTCTTATGGGAAAGAACTGCTGTCGACATGCGAACCTCCTGTTGTGGAACGTCCGCTCCTAATTTTACCACGGCAAAGAAAAAGGCCCCCGAAGGGGCCTAGTTCTAAGCGGCGTTTTCCTTTTTCTTGTTCTCCATATACGCGGCAATTTCAATTTCGGTCATTCCGTATTTGGAGAAGTCGTGTGAGTTATCCGATGTTTTAGGGCCTCGCATACGCTCTGGGATGGCCTTCAAGTGCTCAACAGGTGCATGCATCAGATCCTCCTGGTTAGAGAGGACTATTAACTACAGCATTTTCAGAGAGTCGAAGGTCACCTTGGGATGCTATGTGCCGGCTAGGAAAGCCTTGTGGCACAATGTTTAATTGAAAAGAATTTGAAAAAAGAAAAGAGCCCCGAAGGGCTCTAAAATAATTCGACTGTCTCAACTTTTTTCTCATCCATCAGCGAAGCGAGCTGTTCAAGCTGCTGCGCCGTGATGGTGGTGAGGAACGCCACGACGTTTTCGACTCCCGCTTCGTAGGCTGTGAGAATCTGGAGCGGGTCGCGCACAAGATACAGCTCGCCGGGTTGAACCTTGTGTGCGCCGAAGATCACGCTGTGCGGATTGAAGCCGTTGGGGAAGGTGAGCGTGGGGCTCTCGTTCTTTACGGTGCGTCCGCAGTAGGCGAGGAGCGTTCCATCACGATCGTGGATCGGGATGGCCAGCCGGCCGCGCAAGATTCCTTTGGGTGCGTAGCCCGCCCCAAACGCCTCTGCCGTTTCCTTGGATACGCCGAGCCCTTGGACCGCCTCATGCTGCGGCTGGAGGTAATCCAGAGGTCTGAATCCCTTTTCCGGCGGGGCTGGGGGAACTGTACCGGGAACTGTACGGTTCCGTGGAACTGGTACGGTACTGTTCCCGGCGAGGAAGCTGGCCGCTTCGCTGGTCTTGAGGCCCTTGATGTGAGCGGCCAGTGCAATCTGGTCGCCACCGGTTTTGGCGGCGAAGCAGTAGAACAGGCCCTTCTCGGGGGTAACGACCAGGGCTCGATCGCCTCCGGCGTTGCAGACAGGGCAGGGACCGCGAAGTTGGGCACCTGCTTTATTGAGCGAGAGTGAAAGCATCTGAACGGCGTGTTCGATGCTGACGCGCGACTTCAACTCGGCAAAATCGACGAATGGCATTGCTGCCTCCTGTGGATACGATGCTGTACAAATCTACTAGGAATTATATCCTACATCTGTAAGTACCTCGTGCATGGAGGTGGACAATGTCCATCAGCGAACAGGCTACGCGGCAGATAAAACCGCGTGAAAAGCGTAGGCCGAAATTCATCGCCCGCGCCAAGATCGGCAACGGGTGGCAGACACTCGGTGCCGCGTGGGAGTTCAAGAACGGCGAGCCAGGGCTTTCGGTGAAGCTCAACGCGCTGCCGGTCGGCAACTGGGACGGAACGTTTATCCTGCTCCCGCCGCTTCCGACGGAAGAGACGTCCGAAGCGTAAAAATCAGGCCCGGCATTCGCGCCGGGCCTTTCCTTATTCAGCCGGTTTTTGCGGACAGGTTCGCGCGGTGTGGCCTTCAGTGTTGCAAATACTGCAGGTTACTTTCTTCTTGGCGTAGCTGCCGCCGCCGATGAGGGTTTCAAGTTCGGCGTCGGTTTGCTCCTTGAGTTCAATGAGCTGTTTGATGCGTACCAGCTTGTTCTCCATTAGATCACCTCCTTTCCTATGATGAATGCTTCGTGGCCGACTCGTTGCCAGGGATTTGTGAGCAACGAGAGAACGGGTTGCGGGGATTTCTCCGAAGAGCTGAGAACGGGGAGGGCATTGAAAAGCAGCGAGCTCGACTTACCCTTCAAACCGTCCTGCATGAACGCCATGATATTCTTCATGTGCGTCTCGTTCGTTGTAACGTTGAGAACGAGAAGATTGGGAATGCCCCAGTGCGTCTTGTAAGTGTGGTTTTTGAATACGTCCTGATATTGCAAAAGTTTTCGGAGATAACTCGTTTCGTTGAGGTTGTTTCGTTCGATCGGCTCGTTGTTGCGGTCGGCTTCCAGCGCGAAATAGGTATTGTTGATCGCGAAGAGCGCGTCGGGTGAAAGTGCCTTGGTCGAATGGTGGGTTTGGCCGCGTTTGAACGCGTGAGAAATGTTGCAGGGCAATTCGCGCGGGACACCTTGAAGGATTTGGTGTTCGTCCCGGAAGGTGAAGCCGCTTTGCTTGCAGGTAGTTTCAATCGACAACAGAATGTCGTCCACCAGGACCTGATGCCAAAATTGCTGGGAGATCGTCTGCTTTATCGGTTCAATACCGTTGCCGCGCAGGAGCTTGTCGGCTTTTGGCGTCTTTTCATAAATGCGAAAAAAGTAATGCGGATAGGCGCGTTCAATCGCGCCCGCGCCGTTCGGTGAGTGCCGGGTGAGATAACCCTCTTCACAAAGTGCGCCGATTTCCTTTCGACGATTTTGCTCGGAGCCGCCAAGAAGCGCAGTAAGGAAGTTGCGCCTCGCGTAGCGACGGCGGTTGAGAACTTCTAATGCTTCAATGGCGTGTCGCTTCATACATGGTTGGTACAAAAATCAGTTGGAATTGAAAACGTTGGCGGTGAAGAACGGTGGTGAAGGGTGTTCGGTATGAGAAGCCGTGCGCATATAAAATAATATTATCACCTAGCCCCACTCGTTTAAACCGCTATCCCCAGAACCCATGGTTCGTTGGTTGGGGAGTGCAGAATGGTGCAGCGGGGCGACAGTGAGCACTACAAATATCTCACGTTACCATTCTTCGAGACCGTCGCTATCAACTTTGGACGGCCGGATTGGCGTGGGATCGGCAGAACCGGCTGCAGGAACAGGGTCAGCGTCCCTGCCGTAGCGCTCGCGCATTTTTGCGCGAATGGCGCCCTGCTCCGCATCGGTCATAAACGTGAGGTCGGGTCTTTGCACCTGCACGATGACACTTTCAGGTGTGTTGTCGGCCACATAGGTGGCGAAAGTTCCTTTTGGTTGCCGAAGTTCGGCGGGGGAGAGGTGAATTTTGTCGCCGTCATGCACCGGAAAGCGTTTGGCTAGAGCTTCAGCGTCGTCACGGGCATTGGTCATCTTGATGGCAGAGTTAAGCAAGGCGTCGAGTGTACCTTCATTGCCTTTAAAGTGATGTAGGCGCTGGTGGGCGGCTACAAGGCCAATACGTTTTGAGGCGAGCTTGTCTATGACGGTCTCAATGTTGCTGTCCGTCTTTATCACTTGGTCGCATTCATCGATGTAGAGGTAGACCGGAAGATTAGCGTCAGAGGTCTTGCGGCGCTCGCCTGCGGCGCGAAGCTGGGCGATAAAAAAACGGCCCATGAACTCACAGCCTGCGGATGTGAGCTTGTTGTAGCTATTGTTGATGACGATAACCTTGGCCTTATCAATCTCCTTGCCGATGTCGAACTTGTTTTTCTTGGTGGTGAACCAATGTTTGATGATTTGGTTGTCACTCAAGTCACGGAGCCTGCGAAGTACTTGGTCTTTTGTATCTGAGTAGGTGGTGGTGCCAAATTCGGTGCAAAAGAAAGTGCGGAGGTCGGGGTCAGAATGATTGCGGGCAAAGTCTGCGAACGGTCCTAGGAGTTGGCCCTGTCGGTCCATTTTCAGGCCGCCAGAGAGAATATCGCGCAGAGTGGCGAGTGTGGGGTTGGGCCAATCGAGTAACAATCCACGGATGGTGGGGCGCAAGAGGGTGCTTTGGAACTTGGTGAGGGTTTCTGCGAATGAAGAGAAGATGTAGTTGATATTTTCAACGGTGTGGTCAATGGAGCCGGCGTCAATGTCGAGAGGATTGATAGCGATGTTGTCGTCGGGATCAATGTAAATAAGCTTGTCGTTGTTGGCGAAGATGGAGAGACGGGGAATGGTGTCTATTAAATCGCCCTTGGGGTCGATGATGACGACGGAAGCTTTGTTCTGCATGACCTGCTCGAAGTCGGGCATCAGCATGGCGGTCATAAGGGTGGTCTTGCCGCGCTGGGAAGGGGCAATGATGTAGTGCCCTCCAAAACGCTTTTCTTGGGGAAACTCGAAAGGGACGCGGATGTCCGGAATGAGTTGGTTGAAAAAAGGATAGTAGGGGGTCGTGTAGAAGGTCGTTTGCCACGGAAGTATCGTAGCGTGGATTTCTTTGTGGGCTTTGTCGTGAATTTTTTTGCGGGTTTCCCAACCGAGAAGTTCATTGCTTCCAAAGACGTCCTTTTCAAACTTTTGATCCTGCTCAAAGTCACGCTTACGGTTTCTCCATTCACGGCGATCGTGCTGGTCCCCATAGACCGGCTCCTGTTCACTAAAGTAACGCTCATGGAAGCGGGGCTTTGGTTCTGAAAACTCGTACCAAGCGAACGGCACCATGTCGCTCCAGTCGAAGATGCCGTAGTCCTGCAATAGTTGGCGGTTGTCGAGGATGGGGTCACAGAGGGCCCGAAATGCTGTTTGCAGTTCGGGTGTGAAGTTGTCGTCCTCGGTGAATACGGGCAGCACGCGCGTGAAAGGTGTTGGCTTTGTCGGTCCGATCGGGAGGCGAGCTTCGCGCGGAAAGTTGATGGTGAATTTGATGAGACTACTTAGAAATGTTTTGAGAAAGAGAATATAGGTCTGTTCGGGGTTGTTAAGTTTATTGAGGTGGCGCTGGTCGGTAGGAAGCTCAGGAGGAAATTCAGCAATGAATATGTCGCCGATGATATTGATAATAGAGGTAAGATATTTCGTCGGAAGAATTAGATTATTGAAACCAGGCGCGGCCCGCAGATACAGGCGACTTAAATCGTAATTCAATTGGGCGCGGGCTGGGAAGGAAGTGAGCCATTGTTGCTTCCTCTGTTCGAGTTCTTGGTGCCGGCGCTGTTCTGGCGTCAACTCAGGTGGTGGAGGTGGAGGGCCAAACAGCCAATTCAGAAAGCCGGTCATTTTTTGGGTAACTTGTCAAATTCCCGGGCGACTTGTTTTGCGGCCGGAGAGAGAGAGCCGGCGGGTTCCAGGTCGTAAATTTTATTGTACATGTCGAGGGGTGCCGGACCTCCCGTGAGTGCAAACGTTACCTCACCTACCCACCAGCCTGTTTTATTTAAGGCTTCAATTATTGCGTCTCTGTCAAAATCCATGTCAGCATCTTTTGGCCTAAGGGTTCTGCCCTTGTATATCCATGGATCATTTTGGATCGGCAGGTCGGCGCCGTCGGGTCTGAGTGAAACGCCGTAAATGCAGTAGTAATGCCACCCGTCTAATGTGTGCCGCTCTTCTGCTCCATAAGTTCGACGTTCTCTGGTCGAGCCGGAGGCGAAGCAATAAATATCCTTTGGAAAAGACATCGGTCACCCCCCAAAAAAATAACGATAGCAGATCGCCTTGTTTACACGTTTTAGAATTGCGTTTGAAGGGGGTATTAGTGGTTATTTCAGCAGTTCAGCATCGTAGCCTGGCTAGAAAACTTCGTACTGTTTTCAAATTAATCGTAATTTGCGGTTTTTCGTCTGCAATAACGGGCTCGCGTATGTCGCTTTACGCCCTCCAATCGTCCTAGGGGTGGGCAAGGCGGCAGTGTCTTAATCAGGAAGTGGTTCTGAGGGGAGCTGCGTGAATAGGCTTCGAAGTTTGGAAGGTCACTGAGAACCTCGGGGAGTCTGATGTCCAACTCCTTAGCAATGAGCGGCGCGTCCTCCGCCCCAACGCGGAATGAAATCATTGTGCCGACGTTGCCGAAGACAGCTTGCCGCAATAGCTCCGGCACTTGGCCCAAAAACTGATGTGCTAGAACGAGCGAGAGTTTGTACTTCCTCGCTTCCGAGAGGATATGAACAAAGCTGTCGGTGGCGAAGTTCTGAAACTCGTCCACGTACAAGGTAAAGGGCACGCGCTGGTCAGCTGGGATGCTAGCCCGTCTCTCAGCCGCTTGCGCGAATGCGGATACGAGCAGAGCACCTAACAAATGCGACGGCGCCTCTCCAAGCTTTCCTTTGGAGAGGTTCACGACAAGCCGCTGACCTTTGTTCATTATCTTCTCAAGATGGAGAGTGCTTCGTGGCGCGAACGTGCGGAATAGAACGGGGTCAGCGGTAAGCTGGCCGACTTTGTTCAGGACTGGGCCGATAGCCTCATTTCGATAGCGTTGATCCCACTGATCAAACTCGTTCTCCCAAAACTGCTTGAAAGAAGCGTGTCTCAAGCAACGCTGGCGGTAAGCATGGTCGGTCAGAAGTTTTGAAATGTCTAAGAGAGTTTGGTTGTTATCTAGAAGGAGGCGAACCGAATTGTAGAGTATCCATTCGAGTCTATAACCCCAGCTATCAGCCCATATTGCCTTAAAAGATGCGACGACCTGTGCGGCTACCAAATGCTTTTGGTGCGCTGGAACATTTTCGAGGACATTAAAGGTGATCGGAATTTCAGAAGGGTCGAAGTAGATACAATCCATGCTATCGGCGACTGCTTCTGCCAAATCACCATGCGGATCGAGGACGGCAAAACCGCCTTCATTTTCCAGGATCAAGTTTTGTAGGAATGTTGATTTTCCGGTGCCGGTCTTTCCAACGATGTAAAGGTGTCTTTCGTACATAACCCGCCGCACGAGCCGTGCTTACCCCGAATGGTAACAGGGATTTAGTCGGTGGCGCGCGGCAGGGTGCGAACAAAAGAACAAATCCAAAATAATTATATCGCGAAAAAGTTTTGTTTTTGTTTTGTGAAAAAATCGCGCGCAAAAGTCGCCGTGTGTTCGGCAACTTTTGCGCGGAACTGAGGAAATTAGTCGCCGCTTCGCGGCTTTGTAATTGCACCATGTTTTGTTCCGCCACCAGTCCGTCGTTGGAGCGGAGCGCCACGACCAATCTTATCCTCCCCGAGCGTTAGCGACGTGGGCTTGTGCTGTGTCGGAAGGAGCAAAGCGGAAGGAGACCAGCAAGAAGAAGATTGGTCGTGGCGTGAGCCCGACGGCTGGTGTGCGGAAATGGCCGTCGTTAGCGGTTTTGTGGGGGGTAGGGGGATACCACCAGTAAGTACGGGTGTTGGTATAAGTGATGGTGGGGTATGGAATGGAAAAAGGGACGGGTTGGACCCCGTCCCTTTCTTCCCGTTAGGGAGTCTGCATGCTCGCCTTGCGGCTGGCGTGGGCTTGTAGCCACCCGATGATCTCGTACAGCCACCACACGGGGTGAGAGTTACGGTGCTTCCCAAGTTTAAAAGCTTGAGGAAAATCACCAGCAGCCATCATCCGCCAAATGTGAGCGCGCGAGTACGGAACTCCAAGCGCTTTCAGTCCCTTCCAATCAACCACTTTGTGCTCGTCCATTGCAAAGCTCCTGTGAGGAGCCGTTGCAACGGCCGGGTTGCGGCCGATGGGGGAAGAGTACGCCAAGCGGGGCTTAGTGTTCAAGATGCGCGTGGTGCTTCATGGTGCATCATTTGCCACAGGGACGAACTGTAAGAAAAAGCCCCGTTTAGCGGGGCTGTAGAAGTTTTGTGAGATACGGCTCCCACGTTTCAGTAATGGCAAGCCGCATCTCCGGCAAGTAGGTCGCCAGATTGTAAACTTCGGCGACCGCGCTCACGACGCTGTCAGCTAGGTTACCGATGCTTCCCATTGTGTGGTTGAGAACGCGCTCCACAATGTGAGGGGGCACTTTCAGTTCGGCCAACTTCGTCCCAAACGTCCGACGCAAATCATGGAGAACGTAAGGCTGTATTGTCAGCTTTTCGTCCAGTTCAAGTTTGTACTTGCTCCAACCGGAAATTGGCCGATCATCGGCGACTTTCGACGGAAACAATAAGTCGGTACTGTTCCTTCGTGGGACGGTTTCGAGAATTGCGGCGACCATGTTCCCATAGGGGAAGACGTGGGTGCGGCCGTTCTTGGTGATCCATTCGGGAAGGGTAATGGTCTTGTCCTTCTCGTTGATCCAGGACCAGCGCAAGTTGGCGATTTCGCCACGTCGCTGCCCCGTCAGAATGAGAAGCTGGATGACCGTTCCGTACGGGTAGCCCTCAACCTCGGCCGCCCGCCAGACGTTAGCGAGCTCCTCGGGCTTCAGGACGCGCTTACGAGGCTTTCCGTTGACGACTTTAAGGCCCTCCAGCGGCGAATACGCTAGATACCGCCGGGGTGGCTGAACACACCACCGCAGGAAGGTTCGGGCCACCGCCAACGCATGAGACTGCTCGCTGGGTGTTCCGGCGAGCCTGTCGGTGATGTTGGTGACGGTCTCGTAGGTGACTTCGGATAGCTTCTTCGTACCGAGTTTCGGAACAAAGTATTTATCGATCATGCGCTCGTAGTCAGCCTGGGTGCGGGCCTTCTTCTGGGCGACGTGGTCCACTTTGAAGGCATCGTAAGCCGCTTGGAAAGTCATTCGCCCGGTTTTTGTGACCGGCTGGGTGAGAAGCTTCTTGGCTTCCTTACGCGCGTCGGCGAGGCTAAGCGCTGGATAGTGACCGATGCGCGTGCGCACGCGCTCGGTTCCACGAATTACGATCCACGTCTTGCGATTCTTGCCGACGCGGATGCCGAAGGCTGGCGTAGTTTCGTCAAAGTAGGTGCCGGGCATGCGCAGCCGCGACACCATGACATCTGTCAGGTGCGCGACCGGCATTTTTTGGCTCCGATTTGGCTCTCAAACCATGCGTGCTGAGGTGAACTTCCATGGTCAAGCATACCATCTGAATTATCCGAGACCGTTGGTTGTGCAATGGGTTAGGGTGGCTATGAGGAACAGTGCGAAAAATTATTTTCGGGAGTTTTCGGTTTCCTAAACCGAAGGTCGGCGAATCCACGATATAATTTGATTCAAATTGCCGCCGTTGCCTTGGAGTTCAGGTTTCCGGCACCCATAGGCGGTTTTACCGGCCATTGCCAATGTGCCC
>JGI20191J14862_1000667_pt1 | contig 11534 bp, 14 predicted proteins | sample NGESurdeep092012_7_FD_14862 | JGI IMG/M metagenome (IMG submission 14862)
ATCACGACGCATGGTTTTCGGTCGGCGTTTTCTGACTGGGCGTCCGAGCAGACGGCGCACTCCAGCCACGCCATCGAATTAAGCCTAGCGCACAGTGTCGGAAAAGAGGCCGAGAAGGCCTACCGGCGCGGCAACATGCTCGCCAAGCGCAAGCAGCTCATGGAAGCGTGGGGCAAATATTGCGTCTCGAAGCCGGTGCTGGCTAAGGCCGATAACGTGGTGTCGATACGTGGTGCGCGATGACCCGCGAACAGCGGATAGCGGTGGCGCTGGCGGCGCTCAAGCCGCCGCCGGACAAGATCGCAGTCTGCCGCCGCGACATCGAGGCGATGCTCAGGTGGGTGCAGAGCGACATCGAGGCCAAGACCCAGCACAAGGTCTTCAGCTCCAAGAAAGGCAAAAACAGCCTGAAGCCCTACCTCAAGGCGCAGCATCAAGTGCGAACCGCCTACGACAAGATCGACCCCGCCATTAGGCCATGGTTCTCGATCGCGGAGACGGCCTATATTGCCGGGCAGACCGTCCAGGAGCGCGAGATCAAAAGGGTCGAGGACCTGGCCGGCCTGATTCTCGAAAACGGCAAGATCAGGGACCGCCGCCCTTCAAAGCCCAAGCGCGATGCCGTCGCGGCGAAGGCCGCCATGCGAGCGGCGTACCACATGCTCAAGCGGTGGGGCCATAAGCCCACCGGCAGCATCGGTGGCAAGTGGGATCGGCTGACGATCATCCTCGCCAACAGCGACGCCAAGTCTCTGCATGATCACCTGTCCGAGCGCGAGGCTATCGCCAGGTCCATCCAGTTCTTCGACCTGGAGCGCCGGTAGGAGAACTTGTCGGCTCGTCTTTAAGCCCAGCGCGCCGGTCTTAAACTTCTCCGCCACTTTCATTAGGTCGAGACCCGGGCAGCGGTTGAGCCCGGTGTGCGAGTATTTCTGCCTTCCGCCATGCTCCGAACAATGCCGCGATAATGCGCGGCGTTTGAGGGAGCAGCCAATGGAATCTTTTTGGACAAAGCGGGAAGCGCGGGGCCACTTTAAGGTCGGCGCGACGAAGTTCGCGGAGGACATCCTTCCCCGCCTCGATAAGGTTTACATGGGGCCACGTTCACTTCGCTTGACCGGCAGCAGTATTGCGCGCGTCACCGAAGAGATCATCGCCGAAAGCGCCGCGGTCGCCGCGACAACGCCGCCGATCCCGCAGGCTAAACGCAAAGTGCAACGCCGCCTGGCCGATGCATGATCGCCAGAAACGGTGCGGGCCCCGCGTCGGCGGCGACCGACAGCGAGGCCCGGAAGGTGTTTGCCACTGGCGAGCGGCGCCCACCTTCTAAACCCGACCACCCGAAAACGCAACCGATCCGCGACGAGCGCCCGATCGCGTCCTGCGCGGTGACCGATCTCGCGTTCCATCCGCTCGCTGACCTCTTCCCATTGATGGTGGGCGCTGAGTTTGTGGAGCTGCGCGACGACATCAAGCAGCATGGCCTGCTCGAACCGCTTTGTGAGTTCGAGGGCAAGCTGCTCGACGGCCGCAACCGACTGCGCGCCTGCAAGGCTGCCGGCATCCCGATTCCGAGCAACATGGTCGAGCACTTCGACCCCAAAAAGCAGGGCGACCCGCTGGCCTGGGTCATCAGCAAAAACCTCAAGCGAAGGCATCTGAACGAATCGCAGCGTGCATGGGTGGCGGCGAAGCTGGCGAACATGCGCCAAGGCGAACGAACGGACCTCGAACCTTCCGCAAATTTGCGGAAGGTTAACCAGGCAGCCGCCGCTTCGATGCTCAATGTTTCCGAGCGCTCGATACAGAACGCTGCTGCCGTGCGCGAGCACGGCACACCAGAGCTGCAACATGTGGTCGAACAAGGTAACCTCGCGGTCAGCGTCGCGGCGAACGTCGCCAAGTTGCCTGCGGACCAGCAACGCGAGATCGCCGAGAAGGCGGCTAACGGCAACGCCAACGTCGTTCACAAGGTGATCAAGCAACATATTCGCAAGCAGGACGAGGAACGAATCCTGGGTCTCGCGCCCATCGCCGGCAAGTTCAAGACGCTCGTGATTGATCCGCCGTGGCAATACGACGGTCTGTTTTTGGGTCGTGGCGGGCCGGATTATGCCACGATGCCGCAGGAAGAGTTGCTCGCGCTGCCAGTGCCGGATTGGGCCGAGGACAATTGCCACCTTTACCTGTGGACGACGAACGCGATGTTCCCGGACGCCATCGAGCTGATGGCGAAATGGGGGTTCCGGCACAATACCGTGATCACTTGGGCCAAGCCCCGCTATGGCATGGGCACGCACTTCCGCGGGCAAACTGAGCACGTCATTTTCGGAATCCGTGGCACGCTCCGGACACGCGTCAGCAATATCGGCACGTGGTTCGCCGCGCCGACGGGCGCCCATAGCGCGAAGCCGGAGCGGTTCTACGAGATCGTGCGGGCCGCTTCGTACCCGCCCTATGGCGAAGCCTTCCAACGCAAAGCGCGGTCGGATTTTGTGAATCTGTTTGAGCAGCGGGCCGCTGCGGAGGCCGCTGAATGACAACGCGCCGGCGCCGCGGCGCCTACAATCCGACATGGCACCGGCTGTGCGAGTCCGAGCGCCTGATCAAAGGCCGGCACGGCGTCGTGCCCGACACCGACGACGCCGCCCTCTACCTGGTGCCGGTCGCGCAGTGCCTGCGCCGTCTTTGCGAACAGAGACCCGGCCCCCGGGCGCCGACGTTGCGCGACCGCATGCAGAGGTGGGCGCTGCGCTTCGCGCCGGACGTCCCCGAGCGCGTCCTCGACGACGCGGTGGACGCGGCCATGCAGCGCGACGTGATCGACAAGGCCGACGTGATCGCCGCGCGGTGGCGCGTGTCCTACGACGAGCGGCAGCGGTTCAAACTCAGGACGATCGGCGCCTACGACGTCGACAAGGCCGGCCGCGGACGCCGGGCGGCCGCGCGCCGGCGCGAGCGCGACCGCGAGCACGTGCGAGCCAAACGCCGCGCCGCCGGCAAGATCGAGCGCGCCGTCTACCTCGCCGGGAGCCTGAGCGCCGCTAGGCCGTGGGAGGCGGAGGGCATATCGCGCCGCACGTGGTATCGCCGCCGCAAGGCCGCCCAGGCCACCCGTGGCACAGGTGTGTCGCCCCATAAGATCTTAATGCTGGGCGACACACTTGTGCCACCGGCACGGCATGCGGGCGCGGCGACGCTGCAAGGGCCTTCAGGACGAGCGTTGGCATAGAAGCAGCGGCATACGGCAGCGACGCTGTTGTGGCGCGGGTCCGTCGCTTCGATCAGTGCAGCGGACCGTCTCTAAGCGCATTCTTTCCCTGCTAGGGCTATAGCTTGTGCAGCAATCTACGTAGGATTAGCCTCATGGGAGGTGACACATGAATTTACGCGCTTGTCTTCTGGCCCTAGCAATAATTCCGCTGGCCCAACAATCAAAAGCCGATGAGGCGATAGCTCTCGTAGGAGTCGGGACTACAACATGCAGTGAATATGCGACAATGTATAAGAGCGACCCCACAACTGCCGACACTGTGTTCTGGACCTGGGTTCAGGGGTTTTTATCGGGATGGAATACCGCCGCCATGAAAAAGGGGGAAGCACCAAGAGACCTCGGCAAAGCGCCAGAGCAACAAGTGCAATCCTTCCATTCTTATTGCGACCGTCATCCGCTAAGTGTGGTCGCGCAGGCGGCATTGGACCTCTATATGTCCCTGCCAGAATTACACCGATAACTCTTCGCCACATTCAAACTGAGACACCACTGAGCGAACCCCACGATAGGTGAAAAATGATGTACACTGTCACATTCGAAACTAGCAAGATAGCAATCGATCTTGGCGAACCAAAAGAGTTTGATTTGCAGGGCGCGTTAGCGCACGCCTGCCAGCTACTTTTGGAAGGCAAGCTGAACGTCACCATTAAAGACGACAATGGGCACCAAATCTCAGGCGGCGACCTCGTTGCTTGTTGCAAAGGAGATAAAACCATATCGCCCGATCTTTTTCGGGCGCGGCCCTAATGAGACTGCGCAGCCTTCCGGTTTATAAGAACAATTCGGATTGCCCGACCAAGCGCGCCCTCGCGCAACCCCCTGTCAATCTGTTCTAGGCTCGTACCAGCCACCGCCGCGAAAACCGACCCCCCACCCTCAAAAAACCTGGCGCTGCAGAAATGACGATCGCAGGTCAGAATCGGCGCTGACGCACGCAGCGAAAACAGGCCTTTTTGGTGGCTGAAGGCGGACGCAGCATCTTCGTAACCACATTGATATTACAGTTGTTTTAACTGCTTCCTAATTTAACCCCCGGATTGTTCCACGGTTTTCTCTTGCCGCGGACGCAGAATCGGGCGACGATGGCATCATGGAAACCTCGCCCGTTGCGTCCGCCATCTGCGCCAAGCCGTCCGCCACCCGCGCCGCGCCCAACGCTAAGCAGCCGCGTACCCGTAGCGCCGTAAGCAATGGTTCGCGCCTGTTTGTCGTGCGTCCCGGCGACACGGCGTGGTCGCGGCGTTTTTCTGATGTCCTGGCTGAGATCATTGGCGACCTGGGTGGCCCCACCGTCCTGAGCGAGGGTCAGCGTCAGTTAGCTAGACGCTGCGCCACCATCGCCATCGCGTGTGAGCGCATGGAAGGCGACGCCGTCGCCGGCGCTCAGATCGACCTCGAGATCTACGGCACACTGACCGATCGCCTCGGCCGCACTTTCCAACGTCTCGGCCTCAAACGCCAGCCGCGCGATATCACGACGCTCGATCCTCTGAATTACGCCGCCGCTCGTGATCGAGAGGTATGACATGAACATCCTCGAGGCTACGAGCGACCCCAACGTGTTCGGCCAGCACTTCCGTGCTGACACCTGGGGCGCGTGGCGTTCCTTCCTTGCTGCGCTGTTCGCGCTCCCGATGACGCCGGAGCAGCTGGCGATCTTTCAAAAGTGCACTGGTCGTGCGGCGCCATCGACAACCCCGCTGCAGGAGGCGTGGCTGTGCATTGGTCGCCGAGGTGGCAAAAGTTTCGTGCTCGCGGTGATCGCTGTGTTCTTGGCCTGCTTCCGAGACTGGCGCCAATACCTCGGGCCCGGCGAGCGCGCCACTGTGATGATAGTTGCCGCCGATCGACGGCAATCGCGCGTGATCATGCGCTACTGCCGCGGTCTGTTGAAGGCAGTGCCGATGTTGGCGCGGGTGATCGAGAGCGAGACCAGAGAGAGCATCGACCTCAGCAACCAGATCACCATCGAAGTTCACACCGCGTCGTTTAGATCCACGCGCGGCTACAGCATCGTCGCGGCGTTGCTCGACGAGCTGGCGTTCTGGCACGGCGAGGAAAGCACCGATCCAGACAGCGAGGTGATCAACGCGATCAAGCCGAGCATGGCGACGATCCCTGGCGCGATCTTGCTCTGCGCGTCGTCGCCCTATGCTCGTCGCGGTGCGCTGTGGGACGCGCACCGCAAGCACTACGGCAAGGACGGCGATCCGATCCTGGTGTGGCAGGCGGACACGCGCACGATGAACGCGAGCGTGCCGCAGGCGTTGATCGACCAGCACTTGGCCGACGATCCGGCACGTGCTGGTGCCGAATGGTTGGCGTTGTTCAGGACCGACGTCGAGGGCTTCGTCAGCCGCGAGGTTGTCGAGGCGTGCGTTACGCCGTTCGAGCGTGAGCGGCCGCCTCTGCCCGGGATCTTCTACCGCGCCTTCGCCGATCCTTCCGGCGGCAGCGCCGACAGCTTCGCCTTGGCCGTCGCCCATGTTGACGGCGAGCGCGTGGTGATCGACGCCGTGAGAGAGATCCGTCCGCCGTTCGCTCCCACGGTGGCCGTGGCCGAGCTCGTGCAGCTGCTGAAGACGTATCATGTCAGCAGCATCAGCGGCGATCGTTACGCCGGCGAATGGCCGGTCGAGGCGTTCGCCAAGCACGACATCCGTTACCAGGCGGCGGCCGCGCCCAAGTCGACGCTCTACATCAACTTCTTGCCGCTTCTAAATAGCGGCCGGGTCGACCTGCTCGATAACCCGCGCCTGGTCGCTCAGCTGGTTGGCCTCGAGCGCCACACGGCGCGCTCCGGCCGCGAGGCCGTCGATCATGCTGTTGGCGCCCATGATGACGTTGCGAATGCGGTGGCCGGCGCGGCCGCGCTCGCCATCGACATGGGCGGTTACGATACGTCGTACGCGTGGCTCGACACCGACACCGACGTCGGCGTGGTCGACGTTCCGTCGCGGCCGAAGAGGAAGCATCCGAACTTAAGTGATGAGGCGTTTGAACGCATCAGGCAGCCGGTAGGATTGTACGGGGGTTCGCGATGAAACGCCCGCTCGCACTGTCCGATCATCAAATGTCGTTGGTGCGTCGCGCCGCCGCGGCGCTGCCGGTGAACGCGCACGACGAGTTTCTGCGCGCCGTCGCCGCGCACCTGAGCGAATCGCCGAGTGACGCCGCGGTCGCCGCTGTCGTCAACGCGCAGCTCAACCGCAATCTCACGCCAATGTTCTTGACCGACAGCGCACCAACGAAAGGAACAACACCATGAGACAACATCGCAGACTCGAAGACGACGACGATAGCCCGTTCGACAAGCGGGGAGTCCTCAAAGATGGCCGCTCAATACGCACCCCGATGTATCTCATGGATGCGACCCAACGTGGCGTACGCGAACACTTCCAGCAAGTGACCGACGGCAGCAGCGACGGCGCCGGGCTACACCGGCCCGGCCCGCGCTACATTGCCGACGCCGCCATGCGCGACGCGAAGCAGCAGGCGCTCGATGAGTATCAACGCGACGTCGAGAATGCCTGGCGCGCCGACGCCAAGGAAACGTGGGGCGAGGTGGGCGATCAATGTACGGTCCGCGCGGGCGGCCGCGACGAGGGCTCGCCCGGCCATCTGCGCCGCATCGGCAATCGTTTGGTTTGCGTGCCCGACAGGCCGCAGCGCGACGCGCAGACGCGCGACAGCGCCATGATGCTTGACGAATTGCAGCGCGATCATCAGGTGCGCATGCAGCGAATCTATAACGAGTTAGATCGCGAACTCGAGCAGCGGTGGAGGGCGCGATGAACGACGACACCAGTAAGCAAGCGTTGCCGCTGGAGCAACGACTCAGCCAGGCCCTCACCGACGCCGGCATCGCGTCGGCCGATCTCGCGGCGCTGGTGCAAGAAACGGAATCCGCCATCGTCGCCGCCGATCAAGCCGCCGCGAAGGAACGCGAACGCGCTCACGATCCGGCGTTGAGCCCTGATCCCGCCAGTGCATACCAGGCCATGCAAACTGCAGCGTTCGCCGCCGAGCGGCTGCGCACGCTCAAGCCCCGCCTGCAGCAACGGCTATGCGAGGCCGAGGCGGCGGAGGCGCGCGCGCGGTGGGTACGCGAGTATGAGCGGGTCAATACCATGGTCGAGAACGCGGCGTGCAAGTTCGCCGAGTACCCCGATCTGGCGGCCAGACTCATCACCATCTTCCGCGATGCGGAGGCGGTCGATCAGGAAGTTGCTACCATCAATTCCTCGGCACCTCCCGGCGAGCATCGGCGTTTGCGTCAGACCGAATTGGTTGCTCGCGGCCTCAAAGCCTTTTCCCGCAGTGTTCCGGCAATCAGCAAGACTGTTCAAATCTGTGACTGGGCGGACAGCGAGCGGCTAATCTGGCCGCCGCGGGAACTACCCATAGCGGCGCTTTACGCGATGTCGATGGCGCCGCAGCATGACCCGCGCTTCACCGACGACTGGGCGGCCGCGCAGAAGGAGGACAACGTCCGGCGGGCGGCGAACGAAAAACGATGGGGCGAGGAGGAAGCCGCGCGCCAGGCGGAGAGCAGGCTCAAATATGAGGCGGGCCTGCGGCGATGAACCCTGCTCCTGCCGGAGTCATCCGGCCGCGTTTGTCCGCTTTTGGACCAAAGCGGACAACGGTCGATTTTGGCCCGCGATGGTTTGTCCGCTTTTGACCCAACTCGGACATGGCCGCCTCTTTCGACTTCCATCGCCACTCGAACGGCCTGGCATGCCGGGAACGGTCCGCCTCTCGCATCTGGCCTTCCAACCATTTCAGAAAATGCCTACCATTCACGCCAGTTCGGGATTCATCCGGGGAATCCTGGCTTAATCGAAACCATGGAGCGGTGGCGTGGCACCCAATGTGACCGTGTGCATTCCGGCCTACCGCTCGGAGGCATTCATCCACAATACCTTGCGGTCCCTACTCACCCAGACCTATTCCGACTTTGTCGTCGAGATCGCAGTCGAACCACCGGCCGAGGAGATACTGAGCGCCTGCGGGCCTTTACTGCGGGATGACCGCGTCAGAATAACCGTCAATCCCCAGGTTCTCGGCTGGGCCGAAAATATCAAGAGTCTCTTGCGGCGCGTCGCAACGCCCTATTTTCTCATTCTTTACCACGATGACCTCCTCCTGCCCGATTATATCACCACTCTGCTCGATGAGTTGATCCGGCGACCGCAAGCCAGCGTCGCGTATAGCGATATGGTTTGTTTCGGTGCTGCATCCTTTCACTGGCCGCTTCGCCTGACGGAAGAGCCGATTTTTGATCGGCTCATGTCATTCTTTCTTGGCGGTACAGAAGCAGTACCCGTGCGGGGGGTGACGCGTTCCTCGGTGCGCGAGCATTGCGACTTTCCAACCGATCGATACGACGGGTTTGCGGCCGAATGCGAATGGGTGCTGCATTTGCTGATATCGGGGACGGCGCTCCACGTGCCGCGACCCTTGTATTTAAAGCGCATGTTTGGGCCAAACGAAATTACGGCCGCACGAAAACGACTGCTTGGCTACTCCAGAGAATATCTATTCGAGGCGCTGGAGCATCACCGGGCGCGCATGCTGGCACTCATACGACAAACGGATTTGCCGAAACCGATGAGGGATACAGTCGAGTTGGCGGCTGAAGCGGCCATGCTCAGGCGTCACATGACATTTGGTATGGGCGCATTTCATCAGGTGCAGCTTGCCCGGGCAGAGCAAATCATGACAACTGCGGGCGCGATGCCGGGCAGCTATGGCAAGGGAATTCAAGCCATGAGCCTTTTGGCGATGTCGCAACATGCCTTGATCGAAGGCGATACGAAGACGGCGCTGGACCTGGCGATTGCGGCGGTCGATGCCGATCCGCACCAATGGGAAGGACTGGCCCATCTCAGCAGACTGCAGCTCGATACCAATCGCAGCATTGAAGCTTTTGATACGGCTCTGCGTGCATGGGCTGTGGAGCCAGATGCGGGAGGGTTGCGGGAGTTAATTGCTGATTGCGAGCCTAGCATTGAGTATCAAATAGATGCGCAAATCGTGGCATTTGGTCCCAACACCGTTGAGCTCGGTCAGCCGTTCAATGTGCAGCCGAGCGGCGCCTCTGCTATTTGGGTTTGCGCCTCAAGAAACCTTTCCCGAGGCTCGCGAATTCGCCTGGGAGAGTCTATTTTGAACACCTCAATCCAAGGCGCCATTGCTACTGCCGAGGTTCCGAGATCCATTATTCAGCACGCCGGAAATCTGTCCGTTAGTCTCGTCGGCCCCGATGGCAAACCCCGATCAAACATCGCATCGCTTGAAGTCACGCAGCGGTGATCAAAATAGATGTGCAGCTGGTTGAGTTTGAACTTGTTATCCGCAACCTCGCTGTGTTTATCACACCAGCTCATTGGCGATCTGTGACGCAAGCCAGGGTGCGACCGAATACTTGCCGGTCTCCACTGAGTAGTAGTTGTCGTAGCGCGATATTCCGAACTCATCGCGACGGTGCAGCGTCGACATTGGATCAGATAGCACCCCCTCGCCGTGCGCCACGATCCAACCACCCCGCACGACCATTTGTTCGGCAACCGTCGGAAGGTTGATAACATCTGGAAAATAGTCGCCTAGCTTGGCAATTATGCGACCGCAAATCTCTCTTTCCATAGCGCGGTTAAGTTTCGGCGATGCGGGAGCGTGTTTTTGGCGACAATCCAGCAAGAGACCGACAGGATACCATGAGAGATAAATATGGTGCCCATCATAATTTTTGATATCTCCGAAAGGGCCAGTTGCGATCACCACATTCTTTATGCTCACATTGGGTACTTTCATGAACACGGCAACACGATAGCGATATGAAAGAAATTGATTTGATGATCGACCAACTCCTTCATCGATAGCGCTTTTTCCTTCCCAAAGCGCGTTGACCACAGCGTCAAACCCGTCGAACACGCCGCAATCCGTTAAGACTCGCCAGTGAGCTCGTCCTTTCGACACCGAAGTCACCGAACAATTGCACCTAAGTTCAATGTGTCGATCAGATACCACCCTATCTACGAGGCGATCAGCCAACCAATTCGTATTGACTGATTTTTCTGGAACGCGGAACCCTGCGACGATATCCCGATTCTCACTAATCTCTGCTAACTCGTGTCTCGTGAGCGACGTTGGCCGATTCTTATCGCCCCGCACATCGGAAACGAGTTCCCACACCGCGTTCAAATGCTGAAACATCGAATCAGGATCTACGACGGACTTGGCATGCGTAAGAAAGATTTCATCTCCACGCGTAAGATGCGGCTCGATCGAGCTGCCGATCAAGTTTTCAACAATCGGTTGGAACGCAACTCCGCCCGGAATCAGCTTGCGGGCGGTGTTGAGCGACCGGTCTGCCGCATATAGGTAACCCAGGTGGATTTTGCCTTCGTTCCAACGGCCAGCCCTATTCATTGGGCGTTCTGAGGCTTCGAACAACGTGACGCGAACTCCTCTTCTGGCAAGAAGAATTGCAAGGGAGCTTCCCAACATTCCCGCGCCGAGGACGGCAATTTGGCGCTCGCGCCTCAAATCCCGCGTCACGGTTTTGGAATTCTGCGATAATGGGAATAGTCGGTGGGGTCGTAACACTCGCTTGAAAGCACCAGAAGTACTGCTCCGGCCGATACATACGTCTGCTCGGACCAAACAAGAGGGCGAAGATAGATAGCCATACCGGGTCGGTCCAAGCAGAATTTCTCCTCCTCACCAGCATAGGCCACGACAGTTTCAATTTGGCCGGACGCGCAGATTAACAGTTGATGCGCTGTCTTATGTGCGTGGCCGCCCCTTTTTTCTCCCGCTCTTGAAGGTTCTACAAAATACATCCGCTGCGGCTCAAACGGCAAGGAGGGGAACTCAATAGAGTAGAGATTTCCGCTTTTGTCAACGTGCGACTCTAGCTGAAATAGTATCACGGCGGATCCGAATCTTGTTTCGAAGCTACTGAGACCAGTCATGTTGCAAGCACTTTAAGCGCGAGTATAGCGGCAGATACGACGGCGAGCGGCGATATGCCCGACCCGCTCCGGGCGGAAGGTGCCAGCACGGATACACCGTCCAAGACGGTTTCTGCAAACCGTATCGCGGATACTAGTGGATCGAATCTAACACTTGGTACCCTCGCCTGACGGCGACGATGCTCTTGTTTGGGTCTGCGAGCCAGGTGAAGGGTTTAGGGTCATCATTAGCCTCTGCGACGAAGCGGCTTATGGCGGCCTGAAAACCTACGACCACATTC
>JGI20191J14862_1000672_pt1 | contig 11492 bp, 12 predicted proteins | sample NGESurdeep092012_7_FD_14862 | JGI IMG/M metagenome (IMG submission 14862)
ATCGACTTCGACGTGGCGCCCGGCGAGAGCTTCGGCTTCCTGGGCCCGAACGGCGCCGGCAAGACCAGCACGATGCGGATGATCGCGTGTGTCTCGCCGGTCTCCGGCGGGGAGCTGTCCGTCCTGGGGATGGACCCGCGCGCCGACGGGCCGCGGATTCGCGCCCGATTGGGGGTCGTGCCCCAGCAGGACACGCTCGACCAGGAGTTGACGGTCTCGGAGAACCTGGCGATCTACGGCCGCTATTTCGACCTCCCGCGGAGCGTCATCCGGCAGCGGGTGGCCGAGCTGCTGGACTTCGTTCAGCTCTCGGAGCGGGCGCGTGACCAGGTCGAGCCGCTCTCCGGGGGGATGAAGCGGCGACTGACGATCGCCCGGAGCCTGATCAACGAGCCTGACCTGCTCCTGCTCGACGAGCCGACTACGGGCCTGGACCCGCAGGCCCGGCACCTGCTCTGGGACCGGCTCTACCGCCTCAAACAGAAGGGCGTGACGCTGGTCCTCACCACGCACTACATGGACGAGGCGGAGCAGCTCTGCGACCGACTCGTGGTGATGGACAAGGCGAAGATCGTGGCCCAGGGCTCGCCGCGCCAGCTGATCGAGCAGCACAGCAGCCGCGAGGTCCTGGAGATGCGCTTTCCGGTGGGCGTCCAGGAGACGCTCGACGGGTCGCTCGAAGGGCTGGGCGACCGCGTGGAGCGGCTCCCCGACCGCGTGCTCGTCTACGCGGCCGATGGCGACGCAGCTGCGACCGCTGCCCACGAGCGCGGCCTGCGGCCGGAGATGAGCCTGGTCCGGCGCTCCTCGCTCGAGGATGTCTTCCTGCGGCTGACCGGCCACAGCCTGGTCGACTGAGGCAACCGCCGTGGCCACTCCGGCTTCGATCCGGGTCTTCGAGCACGAGTTGCTGAAGTACCGACGCGCGTTCCGCGGCACGCTCGTGAGCTCGTTCCTCAACCCGGTCCTGTACCTGGCGGCGATGGGCGTCGGGCTCGGCGGGTACGTCGCCGCGGGCAAGGGCGGCGCGGCGGCGTCCGCGGCGCTCCTCGGCGGCGTGAGCTACCTCGCGTTCCTGGCACCCGGGCTCCTCGCCTCGACCGCGATGCAGACCGCGGCCGGTGAATCGACGTTCCCGATCATGGGCGGCATCCTGTGGGACAGGACGTTCCTCGGGATGCTCGCAACGCCGATCGGCGTGGTCGACATCCTGGTCGGCAAGCTGCTCTACATCTGCCTGCGCCTGACGCTGGTGACGTGCATCTTCTTCGGCGTGATGATCGTCTTCGGCGCGGCTACCGGCCCGCAGGCGTTCTTCGCCATCCCGGCGGCGATCCTCACGGGCCTCGCCTTCGCGGCACCGATCATCGGGTTCTCGGCGAGCCAGAAGGATCCGAGCGGGTTCAATAGTCTCTTTCGTTTCGGGGTGATCCCGCTCTTCCTCTTCTCGGGGACGTTCTTCCCGGTCAGCCAGCTGCCCGGGTTCCTGCAGCCGGTGGCGTTCGTCACGCCTCTCTGGCACGGCGTCGACCTCTGCCGAACGCTCGCCCTCGGGACGGCGACCCCGATCGGCGTGCTGGTCCACGTTGCCTACCTCGTCGGGGTGGCAGCCCTGGGGCTCGTCGTGGCATCCATCGCGCTGCGGCGCCGGCTGCGCCAATGACGCTCCTTGCGCGACTCGCGCCCCCCGCTCGGTTCGGTGGCCGCCGGGCCGGCCTCCTGATCGAGCGCAACCTCCTCGTCTACCGGCGCACGTGGATGGTCATCGTGTCCGGTTTCTTCGAGCCGCTCTTCTACCTCCTGTCGATCGGCCTCGGCCTCGGCGCACTCATCGGCGCGGTGCCGTTCGGTGGCCAGGAGGTGCCGTACACGGCGTTCGTCGCCCCTGCCCTCATGGCGTCATCGGCGATGAACGGAGCGATCTACGACTCGACGATGAACGTCTTCTACAAGCTGCGCGAAGCGAGGACCTACGACGCGATCCTCGCCACGCCGATCGGCGCAGGCGACGTGGCGCTCGGCGAGATCGGCTGGGCGCTGATCCGCGGCGCGATCTACGCGACGATGTTCCTGCTCGTGATGTTCGTCCTCGGGTTCGTCCGGAGCCCCCTCGCGATCCTGGCGCTGCCGGCGGCGATCCTCATCGGCTTCGCGTTCGCCGGGGTTGGGATGGCGGCGACCACCTTCATGCGGACGTGGCAGGACATGGACATGGTCCAGATGGTGATCCTGCCGCTCTTCCTGTTCTCGGCGACCTTCTATCCGCTCGAGACCTACCCCGACGCCGTGCGCGTTCTCGTCCAGCTCACGCCGCTCTATCACGGCGTCGACCTGATCAGGAGCCTCACGACGGGGATCGTGGGCCCGGGCATCCTCGTCCACGTTGCCTACCTTGCGATCATGGGCCTCGTCGGGCTCGCGATCACGTCGCGGCGGTTGGAGCGGCTCCTCCTGAAGTAGCCGCGAGGCAACTCCGGAGGCGGCAGCCCGGGCCCGGCTGTCCGGCCGGTCCACGGGTGTCCACGGGTCGTCCGGGCCGCCGGCAGGCGCTCCGTCGGCGCCGACGAGGCTGAGCGCCGCGGCCCGCGCAGGGTGCCGAGCAGATCGGTGGCACCGGGCGTATCCTGCGACGCCATGAGTCCCCGACCGAAGCGCCCCGCCCCTGCCGCCCCCCGGACCGCGATCGGCATCGACGTCGGTGGGACCGGCGTCAAGGCCGCGGTCGTGAATCTCGTCACCGGTGAGCTCGCCTCGCCGCGGCTCCGGGTCAAGACGCCGCAGCCGGCGACACCGGAGGCCGTCATCGCGGCGATCGGTGGGATCGTGGACCAGCTCGTCGCCGACGGGCACGTCACGCCTGGCATGCCGGCCGGAGCGGGCCTGCCCGGCGTCGTGAAGGCGGGCCGGCTGATGACCGCGGCGAACATCGATACGTCCTGGATCGAGGCGCCCGCCGAGGCCATGCTCTCCGCCCGGCTCGGCCGGCCCGTTCGGCTCGTCAACGATGCCGATGCCGCCGGGCTCGCGGAGGCGACGTTCGGCGCCGCGAAGGGCGTTCAGGGGACGGTGCTCCTGCTCACGATCGGGACCGGGATCGGCAGCGCGCTCTTCATCGACGGCCACCTCCTGGACTCGACCGAGTTCGGGCACGTGACCTACCGCGGGAAGGACGCCGAGACGCTCATCTCCGGCGCCGCCCGCGAGCGCCGCGGGCTGGGCTGGAAGAAATGGGGCAGGGAGTTCAGCGAGTACATGGCGCTGCTCGAGCGCTGGTTCTGGCCGGACCTCATCATCCTGGGCGGCGGCGTCAGCAAGGAATACGCCAAGTACTCGAAGTTCCTGACCGCGCGTGCTCCCATCGTCACCGCCCAGTACCTGAACACGTCGGGGATCGTTGGGGCGGCGCTCGCCGCGTCCGGCGCCGGGATCGCCGCGGCGGTGCTCGCACGCGAGGATGCGACCGCCCCCGGGACGGCCGACCCGCGTCAGGCCGGTCCTCACGGCGGCCCTGCCTCCCGCGCCGCGGCGCACGCTGCCGATGTCGCAGCGTCGCTCGTCATCGAGGACCAGCCCCCTCGCTGACCCGGCCGCGTCGGTCCCGCCACGCCGGCACCGGTCGCGGTCCGGCGGGACGCCCCACTGCGCCCCTCCCGTAGACTTGCGGGCGAATGGCGACCGAACGCGACTACTACACGATTCTCGGCGTGCCCCGCACCGCGAGCGACGCGGAGGTCAAGCGCGCCTTCCGCAAGCTGGCCCAGCAGTGGCACCCCGACGTCAACCGCGACTCCGGGGCCGACGAGCGCTTCAAGGAGATCAACGAGGCGTACCAGGTCCTCTCCGATCCACAGCGCCGCCAGGCCTATGACATGTTCGGGGCGGCCGGAGTGAACGGGTCCGGTGGCTTCGCCGGTTCCCAGCAGGGATTCGGCGGCTTCTCCGACCTCTTCGACGCGTTCTTCGGCGGCACGGCCGCGGGCGGCGGTGGGGCGCGGCGCGGGCGGGCGGTCGTCGGCTCCGACCTCCGCTACGACCTGCGCGTCAGCTTCGAGGAATCGATCCGGGGCACCGAGAAGGAGATCGAGTTCCCCGTCCTCGACCGCTGCGCCACCTGCTCCGGGAGCGGCGCGAAGCCCGGCTCGTCGGCCATCACCTGCCAGCAGTGCCAGGGTCGCGGCGAGATCCGGCACGTCCGCCAGACGATGCTGGGCCAGATGGTGAACGTGGTCACCTGCCCGCGCTGCCGCGGGGAGGGCAAGGTGGTGGAGGCGCCGTGCGAGGATTGCGGCGGCGACGGCCGGCGCGACCGCACGAAACGGCTCCGCGTCAGCGTGCCCGCAGGCATCGACGACGGCCACCAGATCCGCCTCTCCGCCGAGGGCGAAGTGGGGCCCCGGGGCGGCCCGCCGGGCAGCCTCTACGTGGCGATCCACGTCACGCCGCACCCGTCGCTCAAGCGCGAGGGCACGGAGCTCTTCCATGACCTCTCGCTCTCGGTCGCCCAGGCCACGCTGGGGACGAGCGTCCGGGTGCCGACGGCGGACGGCGAGGAGGACCTCGAGATCAAGCCCGGGACGCAGCCGGGCACGGAGATCCGGCTGCGCGGGCGCGGCGCTCCCCACCTGCGGCGGGCGGGCGCGCGCGGCGACCTGCACGTCCTCATCGACGTCAAGATCCCCACGAAGCTCACGAAGGAGCAGCGCGAGGCGCTCGAGGCGTTCGCCGCCGCCTCCGGCGAGACCGGCCTGGGCACCGGCAAAGCCGGGGTCCTGGACCGGATCAAGGACGCGCTGGGGTGATTCGCGCGCACGTCGCCGATCCTGCGGGAGACGGGCTCGTGGGCGACGACACCTGGCTGGAGCTGGCGGTCACCTGCGACCCGGAGGCTGTCGAAGCCGTCAGCGAGATTCTCTCGCGGGTGGCGCCCGGAGGCGTCAGCGTCGAACCCGGGTTCAGGCTGACCGACGAGGGGCTGGGCGCGGTCGCGGACCCGTCGCAGCCGGCCACCGTCCGGGCCTACCTGCCGGCACGGGACCCGCGGGCCGCCCGCGAGGCGGTCGCCACGGCCGACCGAGCGCTGGGGCATCTCGGGGCCTTCGGCCTGCGCGAGATCGGCGAGCTCGCCACGACCGTTGTCCATGAATCCGATTGGGCAACCGCGTGGAAGCGGCACGTGCGCGTGATGCGGATCGGGCGTCGGATCGTGATCCGACCGACCTGGCGGCGCCACCGCCGAGCGCCCGATGACGTCGTGATCGCCATGGATCCCGGGATGGCGTTCGGGACGGGCCTCCATCCCACGACGCGTCTCTGCCTCGCCGGGATCGAGCGCTGGGCGGACGACGGCCTCCTGGCGCACGGCGCCGCGAGGGACGGGCGCGCCCGGCTCCTCGACGTCGGCTGCGGGTCGGGGGTGCTGGCGGTGGCGGCGGGCCTCCTCGGCGCCGGCGAGCTGATCGGCGTGGACACGGATCCGCTCGCGATCGAGGCCACGCTCGCGAACGCCCGGCGAAACCGGCTCGCCCGGCGGGTCCGCGCGTGGCAGGGATCCGTGCCGTCGGGCGCCGGCCCGTTCGACCTCGTGGCGGCGAACCTCATCGCATCCGTGCTCATCAGCCTTGCGTCGGGGCTGCGAGACGAGCTTCGGCCGGGCGGTCGGCTGCTCGCGTCGGGCATCTTCGTGGACCGTGAGGGCGACGTCCGGTCCGCGTTCGTCGCCGCCGGCCTCGTGATCGTGCACCGCGNGGCCGAGGGCGACTGGGTCGCGCTGGACGTGGAGCGTCCGGTGCTCGGGTGAGCCGGCGATGGCCGACGGCGTGCTGACGGCACACCGTGGCCGGCCGATCCGGCGCGCGTCGATCACGAACCTCGGCTGCAAGGTCAACCAGGCCGAGATGGAGGCAGTGGCGCGGCTCCTGCGCGGCCGTGGCGTCCAGCTGGTCGATGACGGCGCCCCGGTCGAGCTCCACGTCGTGAACACGTGCACCGTGACCGCGGTGGCAGACGACAAGTCGCGCAAGGCGGCCCGGCGCGCCCGCCGCACGAGCCCGGACGCGACTGTCATCGTCACCGGCTGCTCGGTGGCCGTGAACCCGACCGGTTTCGCCGGCGACGACCTGCGCACGCTGCTCGCGGACAACGCGGCCAAGGACGGGCTCCTCGCGGAGGTGGAGCGGCTGATCGGCGGGGCGGGGAGCGGCGGGGGTCNCGACCGGGCCGGTGCGGCACGCTCGCTCGACGGNCCGCTCCCGACCCTCGCCGGCGTCGAGATCGANGGGATCGCGGACGGGCGGGCCCGGATCGACCGGACGCGCGCCTTCGTGAAGGTGCAGGACGGCTGCTCGTTCCACTGCACCTACTGCATCATCCCGCGGGCACGCGGCGCCGAGCGTTCGCTGGCACCCGAGGCGGTGCTCGCCGACGTGCGCCGCGCGCTCGCCGCCGGTCACCGCGAGATCGTCCTGACGGGGATCAACATCGGCACGTACGACGGCGGCTGGTCCGAGCGGGGCGCTCGCGGCGCGCACGCCCGGAGCGCGTTGACACTGGCCGGCCTCGTCCGGCGGATCCTCGTCGAGACCGACGTCGAGCGAATCCGGCTCTCGTCGATCGAGCCGCAGCACGTGGACGACGACCTGCTCGAGGCCTGGACGGCCGATGGGGCCGGGCGCTGCCTGCCCCACCTCCACCTGCCACTCCAGTCGGGCGACGACGGCGTGCTCCGCCGGATGGGCCGTCGCTACGACACGGCGTACTACGCGGGAGTCGTGGCGCGCATCCGGGCCGCCGCCCCGGAAGCAGCCGTCCACGCCGACATGATCGTCGGCTTCCCGACCGAGGACGACGCGGCCTGGGCCCGCTCGCTCGCGTTCGTCCGGTCGCTGGACCTCGCGGGGATCCACGTCTTCCGCTATTCGGAGCGACCCGGCACGCCTGCCACGCGGATGGCCGGCCACGTGCCGGAGCTCGCGCGGCGAGCGCGCGCGGCCGAGCTCCTGGCGCTCGCTACCTCGGCGCACCGGCACTTCGCCGCTCGCGCGGTCGGGGCCGAGCGCCGCGTGCTCTTCGAGCAGCCCGACCCGGCGGGCGGCTGGATCGGGCACGCGGAGGATCACGTCCTCGTGCGCGCGGAGGCGGGCGCGCCATCATTCGCCGGATTCGCTCGCCCGGGCTTCCTCGCCGGCGAGCTGGCGCGCGTCGAGATCGTCGGCATCGATCCGGTCGACCCGGGGCGGGTCGTGGGCCGGCTGCTCGGGCTCGTCCCGCGTCCGCCCGGAACGCTCCCCGGCCGCCCGATCGAGGACGCCGTCGTACGCTTCGATCCCGGGACAGGCGCGCCGGCCGGCTTCCCCCTGTCCAGCGGAGGTCCCGCGTGAGCACCGACTGCCTCTTCTGCCGGATCGTCGCCGGCGAGATCCCGGCCGCGAAGGTCCACGAAGACGAGCTGATCGTCGCGATCCGGGACCTCCACCCGGTGGCGCCGGTTCACCTGCTGCTCATGCCGCGGGCGCACATCGAATCTGCGCTTGACCTCACCGAGGTCGACGCGCCCATCGCCGGGCGACTGCTGGCGGCTGCGGCGGCACTGGCGCGCTCCGAGGGGATCGCCGACGGCGGTTACCGGCTCGTCGTCAACGCGGGCGCCGACGGCGGGCAGACCGTCGGCCACCTCCACGTGCACCTGCTGGGCGGCCGGGCGATGCAGTGGCCGCCGGGGTGACGGGTCCTCGGCTGCTCGGCGGCGCGCACACGGCGGGCTGGGCGCTGGTCGCGGTCTCCATTGCCGCGGGTGGCCTCCTGGCCGCGTGCGGCGCCGCGGCCCCGGCCGATCGCACGTCCGAGCCGCTCCCGACCGCGCGGCCGACCGCGTCCACGGCCGTTCAGATGACGCTCGTGCAGCTGGATGGCGCCCTCCGTGCCAACGGGCTGGTGCTCGAATCGACGCTCACCGCGATCCGTCCGGCCGAGCCCCCGTCGTTCGCTGGGGTCGCGCGCTGGCCGTTCCACGCCGTGCTCCCGGTCGACCCGGCCGGCGGCTACTTCGTGATCTACGAGTTCCCGGACCTTGCCCTCGCGGCGGACGGCGGTCGCGACCTTGCCGCCTACATCACGAGCGGCCCGGGGCGGGTCCAGTTCCCGCCCGACGTCCGCTTCGTTTTGCGCCAGGTGGGCTCCACGCTCGTCTTCTACCCGTGGTCGCCGGCCTCGTCGCCGGACCCGAAGACGCCGGACGTCGCCGCCGCTCTGGCGTCGGTGGGGTCGGAGGTGCCGATCCCGCGCGGGTGAGGTGCGCGGTCGGCCACTCGCCTCGGCAACCCCGGGCTACGACCCCTCCGTGACCGGGAGCGGCGCGGACACGGCCGCCCAGGCGCGGACCTGGTCGCGCTTCACCTTGAGCGTGAGCGTGCGTGGGAAGTCGACATCCGGCCAGAACCGCCACGCGGCGATCCTCGCCTGGACCGCGAGCGTCGCGTTCGCGGCCTTCACTGCGGCGTCGACCTCGGCCCGGATGCGCGTGATGTCGCTGTCGTCGCCGAACGCCCCGGTCGGTTGCGCGGCGACGCCGCCCTCCGCGACCCGCTGCGCGGCGACCGGCGCGAGGATGATCGCCTCGATCCGTCCAGGCTCCGTCTCGAGGGCGATCGAGTCGCGGATGCCGGCGACGCGGAGCGCGTTCTCGATGTCCTCGGGGAAGACATTCAGGCCGCTGGGCAACACGATGATGTCCCGCTTCCGACCGTGGAGGACGAGCCGGCCCTGTCCGTCGAGCCGGCCCAGGTCGCCCGACCGGTAGAAGCCGTCGTCGGTGAACGCAGCCGCGGTTGCCGCCGCGTCCTCCCAGTATCCCCGGGTCACGCTGGGACCCCGGAACAGGACCTCGCCGTCCTCGGCGATGCGCATCTCCATCCCGGGGACGGGGCGACCAACCGTGCCCAGGGGATGATCCCGCCAGGTCGTGCACGACCCGGAGCCGGTCTCGGTTGCGCCGTACCCCTGCATGACGACGACCCCGATGTCCTCCCATCCCTGCTGAAGGGCCGGCGGGAGAAAGGCTCCCGCCGACACGAGGAGCCGGAGGTCGCCGCCGAGCTGCCGGTGGATCCGACGGAATATCCAGCGCCGGGCCCCCATCGGCAGCCGGCGGGCGACTGCCCGGGCGCGCTGGAACGAGGCGGCCTGGCCCTGCTTCTCGACCTCCCGCTCCAGGGCGGACCAGAAGAGCTCCAGGATCTGCGGGACGAGGATCATCGCCGTGGTCCGATGGTCACGGATCGACTCGAACACCACCCGCGGGTTGCGCGTCCGGACGTAGAGGATCTGGGCGCCGAGATCGAGGATGAAGTACAGCCCGATCGCCTGCTCGAAGAGGTGGGCCAGCGGGAGCACGGACACGACGCGGTATTCCATGGCCGGGACGATCTGGTGGAACCCGTCGACTCCCGCCATCGTGTTCTCGTGGGCCAGGACGACTCCCTTGGGCGTGCCGGTCGTGCCCGAAGTGAAGACGAGCAGGTAGGGATCTTCCGGGGCGGGGCGCGTCCAGGAGCCCAGCGTGGTCTCCCAGTCGGCGGGAAAGCCGGCGCCCGGCTCGGCGCACAGGTCGTCGATCGTGGCGGTGGGCAGGTGGTCGAGGTCGGACTCCGCTGGATCTGGGGCGTCGCGTCCGGTGCCGATGGCGAGCTGCCTCGCCCCGGATCGGTCGGCGATTCGCCGGATCGTGGTCGTGGCCATCCGCAGGTCCAGCGGCACGAGGATGAGGCCCGCCCGCATCGCCCCGAAGTAGACGGCGGCCAGCTCCGGGCAGGACGTCGACCACGTCAGCAGGCGGTCGCCGGGCTGGAGCCCGCGGGAGCGCAGCCGCCACGCCGCCAGCCGACTCCGCCGATCGAGCTCGCGGTAGCTCCACGCCTGGATCGCGCCGTCGTCGCGCCGGATCCCGAGCGCCGTGCGATCGCCGTACCGGGCTGCGGCCCCTTCCAGGAGATCGACGAGGGTACGCCGTGTCTTGGTCACGGGCGCATCGTGGACGACCGAGGCCGGCTTCGCAACCGTGATCCGGCGTGTGGCGCGATGATCGGGCCCGGATCGCGATGATCGGGCCTGGGTCGCGCCAGCCATGTCGCGGCGGCGTACCGTTGTCGGCGGAGGTCACCACCATGTCCGAACCCGTGCTCGTGTTCCCGGACCTCGTCGCCGAGGCTCCCCATGTTCCCCGCGGGATCCACAGCCAGACGTTGTATGACGGGCCGGACCTGCGGCTCGTCCTCTTCGCGTTCGCCCCCGGCGAGGAGCTCTCCGAGCACACGGCCGCCCGGCCGGCGGTCGTCCACGTCCTCGACGGCGAAGGTGATGCGATCGTGGGCGGCGAGCCATTTGCGCTCAACCCCGGGACGTGGTTCCGGATGCCGGCCGGGACGGCGCACTCCATCCACGCCCGGAGCCCGCTCCGGATGGCGCTCTACCTGCTGCCCGATGTCGCGCGTCCGGCCGTGGAGGGCGTCGGAGCGGCGGTGGAAGGCGAAGCCGGCGGGTAGACTGGGCGGGCGCCCGGCGGCGACGGTCGACGCGCCGCCACCGGGCCTTCGGCAGAGGGGCGGATTGGAACCGGCGATCGAGACGCGCGGTCTCACGCGGACCTTCGGGCCGGTCCGGGCCGTGGACGCCATCGACCTCGTGGTGCCCGCCGGCCGCGTCTTCGGCTTCCTTGGCCCGAACGGCTCGGGCAAGACGACCACGATCCGGCTGTTGCTCGGCCTCCTCCGGCCGACCGCGGGCGAGGCGCGCCTCCTGGGCGAGCCAGCGGGTCCGGGAGCCGCGGTCGTCGCCCGCGTCGGGGCGCTGGTCGAACGGCCCGCGTTCTACCCATACCTCTCCGCGGCCGAGAACCTCCTGGTCTTCGGCGTGACGGCCGGGTTGGCGGAGGGACCCTGCGGGTCCGAAGCGCCGCCCTGCTGGCCCGGGTTGGGCTTGCCGATGTCGGCGGGCGCGGCGTGGGTGGTTTCTCGACCGGAATGCGCCAGTGCCTGGCATTCGCGCTCGCTCTCCTTCGCGAGCCGGAGCTCCTGGTCCTGGACGAACCCACGAACGGGCTCGATCCGGCCGGCGTCGTGGAGGTCCGCCGGCGTTTGCCAACGCCGCCTCGTCAGGACTACACTCCGCCGGGCCCGGAGGCCGCGTTCGCGCGCGCCGCCGAGCACGCGTGCTCCGACACTCGCCCGGCGGTGCCGCGAACCAGACGATCCCAGGGCGGAGGAGGTGATCCCGGCATTGGCAGAAATCCGCGTTGGTGAGAACGAGACCTTCGAGAGCGCGCTTCGCCGCTTCAACAAGAAGATCCAGCAGTCCGGCATTCTCGCTGAAGCTCGCCGTCGCGAGCACTACGAGAAGCCCAGCGTGAAGCGGAAGCGGAAGGAAGCAAAGCGCAAGAAGGCCGCCCGCCAGCAGGGTTAGCCGCCGGGACCGGCGGCGCGGGACGCACCGGCCGAATTGGG
>JGI20191J14862_1000673_pt1 | contig 11488 bp, 8 predicted proteins | sample NGESurdeep092012_7_FD_14862 | JGI IMG/M metagenome (IMG submission 14862)
CCTCTTCAACGAATGCAAATTCATCAACCAACACGGCTCCGGGCATGGAATCTGCAAGTGCGCCCCGCCGCCGCCCCCGACTCCGACTCCGACTCCGACCCCGACCCGGACCGCGACTCCGACCGTTACGGCAACCCCAACGGCAACCGCAACCGCAACCGCAACCGCAACCGCAACCGCAACCGCAACCGCAACCGCAACCGCAACCGCAACTGCAACTGCAACTGCAACTGCAACTGCAACTGCAACTGCAACCGCGACGGCAACCGCTACTGCGACGCCAACCCCGGTCCCGGGCAGCCCGCAAGCTAACGCGACTGATCCGACTGGCAATACTTCAATAGTAAATCACGCTCCACCGGGGACCAGTGTGGGAGACTTTTTGGTCGCGATAACCTCGATCGAGACGTTACCGGGTCACACGAATGCGTCGACCGGCGTGATCTCGGCGCCCGCGCCCTGGGTCGTGCTCTCCCAGAACGTTTCGACTTCCGGAACGGATCTTCAGGTCCAGATCTCTTACAAATTTGCTGCGGCCGGCGATATCGGTGGAACAAGTAATTACACTTGGAACTTCACCGGTTCGGGGGGCGATAATACGTTCCTTGCCTCGTCGACGAGCGAGAACTACTCCAATATAGGCGCTACGCCAATCGAAAGCACCACGGCGAATTGCACGGCAACGGCCAGCAGCGCGACGATCTCGGCGCCCGGTCTCACGACGGGCAAGGGCAACGATCTCAACGTTCCAGTTTGGGTAATTGCCGCACATGACGGAATAACTCCGTCCAACGCGTTGTATATATTTCACTTGTTCGGTGGTCTAGCGCCTGCCGGCTCCGGACCTTTACCCGCTATCTCGAGTCTTGCAATTCCGCTCAGCGGGACCGCGACTGGCACCCAAACGGCGACCGGAGCGCCCACAGCAGGTGACAACCTCGGCTGTCAGTTCAACCTGTCGGCGACGCCTTGAGGCATGCCGGGTCCCTGCAAGACCGCAACTTGAGCTAGTCAGTCAGGACGTGCCCGTGAGACAGCGAGTCTCACGGGCACGTCTGCCTTTTCCGCTGTTTGGTCGACAGCGCGGCGGTCGCGCAGCAGCAGCACGAGGGCTCCACGCAGCGGGAGGACGCAGAGGCAGCTGAGTAGGCTTTCAAAGAGTCGCTTCGTCGACGCGCTCGGCGCGCCGTCGGTAGCGCGGGATTATTCTGCTGTGCTACCTAAGCGCGGGCGATCTGCGACGATGGTCCTAATGATGGCCCGAATCCGCGCGGCCATTACGAAGTTGGCGTGGTCAGGCATGGCGGCGGCGGAGTCCGAAGAGGCCGGGGTGGAGTTGCAGAACTATTTCAGCAACGCCAACACCACCGGGGGACACGCCTTCGTCAATATCACGGCTCCCCTCGAGGGAAATGCAACAGCCGCCACTGCCGCTTTGAATAACGGCGAAACCTGCACGATGATTTACGTCTTTGATACTACCCAAGCGATGCAGGAATGTTGCGGATGCCCGCTGACTGCGGATGGTCTGTTGAGTCTCGACATCACTCTCCAATTGGCGCCGGCCCCGGTGGGCTCCTCGACGTCAGGGATACTACGCGACGGGTCGATCCGCATTCTGTCGACGACGGCAAGTGTCCCTCCAGCAGCTTGGCTCAGGGATGGATCTGCTATTCCGCCAGAAGTAGGTTGCGACACCGCGAACAACGTTTGCTGCGATCCAACCGGGGCATACAACGGCTTAGCGAGATTAGGCGTTCTGACTCCCGGTAGCGAACTGGTGGCTTGGGGGCAACACATACAGACTACCCAAACCACCGAAGACGAGTTCCAGGTGGCTCCTGCTGAGCCCTCAGACTACGCCGGGTTGCCGGAAGCGTGCGCCGGTATCGTCGCCGGAGCTAGCGGCGGAGGCGTCTGTCTCTGCGCCATACCGACCCCAACCCCGACCGCGACCCCGACCGCCACCGCAACCCCTACGGCAACGGCTACCGCTACAGCAACCGCAACCGCCACCGCGACGGCAACTGCCACCGCAACGGCCACGGTGACTCCTACGGCGGTGCCGCCGGGACCTCTCACCTCGGCTTCCAACGACAATACGACGGCTGGGGCGGCCGAGCTCCCGCTAGACGTCCCTAATCTTTCACGGGTTGGCGATTTTATCTTCGCTACCGTTGTTCTCCAAACCGGTGGTAGCGGTGTCGGGAATCCCGCTGGTGGCCTCACCGTATCGACGCCTTCGGGATGGAACTTGATTCTAAAAACGACGGCGGGAGTTGCTTCTAACATCCAAATGGACACCTACTGGAAGGTGGCCGCTGCCGGTGACCCCGGGTCAACATATACGTGGAGTTTTTCGGGAGGTGCTACCGACAGCATCGCGCTTGCCTCCGGAGGCATCAGCGATTACGTTGGGGTGAACACCGCGAGCCCGATCGAAAATTCTAGTGGCGGGCAGAACGCCAGCAGCCTGAGCATCGTCGCGCCGTCCGTTACCACGACGCAGAAAACAGTCTCTTAATCGGCGCCTTCGGCATCGTCAACAAGAATGGCATAACCGCGCCGGGCGACATGACTGACGTTTACGGACACAATTCTACGAGCGGACCAAGCGTCGAGAACGCGTGGAAAACCCAAGCCGTCGCAGGCGCGAGCAGTACTGAGACCGCGACTGCTACCAACAGCGCGGGGGTCAACATCGGTCAGCTGATTGCGGTGGCGCCGACTCCCTAGACCTCGCGACTAACGGCGAGTGACGTCAACAGAACGCGGGGCGCGGGTTTTGGGACTCGCGCCCCGTCTCGCATTGAGCGTGTTCCCGTCGGCGCCAGAACCGATCTTCGGTTCCGATCCGTCATCCAGACCAAATCTGCTCGCGCGCATCGCTGAGCGTATGGTCGAATTTCGGCATCGCGGGACCACAGATTCGAATTGGACTGCTGAATGCGCGATAAGCTACTAAGAGAGTTCAGTCTCCGCGCTTGGATCGGTCGACGAGTTCAAAAGCGGGCGCGAGCTCGCGGCTTATCTCGGATTGGTTCCACGCCATCGTGCGAGCGGCGGCCGCACGGTGCTGCTCGGGACCAGCAAGCGGGGCGATCGCTACTTGCGCACCCTGCTGGTTCAGATCACGCCCAGGGTGCGGCTGTGTGTGGCGAATTGCTGATTCTGGGAAAATCAGTAATTCGCCACACACAGGATCAGCTTTTTAGGGAGCCAGCTCGGTTACAATCCAACGGATCCGGATGTGCGGCCTCGCATCGACAGTTCTTCGATAGCCCAAATTTGACCCGTGATGCTCGCGGCTATCGTTGCCGATCGTCACGAAACCCGACCGTCGCTTTCATAGGAATCGAGGACCGTGGCAGTGGACCCCCACATTCTGACTTCGCCATGATCGAGCCAAAGCGCTTGTTCACACAATTCACGCAACATCGCGGTTGCGTGCGATGCACAGACCAGGGTGGTGCCGGCACTCTTCAAACGTTTGATCTCATCGATGCATTTGCGCTGGAACTGCTGGTCGCCTACCGAAAGGATTTCGTCGATTAATAAGATGTCCGGATTGGCCCGCACGGCCACCGAGAAGGCCAACCGCAGCATCATCCCGCTTGAATAGGTACGCAAGGGCTCGTCGATAAAATCTTTGATCCCCGAGAACTCAACGATCGAATCGAACTGCTCATAGGTCTGTTTTCGGGTCAGGCCGAGCAGCGCTGCATTCAGTAAAACATTCTCGGTGCCGGTTAGATCAGGATGAAAGCCGGCTCCAAGCTCCATTAATGCCGCAATCGTGCCCTGCACCCTCACCCGTCCGGAATCAGGCGCCGCAAGACCGGCTGCAAGCCTCAGGAGAGTGCTCTTTCCGGCTCCATTGGCTCCCACCACCGCGAGGCTCACTCCGGAAAGCACTTCGAAGGTCACATCTTTCAGGGCACAGAAGGTCTCTGCCGGCGCCCCCGTCAGCCAAGATTTCAATCGATGCCTCACTAACGTGCGGCCAGCATTCCTCAGATAGCTCTTGCTTATGCCCTCGAAGCTGATGACCTTCGGAGCGGGCTTCAACGTGGCGAGCCCCTCCTGACGATCAGCGTCGGTCGGCCAGAGAACCATCGCCTCCCCGTTGCTACGCTGCATAACCATCTCTACAAGTAATCCGCAAGGTCGCGCTCGAGCGACCTGAACACCGCGAACCCAATCGCGAGGAACACTAAGGGAACCACGCTCAGTTGAAAAAGCAAGCCTGCCGACGGCGCCTTGGCGTCCAGCAGGATCTGGCGGAGCGTCACGGCCACAGCCGCGATCGGGTTCAGACTGTACAGTAGCTGGTAGCGGGACGGAATCATCTCGAGGGAGTAAAAGATCGGTACTAGCCAAAACATGATCAAGCCTGAAGCCTCCACCAGGTAGCGAACATCGCGATAGTAGATATCGAGTGGGGCCGTCATGAGGCAGAGTCCACACATGAACACCACTTCCGCCCCCAAGATAGCCGGCAACCAAAACCAGTAACGGTTGACCTGGTGCCCGAATATCAGCAACAGANCGATGAGCAAGGCGAATTGAATCAGGAGGTGAAGGGAGGTCGAAAAGACCGAGGCGATGGGAAAGACCGCGCGCGGACACTTGACTCGCTTGATGAGCGATTGGTTGTCCAGCAACGAACCGGTGCCTGCACTCGAGGCCAGGCTGTAGAAGTTAAACGGAACCAACCCACATAGCACGAACAAGGCGAAGTGATGGATGGAAGGATTAGGGAAGATGCGGGTGAAAACGAAGGTCAGTATGCCCATCATCAACAGTGGATTGGCCACCGACCAGGCCACTCCCAACGACATGTTTCGGTATCGAATCCGAAAGTCCTTGAGCACCAGGTTCTGCAGCAGGAAGATAAGATTGCTATTGAGCATGCCGCTCGCCCTCATGGTTCACGCTCGCTATTCTACCTGCAAGTATGCCAAGTCTCTATACGCAAGGCGATTCGGGGGTTCTTTCCATGGCAGAGAGCTCGTCGGCTCGGTGAGTCAAGTTTGGACACGATCCGGAAAGTCGAGGTCAATTTCCCGGTGAACCGTATTTTTCGCCGCTCGATGCTCCCCGGCGTGCCGGGTCCTTCGGCGGCCAGCTTCTCCTCGGCCAATCGAGTAGGCTGGTTGCACGCTTGTGGTTGCGGTAATGGGTTCGATGAGTGAATCTTCCATACGGTCTCTGCGAATCGGCATCGTCACCGATTCATTGTACGAGCGGGTCGCGGATGGTGAAGTCCGCATTGCCAATGGGGGCGTCGGCGTTTACATCTATCAGCTCGTACGTCATCTTTTTGCGGCAAACGAAGACCAGGAGTATTTCCTGATTCGATTCGGGCGCGGCTTACTGGACATTTATCAACACCCCCGCGCGCGCAACATTTTCCTGCCGGCCACGAAGATCTCCCGAGCGCGGGCCCTGTTGGGCGGTCCGTACGCAAGCGCGGCGCGTGAGCACAACCTGGATCTGGTGCACTTTCCTAACCTTTTAGGCGGCGAGTCGCTGCCATCATGGGTAAAGCAGGTCTCAACTCTGCAGGATCTGACCCCCCTCCTCTTCCCGTCGTTTCATCCAAGACACAGAGCTTTGGCGGATCGAATCTTGACGCGCCGCGCACTGCGGCGCTCCGATCGCATCATCCTGCCTTCCCGCGCCACCGCCCGAGATATGGTCGAGGGACGGTTCGCACCGGCCAGCAGATGTGTGCGCATTCCGCACGGAGTCAATCCGATCTTCAGGCCAATCAGCACAACTGCGGACTTTACCGCTCGCTATCAGACCGATCGACCGTTCATCCTTTCTGTCGGGGTTCTTGAACCGCGTAAGAATCACTTGATCTTGCTAGATGTCCTTCGCGAACTGCACAGACAAGGCCACTATCTCGAGCTCATCATCATTGGACGTCCGGGATGGCGTTGGACGAATCCGCTCACCATTCAAAAGTATCAAGATTTGCGTCCTTGGGTCAGAATTCTTGCCGATGTGCCCGACTCCGACCTGGTGGAGTTTTATAACCGCGCCGAGCTTTTCGTTTATCCTTCGTTCTACGAAGGGTTCGGACTTCCGATCCTGGAGGCAATGGCGTGTGGGACGCCGGTGATCGCCTCAAACACATCTTCAATGCCCGAAGTCGGGGGGCCCGCGGCCTTGTTCGCAGACCCCCGCAATTCGCAGGAGTTCGTGACCCAAGCCTTGCGTATCCTCCAAAGTAAAGACCTTCGACAACACCTGATCGATGCTGGCATTCGTCACGCGCGGCAATTCACGTGGCAGGCGGCAGCAGAGGCAACTTTGGCTGTGTACCAAAGCGTCTGCAACACTTCACCAAATCCGGCTCGACACGACCCTCAGTCCTGAGGTGGGTCGGCCTGGCGTGCGATCGTCCGATAAGTCTGTTCGATGCTCGCGATCGAAGCTTCGATACTCACCTCCTGCGCGTGCTCCCGAAACCACTGGTGGGTGCGCGAGAGGAGTTCCGCCCCGCCCCTATGAACCTTCACAATTTGTGCGGCGAGCTCGGACGGATCGATGCTCGCAGCAACAAACCCGTTGACGTTTTCGACGATCAGACTGGTCGCTGCGTTGTCGGGCCCTCGAACCACTATCGCGGGGGTCCCACGTTCGATGCCTTCCATCACCACAACTCCATACCCTTCGCGCTCGGAGGGAAGTATCACGCACATGGCCCTGCGCATTGCATCGTCGACTTCATGCCAAGGCACGAATCCGGGACAGGTGACGACGTCTTCAAGATGCAACCGCCCAATCTCTGCCAGCAGCTTCGAGTGTTCGGGACCGTCGCCAAACACGAGCGCTCGAAGACCCACGATATGCTGCCGTGCGATAGAGATGGCCTCCGGAATTGCAGCCGCGCGTTTTTCAGGTATATGGCGCCCAGCGAATACAACCAACGTATCTCGTTGCAGCCGAAGCGGCATCGGCGCAGACGAGGTGGACATCCCTTTTAGAATCACCAGCCGCTTTCGATAGCCTTGCTTGCGCAGCGAGTCGGCTGTCAACTGCGAGAGTGTAAAGGCGTCGGTAGTAAATCGGATGCAGAGTCTTTGCACGACCGCACCGATTCGACCGCCCATAGGGCCGAGATAGCGTTTCCAGTAGTCGTCCGACCACACCTCGATCCAGTCGGTTACGACCGGAGCGCCACCCAGCGCACGCACCATAGCAGCAGCGAGCAGCGCAAAAAAAGGAAAGCTGCCGGTCTGAACGATATCGTAGCGTTTGCGGTTACGCAGCAGATGAGCCAGGACGCCTATGCCGAAACGGAGCGGCGGCAGAATTCGTCTTCGACCAGAAGCGGTATAATACCCTAGGCCGCAGTCGAGCGCGACAAGCCTAACACCTGCGGGAGAATCGGGTCGCTCATCGGCAGCCCATTGGGTCCGAGTTAGAAACGTGACCTCGTGACGGGTTGCCAACCGTTCGGCGATATCACGGTAAAATCGCTCAAAGCCGCCAATCTCGTGCGGATAGAGGCGATCATAAATGAGCAGAATGCGCAACCTCGGCGGGATACCCGCCCTGTTGTCAGAATCGAGTAGCGGCTCGATAGTCATTCAGGCGGCCCGTTTTCGGTTTTCAATCTGGTGTATCTGATCGATCGCGCCGTCAATTGGAGCGCCCGACCCATCAGCGCCAACGATCGCTCGACGCACGATGATGCCGACGCGGGAGAACAACTCCCCAGGCAAGAAACTGCGGACGCTGCCAATCCCATACGCGATCAGGATACTGATCAACGTTTGGCGTGGCGTTCCAAGCATTGGCAGTCGAGGACAGAGCGCCCGGAGCGTTCATGGCCACGCTGACGGCCAGTAGCAACATTGCAGCTGCGATTACCGCGGAACACTTCTGCATCGTGAGTTGACGGTCGTCTAAGAAAGCTCGCACTCCTACGACAGTAAGCAGAACAAACCAGGGAATTGTATCCATCAGCAGTCGGGGGCCGTACGACCAGCCGCCCCACCATCCTCCCCAACATGCGGTCATGGTGATGTGAACGGCAATGACAGCAAGCGCCAGGAACGCGAGGCGCTTCTGAGGCAGGCACCACCAGTAGCGCGCGGCCAAATAGAGCGTCCACAGCACAATTGGCATAAAAACCAGCAGGCCGCGCGATGGGCTGAACAACAAGCCCTCGGCCCGCGGCAACAAGCCGCTAAAGCCTGTCATAGTGGAGTACGAAGGAGCCAAAAGGCGCCCAAAGAAGAGCAACATAGTAGCGGCGAAGACGCTCCCCCAAGCTGCGCCAGCGCCGGCATATTTCAGGAAAACGGGCAGGCCGAACTCGATCAGCACATAGAGGCTTACTACCAGCACGATAGGCGAGGCTTGGGGCCGAGCGAAGCACGCCCACGCTAGAAGTGTCCCTAGCAAAAGCGGCCGGGGCTTCATCTTCGCCAGTTCCCAGGCGACCAGGCTGATTAACACCAGGTATCCGGTCTGAGGCCACATGGTCCGGCTTGCGGCTGACCACATCGATGTTCCAAATGCCGCGCCCAACGCGATTGCCAGGGACCATCCGCGAGAGAGGAACAGACTCGAAGTCCCAAAGAAAATCGCAACAACCACGGCTGAGAAAATCGCGCCTGCCGCGGCCTGTATTTCCGTCTCATTGGCCACGTTGTAGACACCGCGCGGTGCCACCTTCAATCCAAAGGCATCGAAGAAGGCTACCAAAGGCAAAGACAGCAGGGAGCAGCCCCACGGATAGACGTACAGCAAGCGGCCGTTCACGAGGTCGATCGTGTACAGATAGCCATGGTTGATGAACGGACTCTGCTGCCCGTGCTCTACCTGATAGGAACTCATGTCCGGCGTACCGTGCACCAGGATGGCCTCGTCCATCAGGACCGAGTAAGCGTTGTCCGTCAAGTAGTGAATGGGCGACTCGTAGTAGACGAACGCGACGACTAGGAAAAGCGACAGGCCAACAAATATCTGTTTCACCAAACTCCCGTTCGTAAGTCGGAGCGCATTCCATTATGGCTGAACTGTGACGCGCGAACGAGTCTCCGACGGGCAAATTCCCTGTTAATTTAAGATGGGCTTGGGTGGCTGCTTCGGTTAAGCTGGCCGCTGTGCTAGTTCGGAATCATGAAGCCCGACCCCGCCGCCGCGCTTAGCCCTATCATGACGCTCGAGGAAGTAGCCGAGTATCTGCACATTCATATCACCAGCTCCGCAAACTGATTCGCGAAGGCGCACGGTTTTGCATCAGGGCTCAAGCTACTCATAGGTAGCCCACCTATAGGCCGGGATACGTGCCTGCAACCGACTCGTCGGCTAGTGAGTTCGGCTAATCACTTTTCGCCCTCGCTTCTGGCTGGAACGTTTGTCGGAAACGCGAGGCCAGCTCTCTGGTGAAGTCAACCAGGCCAAGAACTGCGGATGCCGCCAGTCCCAAACACGATCAGGGTTAAAGTCAATATTAGGCACACCATTCCAGTCGTTAGCTGCTTGGGAGAACGCTCCAACCGCATTTATCGCTACACTCACGAACAAGAGCGCTGCCGCGACTCCGACCAACGCAAATCGTTGGTAGCTCAATACTGGCTTATCGAGAAAGGTCCTAACGCCGAGGATTGCTAGCAGAACGAACCAGGGAACCGTTTCGATCAGTAGCCGCGGGCCATATGACCATCCGCCCCACCAAGCGGCCCCCCATAATGCAGTAATCACAATGTGCGATACGATGACCGCGAGCGCAAGCAAGGCCAAGCGTTTGCGTGGGAAAACAGACCAATATCGAATCATAACATAGAGAGGCAGAAGAACAATAGGCACAAACACAAACAATCCGCGCGACGGACTTAATAGCAAACCCGCGAGCCTCATCAGCCCGTGTCGAAAGTCGAATACTTGCGCTTGATAGCTAGGAGGCAGTAAGTGAGCAAAGAAGAAGATCATCGTCCCCGCCGCGGCAACGGCCCAGGCCGCTCCAGTGAATACAAACGCGGCAAAGTATTTTGGCTTATACTCCACGAGCACGTAGAGACTTATCAACACGATGGCTGGCAAGGACTGTGGACACACAAAATAAGCCCATCCAAGCAGAGTACCCAAAAGTACAGGTCGCATTCGGTTACTGATCAAGAGCCAGATCACCAGGCTAATTAAAAACAGGTACCAAGTCTGAGCCCAAAGAGATCGACTCGCGGTGGACCATATGGGCGTCGCAAAGGCTGCGCTCAACGCTAGACCTAGCGACCAGGGAATTGGAAGTAGCGCATTCGCTGCCTGGTAGAATATCCAAATGATGCCGGCACACAAGACGGTCGCTATTACAGTCTGCATCTTCAAATCGTTACCAGCATTGTAGATCCCGTGTGGCGCTACCTCTAGTCCTCCGACATTGAGAGCCGCGACTGCGGGAAGCGATAGTAACGCACCGCCCCACGGAAAGATGTACAAAAGGCGTCCCTTCACCAGATCGATCATGTACAAATATCCATGATTGGAAAAGTTTCCGCCCCGACCACGACCGACCTGATAACAAAGCAGATTCGGCGTCCCGTGTTGCAGGATCGCTTCATCCATAAGAAGTGAGTAAGAGCTGTCGTACGAATAGCGAATCGGTGATATGTAGTATGCACTGCTAACCACCAAGAATAGTAGGATTCCGGTGCCGGCGCGAACCAGCGGCAACAGGTGGGCGCCATCGAGGCGCCGCCAGCGCTGCTGGGCCATGTCGAGTAGCTTGAACGCCATCAGCAAGTCCATTCTGGGCGGCAACTGATATTCGACCGCTCGTGCGCGATTCGCGCGCCCCTATTGTCCATTGTACCGTCCTCCCCGGCAACCCGACGCAGCAGAGTCTGAACAAGCGTCGAGTTATTGTCAAATGCTCCACGGAAGAGTCATATTGTCAGCGGCAGGTCTTTTGGTCGGCCTTGACCGCCATCCTCGCTGGTTGGCTTTCGGTGCTGCCGCGATCTACGCGTGTTACGCCCGTCAGCAAATTGCCGCCATGAACGATTCGGTTGTCCAGCAAGCCAAGGCTACCCGAGCTGCGCGAAGGATGACGATGCCCCATCGCTTGTGGAATTTGAGTACGGCGGCGGCTCGTATTTGATTACGCAGCCTCCTGGGCTGAGTCAAGTTTCGCAGGCTGTTCACGCAGAGCCCGTTTGAGCAGCGGCAGATGGCGATAGCCGCGGATACGCCGGAAGCCTTGTTCGGCGTGAAGTAGGTCGCAACTCTCGTTCGGGAGGAGAGCCGCTCATCGCTCCTGGCACCGACTTCTGCACCGAAATTGGCTTTGTTTTGTAAATTTCGGTTCGGTGAGGCCGACTGCCTTCCTCCTATTGCTGATTTCCGTTGGTTTCCCCGCTCAGACCGTTCCCCCCCGATATCGGCCCGAGGGGGCTCCCCGAGGCTTACATTCACGTCCACAACCGCGGGAGCGGGGACATGCTCCCCGGCGCGCCTCGCCTGCAAT
>JGI20191J14862_1000686_pt1 | contig 11317 bp, 13 predicted proteins | sample NGESurdeep092012_7_FD_14862 | JGI IMG/M metagenome (IMG submission 14862)
ATCGCGACCCCTGTGTGTGGCGAATTACTGATTTTCCCAGAATCAGCAATTCGCCACACACAGCATTCAAGTTTCGCTCAAATTGCCGATCCCGGCGGGCGAAGAGCGCGATGCCGCGACCCCGAACGAACTTGCCCTCACCCGATTCGTCCCGATGCGGATGAAGCGGCGCGGCGTCGAGATGCGGCTGATCATTGATGGTGGCGCCGAACCGGCAGCCCGGGTCGATCTGCCGCTGCTCAAGGCAACCGCCCGTGCGTATCGATGGTCCGACGATCTGGTGTCGGGCCGCGTGCGGTCGATCGGCGAGATCGCCAAGCGAGAACGGCTGACCGGCCGTTACGTCTGTCCNACCTGGGGGCAAGGAGCTTCCGCTCCAGCCGACNTCCGAGCCGGAGAACGACAACTCGAAACCGTAGTCAGTGCTTACATCGGTAGCATGCCNTTTCTCTGTTTGGGTGTGGAAGACGATCCTGGTCCAGACAGTCTGAGGGGATTTATCGAACGCAATGCGATCGGGCTACTGAGCAACTACCATCGAAGCCAGCTCGATCCTCCTTCAAGCAGCTGGCTCGGCCGATCGAGTTCTCGAGAGCGCGTCCGAGCTTCGGGCTTGTGGAACAGCAATCACGTGGACGAGCAGTACGACTCCAAGTTCTTGGATGCGATGGAGCATCTGACGCAGAAAACGAATGACTAACGGAGAACGTATCATTGCCGCGCTTCGAAACAGTCCGGGCCTCGATGACGATGAACTGTCTTCGATGACCGGCATTCGCCCTCGACAGCAAGTCAATCAGATTTGTCGGAGACTGGAAGCCGGCGGTGTCGTGTTCCGGGGGAAAAGCGCTGACGGCAAGATCGTAAACGTGCTTGTCGATGGAGCTCCGCATACAGGCGAGCGAGCTTCGGTCAAAGCGCCCCGAGCCATCGAGCCGTCTCGACTTGCCCCGGTTCCTTCTTCATCGGCGCCGGCCTATGTGATCGCTAATCCACACCAGACTCTCTTCGTCATCTGTTGTTCGGGATCGAAGAATTCCGGCTCGATCATCTCTTATAACGCTTCCATTCTCGGTTCCTTGACGGAAGCAACGGCAAATCAATTGCGCGAGGCCAGATCTGCGATTGCATCTCGCGCGAAATTCGATGAGAGCACGCGGATGCCAGCCTGGCGGCGCTACGGCGGCGGATTTTATGGAGCCGCAGCGTCATCGATCAGCCAGGCCATCGATGAAAATCTGCATATTACAATCGTTAGCGGCGGGTATGGGCTGTTGTTAACGGATGAACCCATTGGAATGTACGAGAAAGTTTTCCGATGCGCCGATTGGCCAGGCGGATTGCTTGAACGCGCTTTCGCGGAGTATGTGCAGTACCATGGCCTAACTTCTCTGAGGGCATTCGCCGCTGCCTCCACAGACTATTCCAAGCTTCTGAGAGGAGTCTCATGGAATGAATCTGGTGTCAGAGATGCGTGGTTGTTTTCACCTGAGCGAGTACCGGGAGCAATGGTCAAGAGCCCGAGAGCTCAGGGTGAGGCCTTCGCTGCTTTGATAAAAAGAGAGCTCACAGCCGATTGGCGCAGTTCAGACGGGTTGAAGATTGATGCAATTGAGCTGCATTGACTAGTGTTTCGCGCACACGATGGCATGTTGGCTCGCTGCATCAGAGAACTTGATCTTTTGCCGAGGCCCTCTGGCTTCGAACTTGGGGAATACACATGGCGGTTTGAACGGGACAGGAAACTACACCGGCGGTTCTCGCTGGCCTGCCCCCCGATGCCCGTCAGATCATAAGTAGAGTCGGTCGTTGTTTTGACGTGCCCCGCGACCAGCGAAGTCCGCTCACTGGCCGTGCAATGCGGAAGCGATCGCGTCGTACGCGGCGTAAATTTCCGATTCCTTGTTGGGGTCCCAGAAGCCGTCGTTAGCGCTGGTCTTCACAATCACGACGTTCTCGAGTGGATTCACATATATGAACTGAAAGAATACTCCTTCGGCCGAGTATGCATGAGCATCACCTCCCGGAAACGTCCACCACTGGAATTGATAGCCGAGCGGACTGCCAGGTATGAGCTTACCGGGCTGCACCTGCGGCGAGCCTGGCGTCGTGGCTTCATCGACCCATTTCGCCGGCACGATCTGATTTCCGTTCGACTTACCGTGGTTCAGAAAGAGCAATCCGAAACGCCCGTAGTCGCGCAGCGTGGCCTGTATGCAGCAGAAGGTCGCTTTCGTTCCAGTGCCGTCGGTGAGCCACGACGCATTGTGCTCCATTCCAAGTGGCTGCCATATTTTTCGCGACAGATAGTCGGCGGGATGCTCGCCTGTAGCGCGGCTCACAAGCCATCCGAGCACCTGGGTGTCGATGCTCCGATAGTAGAAGCGGCTGCCGGGCTCTTCCTCGCGTGGGAGCGATCGCGCGTAATCCTCGAGCGACAGTGCATTCTGCTCCATCGTTCGCCGCCACATGTCAGAGAGATCGTCGCGGCCGCCGTAATCTTCGGAGAATTTAACGCCCGACGACATTTGCAGGATATTTCTGATCGACACGCCGTCGTAGCCTGACCCGTGTAGCTCCGGGAGGTAGTCGGTGACGGGACGATCGACGTTCGCGACCTTGCCGTCCGCGATCGCGAGGCCAACCAGAGTCGAAGTGAATGACTTGGCGACTGACATCGAAGTGAACAGGGACTTGTCGTCGGCGCCGAGATAGTACTTCTCAAAGACGATTTGCCCGTTTTTGATCACCAGCAGTCCGGTGGTGTTGGTACGTTCCATGATGTCGCTGAGCTTTCGCGTTCGGCCCTCGAATTCGTAGGTGACGTCGAGCGCGCGCTCGGCGCGCGGGATCTGGGTCACCGGCCCTCTTCGGTTGATCGCCCGATTTGGAAAGACGTTTTCCATGTGACGAAACGCGCCGATCCGAAAATCGCGATCGGTCGCGACGCTCTGCAAGAAACCAATATGGGAACCGACTTGTTGCGCTCTCGCCGGCGCGGAGCAGGTCGCCAACATCAAGGCACCGACCAGGACGCAGGTTCGAATTCTCATTCTCTTGTTCCTAAAAACGCTGTCGATTGTCCCGACCGAGCCGCAAGACCGGCAGCTGTGCCTGCTGAAAACTCTGATAAGGGTCTAACCTTTATACTTATATTTTTTGCGGGTTTCGGAATTGATGGAAGCCACAATTTATTTCCCCTTCTTCTTGCGCTCTGCCCAGCGCTTCTTCATGGCTTCTGACAAACGCCTTCTGCCCTCAGGCGTAATTCCGCCACGCCGCCGACCCGACGCTTTTGCGCTGCCTGCACGCTTCTTAGTAACAGGCGATGACGACGCTACTCCGAGCAGAGCTTCGATAGCCCGGACGATCCGATCCCTTTCTGCTTTCAGCTCTGACAAGATTTGCTGTAGGTCCAAGGTGTGCTCCTTTCGTTTAGCCGGTCGGCTTAAGTGGCCCGATTCGGAAGTGATTCCCGAAATAGTTGGCTCGATCGATAATGCCAGTGGCGGTCCAAGTTCACAACCCAGTCTTCATGAAAGCCCTACCATCTACTGTTGAATACAGGTATGCGGATCCCGGCTTTCCCAGCCCGTTGCGGGAAAATGACTCGGATTCGCAGGTGGTCCTAGCAGTATTCCTTGGTTCTTCTTCTCCGTAGCTGGCGCCGGAATAAGAGGAACAATCTCGGTTCACGACTGGACTGTGCGCGGCGACAGAGCAATGTGTCTGTCCACCTGCCGGGGAGGCGGGCGGTCATGCGAAACATATCGGANAAGGAACGCGATAAGCTCTCCGCAGAAATCGCCGGTCTTGAANCATCAGGGAATTTGATGCGGAGAGCAGTTCGCATCAGACTGCGTCATCCGCCACACAGTCTNGCATGTTTCCCTACATTATGGAGAAGCGACGANATCCNTGCGTGNGCGCGCGATTTGCGATCATGGATGGACCCAGGTGAGCGNGCGGCGCGGACATCAGACGCTGACAGTGGTCCCACGATAGTAATGCTGCAAGATTTCTGTGTAAGTCTTGCCGTCATTTGCCATAACTGCCGCCCCGATCTGGCATAGGCCGACACCATGTCCCCAGCCGGCTCCTCTCAAGACAAAGTGGCCGGACTCCTTGTCTATGACGAATGCAGAGCTGTACAGATGCGTGCGCGATAAAGCGCGACGAATTTCAAGTTCTTTGCCGATGATGATGTGGTCGCGTTCCCCGGTGATCTTCAGCCGATATATTCGGCCGGAAGGTCCGCGAGCGAGCGCCTGCACCTCGCGAATCGGACCAAGATCCGTGCCGAGCCTGGATCTGATCAGGTCGGCGAGTTCTTCGGGCGTGTACGCGACCCGCCAGCGATAGAAATCCCGGGTCTTCTGATCGAATCCCGGGAGAACGCGTGAGAGAAGCTCGGAATCGTCCGTATTGCAGTAAGCCAGCGGGCTTGAACGTATCCATGTCTCAGGACTGTAAGAGCAGGACTGCGCCGGACCGTCGTAGATTGATTCAAGATAGGGAATATCTTCATCTTCCCAAGCGGTCGCGTAGCGCTCGGTTATTCCGCCGCAGGACTTGGAAAACCGTGCGTCGCAGATAGTGCCCTTGTAACGGAGAAACTCGCCGGCCGTCGCGCGAACTGCTTCGGCTGCAGCTGGAGAGAACGCTTTCGTGATGCCCTGATACCGCTGGCAGTGGTCGTCGGCACACACATCGAAATCCGGATGCGCTTCGCGGCCGTACCAGCGAAGGATTTCGTGAGAATTGAGACGCTGCCCTTTCCCGGAGCGAGAGGGATTTGCTTTAGGAAAACACAGCCAGCTGCGCGAAATCACCGCGTGGGCTTTCAGCAGTTCGAGCGGACAGAACGCGCTCATCTCGGATGAAATCACGCTCGTGACGTAGTCTTCGAGCGGAACATCATTGATCACCGTCAGCCCGGCTACTCGCTTCATGAGGCGAAAAGTCCCGCGGAATACCTGGCGCTCCTTGCGTTCCCAATGAAATCCGATTCCGATCGTGACGTCGTCCAGCGCAAACGCGCACGATGCCAGGTCCGACGGAGTGAGCGTAACTTCAGAAGTAAATCTGTAGCGCCCGGGGCTGTACGGCTTGCCGGAAGTATCCGTAAAGGTACCCGTCAATGCGACTTCGGCAGCGGATTGTCCTTCGATCAGCCCTACCGATACGTTCAACGCTCACTCTCCAGCTTGCCGGCGACTTCCTGAAACTGATCGTCAGGCAAAGTGACCTCTCGAAAAATTGCGGCGATGGCGTCACCCGTGATTCTTTCGAAATGCTGTGCCAGCGGCACAACAAATATTCCGCACAAATCAATCGATGCCGGACTGACCGTCAGTTCGCCCGTATGAAAGGCCTCTGGCCGGTGTTTTCCTCGCGGAAACAGATATGTGACCCATTCCCCTCTCTCATGAAAGACCGCGATGTTGACCAGCGGTTCTGCCCGATTGCCCGTCGTTTCCGCGAGCAGATCGATGGCACGATCCATTCGATGGATCAAAGCAGATCGATCCCGCCCGCGAAGCAGGAACACATTTCTTGCGTAATTCGGAACCGTGACGCCAGTCAGTCCAGCGGTGTCCTTCTCGATCGGAAACAATCCTCGCGAGCCTGCCTGAAAGTGCATGTGGTCTGGTGCGGATGCTCCGCATTCCGGGCCGTTATAGACGACGAAATATCCAAAGAGGGCTGCAGCAATGTCGAGCATATTTCCGAACTGGTTCGCGATGCGCTGCAAGCCGTGTTCCCGGTGAGCGATCGTCAGGTGATGATCCACGATTGGAAACGGATTGCAGTAGATCGTGAAGGCCTCATCGAACTGCAGACCCTCTTCCTCCGACGGCAGGTTCCCCGCACACAGGAAGCAGGGACGTTTCGCGACCGACTCCCGGTCGACCGACGCCGTTGTGCTACCCATACGATGGGGAATGTGACGGATGAAGATGTCGAACCAATCGATCCGTACCGGCCGTGTCTTCGCGCGCGCAAGGCCTTCAACGCCTTTCGCGAGCAGCGGCCATGCCCGCGCCTGCCGTTTGAACAGTTCTTCTATTTCGTGGATCATCGCCGCATTCGAGCCTGAATCTCGACAGTTCGGAGCCAGTCCTTGTACAGATCGTATCGATTCGCAACCTCGAGAGGCAGCGCGCTATCGCTATTGCCTTCCCAACGGCGGCAAAGATAGACGGACTCATAGATCCGGGCGATCTCGTAGTCACGGCTGATGCGCAACGCTACGGCATAATCCTCGCCATAGCTGACATTGGGAAATCCTGTACGGCGCAGAACCGCCGTATTGAATGCGCGCGGCGCGCCGAGACCATTGACACGGAGTGCATTGTTTCTTCCGTTCTCGCGACTCCACTCGCGATGGTCGATTAGACCGGGCGGAATCTCTTTCAAGGAAAAATCGACCATCGTGTAGGAGCCTATGACCATCGCATACGGTCCTGCTTCAAGTTCTGCAACAATCCGGCGAAGGACGCCGTCATTGATGTACAGGTCGTCCGAATCGAGTTGGATGGCGTATTGTCCGCAGTCCTTGGAGTAGATCGCCTCGTTCCAGCACCCACCGATTCCAAGGTCCCGGCGTTCGGGAACGATGTGCTTAAAACGCGAATCGCTAATACCGCGCAGGATTTCTGTCGTCCGATCCGTCGAATGGTTATCGACGACGATCACATTGAATTCGAAATCGGCGTTCTGGACGAGGGCGCTTTGAACGGCGTCGAGAATTGTCCGCTCGCGATTCCGAACCGGGATCACGACGCTGGCTTTTACGGGAATTTTTTCAGCGAATGGAACCTCGTCGAACTGCGACTGCAGACACGCGCCGATTCGTTTGAGATGCGCCGTCGCGATGCGCTCCATTTCGATTTGGTAATCGCGATTGCGCGGATCCACATAATCGAATTGCTTTTGACCCGTCGGCCGCGCATCAATCATCGACGCGCTGTACAACGGTTCGGGAATCCGCACGACGGCGTGTTTTTCCGAAATCCTTAACCGCAGGTCGTATAGTCCTCCCCATTTCCAGGTGCTGTCGATTCCTGACTGACGCGCAGCCTGAACCGACACTCCGACTACCGGGCCGGAGTCGAAACTGTCGCGGATGCTCCCGCTTTGATAGTCGATACGAGGATGGCCTGCTGCGTCGGCATAGACCCAGCCGCCGCCGGTTTCACGCATGACCTGCGCCATTCGATCGAACATGCGCGGTCCGGGTTCGATGTTTACACGCGGATCACCGAGAAAGAGGACATCGGAATCGGCAGCGTCGAGGAGTCGTTGAATACTTGCGGACGAGTAGTCCTTTGGATAGACGATGTTCACTGAAAGGTAGTTCTATACTATCGGTTGTGGCTTTGAGACGGGCCTACCACCAAGGGTAGTTTCGTTCCGTCAAAAATTATTTCAGCACGAAGCTGGCGTCGCCCGGTTGCGAGCGGGACACGCGAGTACCGGGTATCCTGACAGTTGTCCATACCGTGAGGGTAGCACGGCAAATACATCGGTATCAGGCTGAAAAGTTCATCCCCAAAACCCGACCTGAAATCCAAAACTGAACCAGTGCCGTCGTCTTAGCTACTAACTGTAAGGCGTCGCGTCATCGCCTGCGGCCGCACGACAATGACGCCAGCCATCCGATTTGCCTTGAGAAACTCGCTCAATTCCTGTTCGACGACAAAGCCCCGGCTGCGCGACGCATGACGCATGAGGACTCTTTTACCATCGCGCGCGATGATTCCAGCATGAAACACATCGAGATGCTTGCGTGTGGACACAAAAAAAATCAGGTCACCGCTTTGCAAATGCGGTTCGAGCCGTGGCACTGACCGCTTCGGTACACATTTCAGGCGAGTCCGCTGTGGATCGAGTCCGGGTACAACATTCAGAACGCGTTCCATCCTGAGTATCGGGACAGCCGGCATTGAAACCGGCCTGATTATCCCTTCGCGTAGATTGTTGCGAATCCAGAGCGTCATATAGTGATTCCGCCGTTCCCATTGAATGCGGCCTCGTTCATACCGAATCTTTCGCAGCCACTTGGTGAAGTCATCAACGTTGGAAGCGCGGGCGAGCGCCAAAATTGTTTCGATGTACGTGACACAGTCGAATCCATCGAGGGAAGCCGTGAACACCTCGGCTGTGCCGGCCGATCCAATCAGCGGATTTGGTTTGTAGGAATGTCCAAGGAAGTGGCGGGAAAGAAAGTCAATTCGGCTACCGGCGGAACGATCATGCTTCGTTTCCGATAGAAGCTGCTCCACGCGCCGCCGGCTGAGACCTCGTGGTTGCGCGTGCTTCATCAGAATTTCACTCTACCACGCGCTTTCGACCTGTTCAGGAGTGGCCCATTTCTGCCTGATCCGGATCGAGACCTACGACTCGGGGCCTGGCGGCTCAAGCAGCAGGGCGAATCCATCGGCGTCATGAAAATCCGGTTGGTCGGCCGGATGGCGAAGCGCCCAGTACGAAAGCCCATCGCTCGCCTCGATGACCGCCGAGAGCCCGATACGCAGCGAAGCACGCGGATGGATGGCAGACAGAGCATCGAGCCGGACAAGGGTGTCCAGCTCAAGCCGGCTGCCAGTAGAGCGCACGGCAATGTGCGGGCGCATCATTTCGTTCGCAACAGGACTGCCGTTGCGATAGCCGCTAAAGGCGTAGACGGCCCACTCCCCCGACGGCGCGAAGTTGAACTCGTGGTACGCCGGGTGCCCTGGCACCGCGATGAAGGCCTCGAAGCAGGTGTGGCGCCAGAGCTGTGTAGCGAAGCGCGACACGCCCGGCGAAGAGACCCGGATTCGGGGAATATCTCCGTCGAGGCGGAAGGTCATCTGGAGTTCAGCGCTGGCCGAGCGGCGCACGAGCACCCCAATGGAGCGCACCGTCTCAGGGCGTGTCGACGGGTGGCACCTGAGGTCCATCCGGTGTTCGACAGTCATGACAGGCTCGGTGGCCGCAGCGAGATTGCTCTCCGATCGGAATATCGAGTCAATCGTGTTCGTGTGCGGAAAGTGTGGCGTCCGATGATACGGCAGCAGCAGACAGCTTTTCCAGCTCGGTTTCGGAAATTGGGCTACGCTTCTCGGTCATAGACTTGCGCCGAACACAGCGCACAGGTTCAGGTTGCCTGAATCTGCGCCATTGGCCCGCTAACGTCAAACATCCTCTCCGGTTGTGCCTACCAAAAACTCCGCCCGACGGCTGCCGCGCGCAAACCAGGTTTTGATAAGCGACAAGGAGCTACCGGGCGAGAATTTGTCGTCCTGCCCGAAAGGCGCGATGGGCGCGAGCGAGCTTAGGAAGCGTTCTTCTTCTTTTCTGCCCAGCGCTTCTTCATCCCTTCAGAGAGCTTCTTCCGGCCATCAGCAGTGAGCCCGCCACGTCGCTTGGGCGCAGAGGCCTTACCAGTAGTCTTCCCTATACGCCGTTCTGCCCAGCGTCTTTTCATCGCCTGTGACAAACGACGTCTGCCCTCCGGCGTGATTCCGCCGCGGCGCCGTTTGAGCGCACCCGCTCTTCGAACATTACCGCTGACCGCCACTTTCGCACCCTCGAGAAGGGCGGCAATAGCCCGGCCTATCCTGTCTCGTTCCGTTTTCAACTCTGTGATTATGCTGTTTAGGTCCAATTTCGCCTCCTGTTTGATANCGCATACCATAANTATCCGGTCGCCGCCTAGCAACTACAACTCCCCCGCAGCTTAGACAGCGTGGGGGGCTGCGAACCATCGCATATGCTTTGGACAATCTCGGCCTCCGTGAGGATGCCGACCACGCGGCCGGTCTCGACAACCGGAAGGCAGCCGATCTTCCGCTCAATCCAGATTCGGGCAGTCCGTCGTAGGCGTTTCCAGCGGGCTCGAGAACTTCCGATGCGCGGGATAACTACCGAGAATCGTAGCGAGCGGAAGGGGCATCACCGCTCACCCAGGCATTAGAACCGGGCTCGGACTTTGCGTTTGCAGACGGCCTGGTGTTGGTGCAAGTCTAAATCAGGATCCAAAATGGGAATCTCCGCTTACAATGGCNGCCGANTCGTTTCGCCATTGGGGGAGGGAACAAATGATAATCGAAGAGGCTAATACAAAGGCGAGTACTCGCCGTATNCTGGCGAGCGCCCTGGTGTTGCTGGCACTAATCGCCTTGAACGGATCATCCGCGCTTGCCGCACCGCCAGAGGCCAAACGGCGCACCATTAAAGTGACGATCAATAAGGGCCAGAACTACACCATAAGTGGCGTAAAGGAAGGTGCGCAAAATGCCCCGGGTAGGATCGAATTGGTGGGCGCCGATGTCGGCAGTTGGAAAATCAACGTGACGCTTGCTACGGGAGAAAAAGTTACCTATGTGGTGACCGTGAAGGCCGAAGCGCCACCTCAAGGTTCTCTCGTTCCAGGTGCTGCGCCGAGCGTCATTCCATAATCTTGGTATCCGGCAAACCCCATATCAGTGGCATCGACCATCGCAACACGGAGAGAATGCGATTTGCCGAGAAATTTGAGCACAGAACTCCAGCGTTGCTGTATTTCATGGCACGCTAATCCAGCATGAAGCCGCGCCACGCCGCCGCGCTCGCGCTTGTGGGCTGGTATCTCTTGATTCCGCCGGTCTTTAGCCCGATGGGAGAGCATCCTCGCGCGTTCAACGATCTGAACGCTTCACTCAACAAATGGGACATCTGGGCATCGTTTGAATCCAACACAAGTTGCGAGAAAGAGAAGGAACGCATTCGGACTGAGGCGCCTTTGCGCCTCAAATTTGCTCATGAACATCCTGATCAGGATCGGAACGGTAACATCGTAGCTGTTGCAGAAGCTTGGCAGCGGGCTGAATGTATCGCGACCGACGATCCCCGTCTCAAAGAGAAATAACCTGAAAAAAAGAACGGGCCGGCTCACGAGAGCCATCCCGAAGCCGGCTGGTGAAAGGGGGGCAAACACCAGCGAGCGCCACCGGTCTATCAAATTGTCGCGCGAGCGTCCATCGACCTCCAGAAATTTTGGGGCCGATGTGATATCTACAACGTTGGTGGGCTTACTTCCGTTGCGATAGTCGGGCCGGCGATACCGGCGCATGTAAACCGTGCCGCCGCACTATTGCGCTATGTCAATATGAGCGTGAGAGACATCAGTCATGGAAAAGCGAAAACTTGGTACGCAGGGACTCGAAGTATCGGCGCTCGGCCTGGGATGCATGGGGATGTCGCAGTTTTACGGGCCGCGCGACGACATCGAATCCATCGCGACGCTTGAGCGCGCCGTCGAGCTTGGGATCAATTTCTTCGACACCGC
>JGI20191J14862_1000710_pt1 | contig 11152 bp, 9 predicted proteins | sample NGESurdeep092012_7_FD_14862 | JGI IMG/M metagenome (IMG submission 14862)
GATCGTGCGGTTGACCGCGCCAGTGCGCGGTTCGGGGCCGGCGCGGTTCGTCCTGCCAGTTTGGTGGAAGGTGAGCGGTCCGCTACCGCTACGAAGCGTGGCGACATATCCTGAACTGGGTAGTCGGTGACAGGGTTGAGGTGAGCACCACGCAACGCCGGTTTCGGGCAACGAATCGGCACCGTGGAACGTTATTGTCATACAGTGGAGCCGCCCACGGGAGGTCGAAGGTGCCGCTTTCAGAGCACGAGCAACATCTGCTGGAGCAGATGGAACAAGCGTTGTATGCCGAGGATCCGAAGTTTGCCTCGCAGATGCAAGGCTCTGCTGCGCGTGCCCGCTTGCGCAGGGGCCTGGCTATTGGGGCCGCAGGCGTTATCGCCGGCCTCGGGCTCGTCGTGCTGGGCGTGGCCGCGGAGTCCATCTGGTGGGGTGCCATCGGCTTTGCGCTGATGGTCGGCGGCGTGGCGTACGCGATCAGCCCGCCCAAGGTGCCCAAGGTCAAGTTGGGTGCGGTCACCGAGGACGGGTCGGTACGCACACATGAGCCGGCGGGTCGCCTCGGCAAACTCCGCAAGAGCAAGAGCAAGAGCAAGAGCAAGAGCAAGGCCAACAAGCAGTCGCTCATGCGACGCCTTGAGTACCGATGGGATCGCCGTCGCGACGGGCAGTGAGCCGGCCCGTTACGCGATCGGCAGCACGGGCTGAGGATCCGGGGGCGGACGGTCAGGCGGTCGCAGCCACGCTGATCACCCACGTGGTGGCAATCGCGAGACCGGTGAACAATTCGATCACCATGGCCAGCCCGACGGCCTTGAGCGCGTGCTTGGTGGACGACCAAGCGCCGGCATGGGTCCCCAGCTTGAGCCGCTCCGCCAGATAGATCCCGAGCGGGAAGCCCACAAACGCGCCGACGACGGGGATCACGAAAAAACCCACGACCCCCACCGCTGCCCCTACCACGGTGCTGGATGTCGTGACGCCGGCTTGGGCCATGTGTCGACCCGCCAGGAGGTGCTGGAGCAGGACACCTGACAGTGCCAGGGTCGTGGCAACACCCAAGGCCACCCACCCGGCACGCGTCTGGGTCGCGCAGGCCCAGACCAAGACAGCCGCCCAGACCAACAGGAGTCCAGGTAGCACGGGGACGACGATACCGACGAGCCCGACAAGCATGATCAGGCCAACGACAACAGTGACCCCGTCCATTGCCAGATCAGAGGTTCGCCATGCTCCCGCGTGTCAGGACCTAGCGCGCGTCCGCCTCGGCTCCGACGGGCGCTGGGGTCAGGCTATCGGTCTCGTCCTGGATATTGGTGGCCATGTCCTGCAGCTTGGGCAAGTGCTCGCGGCCGTGGTGTGCGCAGAAGAGCAGCTCGCCACCTGAGCTGAGGCGGGCGCGCACGTAGGCTCGGGCGCCACAGCGGTCGCAGCGGTCGGCCGCGGTCAGAGTCGGTGCCAGTGCAGTTGTCACGTCAGCCATCCTTTTCGTCGTAGTGGGCGCCGTTGGCGGTCCTACCTGGTGTCGCGATCTCGTCTGTATCCGTTCTGGTACTTCATCACTTGCTGATACTCCGTAGACGCTTGCCGAGTGGTTTGCGTTGTGGGCAGACCCATTCGCCGGTTGTAACAGTCAAACACGAAGATTGCTTCCCGATATCCATTCTGGCCGGATGTGGACAGAAACATACCGCGTTTCTCTCTGCGCGCAATGCTGTGCAGCCTGGTGTGCCGCGCGCTTCCGCGTGCCTGACGTGTGCTTGTCTGGGTGGGGGGATAACCTGCGAGAGAGTCGTAGGTCGGCCTCGGCCGGCGCTTCCGTCGCACCGAAAGGATGTCCGTGACCATCGCCACCCCAACGAGCAGGACCGCCAGGACTGGCGGCGCCTCTGGCGCTGGCGCACCAAACGCCAGAACATCTGGCACCGGGTCAGCTCACGCTGACTCACCCAACTACATGGCTCGCCACCTGCAGGTCCTGGAAGGCCTCGAGGCGGTCCGCAAGCGTCCGGCGATGTATATCGGGTCGACCGACGCTCGTGGCCTCATGCACTGTATGTGGGAGATCATCGACAACTCCGTTGATGAGGCCCTGGCGGGGGTGTGTGACCACATCGATGTGTCGCTGATGGCTGACGGGTCGGTCGAGGTCCGCGACAACGGGCGGGGCATTCCCGTTGACATGGAGCCGCGTACCGGTCTGTCGGGTGTCGAGGTGGTCTTCACCAAGCTGCACGCCGGTGGCAAGTTCGGTGGTGGCTCCTACACCGCCTCCGGTGGTCTGCACGGCGTGGGCGCCTCGGTCGTCAACGCGTTGTCCGCCCGTCTGGACGTCGAGGTTGACCGCGGGATGAAGACCCATGCGATGAGTTTTCGCCGGGGCGAACCAGGCGTCTTCCACGACGTCAAGGGCCTGAAGACACCCGATGCCAGCTTCACGGCATACGTGGACAACAGCGAGCTGCGCATCATCGCCAAGGTGGGTCGTGGCAGGACCGGCAGCCGGGTCCGCTACTGGCCCGATCACCAGATCTTCCTCAAGGACGCGGCGTTCAGCTACGACGAACTGGCATCCCGAGCCCGCCAGACGTCATACCTCATCCCTGGTCTGACCATCGTCATCCGTGATGAGCGCGGTGTGCCGGGCACCCCAGGGCAGGACGGTCCGCACGAGGAGACGTTCCTACACGAAGGCGGCATCAGCGAGTTCGCCGAGTTCCTGGCCATCGACCCGCCCTTGACCGACGTGTGGCGCCTGCAGGGATCGGGCACCTTCCACGAGAATGTGCCGGTGCTGGACGAACGGGGACGGATGACGCCGACCGACCTCGAGCGCGAGTGCCATGTTGACGTCGCGTTGAGGTGGGGCACCGGATACGAGACCAAGACGGTCTCGTTCGTCAACATCATCGCCACCCACAAGGGCGGCACCCACATGGCGGGCTTCGAGCAGGCGATGCTCAAGGTCTTCCGCAGGCAGCTGGAGGTCAACGCCCGCCGGCTCAAGGTCGGGTCGGACAAGGTCGAGAAGGAGGACATGCTGGCCGGCCTCACGGCAGTGGTCACGGTGCGACTGGCCGAGCCCCAGTTCGAGGGCCAGACCAAGGAGGTGCTGGGCACCTCCGCGGTCCGCGCCATTGTGGCCAAGGTCATCGAGAAAGAACTCACCGCGATGCTGACCTCGCCCAAGCGGGGCGGGAAAGCCCAGGCGGCAATGCTTCTGGAGAAGGTTGTCGCCGAGATGAAGTCTCGGATCAGTGCACGGCTGCACAAGGAGACCCAACGGCGCAAGAACGCCCTGGAGACCTCTTCCCTGCCGGCCAAACTGGCCGACTGCCGCAGCAGCGATGTCGAGCGGACCGAGCTGTTCATCGTTGAGGGTGACAGTGCGCTCGGTACGGCGAAGCTCGCTCGGTCCTCGGATCACCAGGCGCTTCTGCCCATCCGAGGCAAGATCCTCAACGTCCAGAAGGCCTCACTGGCCGACATGCTCAAGAACGCCGAGTGTGCGGCGATCCTGCAGGTCATCGGCGCTGGATCGGGACGTTCGTTCGACCTGAGTGCTGCGCGCTACGGCAAGGTCATCATCATGACCGACGCCGACGTCGACGGGGCCCACATTCGCACCCTGCTGCTGACGTTGTTCTTCCGCTACATGCGGCCCCTTGTCGAGTCCGGCCGGGTCTTTGCCGCGGTCCCTCCACTGCATCGCATCGAGGTGATCAACGCGGGCGCCAAGAAGAACGACCTCCTGTACACATACAGCGAGGCCGAGATGCGTCAGGTGATGTCCTCACTGGAGAAGAAGGGCCGTAAAGTCAAGCAGCCGCTGCAACGCTACAAGGGCCTGGGCGAGATGGATGCCGACCAGTTGGCCGAGACGACCATGGATCCCCGCCACCGGACGCTGCGCAGGGTCACACTGAAGGACGCTGAGAACGCCGAGAACGTGTTCGACCTGCTGATGGGTAACGACGTCTCGCCGCGTAAGGACTTCATCATCGAGTCCGCAGCCGAGCTAGATCGCCAGCGCATCGACGCCTGAGCGCTGCACACCGTGCGTGTCGCGTCCGTTGTGTGGGCGATGTGAGGCAAAGAGGAGGACACTTCACTCATGTGTTTTTCCAGTGACCAGCACCCGCCCGAACCGCCCAAGTCCAGTGAGGTGGGCGATCACGGGCCCCTGGTGCTGACAGCGGGGGACGGCAACCGTTTTTCGGCATTCGAGGCGGTGCCGGTGACCCCCCGTGGGGCGAGTCTGGTGCTGTTGCCGGACATCCGGGGGATGCACGCCTTCTACACCGACCTTGCTTCGTGTTGTGCACAGGCCGGGATCGACACGGTCGCCCTCGACCCCTACGGGCGCAGCGCCGGGCTCAGTGCCCGCGATGACGACTTCGAGTACATGCCACACGCTACGAAGCTGACGCCGCAGGAGGTGCTGGCCGATGCTCACGCAGCAGCAGCGCGCCTGCGTGAGCGCAGCGACGACCCGGTCTTCACTCTCGGCTTCTGTATGTTCGGAGGCCAGTCCTGGCGCCTGGCCGCGACCGACCTGCGCCCCGCCGGCTCGATCGGGTTCTATGGTCGACCCTCCACCGTCGAGGACGTCGTGGGCGACCTTGACGCGCCGTTGCTGATTCTCGCGGCCGGCGATGACAAGGCCACCTCCGCGCAGGAGAACGCCACGTTCGTCCACTCACTGGACGAGGCTGGCAAGGTGTACGAGTACACCCTCTACGAGGGTGCGCCCCACTCGTTCTTCGACCGTGGCTACGAGCAGTGGCGCACCGAGTGCGCGGATGCCTGGGCGCAGATGCTCGCTTTCATCGACCGGAACCGTTGACGACAGACCATTGCCAGGCCGGCACGGGCTCTGCGCCGCAGGACTGCGTCGGTCATCTCCGCTGGGACTCCGCACAGCCTCCACGTCCCAATGGCGACCATCGATGTGATTGACCCGGCACTGCCAGGTGTTCTCCTGACCTGGCCGTGGTGTCGATGTCGTGGACAGGGCCAGCAGGCTGGCCTCATGAATCTGTTGTCGCACGATGGACTCGGCTGCCTGTCCCGGCGCGGCGAGGTGGCTGCGTCCCCGGTCGTACATCGCACCCAGTAGCTGGGTGGGGACCTCGGCCCGCATCGCAGCATCGAGCACGGCGACCGCTGAGGCAGCGGAGAGCCGGCCAAAGGTCTGGCCATGGGGAAGGAGCACCCCGGTCGGGGCGAATCTGTGGCCGCCGGTGTGCGAACACTCCCAGACCTGACCGGGGCGCTGCGATGCGGACTCGGCAGCCGCCGGCCGGCCGCGCACCGAGCAGCAGAGGTCCCGTCTGGAGTTGGTGCAGATCATCAGAATCGGACCGGGGGAGCGCTTCGCCTCGGGCAGGGCTTCCTGGACGGCGCCGGCGTCGCCGTTGGCGAGGGCGTCCATTGGCAGCCGAGCCAGGCGCGCGGGGTCATCGAGATCGGCCTCGAGCAGCCAGGGGCGTTCGGCCAGACCGCCGGCGAGGTACACCCTCTGGGTATGGACCTTTCGTGGGTCCGGGTTGCGCAGGTCTGAGTGACTGCCGGGGCGACGGATCAGGATGAAGCGCCCCGCGGCGTCCTGGCACATCCGGTCCACGGTTCTGCCGAGGTCCGGATCGAGGTGGGACTGTGTCGCGGCCTTGGCACCCCACGGACCGTTCTGCTCAAGGGCCACCCAGAACCTCGCCAAGGGTGCGGTGCCCAGCGCCGATGCCTGGGCGTCATCCCAGAGCACCGAGCAGGCATCGGGTCTGCTGCTGCCGTGGCGCGCGGCCGCAGCCCGGCTCACTCCTGGCCCGCGGGGAACTCGGGTGTCGTCTCCAGATCCAGCGACAGCACCAGGTCGTCCGTCGTGGAGTCGGGCAGGGTGGGCAAGGGCAGGTCCATGGGTTCGGGCAGGGGCCCGGCAATGGCGTTGATCGGTGTGGCCGCCGGTATGCCGGAGCCGTCACGCTTGCCGGTGGCCTCGGGCAGTTCCATCGCAACTCCATTGGCAGCAGCAGCCGTGGCCGGGCTGGCGCCGACCCATCCAAGGATCAGGGTGTCCTCTCCGCGCAGGAAACGATGGCAGCGGACGCCGCCGGTGGCACGACCCTTGGCCGGATACTCGGCGAACGGGGTGACCTTGAGCGAACCGGGCTCGGTGCCCGGCAAGGCGCCAGAAGAGCCGCTGGAGGTAACCACGAGGTTGGTCGCCCGGAGATCGACGGCGCCGAAGAACACGGCCTCCGCGCCAGAGGCCAGCTTGATGCCGGCCATGCCTGCGGCGGTGCGACCCTGTGGTCGCACGAAGGACGCAGGAAAGTGCAGCAGCTGTGCGTCAGAGCTGATGAACGCGAGCTCCTCGTCGCCAGTGCGAAGCTCGACCGCACCCACCACGTGGTCGCCGGCCTTGAGGCTGATGATCTCCCAGTCGTCCTTGTTGCCGGGGTAGTCGGTCGTCACTCGCTTGACGACCCCTGCGGCGGTTCCGAGGGCGAGGCCGAGGGAGCCTGGCGACAGCGACGTCAGGATCAGCGGCTGCTCACCCTTGGGCAGGTCCACGAAGGCCGCCAGCGGAGCGCCCCCGGACAGCGAGGGGGTGCCGTTGGTTGGCGGCAGGATCGGCAGGTCCAACGCCGCGAGCCGGATCATCCGCCCGAGCGAGGTGACCAGGGCAACATGGCCACGGACGGTGCTCTGAACGGCGGCAACCACCACGTCGTGCTTGTGACGGGCGCCCTCGCTCGGTAGCGCCTCGACAGTGGTGGTGCGCGCCATCAGACCAGTGGAGGACAGCAGCACCCAACAGGGGTCGTCGGTCAGCTCCAGCGGTGTGGCCGTGGTGGGTGCAGTGCCGGCGGACTCCAGCAACACCGTGCGCCGCGGCGTCCCGTGCGCCTTGGCGACATCGGCGAGCTCATTGGACACCGTCTTGGCCAGCAGCTTCTCGTCACCAAGGATCGCGCGCAATGCCTCGATCTGTCGTTCCAGCTCAGCCTTCTCGGTTTCGAGCTCGACCCTGGAGAACTTCGTCAGCCGGCGCAGCTGCAGGTCCAGGATGTACGTGGCCTGCGGGTCGGAGAGATCGAAGACGTCCATCAGCCGGGCCTTGGCGACCGCCGCGTCGTCGGAGGCCCGGATGACCTGGATGACCTCGTCGATGTCCACGATGGCGATCAGCAGCCCCTCGACGAGGTGCAGCCGCTCCTCACGCTTACGCAGCCGGTAGGCGCTGCGCCGGCGTACGACGTCGAGGCGGAAGTCGACGTACACCCGCAGGAGGTCCTTCAGGCCGAGGGTGCGTGGCTGGCCGTCGACCAAGGCGACGTTGTTGATGCCGAAGTTGTCCTCCATCGGCGTCATCTTGAAGAGCTGTTCCAGTACCGCCTGGGGGTGGAAGCCGCCCTTGACCTCGATGACCAGCTGAAGGCCGTGCTTGCGGTCTGTCAGGTCCTTGACATCGCTGATGCCCTGAAGCTTCTTGGACTGGACCAGATCCTTGATCTTCTCGATGACCTTCTCGGGTCCGACCAGGTAGGGCAGCTCAGTGACGACGATGCCTAGCTTTCGCGGGGTGACGTGCTCGATCCGGGTCGTCGCACGAGTGCGAAAGGAACCACGCCCGGTGAGGTACGCGTCGCGGATCCCTTCCAGCCCGACGATCTTGCCGCCGCACGGAAGATCGGGTCCGGGGACGAACTTCATCAGGTCGTCCAGCGAGCACTGCGGGTTGGCCATGAGATGGCGGGCCGCGCCGATGACCTCCACGAGGTTGTGTGGTGCCATGTTCGTGGCCATGCCGACAGCGATGCCGCTGGCACCGTTCACGAGCAGGCTGGGGAACGCCGCGGGCATCACCCCTGGTTGCATCAGCTGATCGTCATAGTTGGGGACGAAGTCGACGGTCTCCTCATCGAGGCTGTCGGTCATCAGCATCGCGGCTGCGGCGAGCCGGGCCTCGGTGTAGCGGGCTGCCGCCGGTCCGTCGTCCAGCGAACCGAAGTTTCCGTGACCGTCGACCAGCGGCATCCGCATCGTGAAGGACTGCGACATGCGTACCAGCGCGTCATAGATGGAGCCGTCACCGTGAGGGTGATACTTGCCCATCACCTCGCCGACCACCCGGCTGCTCTTGACGTGTCCACGCTCGGGTCGGAGCCCGAGCTCATTCATACCGAACAGGATTCGTCGCTGCACGGGCTTGAGCCCATCTCGGGCATCAGGCAGGGCGCGGGAGTAGATCACCGAGTAGGCGTACTCCAGGAACGCCCCCTGCATCTCCTCCTCGACGTCGATTTCAACGATCCGCTCGGTGAAGTCTGCCTCCGGCGGCGGGGTTGATGACGTGCGACGGGCCATGCTCGGGGATTCTCCTTGTGGTTGGTTGGTGCGGTGCGTGAGTGCGGTTGTTCAGTGCGGTTGTTCAATACTGTGGCTCAGACCATTACCTTATTCTCGCCCTTGCCTGGACAGGCTCTGCCCCCGACTCGCCGGCGGCGGGACCAGAGCAGGTCGGCGGCGAGCTGGCCGGCCAGTCAGAACCCGTCGTTGGCGTCCTGCGGTGAGTGCGCCGCGCGCAGCGGCGGCCATTGCGGTGACATCTGTGGACCTGCAGGGCGACGATGTGAAGAGATCCGGAGATAGAACAGCCAGAACAAATGACTGAATCGGTCCGATCAAGGTGGTGAGTGGCGTCCGAAGCGTCCGTAGTGGGCCACCTGGTCCAGTCCACGTAGGCCTCGCTTGAGGCTTCCACTCTTGGGATGCGGCCTCGGATAGCCCAATGACACCACCCCGACCAGGTGGCGGTCATGAGGGATGTCGAACGCCTCGAAGACGTCCTCGTGCGCCTCGGGAGGCGTCCCGAAGAAGCAGGCGCCCAGACCCTGGTCGACCGCGGTCAACAGGATCATCAGGGCCGCCATGCCCGTGTCAATGTCCCAGTAGGGGACCGGCCATCGCGCCTCGTCCATGTCGTCCCAGCCCTTGTCCGACTCGGCATAGCGCCGCAGGTAGGTGCCTTCATCGGACAGACACAGGATGAGCACGGGAGCGCTCTTGATGCCCGCCAGCCACATGTCCGGCTCGTCGTCGGGATCGGTGGTGGCCGACCAGTAGGCCTCTCGTTCGCCAGGTTTGGTCAGTACGACGAAATCCCAGCCCTGGCTGAAGCCTGCACTCGGTGCCCGGATCGCATTGCGCAGCGCCGTTTCGACGACCTTGGCGGGCACGCCGCGGTCGGAGTCGTAGCGCCGAACCATGTGGCGCTTGGCAATGACGTCAGAGAACTCCACACGATCACTGTTTCACGGGCACTGAGTTCTGTGCGAGCACTGTGTCAGGGGACGGAACCGTTATGACCTGCGGTGCGTCACACCTACATGACGCTCACCATCACTGCTCGTCGCGCTTCCCTGGTCATTCTCGCCCTCATGTGCCTCATGGTCGTCTACCTCGTCGGTGCGAATCGTTCGGCAGGCACGCCGCCGCCGGCGGCGGCCTTCACCGGGGCCAGCAACAGCTCACCGACCCTGCCCCCGCCGATCGCGGGAGTCGGGGCTGCGGGCATCACTGTGGGCGCCACGGCGGACGTGGCAGGCATCCCGGACACGTTGCGGCTCGATCTGTCCGTCGTCGCGACTGCCCCCTCGGTGTCCGAAGCGCTCGCGAAGGCCAATGGCTCTGCTGACGCCGTCCAGAAGTCGCTGCTCGGCAACGGCGTCGCAAAGAAGGACTTGCAGACGTCGGGACTGAACATCGCGCCCAGCTACGACTATGCGAACACCGCAGCGCCCCGGCTCAAGGGCTACGACGTCACGGAAGGTCTCAGCGCCAAGCTGCGTGACCTCGGCCGCGCTGGAGATGCGATCGGCAAGGCCGTCGGTGCCGGTGGCGACGTCGTTCGGGTCAACGGGATCAGTCTTGATCTGCAGGACACGGGGGCGCTGGTGTCCAAAGCTCGGGACCGCGCGTTTGCGGACGCCAAGATCAAGGCCGAGCAATACGCCAGGGCCGCAGGGCGTTCGTTGGGTGAGGCCGTGGGCATCGCTGAGAATGTTGCCACGCCGTCGCCGATCTCCGTGGCTTCTGGCTCCATGGCCAAGCCGTCTGACGTTCCGATCCAGCCAGGCAGTCAAGTGGTCAGCGTGAGCGTGACAGTGGTCTTCGCGATGGGTTGAGCTCAGTGCACGTTGGGGGCGGGTGCACCGCGCCCAAGGCCGCTAGCGGGAGTTTCCNGGCTNTTTTGAGTTTGGTGGTATCGCTGCAGGTCAGGGCCATGTTGAGCTTGAAGTGGCGTATGACCTAAGTCCGGGGGGCCCACTTGGTNANNTCGAAGATCTCGCTGAGCTGGTCCTGGGTTTCGGTGGTCTGGGTGAGCATCCGGCGGGCTTTGGGGCGCCCGCCGGTCGAGGGGTAGATCAGGACGGTCTCGGCGATGCCGGCGAGCTGGTCGAGGAGTTCTCGGACGGACAGGTGCAGCCCGGCGCGGGCTGCTTCGCGGCGCATCAGGTGGGCGATCTGCAGGGCCAGGACGCAGGTGAAGGTNTGGACCCGGATGTTGTGCTCGGTCCNGTGGTGCATTGGGGAGAATGAGACGACGTGGGGGTCTTTGAGCTGGCGGAAGCTGAACTCGGCGTCGGACTGGGAGCGGTAGGCGGCGACCACGTCGGCGACCGGCCAGTGGTCGCGGTTGGTGACCAGGATCCGTTTGCCGAATACCTCGGCTTCCAGCGCGTCGCGGGCGAACTGGTCGATCTGGACGCTCAGTCGGTGTTGCGCGGGGGTCGCGCCGGTGAGCTTGCAGGTCAGGACGCGGCGTAGCCACGGGTCGTGTGTGATCGCGGTGATTTCGGCGTTGACCTTGTCGGCTGGGCGGCGGGTCTTGCCGCGGGCCAGGGTGTCGGCCAGTTCGGTGAGCTTGCCGACGGCCTTGGCCAGGGTCTGGGCGAATCCGACCTGTTGGGCGGTGTGCAGGGTCGGTGAGTGAGTCAGGATCACTCGCCGGTCGGTGCCGTAGACGACCCGGCGGGCCTCCAGTGCGGTCAGGGTTTCGAAACGGGCTTTGTCCACGAGGGTGCGGCCGGTGGCGGGTAGGGCGAGTAAGAGCGCGCGCGGATAGGTGGGTCTAGTCGGTCCATCG
>JGI20191J14862_1000711_pt1 | contig 11151 bp, 8 predicted proteins | sample NGESurdeep092012_7_FD_14862 | JGI IMG/M metagenome (IMG submission 14862)
CGCAACATGTGGTGCCCGACCGGCGGGCCGCAGTCGCGGCCGACGCAGCCGCGCTTGCGCGCGAGCGGGGACTGGCGACCTTCGACACGTTCGAGCGCGCGGCGGGTGCGTTTCGCGCCGCGGCTGAGTATTTCGAGCGCGCGGGAGCCTCGGCAAAGGGACCGATCGCTGTGGGTTAATTGAAATCGGAGGCTCAAAATGGAAATTCCGGTTTCATCCGCCATGAAGCAAAAGCCTGCATGGCTTCGAGAGCTCTTCCCATGGGAGCAGAAAACGCTGCGCGTCAACGGCCGCAACATGGCCTACGTTGACGAGGGGAGCCGTGACGCGCGGCCCGTGATCCTCCTGCACGGAAATCCCACGTGGGGATTCCTTTACCGCGACTTCATCGACCCGCTGGTTAAAGCGGGCTACCGCGCCGTGGTTCCCGATTGGATCGGGTCGGGCTACTCCGACCATCCGCGCGTCGATGCCGCGCTTACGCTGGCGCATCATATCTCCGACCTGGTCTCGCTAATCGACCAGCTCGATCTGCGCGGCTTCGTGATCGTCGGACAGGACTGGGGCGGCCCGCAGGGCGTGGGAGCGGCTCTGCAAAGACTCGATCGACTCGCCGCGCTGGTCCTCATGAACACCTGGCTTTACACCGATTACGCCGGCAAGTTCCATCAGTCGCCGCTCCCGTGGACGACTTGGCATGCGCCGCTAATCGGCCAGCTCCTGATGAAGCGCTTCAAGGTGCTCTCCCATGCGGGACCGTCGGCGATAACCGTGCGCGGGATGACGGACGCGGAGAAGCGCGGCTATCATCACGTCTTCGACGAACCCGATTCCGATCACGTCGTACTTACCTGGCCCAGGACGATCCCGCTTCGCGAGGGCGACCGCGGATGGGCCGACATGACGATGATCCAGCGCCGGCTGCCCGAGCTGGGGCGTACGCCGACCATCCTGCTGTGGGGGCAGGAGGACGCCGTCTTCCCGATCGAGTACGCCAATCATTTGAAGGAGCTGATGCCGCACGCGGAGGGGCCGATCCTGTTCGAGCGGGCCTCGCACTTTTTGCAGGACGACCGCGGACCCGACCTGGTCGCCGCGATCATCCCGTTTCTGAATCGGACGGCGGGGAATCGCTTATGAACTTCGTGACGCCGAGCGCGGACGAACTGGCCGGCTTGCGCGCCGACCCGATCCTCTGGGAGCAGGAACTGGACACACGGCCTGAAGTGGCCGAATCGCTCGAACGTGCGGCGGGCAAGCGCGCAGGCCGGGTTTACTGGCGATCGAAGAGCGGCCATCTGTACGCGCTCGAACTCGCGGACCTGGGGCGCGGTCGGCCGTCAATGGCGATGGTCTACGGCTTCTGGAACCGCTACGAGCCGCGTCCGCCCGAAGATCAGATCGACCGGGATCTGATCGATTTCTGCCTGTGGGTTGCGCAGCTCTGCGACGGCCTTAACCCCGAGCATCTCGCGCGCGTCCTGACCTTCGCCGGCCACCCCGTCGCATGGCCGCGACCGTGAACACTGCGCCGACGCGGACTGACGATCGCGCAGGGAAAATCTCGCGGTGTCACGCTTATGTCAGCTAGAGGGTGTAGCTCGAGATTCTTTAATTTTCCCGATGAGGCGCAAGAGGCCGTCAAGGATTGTCACGGGGTGTGGCGGACAGCCAGGGACGTAAAGATCTACCGGAACGATGCTGTCTGAGCCGTTGAGAACCTCGGGATGATCGCGAAATGGACCGCCTGAAATTGCACAAGCGCCCACCGCGATTACAATTTTCGGGTAGGGCACGGCTTGGTAAGTCTTGTCGAGGGCCAAGCGCATGTTCTGAGTGACGGCGCCGGTAATCAGGAGTCCATCCGCATGGCGTGGGGACGCCACAAACTGAATGCCGAATCTGCCGAGATCGAACACTACGGTATTCAGAACATTAACGTCCGACTCGCATCCGTTGCATCCACCGGCGCTGACCTGTCGGAGTTTGAGAGAGCGGCCAAGGATCCGGTGGGTCTGTTCAGCTAGACGGCCCGCTAGTCGCAGCGTTTCTCCTTCGCTCAAGACCAAATCATTCCGATTGCCGGTCGCGAGTTGATATTGCGAAGTGAAACGGATCGCTCGTTGGGGGCATGCGTTGGCGCACTCGGGGCAGAACAGACAGCGACCGAGATCGATTTGCAAATCTCCGTCGCTGGTAATTGCATCGGTCGGGCAAGCATCCGCGCAACTCGTGCAACCGGAAGGACATCGTGCCTGATCCAGAACGGGTAGACCGCGGAATCGCTCTGGTAGAACCGGTTCGGTCTCGGGAAACGGCAACGTGCGTTTGCCCTGACGGAATCGAGTGAGTATCAAGCTCGGCACTGGCTATCCTCAGAGATCGTGACCGCAATATGAGAGGTTGAAGCTTTTGTTGCACAGAGGAAAATCGGAGATTTGCTGATTGCGCATTGCAATCGCCAATCCCATCCAATTGTGGAACGAGGGATCGACTATCTTATAACGTGCGAAGCGCCCGTCTGCGTCAGTGATCGCGACGTGGCAAATTTCTCCGCGCCATCCCTCGACCAAAGACACCACAAGATGATCGGGGAGTAGCGGCCCTGCCGGCGACAGTATGGGTCCGTCGGGCACGGAGGCGAATTGCTCTCTTAGGAATGCACCCGAACGCTGAATTTCAAGCCATCGCAGCCAAGCCCGCGCAAAGACGTCCCCGCTATGCCATTTAGATATAGGGATCTGCGCGAATCTGAAGATGCCGCTGGGAAAGTCTTGTCTGATGTCTCGCTCAACCCCGCAGGCGCGCGCCGCGGGACCAACCAGCCCGAGCGCCTCACACGTTTCTCGCGTTATCGTCCCGGTGTGCTCGAAACGCGCCTGGACCGATGGTGCGTCCCATAGCAGTGCGAGCGCGTCCTCGACATCCTTCAAGGCCGCTTGCAACTGCTGCTGTAGCTTGGCGACGAGCGGCTTATCCAAATCGAACCCAACCCCGCCAGGTCTGATCAATCCCCGGCCGAAGCGGCTTCCGCACAGTGCCGCCGTTAAGTTGAGGAAGTCTCCGCGAATGCGGCCGCAATAGGCCGCGGTCGGGAGATACCCGACATCTCCCGAAAGAGCGCCGAGATCGCCGGTATGGTTTGCAAGACGCTCGAGTTCCAGTGCTACCCCGCGGATCACTTGCGCCCGGGCTGAAACCGCGGTGCCGCTCAAGGCTTCGATCGCTTCACAATACGCAGTCGAATGTCCGATCGAGGTGTCGCCGCACAGCGTTTCCATCAGATGGATTGTTCGCTTGCCGGGTCCTCCCACGAGTGCCCGTTCAACCCCCCGATGCTGGTAGCCGAGCGATATCTCCAGGTGAAAAACATCCTCACCGTGACATTGGAAACGGAAATGGCCGGGTTCGATGATTCCCGCATGCACGGGGCCTACCGCGACTTCGTGAACCTCGGGTCCGGCCATCGCGAAAAAATCAGTCACCCCCGGAACTGGTGCCGGAGATAAGCTGTTGCCCGACCGGTAGGGCGCGTGAAATCGAATCGGCTTCAGCCAAGGATGCCCTTGCGGATGAANCTGCCACTGCTCGGCGATTTCACGCTCGAACCAATGAGCTTGCGGGCATTCGAGNGTCAGGCATGGGTACGACTGGCTGACTTTGGTGCTGAGAATCGAGAGGCTACTCGTCACCGAGTCAGNCGCGACGGCGATCAGTCGCACATGGCCATTCTCGGCGGGCATCCCGAACAGCGCCGCCAAGCTGCAGGTTCTGCTCACCGCNGAGAGAATCGCGGTTCTGAACTCCGCAATCGAGAGATTGGGAATGTTTTGAAGCGGAATTGCTTCGCCATTGTGAAATGATGAAAGAGCAGTCGCCATTTCAACGCTGACCAAGCAGGCGCGCGGCTTCATGGATTGTCCGACTCAGGACCGGAGGAACGTAAATGCCCATCAGCAGAATTGCAGCGCCGAGTACCGCCGGGACCGCACTCAGCGCAACACCCCGGCCTGCCGGGACAATGATGTCTTCGCGCGGAGTTCCCTGTGCCATTGCAAGCACGGGCGTAGCCATTCCCACCAGAATGATCGCCAAAAGAATCAGATAAGCAATCGCAACGAAAGACCGGCCCTGGTCCAGCGCGGCTTTCAGGATCGTGAATTCACTCAGGAACGGGCCGAATGGCGGCGAGCCCGTGATCGCAAGAAAGCCTAACACCCACAGCAGACCGGATACCGGCAAGACCTGCAAAGCTCCGGTGACATTCTTCGCAGTCTTCGTATGGTAAACGGCCAGAAGGTTTCCAGCCACCATGAACAGCATCACCTTGGTCAGCGAATGATTGATCACGTGGAGCATCGATCCGAACAGCCCCGCCCCGCCCAATCCCACGCCCACCGCCAGGATGCCCATATGCTCGACGCTCGAGTATGCAAGCATGCGCTTGTAGTCAACCTGGCCGGTGATGAATACGGCAGCTACCGCCATCGAGAGTAAGCCGAGAACCAGCAGCAGCCGTTCGCTGAAATCAACTAACCCGCTCGCGACACAGACTTGGTGGATTCTGAGAATCCCGAGAAACGCACAATTGAGCAGCGCGCCGGAAAGCAACGCCGACGCTACCGAAGGCGCCTCACTGTGGGCGTCGGGCAGCCAGGTGTGAAACGGGGCGAGCCCCATCTTGGTACCGTAGCCGACGAGCATGAGCACAAACGCCGCTTTCAGCCATAGCGGATTCAAGTGCGGCGCGTCAGAAAGCAGATCTTTCAGAACCAAGGAGACCGCGGCAGTCCCGGGACTGGTGGCGGCTACCGCAAGGAAGAAAATTCCCAACAGCGCCAGCGCGATTCCGACCGAGCAGATCAGCAGATATTTCCACGTCGCCTCAAGCGAGCGATGATGCCGATGGAAATAAATCAGCGGAGCACTGGCCAGGGTTGTAGCCTCGATAGCTACCCAAAGAAGTCCTAGCTGTTGGCTAAGCGTGACCAGAGTCATCGCGGAAAGAAAGACAAGCAGGCAACCCGTGAAGCTCGCCTCGCGTGCGTTTGAAAACAGAAACCCTTCCTCGAAATCCGAGTGCGACTCACCGCGCTCTCCGCGCAGGTAAGCAACCGCGTAAAAGCTTGACGCCAGAAAGAGGAGGCTTGTGAGTGTCAGGAACAGCCGCCCCAGTGCGTCTTCGGCCAGCCAACCGCTAAGAGCGGGCGCGGGTGGCAGTATCCAGGTTGCAACGCTCAATGCGAATTGCACGAGTGCAGTGGACACAAGGAGCCCGCGGCGCAGCGAATCCCGCCCGATGAAGAATGCCGCTACTCCTGCCAGCGCCGGAATCAATATAAGTAGCAGGATCATGGGACCCGGTCGGAGAGAGTTACGAGCCGCCCGGTATCAATAGAATCAAACTGGCGACTGATATGAAATATCGCGATGCCCATCACGAACACTCCAACAAAGACGTCAAGCAGAATGCCCAGTTCCACGAGAATGGGCATTTCCAGCGCAACTGCGGCCCCGAATGCATACACGCCATTCTCCAGAGTGAGATAGCCCAGCACTTGGGTAATTGCCTTGCGCCGCGTGATTAGCAGCACAAAGCCCACCAGGCACGTGAAAAACGCCGCTGGCACCAACAAGAACGAAGTGGGTTGGTTGGGAAGGGGCAGGCGCTGACCCAGCCACAGCGAAAACCCAAGTGCTACCGCTCCGATAATCACCGATAGGTTGTAGCCGATGAGCGGCTCGATCTCGCGGGCAGTGTCAGCGTCGCGCATGGCGCGAAGGATTAGCCACGGCAGGATGAAGCCCTTGACCGCGGCGCTGATAAGCGGAAGCAGCACGCCAAACACGGATAGGTGTCCATCCTGCGCGGCGATGGCCAGAGGACCTAGCAGTATTCCCTGAATTGCAACGGCGCGGATACAGGCGACGAGCCGGCTCGATGCCAGAAGCAGAAAGCCGGTTAGCACCAGGAAGACCAGAATTGCATTTACCAACTGGTTCATCTCTTCATCGTTGAACCAGCGCCAGAGCCAGGCCGGACAGCACGATGGCGGCGATCAACAGTTGCGTTATGCGAAGCAGCTGCAAACGCGCCATCGAGGATTCGATGAGTCCGGTTACTACTGCCAAGCCGAACATCCCGGCAATCGCGCAGCCGCCGTCGAGGATAGGATCGCCTGAATGCCAGGGGACGGCGATCGCGATTATGACTGCGCCCAGCAGCCACATTTTGAGCGCCGCTGCGTACTGGATCATCGCGAAATCAGGACCGCTGTGGTCGAGCACCATAACTTCATGAATCATGGTCAACTCGAGATGCGTGGTGGGATCGTCCACAGGGATACGAGCATTCTCCGCAAGAAATACGACACCCAGGCCCGCAATAGTTAGACCCAGCGCCGGCGCGGCTCTCATCCACATGGCCGTAGAAACCGATCCGAGCATGGAAGTAAGCGAAAGAGCTCCAGTCTGCCGGGCCAGCGCGGCCAAGCCCAGAAAAAGAGCGGGTTCTGCCAGTGCTGAGAATGTGACCTCGCGGCTGGCGCCCATTGCTTCAAAGCTGGAACCGGTATCGAGCGCGGCGAGGACCGTGAAGAACCGAGCCAGCGCCAAAAGATATGCGACCATCACGAGGTCGCCCGCGAATGGCGCAAGCGCCGGAAAAGCTCCGAAAGGAAGTAGCGCTATGGCGCAGATCATGGACGCAAGACCCACTACTGGTCCCGCCCGGAAGACCCACGTAGTCGTCTGGCTATATACGGCGCCCTTTCGTAGCAGCTTCCAGAGGTCGTGGTAGGTCTGCAAGAGCGGCTGGCCGACACGACCGGCGGCGACGGCCTTGGTGCGATTGATAACTCCCTGAATGAGGGGAGCGAGAACCATCGCAAGCAGCAATGGTAATGTTGATCGCAGACTCATGAGTTACGCTAGCTGCCAAAGCAGAAGCACGAGGAGAGTGACGGCGATATACAATATGTAAAGCTGGACCTGCCCTTGCTGCAGCGGTCGCAGCAGCAAGAGGTCGCGGCCGATAGCGCGGAACAGCGGGCGAAAAATGTATTCCTGATACGGATCGGGAGTCTCCGTAGCAAAACTGGCCTCCTTCGGAAACAAGCCATGCGGCGCGATCACACGGCGGCGTGTTTGCAGCATCAAATCGAAGGTGTCTGTTAAAGGTTGAGCGAACGACGATGCGGTATATTGCATTCGCCGCGACGGTTCGGCATAGCCACAGTCCCAGGTCACATTTGTGGAGACCGATCGTTTGGAAAGTGCGATCGCGCGGCCTATCGCGAGGAGCNTAGCTATCCCGACCAACGCCCCACCGGTAATGCTCACCAACGCGACGGAGTGTGCGGCGGTCGAGAGGCTTGTACGCACGATNGTCGCCGACAGCCCTGTCACTTCCGAAATCAGCGGAGCCATCGAATTCACTACGATCGCGCCGAGCAGACCGATCAATATGCATGCCGCCGCCAGTACGAAACCGGGGATCACCATGGCAAGCCCGACCTCGTGTGCTTGCTCGGCGTGCTGGCTTCGCGGTTGACCGAGAAAAACGATACCGAAAGCCTTCGTGAAGCAGGCCGCGGCCAAGCCTCCGATCAATGCGAGTCCCCCGATCGTAGCCAGCATCGGCACGCTATTGACGCCATCGAGCGTCACCGCTCCTTTGAAGCTCGCGAGATAGATCAGGAACTCGCTGATGAAGCCGTTTAGCGGCGGGAGACCTGAAATCGCCGCCGCTCCAATCAGGAAGATCACACCGGTACGTGGCATTCGCCGCAGCAGACCTCCGAGATGGTCGATCTCGCGGGTATGACTGCTGTGCACAACGTTACCAGCGGCCAGAAAGAGCATTCCCTTGAAAAGGGCGTGGTTCCCGGCGAAACCCATGGCCGCCACTGCTGGGAGACCCACGCGGAGTCCGAGCGTTCCCACACCTAGCCCCAAGGCGATGATGCCGATGTTCTCGACGCTGTGGTAGGCAAGCAGGCGCTTAAGGTCATGTTGCGCCAGCGCGAGGATGACGCCGATTACCCCGGAGGAGAGACCGATCCCGCATAGCACCCATCCCCACCAGGCCTGAGGGGCGCCCAGAAGCATCATGACGCGAACCAGGCCATAGATGCCGGTCTTGATCATGACGGCCGACATCACGGCGGACACGTGACTCGGCGCGGCTGGATGCGCTTCGGGAAGCCATACGTGCAGCGGGATGAAGCCCGCCTTGGTTCCAAATCCGACCAGCGCCAGCACGAACAGAAGTCCGGCGCCCGAAGATGCCGAGAACCGATCGAAGTCCAAAGATCCGCTTGCTCTGCCAAGCAGCACGAACAGCACCAGCAGAAAAGCAGTGCCGATGTGACTGGCGACAAGATATATCCATCCCGCTTGCCGCGTACTTTCTTTTTCGTCTTCGAAGGTCACCAGGAAGAATGAGGACAGCGCCATCATCTCCCAGGCCATCAGGAACAGGACACCGTTGCGAGCAAGAATAACGACGACCATGCTGGCGACGAGCAGATTGAAAAAGAACCACGGCGGGGCGAGCGCCTTCCTCCCGCGATAAGCCTCCAGATAATCTGCACCATAAACCGCGGCCAGTGCGCACAGCACAAAAACAGGAATCAGAAAGAAACCCGACAGCGGATCAAGTTCGAGGAAAAGGCTGCCGTAAGGCACATCCCACGCCATCCGGATTGATTGTGACTGTTCGCCAAGCACCACGCGCACAGCAGGAACAATTCCGCACATACAGCCGATCAGGATTCCGCCTACACCGCATATCGTCGATCCTCGGCCACGATTTGCGAAGACCAGTGCCCCCAATCCGCCGATGCCAAAGGACAACAGCGCTATCAGCAGCGCCGACATTATTCAGGCGTCATCCGCGGCTCCGAGGTCCGGTTCCTTGATCGCGCGCTCGACACGCTCAAACTCGGCGAGGATTTCGTCGCGCGCCGCCCGATGCACGAGCGCGGTCTTCAACTGCGAATCGTGCAATGCGAATGAAAGCCGAGACAGGAGATGAAGATGCATGCGGGCGGTTGGGCTGATTAGCAGGAAAATAGCGAAGACCGGCTGACCGTCGAAAGCACCGAAATCAACGGGCTTCTCGAGAAAGCACAGCGAGATCGCCGGACTGGAGGTGTTCAACAAGATTGGTCTGCGGACGTGAGGGATGGCGATGCCCTCACCGATCGCGGTCGAACCAAGTGCCTCGCGCGCCAATAGGAGCTGCGCGAGCGATTCTCGATCGGTGTTCGACGGCACCGCCAGGCTGTTCACGATTGCACGCAGAACTGTCGCCTTATCATCGCCCCGCAGTCCATAGAAAATGCCACCCGCATTCAGCGCCTCGGCCAATCGAGGGATAAAAACTCCGGCAGAAGAGGGAACTTCGAAGATCTGCGCGGGGATGTCTATTTCGCGCGAGGACGTCCGCTCCAGCAGATCGCTACGATGCAATCGGTACTGATCATTGACGCGATCGGCTCGCAGGATTCCGCGGTTGATCCAGTCGTAAACCTTCTTCTCCGAGACCTTCAGCAGTTTCGACACTTCCCTGACGTTCAAGTGCATAACGACAGTTCTCCGCCGTGCGGCACGTTAATCGCCCGTAGTTCTTTCAGCGCCGCAAGTTTCAAAGAAAATTCAGCTCTTGCTCGGGTTCGGCAGTCGGGCGCGGCTTGGCCAGCGGGCCGCGTTACGGAAACGAGGCGGTCATACGCGGCAGACCAGGCATTAAGCTGTTTCTGTCGGCAGATCGCTCCGCTCAGTATCCTACCCAAAAAGGTAATTCATCGTATTTCCAGGAAGTTTGACGTAATCTAGCGACCTTGTCAAACATAATCCGTAAAATGACGAAACCTTCTTCCGAATCAACCGATTAGGTTGATGACTGTCCGCCAACTCGCCGCCTTGTCTTTCTTCAAAACTTAATCCGCACAAATTCATTGGTGGTTTCGAACGCCTGGCGATAGCCTGCCTTCAATGATGATGTCAACAAGCGGAGCGGCCCCGGTCGCCCGAAGCGAACCGCGAAGTCGTCGAGCCCATCAACGAGGGTTCTTAATCCATGGACTTGCGGAAGCGCGCCACGCTGACCAGCAGCAGAACCGAGGTCAGCAGGGCGAGCGCCAGCATCTGGGGCCACAGGATGTCGAGGCCCACGCCTTTCAGGAAAGTGCCGCGTAAAATAACCAGAAAATACCGTAGCGGGTCGAGGTAGGTGATCATCTGCATGGCCTTGGGCATGCTCGTGATCGGGAAGGCAAAGCCCGAGAGCGTGAAAGCCGGGTTGAGGAAGAAGAACCCCAAGACGAAGGCTTGCTGCTGGGTCGATGAGAGTGTGGAGATGAGCAGGCCCACGTTCAGGGTGCTGAGAAGAAACAGAACGACTCCGAGCAGCAAGACCAGCACGTTGCCGCGAAATGGCACCTGGAACCAGAGCGTTCCTACGACCGCGACCAGAATCACGTCCGCCAGGCCCACCACGAAAAAAGGAATGGTCTTACCGAGAATGAACTCGAAGGGCCTGATCGGAGTGACCATGACCTGTTCGAGCGTGCCGATCTCGCGCTCGCGGACGATCGCGAACGCAGTCAGGGTCACTACCATCATAAGCGTGATGCTGCCGATAACTCCCGGGACGAAAAACCATTGACTGTTGAGGTCGGGGTTGTACCACGGTCGTTGCTCGAGGCTTATCTGCGGAACGGTTGCAGCGATTGCGGGCGTCAGCTGATTGAGTCGATCGCGCGCGTAGTCCTGGGAAAACTGATCGGCGATCTGGTTGACGTATCCGACGGCAATCAGGGCGGTATTGGAATTGGTCCCGTCGACGATGACCTGCAAATGCGCGGTCTGTCCCTTGCGCAGGAGTTCCGCGAATCCCGGCTCGATCTCAAGCGCCATCGGGATGTTGCTCCGGCCGATGAGCGATTTCAACTCCTGCTCGTTGGAAAGGATCTTCGCGACTTCAAACCGGCCTGTGAACGCGAAGCGACTCAAGAGGTCACGGCTTTCCTGGCTATGGTCAAAGTCCATCACCGCGATCTGGACCCGGTTCACATCAAATGTGGCGGCATAGCCGTAGACGAGCATCTGGATGATCGGCGGAACCAGCAATCGAAACCGCGCGTA
>JGI20191J14862_1000713_pt1 | contig 11129 bp, 9 predicted proteins | sample NGESurdeep092012_7_FD_14862 | JGI IMG/M metagenome (IMG submission 14862)
TCTGACTAATGCCTGAACTCAAAGTAGTACTACTTGATCAAGACGACCTGATGCATCCCAACACCGGCGAGTCTAACTACAACGAGAGCGCATACTATAATTTCTACGATCGTGGTCAGCGCCTCGGCGGTTTCATCAGACTGGGCAATCGCGCAAACGAAGGTTACGCCGAAATGACCGCCTGCCTGTACCTGCCGGACGGAACCGTCGGCTTCATGTTTCAGCGGCCCGAGATCAAGAACAACGACGCTCACAACGCCGGCGGCGCAAAGTTCGAAGTCATCAAGCCGTTCGAACGCCATCGTGTCAGCTACAATGGCAAACTCTGCATTCTGAAGAATCCGCTCGAGATGGCCGATCCAGCCAAGGCGTTCAAAAATAATCCATACTCGCAAGCGGCGCTCGAAATTGACTATGTGGCGGTCTCTCCCGGATGGGGCGGCGAAGTGCGCGAAAAAAGTGGAGATCAATGGGTCTCGCCGAAGGTTTCCGCTGACCCCGAAACTCAATTCGCCAAGGGGCACCTGGAACAGCTCGGCCGCGCTACGGGAAAACTCGTGCTTACGACCGGCGGCGCGGAACGCGAGTTCAAGATCGACGCGCTTGGTCTGCGCGATCATAGCTGGGGGCCGCGCTATTGGCAGGCGCCCAAGTTCTACCGATGGCTTACGATGAACTTCGATGAGGGTCTTGGCGCGATGGCCACAATCACGGTGAATCGCGACGGCAGCGAACGCCCGGGAGGATTCATTGCGCGCAAAGGCCAACCGATTCTCAATATCGTGAAGGTCGATGTTCAGACGGAATTCATCGGCGAGCAGCAGCTGCACGATAAGATCAGGGTGACCTGTGAGACCGCTGACGGTGGAGCGCCAATAGTCATTACCGGCAAAGTGCTATCGATGATTCCGCTGCGTAACCGGCGCGCCGGTGTAGTCACTCGAATCGCAGAAGGTATGACCGAATGGAACTGGGACGGCAAGATTGGCTATGGACTTTCCGAGTACCTGGATCAGTTTGACGAGTAGGCGGCGCGTCGCTCGCGTTGGGTAATCGGATCAGCGTCCAAGTTTCAGCGCGCGCAAACTCTGCGTGTACGGCGGATACGCGACGCCGCGTTCGGTGATGATCGCGGTCACCAGCTCGGCCGGCGTGACATCGAACGCGGGGTTATACGTGCTGACGCCCTTCGGCGCGATCTGCTTGCCGCCGAACTCGGTGAGCTCGCGGCCCGAGCGCTCTTCGATCGGTATCGCCGCGCCGTCGGGACAGTCCAGGTCGATCGAGGACAGCGGCGCCGCGACGTAAAATGGCACGCCGTGGCGCCGCGCCATCACCGCCAGGGGGTAGGTGCCGATTTTGTTCGCGACGTCGCCGTTGGCTGCCGTGCGATCTGTTCCCACCACGACGCAATCGATCTTGTTCTGCGAGAGCACCGTTGCCGCCATGTTGTCAGCGATCACCGTCACCGGTATCCGATCTTTGTGCAGTTCCCACGCGGTCAGGCGCGAGCCCTGCAAAAATGGCCGCGTCTCGTCGGCGAACACCCGGATCTTTTTGCCCGCGTCGCGAGCGGCGCGGACCACCCCGAGCGCCGTCCCGTATCCAGCCGTCGCCAGCGCGCCGGCGTTGCAATGCGTCAACACTGTGGCCGGGTCTCCGATGAGTTCGGCGCCGAACCGGCCCAGCGCGCGATTCGCCGCCAGGTCTTCATGGTAAATCGCGATCGCCTCCGCGCGCATGCGGCGAAACAATTCTGCCGCGTCGAGCGAGAGGCTGTCGTCGAGGACGCGGCCCATTCGATCCACTGCCCACGCCAGGTTTACTGCGGTTGGCCGCGTGGCCTTGAGTGCTTTTGCGACCAGCGCGAAGCGTTTTCTCGCCTTCGCGCCCGCGGTGCCCTTGATGCCGAGCGCGACGCCCATGGCAGCGGCAACGCCGATTGCGGGTGCGCCGCGAATCACCATCGTGCGGATAGCTTCCGCGACGCCACGGTAGTCGCGATAGGTTCGAATTACCTCGCGCGCGGGAAGCAGGCGCTGATCGATCATACGGACGGTGTCCGCCCGCCATTCAATCGTCATCACGGCCATGTAGTCTGACTCTTTCGCACGCGAATGAGATTTCAGAACAAACTTATAGCAACCTTGCGTTGCTGTCACTTCGATGCGCGGAGTTTATTCGGAGCACAATTGGAACGCACAACGACGCTGCGAAACTTCAGATGAATTGAGCAATAGAAAACGGCGCAGCTGATGATTCGCGGCGCCGCTCAACTCTGCTCTCATTGCGCGATACCGCATTGCCGCCGGTACGCGCGAAGCCTCGGTTAGACTCTTTCGTATACTCCGCGTGCCCTTCGCCTTGCAGCTCCGGCATCGATCCATCGCGTGATCGCCGCAAATATCTCCGACGGCCGCTTCTGCTTGAGTCCCCGCACGTTGCGCACGTCGGCGGCCTTGAACTGCTTGGGAAGCGCCGAAAGCACGCTGCGCCAATTGACCCGGCCGCGTGGCCCGCCGCTGACCGCTTTCGCTCCACCGCCCCCACGACCGATCAACGATCCCAGCCGCGCTTCCTCTTCTTTGAGTTTACTCAGTAGCGACTCTTTCAAGCGGATGTCTTTGCGCAGATTCATGAGTAGAGTGCGCGCTTGCCGCTGTACTTGTTGGAATGCCGATGTAACTCCGCGAGAGGCTTTCTTTCGAGGCATTTAGCAATCTCCTTTCGGGAAATTGGTCAGTACAAATCAACTTTGAATATACACAATCAAATCTAATCCTACAAGTATCAAAGTCATTTTGTCCATTATCAACATCAGTCAATTGGATATAGCGCCGGGTGTTCTCAATGCCTCTTCTGTTCTAGTCTTTCGGTGCCCGTGAAAAGTGAAANCTCCGCACCTGACATGATCGGTTTGCCATTGACGAGCGATCTACAAAGGCTCGTCACTGGCCCGCGACGCCATCAGACTCCTTCGCGCAGCGCTCAAAGTTATTTGGCAGATACTCAGATCGACTCGCCGATATTCCAGTCAGTGTCTGAAACGCCGTCGCCTGCCAGCCATGGTTCGCGTCCGGAAAAGGAACTTGATCTCGTCGTGGTCCGGCCGAACGTCGCGGACGCTTCGCCGATCAGTTCAAGCGTCAGTCGCCCTCGCGATTGCTATCTTCGCTGACTTGCGCGCTAGCCGGTGCGCTCTTCGACTACATCCCCNTGCGGGGAGCCTTGCGACGACACGGTTNAAAACTGAAATNGGGGAACGATAGTCGNCCGGCGCCCTCGTGCGATATAGCGATTTTAGAATCAATCAGGAATCATAATGCATACATTATCATGCATAGACATTCGGTCGATTCGGCAGTCATAACTCCTATCCGGCCACTGACCTTTACGCTATCAAGTTGTTAACCGCTTCCCGAACCTGGCACGCTGATCGCCTAATTTCTGGTCACCGATAGGCGGATTTGGGACGGGTATTGCCCTATGCGCGAGCAGGTAGCCATTTTGGGGCAAATCAAGAAATAAAGCTCGGGGATTGGATAGGAAGAGCACAAGGTACTATGTTTGCGCTTGGTGCGATGCTATAAGCATTCCGGAATTGGGACTAGATGCGCGCCGTAGGTATCGCCCCGCCACTTGGCTGTCTGTACCGCCGATCAGGCTTCCGAATGCCTATAGATACAGACGGAGTACGCTGCGGGGCAGCCGGGTCGCGCGCGAGGAGAGGGTAATGGGCCGCAGACTGTATGTAGGGAATCTGGCTTGGACTGTGACCGACCAGGATCTGCTCGACGCGTTTTCAGAAGCAGGAAAGGTGGACAGCTCGCAAGTCATCATCGACCGCGCCACCAACCGCTCGCGGGGATTCGGCTTCGTCGAGATGGCGACCGATGAGGATGCCGAAGGCGCGATCAAAAAACTGAACGGCCGCGACATCAAGGGCCGGCCGATTCGCGTCAACGAAGCGCAGGCGCGCACCGGCGGAGCCGGTGGCGGTGGTGGTGGTGACGCTGGCGGTGGCGAACGCCGCGGCGGACGCGACCACTAGTCAGTTCCGGCATTTCCAGATAGCGCGCGATTGTAGTTCGCCGTTTCATCGCGCCGCACAACGTGCTTAACCCACTTGAGGGAGCACCCGATTCTCGGGCCGAACCCTTGCGGCTGAACTCTCCTCGGATTGAACCATCACCGTGGAACTCATAACGCTTGAAGCGGATAGCGAGCGCGCGGTGATTGTGCCCGACGCCGGATGCCAATGCCTGGGCTACCGCGCCGGCACGATCGAGGTCATCGCGGGCCCTGCCAATCCCGACGCATGGCGCCAGCATCCGCATCGCGGCGGCATTCCGATTCTCTTTCCGTGGCCGGGCCGCGTCGCCGGCGCATGCTTCACGTTCAAGGGCCGCGAATATCGGCTGCCGGTGAATGAGCCCGCACGCGGGCACGCGATTCACGGCTTCGCGTGCGAACGCGCCTTCCGCGTGACGCGGCGCGGACCACACTTCGTCACCGCGATTCTCGATTCGTCGGACTATTCGGATCTCAATTCGATCTGGCCGTGGCCATTCGTGCTCGAGATAGACTACCAAGTTGGTAATGGACTGAGATTGAAGGCTCGCATTACCAACACGGGCGGCTCAGTCATGCCGTTCGGATTCGGCGCGCATCCTTACTTTCACGCCCCTCTCAATCCCACAGGCCTGCGCGAGGCGATGCTGATTCAGCTCGACGCCAACGCTCGATGGCCGCTCGACGCGCGCCTCATACCCAGCGCTGCCGCCGAGCCGTTGGCGGGCAAGTATGATCTTCGCGCGCCGCGTCCGCTTGGAGCTGACACTTACGACGACGCATTCCGCATGGCGCCGATCGCGGAGCGAACAGTGAACAACGATGGGTCTGCGCCGCGCGCGCGGCTTATCGATCCGTCGCTGAAAATCGCGCTCGAGATTCGTGCCGATCCCGCGTTCGGCGACTTCGTCGTCTATGCTCCCGCGGACAGCCCGGTGGTCGCGCTCGAGCCGTACACCTGTGCGCCCGATGCCTTCAATCTCGCGGCCCGAGCAATCGCGGCAGGGATGCGCGAACTCGCGCCCGGCGAGACCTTCGAGGCGGGCTTCGAGATTCGCCTCAACGCCCCTTGAAGCGCGGCTCGCGCCGCTGTGCCAGCGCTGCCGCGCCCTCGCGAAAATCTTCGGTGCCGATCAGCGAGCTCTGCGCCAGCACCTCGAGTTCCTGAAACGTCATCTTGTCCAGGCCGTGGCCTTTGTCGATGATCCGCTTGGCCAGCCCGACCGCGATTGGCGCGTTGCGCGCCATCTCGCGCGCAAGCTCTTCTGCCGCCGCGATATGCGCACCTTCGGCGACGACGCGATTCACCAGCCCAATCCGTTCCGCCTCCGACGCCTCGATCATCCGGGCCGTCATGATCAGCTCCTTCGAGCGTGCATAACCGACCGTTCGCGTAAGCCGTGTTGTGCCGCCCACGTCGGGCACCAGGCCGATGCGCACTTCCGGCATCCCCAGCCGCGCGCCCGCCGCGGCCACTCTGGCATCGCACGCGAGCGCCAGTTCGAGCCCAAGTCCGCCGACGAAGCCATGCAGCGCGCCAATCACCGGCTTCTCGATACTCTCGAGCCGGTTCAGCGACGCCTGCGACTCCGCGACAAAGCGCCGAAAGCGCTGCATATCGGGGCCGCCGCCGTGACCGCCCTGCGCGCCGGTGTCGTTGGCGAGCGAGGTGAAGTCGATGCCCGCCGAGAACGCCTGTCCCTCGCCGTAGATGATAATCGCGCGAACCTCGGGACGATCGATCTCGTCGAGCGCCTCTGGAATCGCGCGGAGCATCGCCTGGTTAATCGCGTTGCGCTTTTCAGGCCGGTTGAGCGCGATATACGCGATCTCACCCTCGACTCGAACTTTGATTACACTTTCCGCCATCGCTGACACCTCGATTGCTATTGAACCGCATGCGGCCGCAGGCCGCCAGACGCGAAACTATCCCCTCCCGACGCCACTGGAAAGGCCGTGGACCAAAGCCGGCCTCGAAGCTTGCGTTTGCAAACCGTCTGGTGTCCGTGCGAGTAAGAATCAGGATTTAGACTGGAAGTCCCGGTTAACAGAAGAAATTTGGTCCCGTCGCGCCGGGGAGCAGGTTGAAGATCGAGAGCCAAGTGAAAACGCCAGGCGTGTTCATGTATCCCTGTGCCAGTTGAACGCGCGGCGCTCGAGCCGGCTGCGGCCATCTCGCGTTGGCGGAGTGAGCCGTTCCGGCTGTTCTTTCCGCTCGGCGTCCTCTTCGCGTGGATCGGTGTAGGTCACTGGCTGCTCTACACCACCGGAGTCACGGCGACCTATTCGTGCCGCTTTCACGGCATGGTGCAGATGCAAGCGTTCATGATGGCGTTTGCGGTGGGTTTTCTACTCACCGCGCTGCCGCGCCGAACGCAAACTCCGCCAGTTGGGCGAATGGAGATGGCGGCGTTGGTGGCAGTGCTGGTTGTCACTACTGGCGCCGCGATTATCGAGTCGTGGGCTTTGGCCGAAATCGCGTACGCAACGCTGTTGGTGCTGCTCATCCAGTTTGCGCTGCGTCGATTTTTGGTTCGCGCTGCGGGCCGCCGCCCGCCGGCCGCCTTCGTGCTCTTGCCCATCGCCGCCGCACAGGGTCTGGCGGGCGCCGTCCTGATCGCCGCGTCCGACGCGAACGCCGTGCTTCCATCGAGCGGCCATCTTGGTGTGCTACTGGTCGAGCAGGGCGTATTTCTCTGCCTTGCGGTTGGCATCGGCAGTCTGGTTCTGCCGGTCATGGGCGGCGCACCTCCGCCTCCAGACCTGGGCTCCGCGCCTCGCGAAGCCTGGAAGGCGCTCGCATATGCGGCAGCCGGGGTTGCGATCTTTGCAAGCTTGCTGCTTGAGCAGCTTGGCTTTGAACGAAGTGGCCCGCTGTTTCGCGCGATGGTAGTTGCGATCGGACTGGGGTTCGGAGGCGGGGCATTGCGCCTGCCCGGCAAGCCGGGTGCGCACCGCAAGCTGGTGTGGCTCGCGGTGTGGCTCATGCCAGTGGGATTGATCGCCTCGGCAATCTGGCCCGACTATCGCGTGCCGGCCCTGCACATCCTCTATATTGGCGGCTTTAGCCTGATGGCTTTTGGAGTAGGCACCCACGTCGCGATGAGCCATCTGAATATGGAGCAACTCGCGCTTGGGAGGCCGCCCGCGGTGATCATACTGGGCGCGGCATTCGTGATCGCGCTGTGCGCGAGGCTGGCGGCCGATGCCAGTGATACCTACTTCATTCACGTCGGATGGGCGGCCGCCGTGTGGATTGTGGGCTCGGCGGTTTGGTTGGCCTTCTTCGGCCCGAAGCTGCTTCGTTCCTGAATTCGCGATCGGGCTTCCGCGCTGAATTGCGGCGTGCGGGCCCTCGCCGCCGCTGGAAAGGCCGTTGACCAAAACCGACCCGGAACCTTGCACAGAGGGGCCGTCGGGTTTATAGCGGAGCTGGAATCGGAGACTCAAAAGGGTCCATAGACGCGTATCGCCGAACGCTCGGCGGTAGCGACCGGCTTTGAAATAGCGCGCCGCGAAGCCCGGCTTGGAGTTCGGATGGCAATCAGAATCGAGGTCCCCGAAGACAATGCGTCGCTGACCGAATTCGTTGGGTTCCACGACCGGGTTTACGCCTATCGCAGCGCCCGCTGGCCTGCGTCGGCGGAGATCGAGCTGCCGTTTCTGATGGGCCAGAGTCCGTTCTGCGAGGGGCGGACGATACGCCCTATCGCCGCGCGCGACGGTGGCGAGTTGGTCGCGCGGGCCGTGGCTGTAGTTGACGAGCGCTACTGCCGCCATTGGAACGAACGTCTGGGCCACGTCGTGATGTTCGAGGCAATGCCGGGCGCTCGCGACGCGGTCAAGTTGGTCATGGACGAAGTGTGCCGATGGCTTGAGTCACGCGGCACAATCGCCGCTCGCGTGGGCGATCTCTTCCCGCTCGATTTTCCCTTCGTGATCGATGAGTACGAACTGCTTCCGCCCAACCTGCTCAGGCAGAATCCCGACTATTACCATTCGCTACTCAAGGATGCGGGCTTCGAGACCGAGAAGGGGATGGTCGATTACAAGATCGAAGTGACGCCAGAGCTGGTCGCGCGCTACGAGAGCGCGCTCGAAGCGGCGCGGCGGGCAGGATTCGAAATCGTGCCGGCGAAAGAAATCGCGAACGACCGGCGAGTGGCAGATTTCATCGACGTGATGAACGACGCATTCAAGCGGCATTGGGGGCACGTTCCGACTACGCGCGAGGAAGGTACGCTGTTTGACGCGATGCTCGCCTTCAGCGGAGGGCACGAAACCTCGGTTATGGCGTACCGTGAGGGCGCGGCGGTGGGGGCACTTTTCGTCACGCCGGACGTTTCGTCGGCCGCGATCCTCGGATCGGGGCGGAAGATCGCAGATTCGGAAAAGCTGAACACGCTCGGAATCGGCGTACGCGAAGCGGCGCGCGGGCGCGGGGTCAACCTGGCGGTGGCTTCGTACGCGTTTCTCGAACTGATCCGCAAGGGCACGAAGTATCTTAGCTACACGCTGGTGCTGGACGACAACTGGCCGTCGCGGCGGACGGCGGAGAAGCTCGGCGCGAAGGTCTGCGCGAATTACCTGGTGTACCGCCGCAACTTCCGCGTCTGACACCCCGCCAGATACGGCAGGGGTGACCCCTGCACCCACCGTTAAGGCCGCGCTCCGTTGTCGCGCGCGGCCACTGCCGCGGGCGCGATTCTGACTCATCGAGTTCAGGCGAAAAGAGCAAATTCTACCATCCGTAGTGGTTTTGGGACGGCTCCGCTCTAAGGCTAGCTTTGTTCCGTCAAAAATTATTTGCGCACCAAGCGGGTGTCGGCCGGTTTCGGGCGAACCCGGCGAGTATGAGGCATCGTGACGCATACCGTACGCGTAGCACAGAAAATCTGCCGGGGTCAGGCTGAACTAGGTCATCCCCAAACCCGGCCTTCCCACTTCCGGCGGCGCCGCTGGAAATACCATGGAACAAAACCGGTGGCCCGCTCCCCAATTGGGTTCCCCGCTCATTCAGCGACCGACTCTACCAGACGATCTCGATTCTATCGGATCAGGTAAACGAGACCGTTGTCGTCACAAAATGGACTGAATGCAGACACTTCTATCGTGCTATCGGCCGATCGATCGAGCACTACCACGAGACGACGTAGAGATTGTTGACGCTCGGCTAACCAGCTGAGGATCGATTTGCTCTTCAATGTCAGATCATTGCTTGCACTCATCCAGAGGGGTGCGCATGGCGGTCGATCACCGGAGGAAAAGGCATCTACTAATGCGCCCGCGGCCAAGTCCGGAATCGCCACAACATCTTCTGTCATCAGATCGTTGACGTTGGCCTCCGTAGTTAAGAAAACCAGCAACCCGGAGTGAGCCGGTGCGTAAGTCGAGATGCAGTGATGAATCACATGTCCGGCGTGATCGTGCTGTTTTGGATTTGGTGCGATCTCATCTTCATCGGTGATCCACAATATGTCCTGCGCTGGATCACATAGGCCCGAAACCAAAATCGAACCCAAGGTTGCGATGAGGAGCAGTCTGCGGAACGGCCTCGATTTCCACGTTCGTTCCGCGACTATCAATTCCGGAAATAGTACTTGATCTCCAGGGTCATCAAATAGTTCAGAAATCTTCTTGCTGACCAGAAAAACAAAGAGGCTGCCTGGATAGGAATTCGCGGCGGCAAGGAATGGCGACAGGGCCTTCTGTCTCCTTCTGTCATTCAGATGCTTGTACGCCATTCGTCGCCCGTCAGATAGTAATTCTTCGCGCACGCGCTGCCGCTCCTGCATCCATTTTCCGCTACCAGCTACAGCGCCAACGAGAAACGCGAACGCTTCGAAGTTTGCACTCTTATGACTTCCTGCGAAGTCGCAACCTACCAACACTTCCGAACTCTGTCGAATGTTAGCGATCGACCCTGGCTCGCGCCACTCCACCGTCGCGATCGCATCGCTGATACGGTTCGCAAGACCGAACCGAAGACTATCCAACCGAGTCCAAATTCTCTTCAACAGCGCAGCCCCCTTACGGCTTTAGCAGCACCTTCATCACGTTGTCGGTGCGGGCGCTGAAAATATCGTAGCCTTTGGCGGCGTCGGCCAGGGGCATCACGTGGCTTATCAGAGGGCGGGGGTCGATTGTGCCGCGTTCTATCAGGCGCGCGAGTTCCGGTATGTGCGCGTTGATGTTTGCAAGGCCGATCCGGAACGTGAGATCGCGCATGAACGCATAGCCGATCGGAAAATTGAACGACGGCATGCCGAACACTCCTATTACCGAGACTGTGCCGCCGCCGCGCGCGGCCATTATCGCGGCCGTCAGCGCACTGTCGTTGCCGACCGCCTCGATCGTGACGTCGGCGCCTCGTCCTTCAGTGCGATCGAGGATCGTCTGATTCGCCTTTTCAGTGTCCACAGCTAAAGCACCGAGCTTGCGCGCTGCGTCGAGCCGGTACGGGATGCTATCGACGGCGATCACTTCGGCGGGGCCGAACAGCTTCGCGCACATCACGGCGCACAATCCCACCGGGCCGCATCCGAAGATCGCCACCGTGTCGCCGGGCCGGATATTGCCGTTGACCGCGCCGAAAAAAGCCGTCGGCAGGATATCGGCTAGAAACACCGCGGCGTCATCGTCGATCGCATCGGGCAGCGGAAAGCACGTGTAATCCGCCATCGGCACCCGCACTGCCTCGGATTGCTCGCCCCCCAGCCATCCGAGCTTGCCGGCGGAATTCGCTCCGTAGCCGAAGATAGCGGATCCGCTTTCCGCGCATTGCGACGGCTGCCCGCGCCGGCAGAAAAAACATCGGCCGCATGCAACCACCCCCGACACGACGACCCGATCCCCCTTCTTCAGCCGATCGACGCCCGCCCCCACTTCCTCGATCACGCCGACGCCTTCATGGCCGAGCACAAAGCCGGGCACGATGGGCAAAGCGCCTTCATAGAAGTGCAGGTCGGAGCCGCAAATTCCCGCGCGCGTGATTCGCACCAGCGCGTCGGTAGGAGTCTTGAGCGCGGGGTCATCGACCTGCTCGACGCGCACGTCGT
>JGI20191J14862_1000719_pt1 | contig 11024 bp, 7 predicted proteins | sample NGESurdeep092012_7_FD_14862 | JGI IMG/M metagenome (IMG submission 14862)
GCGATGCTCGGCAAGTATGCGCGCGTGATCGTCGGCGCGTCGGTCTCGGCGCTGAACATCCCCAACCCGGACCTGCTCGATCCCGTGGTGCGCGGAAGTTACCAGTGGGGCGCCAAAATTTCCGCCGCCGACTACATCCGCGCGGTAACCGCGATGCACAATACGTCGCGCGAAATCGTCCACGCACTCATGCCCTACGACGCGCTGCTTGCCCCGACGCTCACCCGGCCCGCAGTGCGGCTCGGCACGCTGCCNTCNAATCCCGACACCGCCGCCGATGAAATCTACGGATGGATCGCGTTCACCTTCCCGTTCAACTCGACCGGTCAGCCGGCCATCTCGCTCCCCAACGGATTCAGCAAGGCGGGATTGCCGCTGGCGATTCAAATTGTCGGCCGTCCCGGCGACGAAGCGGGCATAATCGCACTGGCGGCCGAGTTCGAACGCGCCCGCCCCTGGAAACACAAGCATCCTCCAATCTAGGGTACTGGCCTAATTCCAGCGCGAGTGGCCGGTTTTGAAAGGCAGAGTGGCTTATTTTGATTTGAGACGGGGATCGTCGCCGGATATGCAGCGCATTTCGTTCAATCGTTTTCGCGCCGATTTAAGGCCTCTCTCGTGCTGCGCAAACGTTAGCGATTGACCCCCATTTGCGGCGGTAAGCTCAGAATCAATCTTCTCTCCCACAATCTCATCAGACAAGTGAGACATACCGAATTTCATTTGTTGACACTCGGCGCGGGTATCGAACGTGGGTAGCCCCCCCCACGTTCCATTCGGTTAATGGTGCGGAGGTATTCCAGTCGGTGGTTCCCCACGGCGGCATCAGCAGATACCAGCCCACAAGCGCGAGCGCGGCAGCGTGACGGATGTTCATACTCTCGCTTCTATCGCATACAGATGGCATCGTGAAATAGATGGCCGAGGATTACGGGGCCGCGCTTGAGCCTCAGAACGTGCCGCCGTTGCCGGATCGCTCGCCACAATCAACGCTCAGAGCCGGATATAGGCCGCTTAGACTGCGTGTAATACCCGGTGGAAAGATAAGCAAACCGCGCAGTTAGGCTGTTTCTTTCGGGTCGTGCTTGACTTTCTGTCCCCGTGGTAGAGTGTAGAGCACCATGATCTTCGTTGTCATACCGGGACCGGGGGCAGAGGCCGAACTTCAAGCGCGGGTAACGACGCGCTACGAAAAACGCATTCAAATCCATTCTGCACCGGGGCAGTGGCTCATCGCCGCCGATGGAACGGCGAAAGACGTTTCAGACCGATTGGGAATTAGTTCCGAAAAACCTGACGACATTGGGCCAGCCGTAGTTTTGGCAATCGTCGGATACTGGGGGCGAGAACCCAACAACGTCTGGGAATGGATCGCGGCCAATGCCGGGTAGAGAACCAACCCCCGCAGGCGTCTTGACTCTTCCGCGCCGACAGCGTCCGGGCGGTCAGGGCGGTGGCGGAGATCCATTAACATCCGCCGTGATCGACTTGAGCATGGCTGTCGGTGAATTGAAAAATGCCGTCAGCACACTATCGAGCCAAGGCGAAGCTCAAACCAAAGAACTAAAAGAAATCCGCGATCAGATTGTCGGCGCGAAAGCGATTGCAAGGTTTATTGCTTGGGTTGCGGGTTTTATCGGCATAGCGACGATCATCAAACTCTGGCCCGTCATTCATGGTTGGTTCGTGTCTTAATTTCCCGCGCTCAGTGTCTTAATTCAGACAGAACCCGTTGCTCGCGGCTAGTTGTTCGTTGCTCGTGGTAGGAGTAACGTGACGGCGTGCGGTCTCTCGCTGTAATCCTCATCGCCCTGCTGCTTCCGCTAAGCCTGTGTGCGCCGTCTGCGATGGCGTGTTCCACGGCCGCGGCGTGCTGTGCGAATTGCCCGAAGACCGCTCCGATGAATCAGTTGAACTGCTGCAAAACGCCGACGGCGCCGGATAAAGCGACCAGCCAGGCGCGAGACGCGGATCATTTCGACTCGATCGGGAGTCTGCCTGCCACCGCGGTGATAACCGCGATTTCATACGTTCGAAGTACCGTAATCACTTCTGGGTACTCGCCGCCCAGCCGTCTCCTTTCGTTAGCACTCCTCTGTTCCCGTCAAATCTGAGCCTTCCATAAGCGCGTGAGTTGAAGCGCGGATGAGCCTCATCCGTCGCAAATGCTTGCGTGATGCTCGCCCGCGACAATTGGGAAAGACATTTGCCGATACGATCGGCAGATAAAGACGCGGGTTTTCAAAAAAACCTGCGCAAACGCAGCAGCGCCGCGATCGATCGCGGCTGGAAGGTTGGATTTTTGTGAAATGCTATACNCAAGCATTNNCCGCATAGCGGCGCGAAATTTAGTAGCCATCCTGATTGCGATTGCAATTCTGATCGGCATTCCGTCGTCAGGACGCGCCCAGGACAGCGCCGCTCTGGCGACTGAGCAGGATGTCGCTCAACCTGGCCGTGGCGCTGAGACATCCAGCAGTTCAGATCGACTGCGAGCGCTGGTCGACGAGGCCCTTTCGCGCAGCCCCATCGTGCTCGCGGCGCGGAGCCACTGGCAGGCTCAAACGAAGGTCCCGATCCAGGCGGCGACGATCCCCGATCCACAGGTGTCGCTCCAGCATTTCACGGTTGGCAGTCCGCAGCCGTTCTCGGGCTACGAGAGCAGCGACTTTTATTACACCGGCTTCGGTGTCTCGCAGGACATTCCGGGTCCCGGCAAGCTTCGCTTGCAGAAATCCGAGGCCGAAAAAGATGCCGAGTACGCCAGGCGTCGCTATGAAACTGCGGAGCGTAGAGTCGAGGAAAAGGTCAAGGAGATCTACTTCGAGCTTTTCTATCACGCGAAAACGCTGGCGATTCTCGATCGCAATCAGGGGCAGCTGAGACAGATCCAGCAGATCATAGAAACCAGGTATCGCCTGGGACAGGGTCTGCAGCAGGACCTGATCAAGGCGCAACTCCAAACCACCGAGATCCTCAAGGAGCACGCGATGCACCATCTGGAGGAAGACCAGGGACAGCTCGAGCTCAAGCAGATGCTCGGCCGCGATCCCGACTCGCCGAATATCGACATCGGCGGGGTCGAAGCGACCCATCTGGACCTGGATTCGGCCGAGGTTGCGCGGCTTAGCGACGCCGGCTCCCCCGAACTCGCCGCGGATCGTGCGATGGAAGCGCGCAGCGCGGAAGCATTGAAGCTTGCGCATCAGGGGTACTGGCCGGATTTCACCGTCGGTTATTCGTACCAAAAGACCGGTCCCGGATTCCGCGATTACTACATGCTGAATCTGGGCGCGAAGGTTCCGCTCTATTTCTGGCGCAAGCAAACGCCCGCGATCGAGCAGGCCGCGCTTGAGGCCGAGTCGGCGCGCGAGCAGACCCGTGCAACTCAACTGCAAGTTTCCTCCGAAGGCGAAAGCAGCCTGGTCGCGATGCGCACCGCGGAGCGAGTGATGGCGATCTATCGCGACGGCCTGTTACCGCAGGCTGAAACGTCGGAGGCCTCGGCAATGTCCGCGTATCGGGTCGGCAAAGTCGATTTCCAGACGCTGCTCTCGTCGGTTCTCGATTTACGCAACCTCCGGCAGGAGTACTACCGCACCGTCGCCGACCACGAAATCGCGATCGCCAAAATCCAGCAGGTAATCGGTGACCCAAGATGAATTACAACTCATCACAATTGCGCCTCAGCACAGTCCTTTTGCTGCTGGGATCCCTTCTCTTCCTCGCGGCGCCAATCGCATACGCAGCCGATTCCCCGCTCGCGCCTATACGGATCGCGCCGGAGCGCCGCCAATTGATCGGACTCAAGTTCGCGACCGTGGTGCGAAAGGACGTAAGCGATCGCCTCGAGACCACCGGCAACATCGAGACCGACGAACGGCTGCAAGGCTACGTGCAAACCCGTTTCGCCGGATGGATCGAACAGGTGTTCGCGAATTCGACTTATCAGTACGTCCGCCGAGGCCAGCCGTTGTTCACCATCTACAGCCCGGACCTCGTCAGTACCGAAAACGAATATCTGCTCGCCGTCGATGCCCGCAAGCGCGTCGAAGACAGCTCGGTCGCCGATGTGACCGCCGACGCCTCATCGCTGGTCGATTCCGCCAAGCAACGTCTAAGCCTCTGGGGAGTGTCGCCGCGCGAGATCGCACGGTTGGAACGTGAGCGCACTGTGCGCCGCGCCGTCGAGATCGATTCGCCCATGAGCGGCTACATCGTCGAGCGCAACGCGCTGCCTAACATGTACGTGCAACTGGACACGCGCCTGTTCACGATCACCGATCTGTCGAAAGTGTGGATTTATGCGGCGGTGTTTCAGGACGAGATCGCAAAGGTTCATCCCGGCGATCCCGCAACCGTTACTGTGGACGCTTATCCGGGTACGAACTTCGATGGGCGCATCGATTTCATCTCGCCGCAGATCGATCCCATGACCCGCACCGCCAAAGTGCGATGCGAGTTCAACAACCCCAAAGGCCGGCTTCTTCCTGGGATGTTCGCGCACGTTGCTCTGGATCTGCCGATGGGCGAGCAAACTGTCATCCCGGACACCGCGGTTCTTCGGACCGGCACGCACAACGTCGCGTTCATCGATCGCGGTGACGGTTATCTCACTCCCGCCGAGGTCGAGTTGGGATCGCATGTCGGCGATGAATTCATCGTGCTCAAGGGACTCGCGCCGGGTCAGCAGATCGTCAGTTCCGCCAATTTCCTGATCGACTCGGAAAGCCAACTCCAGGCCGCCGCGGGCGCGTTCGCGCCGGCTGCGCCGGTGGTAGGCGCGAATGCGGCTGGACAATCGGCGCAGCCTGTCCCCCAGGCAAGCATTGCGTTCACCAGCGACCCCAACCCCCTCGTGCGCGGCCACAACAAGATGATCGTGACGCTCCGCGATTCCAAGGGCGCCGCAATCTCAGGCGCAAAAGTGACGGTGTCCTTCTACATGGCGGCGATGCCGGCGATGGGAATGGCGGCGATGCGCGCGCAAGCCATCGCAGATGACCGGGGCAACGGCATCTACGCCGCAAATATCGAACTGCTTAGCGGTGGCACTTGGAGCCTGACGATCGTCGCGTCGAAGGGAGGCCGTACGATCGCGACCAGGCAGATGGACGTATCAGCCAGCGGCTCCATGGCGATGTGAGGAAAGAAGGATGATCGAAAGAACTATCGACTGGTGTAATGCGAACCGCTTCATCCTGTTCGTCGGTGTGCTGGCGCTGGTGCTCGCGGGCGTTTGGTCGCTCAATCGGATCCCGCTCGACGCGCTGCCGGACATCTCCGATGTCCAGGTGATCATCCACACCGAATGGATGGGCCAGCCGCCCAATCTCATCGAGGATCAGGTGACCTATCCGATCGTCACCGCGATGCTTGCTGCGCCGCATGTGAAGGCAGTCCGAGCGCAGACGATGCCCAGCGATTCATATGTGTTCGTCGTGTTCGAAGACGGCACCGACATCTATTGGGCGCGCAGCCGCGTGCTGGAATACCTCCAACAGATAGCCGGCAAGTTGCCGGCTGGCGTGAATCCCGCGATCGGTCCCGACGCGACCGGCGCGGGCTGGGTGTACGAATACGCTCTGGTCGATAAGAGTCGTCTTCACAGTCTCGCCGACCTTCGCAGCTTGCAGGATTGGAACGTGCGCTATGCCCTCGAAACCGTGCCGGGGGTTTCGGAAGTCGCCACTATCGGCGGCTTCGTTAAGCAGTACCAGGTCAAGCTCGATCCGAATCGGTTGCTCGCGCTCAAGGTCCCGCTGGAGACGGTGATCGACAAAATCCGCGACAGCAACGGCGAAGTCGGTGGACGCGTGCTCGAGATGTCGGGAGTGGATTACATGATCCGCGGCCTCGGCTACGTCCATTCGGTGGCAGAATTGGAAGAAATTTCCGTCGCAACCAACAACGGCACCCCGGTGCTGATAAGGGATCTCGGCGTGGTCAGTCTGGGCCCCGATCTTCGCGAGGGCGCCGCTGAATGGAACGGCGACGGAGAGACGGTCGGCGGCATCGTCGTAATGCGCTACGGGCAGAATGCCCTCACCGTCATCGACGGCGTCAAGCAAAAGCTTGCTCAGATTCGAAAAACTCTGCCGCGCGGTGTCGAAATCGTCGCCGGCTACGACCGGTCGGGACTCATTCAGGAATCCATCAACACGCTGAAACGCGATCTGCTCGAAGAGGCCATCATCGTCAGCCTGGTGATCATCGTTTTTCTCTTCCATTTGCGTTCGGCGCTGATCCCGATTCTTGCGCTGCCGATCGCGGTCATCGCGACGTTTATCCCCATGTACTATCTGCAGATCAGCTCCAACATCATGTCCTTGGGCGGGTTGGCGCTGGCGATAGGCGTGCTCGTCGACGCTTCGATCGTAATGGTCGAAAACGGGTACCGGCACCTGTCGGAGGCACAGCACGAGGCGTCGCAGAAAGGCGAGTCGATATCCGAACCCGAACGGCAGCGGATTCTGCTATCGGCCGCGAAACAGGTCGGCCGCCCGATTTTCTTCTCGCTGATCATCATCGTCGTCTCGTTCCTGCCGGTGTTCCTGCTCGAATCGCAGGAGGGACGGATGTTCCGTCCGCTGGCCTACACCAAGTCTTTTGCGATTGCGTTCTCCTCGGTTCTCGCGATCACGGTGGTCCCCGTGCTGATGGTCCTCTTCATACGCGGCAAACGGCTGCGCCCCGAGCAGAACAACCCCATCTCGCGCTTCTTCCAGGCCATCTATCTGCCCGTGATCCGATGGTGCCTGCGTCATCGGACGCTGACGATTGCGGCCAACGTGATTTTCCTGCTGCTCACGATTCCGGTGCTGTTCAAGATCGGAAGTCAGTTCATGCCGCCGCTGTATGAGGGATCGAGCCTCTACATGCCTACTGCGCTGCCCGGGATTTCGATCACGTCAGCGGTGAATCTGATGCAGAAGCAGGATCAGATCATCCGCGCGTTTCCAGAGGTCGAGAGTGTGTTCGGCACCGTCGGTCGATCCGATAGTGCGACCGACAATGCGCCGCTGGACATGTACGACACCACGATCATGCTCAAGCCGCGCGACCAATGGCGAAAGGGCATGACCTATGACCAGCTCATCGCCGAGATGGACGACCGGCTGCATTTTCCCGGTTTGTCGAACTCCTGGACGATGCCAGTCGAGAACCGGCTCGACATGGAGCTGACCGGGATCAAAACTCCGGTCGGACTCAAAATTCAGGGTCCCGACGTCGACCGGATTCAGCAGATAGGTTCTCAGATCGAAGAAATACTCGGTCCCGTTCCGGGCACGCGAGGAATTTTCGCCGAACGAGTTTCTCAAGGGTTCTACATCAACGTGAATGCCGACCGCGCCGTCGCGGCGAGGTATGGCCTGACGGTCGGAGACGTTCAGCGGGCGGTCAGCTCCGGGATGGGCGGCGAGAATATCGCGACCACCGTCGAAGGGCGCGAGCGCTACTCGATCAACGTTCGCTATCTCGCGGATTATCGCAGCGACCTGAACGCGCTTCGTCGAATATTGATCATGACGCCGACCGGAGCGCAGATCCCGCTCGGCGAGGTCGCGCGTATCAGCCTGGGCCCGGGGCCATCGATGATACGGGATGAAGACGGGCTGCTGACCGGCTACGTCTATGTTGACCTCGCGACATCCGACTACGGCAGCTACATTAACCGCGCGCAGCGGGTGCTCGATCGCCAACTGCATCTGCCCGCCGGATACACTCTGAAATGGTCGGGAGAGTATGAGTTCCAGTTGCGCGCGCGAAAGCGCGTGACGGTCATCCTGCCGATCGTTTTCGGCCTGATCTTCGTCCTGCTTTACATGCTCTTCCAGTCGGCGACTGAAGCGATCGTGCTGATCCTTCCGACCGTGTACGCGATGACGGGCGGGCTGCTGCTCCAGTACATGATGGGCTTCAACTTCAGCGTCGCCGTGTGGGTCGGGTACATCGCGCTGTTCGGCATCGCTGTCGAGACCGGCGTCGTCATGGTGATTTATCTTCACGAAGCCCTGAATCGTCACATCGCCGCCGGCGCGCTCACTCACGATGAGATCGAGTTGGCGGTGATCGAGGGCGCAGTCCAGCGGCTTCGACCCAAGCTGATGACCGTTGCAGTCGTGATGCTCAGTCTCGCGCCGATTCTATGGGAGAGCGGGATCGGCTCCGACGTGATGAAGCCAATCGCCGCGCCAATCGTCGGCGGAATGATCACCTCGACGATGCACGTCCTCATACTTGTGCCGGTGTTCTTCGCGATCATGAAGGAGCGGGCACTGAAGAAGGGAACCCTGCTCCAACCATCAGAAGGCCCCCGTTGAATGCTCGGCACACGGCAATTGATGGGGGGTGCGGGCCGCGATCGCGCTCTGGTAAAAGCGGGGCGTAAGGGCGAGAATCCGCGTGTGAGCCCCGGCCTGGCGCTGTATCCGAGCGCGCCGGCGGGAAAACACCTTACACAGAGGGCGAATCATGAAGGCGGCAGACGAACCACTTCGCGTGCCTATCCTTTGCCCCGCCTGCGGACGCGGCAAGTTGGCCGCACCAGCGGCGGCGCACCTCGAGTACGTGTGCCCCCAGTGTTCGGCAAAGTACCCGGTCGATGGGGGCGTAATCGACCTTCTTCCCGGGACAGCCCAAAGGCCGAATTTCGCCCAGCGGTCCATGCAATTCGACCCGCTCATCCGGATTTACGAGAGCCGATTGTGGCGGCGCAGTTCGGTGGCCAAAATTATCATGGGCATCGGCTTCGAGGACGAGTACGCGCTGATTGCCGACGCGGCGGTGCTCGGCAAGACGGAATTCCTGCTCGATCTTGCCTGCGGACCGGGAATCTACGCGCGCCGGTTTGCGCGGAAAATCGGCGCGGGCGCCGTGGTGGGCCTGGATCTGTCTATGCCGATGCTGCATTACGCGTCGCGGATGGTGCGGGAGGAAGGAATCGGCAACTTGATGCTGCTGCACGGCAACGCGATGGCGCTGCCGTTCGAGCCGGGTCAATTCGAGGTGGTGAATTGTTGCGGGGCGCTGCACCTTTTTCCCGACATCGGCCGCGTAATCGGCGAAGTGGGCCGGGTGCTGAAACCCGGCGGGCGTTTTACGATCGCCACGTCGCGCCGCGCGGACGGCTGGATCGCGCAGCAGTGGTTCAAATTCATTTCGAGCATCGGAGTTGACGCGTTTACATTCAGCCAGTTGGAGTCAATCCTCGCGCAGGCGGGGTTCACGTCGAAATGCCTGCACGCCGCGGCCGGCTGGATGGTGATAGCCGCGACCAGGAACGGTTAAGTTGCAAGTTGCAACTGAGTTGGTTAGACAATCGATCCCCAAAACCGAAAAACGGAGAAAAAAATATGCAGACGATCAAGGTTGACGATATTGCGGCTCTGACGGCGAAGATCAGCAAGGAATTCGGTCCGTGGAGCGAGCCGATTCAAGTGACGCAGGAAAAAATCAATCAATTTGCCGACGTGACCGGNGACCGTCAGTGGATTCATATCGATNTCGAGCGGTGCAAGAAAGAAAGTCCGTTCGGCGGACCGGTGGCGCATGGTTTTNTGACCCTGAGCCTGCTGCCGGCGTTCAGGAGCAAAGAGGATTACACGATCNCGGGATTTCGCAACGTGGTAAATTACGGCGCGAACAAGCTGCGCTTCGTNGCGCCGGTGCCTGCCGGCGCCAGCGTCCACGCGCGCTCGCGGCTGACCGCGGTCGAGCCCCGGCCGCTGGGCACGATGCTCACGCGGGAGACGGAAATCCAGGTCGTAGGTTCGCAGAAGCCCGCGCTAGTGTACGAAGCACTGATGCTGTTCGTGAAGTAGAAGTTGCGGGCAGCGACGGAGAGCAGTGCATGGCGTATGAACAGATCGTTTACGAGGTCGCGGACAATATCGCGACGATCACGCTCAACCGGCCGGAGAAGCTCAACGCTTTCACCGCCACCATGATGGACGAGATGATCGACGCGTTCGACAAGGCCGACGCGGACGACAACGTGCGCGCGATCATCGTGACCGGCGCGGGGCGCGCATTCTGCGCGGGCGCGGACCTGTCGGCGGGTCCCAGGACGTTCGACTCGACGCGCGAGGAACGCGCGGATCGGCGCTCCGCGATCAGGGCCGACGGCAGCGTGGATTGGAGCAATGAAGCGATTCGCGACGGCGGCGGACTGCTGACCCTGCGCATCTTCGATTGTCTGAAGCCGGTGATCGCGGCGGTGAACGGGCCGGCGGTGGGCGTCGGCGTGACGATGCAACTGGCGATGGATGTGCGGCTGGCGTCGGAAAACGCGCGCTTCGGTTTCGTGTTCGCGCGGCGCGGGATGGTGCCGGAGGCGTGCTCGAGCTGGTTCCTGCCGAAGATCGTCGGCATCGCGCAGGCGCTGGAGTGGACGTTTACAGGGCGCGTTTTCGGAGCCGAGGAGGCGCTCGAAGGCGGGCTGATCAAAAAGATCTACAAACCCGAACAACTTATTCCAGCAGCGCGCGCGCTCGCGCGCGAGATAGCCGACAACACGCCGCAAGTGTCGGTCGCGTTGATTCGCCAGATGCTATGGAAGATGGCGGGCGCGGACCATCCGATGGAAGCGCACAAGGTGGACAGCCGCGGAATCTTCGCGCGTGGCTCTTCGGCGGATGTGAGGGAAGGGGTCGCGTCATTTCTGGAGAAACGTCCGGCAAAATTTCCGGACAAGATTTCGAAGGACATGCCCGCGTACTTTCCCTGGTGGCAGGAGCGCAAGTACAGCTAAGGCGCCCAAGCTTTGCGGCGGATGACGACGCGGACTTCGCCGGGGCGCTCGACCTTGACGACGGCGCGCTGGCCGTCGAGGTCCAGCTCGGCGTTGCCGTTGCCGCCGGACACTTCAAGCACGCATCCGCGCGGGTACTGGACGCGCGGCACGAAGATCTCGGTCGAGCGGGCCGCGGAAGGATCGGATTCGAACATGAACTCGAAAGTGCCGCTGATACGATCGAATTTCATCGTGCGCGGAATGCCCTGTGTCGCCTGCGCGTAAGGTC
>JGI20191J14862_1000722_pt1 | contig 11008 bp, 11 predicted proteins | sample NGESurdeep092012_7_FD_14862 | JGI IMG/M metagenome (IMG submission 14862)
CAGGAGCAGAGCGCGTACAACGGCCACTTTGAATCTACCTGTTACCATCCCTTGCTGCTGTTCAATCGCGAAGGCGACTGCCTCGCGGCCAAGCTACGGCCTGGCAATGTGCACAGCGCCGAGGGCTGGGAGGAACTGCTACTGCCGGAGATTGAGCGGCAACAGACACTGGGCAAGGAGGTGGTTTTCCGCACCGACGCGGCCTTTGCCAAGCCGGAGCTCTACGAGGCGCTGGAAGAGCGGGACGTGAAGTACTCGATCCGCCTTCCCGCGAATGACAATCTGCAGCGGAACATTTCGGAGTTGTTGACGCGGCCAGTGGGAAGGCCTAGCTACAAACCGCTGGTCAGGTACAAGAGCTTTCTCTATCAGGCGGCGACTTGGATTAGGGCGCGGCGGGTGGTGGCGAAGGTGGAGTTCCACTTTGGGGAGTTGTTCCCGCGCGTCGGCTTCATCGTGACCAACCTCACGGCGGAGCGTCGGGCGGTGGTGCGCTTCTACAACAAGCGCGGCACGGCAGAACAATGGATAAAGGAAGGCAAGCAGGCGGTGAAGATGACGCGGCTTTCCTGCCACCGCTTCCACGCCAACGAGGTGTGGCTGTGGCTGAGTGTGATTGCCTACAATCTCGGGAATCTGTGGCGTCGGCTGGCGCTGCCGATGAGGATCGACACCTGGTCGCTGACCAGCTTGCAGCAGCGGCTGGTGAAAACCGGCGGGCGTTTGATAAAGCATGCCCGGTACTACTGGTTGCTGCTGGCAGAGAGTCATCTGACCCGCCGGCTCTTCGCAAGCATGTTGCGGAGGATCGCGATGCTGCCGCCGCCAGCGGGATAAGGCGCGGCGCAGAGCGGAGCAGATTTCGGTGACGGGATAGGAGGGAAAGGGTTAAGTGTCTGAAAACTCGGTTGGAAAAGGGTCAGTTTCGGCTGTTTTATGCCAACGCGAGGCAGAACTGGTCCGTTGCGGCGCGCTGGAAAGCTCTTTGGACTTAAAGCCGGGCTCGAACCCTGCGTTTGCAAAGCGCCCGCTGTCGGTGCTAATCCGATTCAGGATTGAAAATGGAAATTCCGGTCAAAATGAAAATTCCGGTTAAATGTCTGCTCAGCATCAATTTCCTGCCGCATCGAACGGCCGGCTACTGGGAAGATCAGGGCTACGAATGGTTTGCCGCGGTCTAACAAGTCGCTGCTTGAAGTGGGTCATTCCTCTTATTGGCTGGCTGGCGATCTCCTGTACGGCTCGGGCTCAGGCAGACGAAACTGTTTACACCGATGCCTTGGTCAATGGTTGGCAAAATTGGAGCTGGGCAACGGTTAATCTGAGCAACAACAATCCCGTCCAGTCTGGCTCCGCCTCGATTGCTGTGAGTGCAGGCCCCTACCAGGCGGTGTACCTTCATCAGGATGCTTTCGCTTCGAGCCTCTACGGCAGCTTGGTCTTTTGGATCAATGGCGGCTCCACCGGGGGACAACTGCTCCAGGTCCAGGCGGAGCTGAGTGGTAATGCGCAGACCGCGGTGACGCTGCCGGCGTTGGCCGCCAACTCCTGGCAACAGGTCACCATTCCGCTTGCCTCGCTCGGCGTGCAGAACCAGCCCAACTTGGATGGGTTCTGGATCCAGGACCGCAGCGGCAACACGCAACCGCAGTTTTACGTAGATACGGTTTCGTTCACACCGCTGCCGCCGCCTGCGGTGGTGAACATCACGGTTGACGCCTCGCAGGCCATTCGCACCGTTGACGCGCGCCTTTTCGGAGTCAACACCGCCGTCTGGGACGGAGTCTTCGACACGCCTACCACAACAAACCTGCTGACCACGATGGGCAACCAGGCGCTGCGCTTCCCCGGCGGCTCCTTGTCCGACGATTACCATTGGGCGACTAACACTACTGACAGCAACACCTGGCAATGGGCCACGTCGTTCACCAATTTTGCCCAGGTGGCCACCGCCGTCGGCTCGAAGGTCTTCATCACCGTCAATTACGGATCGGGCGCGCCTGCGGAGGCCAGCGCCTGGGTAACGAACTCGAACCTCAGCAACCATTACGGATTCAAGTATTGGGAGATCGGCAACGAGGTTTACGGTTCCTGGGAGACTGACAACAACACGCGTCCGCACGATCCCTACACCTACGCACAGCGCTTCGCGCAATATTTCAGTCAGATGAAGGCGGTCGATCCGACGATCAAGATCGGCGCGGTGGCAGTCACCGGCGAGGACAGCTACGCGAACTACACTGATCATCCGGCGCTCAATCCCCGCACCGGCCTGACGCACAACGGCTGGACGCCGGTGATGCTTGCCACTTTGCAGAGCCTGGGAGTGACCCCGGATTTCCTGATCTATCATCGCTATCCGGAAACGCCAGGGGCGGAAGATGACACAGGGCTGCTGCTCTCCTCCGGCACCTGGTCCACTGACGCCGCCGACCTGCGCCAGCAGCTGAACGATTACCTGGGCGGCGCTGCCGCGAATGTCGAGCTGGACTGCACCGAAAACAACTCCGTTTACTCAAACCCGGGTAAACAGACGACTAGTCTGGTCAACGGCCTGTTCATGGCGGACAGCATCTGCGCCGCGATGCAAACCGAATTCAACTCGGTCCTGTGGTGGGACCTGCGCAACGGGCAGGACAGCAGCAACAACAATTCCGCCAGTCTTTACGGATGGCGCAACTACGGCGACTACGGCGTAGTCGATAGCGCGAACCCAGCAGGCCCCGCGGACGCATATCCGACCTACTACGCCGGCAAACTGCTCCAATACTTTGCGCGCGGGGGTGATCAGCTAATCGCCGCCGCGAGCGACTACCAGCTGATGAGCGTGTGCGCGGCAAAGCGCACCGACGGAACGCTCGGACTGCTGATCATCAACAAGAGCGCCACCACCGCGCTCAACGCCAACATCACCATCAACCAGGCCACCGTGGGCGGCAACGGGGAGCTATATTCCTACGGTATCCCGCAAGACAACGCGGCGAAGACCGGGATTGGCTCTGCCGACGTCGCGAGCAGCGCCGTGACCGGGCTAGGTTCGAATTTTTCGCTCAATTTTCCGCCTTACTCCGCTACTGTGCTGGCGTTTAGCAACAACGCTCACCCTGCCTTCTTTACCGGGGAAGCCTCCGTGGGCAGTGACCTATACTACCTGAAGTTCCCTGACGGAACGGTATTCGGTTACTACAGCTATCAGGATTTTCCGTGGCTCTATCATTTCGGCCTCGGGTTTGAATATTTTATCGATGCGAACAATGCCGCGCATGGAGCGTACTTTTACGATCCGGAAGTCCAGACTTTTTTCTATACCGACCCCAACGACTATCCGTTTCTGTACAACTTCAATGAGGGCGCTTGGTGGTACTACTACGCAGGTACGAGCAACCCGCGCTACTTCTGGGATTTTGGCCAGAACAAACTGATTTCCAACTAGTCCGTTGTGAGCAACGACCACCCTCGAAGAACCTGCGCACCGAGCAAAGCAGTTGTCCTTAGCAAAGTGGCAACAACTGAAACCTCCGAAACTATAAGCCCAGGTCAATTCCGGTCGGTTCCAGCAGTATTGATTCCGAGTCTCCAGCGGCTCAGTGTCAGGATCTTCCCAAACGGCAATTTGGTACTTTAGCTAATTTTCAGCTGGTTTTATTTGCTGCACTATGCCATAAAAACCTTATGAGCTCCCCTTTTGCCAGCGTGAGGCGGAGCGGTAACCGCGCGTTTTGGATTCCTGCCGGTGCGGAGCCAAAAACACTGTCCTCGCGATTGGAGAGCAGCGGCGGCCAGTTGGAGGAGGGCACGGCGAGTGGTGGCGAAGGTCGAGTTCCATGCCGGGGATTGTTCCCCCGGGTTGGGTTCATCGTCACCAACCTCACGGCGGCAAGTTTGCGCGGTGGTCCGGTGCTACAACAAGCGCGGAACGGCGGAATAATGGATCAAGGAAGCACGGAGGCGCTGAAGGTGACGCGGTTTTCGAGCCATTGCTTCCGCGCCGATGAGGTGCACCTCTGGCTGAGCTTGATCGCTTACACCCTCGGCAACCTGCAGCGGCGGCTGGCTCTGCCCAAAGCGATCGGCACTTGGGCGCTGACCGGTTTGCAGCACCGCCTAGTGAAAGTCGATGGCCGTCTGATATGACTCAGCATCCAAAAAAGGAAATTCTCGTTTAAATTTGTGAAACTGTTAATTTCAGCTAAAAAGGTTGTTGAAACAGCATATGGATACTCGGGGACCAATGGAAACAGCGTCCTTGACTTCGGGCGCTGATTGACGTTTGAGAGATTATGATTCCATAGATAAACCAGATGAACTGACAGCTTTACGCGATGGCTACGGGGGGAGAATTCACATCATGGAAGCGAAAATTCCGGGATGCCAGGTTGGAAACTCAAGGCGAAAATTCCGGCTGGATGTCTGGATTAGGCTGGACGCGGTCGCGATGCTTACTATCGCGATTGTGCAAATTGCGCAGCCGACCGCCATGGCCAGTTGCTCTTCCTCCAGTGTGACCATTGTAAACCAAAATCCTTTCCCGATTTGGCTCGGTGAAACCGTTACGCCCGCGGACCAAGTCCTGACGCCGCCCAGCAACAACTGGGAGATCAATTCGGGCAACTCAGTTTCTCTGTGTCTGCCGTCGAATTGGACTTCGGGATCTTTTTGGGCGCGCACCGAATGTAACTTTGCCGGCACGTTCGGCCAGGACCCAAACTATAAGGCGTGCCAGAATCCGAGCGGTTGCACCAGTAACCATATCTGTTATGGCGGAATGTGTGTGATCAGTTGCAGCACAAACACAGACTGTAGTGGGCTTCCGTCCTCCATCTGCGTCACAGGTGGTAATGCGACTCCAATCAAATTCTGCGGGTTCTCGACCGGTGTAGTATGTAGGACTGGCGATTGCGGGAATGGCATGTACCAGTGTGAAGGCACGTGGGATGGCACGACGACACAACAGACCTCGGCAACTCCTGCCTCGTTGTTCGAAATCACTACCAAGGCTGGCGTCCCCAACTACGATGTATCCAATAATTCCGGATACAACAACCCGATAGACGTCTCGGTATCGGGTGCCGGCTCTCTCTGTTCCTCAGTAGCTTGCGGCACCAACCTCAACGCCACTTGTCCCAGCCTCCTACAGATTATCGAACCCCCTACCAGTACCGTGAGCTCCCTAGGTTGCGGTACTGGCGAGTACTGTCAGAGCGGAACCTGCGAAGCCTGTCCGAGTGGGGCGACCCCGGCGGCCTGTGTAAACGGTAAAACCTGCGTCATTGGCTGTAACGCTCCCAGCGGGTTGTGCGGTAATTCCTATCCCCCACCGGTGTACGCACCGGGCATCGCAAACCTGGAATGCACCACGACTATCCCCAGCGGCACCGTCCACGGTGTCTCATTCACCGCTGACGGTTCGCAGTACCAGGACATGTATCTCGCCAAAAACGCCAGCGGCGCAGTGACCATGAGCAATATCGGCACTGCAATGTTCTCTGGGAACCAAGGCACTCCCACCTGCTGGGGCGACATTGATTGCAACCCCAACCAAGTGTGTCTACTCGGCAGCGCAGCTACCGGAATCAGCGGCTTGCCATCCTACGTTGGAATCTGCGCGTTGCCCGCTTCGGGAGGAGGAATGCCGACGATAAACAATAGTTCGACAAACTGCGCGTCGATATCGGATGTATTCAACAGTTGCGGGGGTTATCCGAACAGTGGGGTTTATACATGCGTTGCCGCCTCCAAGGTGAACCCCGGGGTTGCTTGCCTTCCCGCTTTCGATCCTGCGACAGTCGGCCTCGGCACGTACAATAGCGATAGCCTTCTCTTCACGGGGATTGCCGCCCCGATTAACCCGGAATGGGAAGCGACCGCGCTCTGGGCTGCGGGTAACGGAACCAGTGCCGGAACGCTTCCCTATTACGAAACTTTTTCGAACGCCTGCCCGAATCAGTACGCTTGGCAGTACGACGACCATGCAGGCGGTCTGTCGTGCACGGGCATCGCAGCTTTTGACGTCGCTTTCGGCAAGACTTTGTACCCGTCATTTTTCAACGGCCAGATAAATGACAATAACGGGATCTGGCAATTGAACTTTCCGAATGGTACGTTCTTCGGGTACTATGGCCTCGCTTCCTACCCATACCTCTATCAGTACGGACTGGGGTGGGAGTACGTATACAACGCGAACGATGGAGCCTCGGGAGTATACTTCTGGGATTCTTCCTTGAATTCGTTTCTTTACACCAACCCCAGCGATTTCCCCTTTCTCTATGATTTTAGCTCGTCATCTTGGTTGTACTACTACTCCGGCACAAGTCGGTACTTCTACGACTTCGGTGGCCGCGGGCTGTTTTTCAGTGCACCGGGGTGAGATTGAAGCAGTTCGCGCCGTTTTCGGAGCAGCCTCACTTGTAACACCAATGCCGAAGCGCCTGGCGAGCGCGCGCTGGCACCTTCGACACCTATCGGCGCGGCCGTCCGCGCGATCCGCCTTGCGGCCGAACAGGGCTATGGCCTTCAACACGTTGCAGTCGTAACAACGCTTGGTTTTCAACTTTTTCGGCGCGCTTGAGGTCGAGAATTATCGGATCGCGCAAGTTGGGGAACTGAGCAGCTTTGCGAGCCTCTTCGATGGTTTCGTACCGCTCGCCGAATTGCTCATAATGGACCTTGCCCTTTGGTCCGATTGTTTTCGTGAGTACGATGAAGGCCATCCGGCCTTAATTTAAGCACACAGTGAGGCCGCCGGCGCTTCACTGCATCGGCCCGCGACTTCTCTGCAGGATCAACCGGGCAATCTCCGGCAGACATGCGGGGTCCGGATTCGCGGACACGCACCCAGCACACAGCACTGCGGCCATGCGATCGTCCGTGAATATCAACAGCCAGTCGCGAATGGCGCCGGCAATATCCCCCGGGGGCGTCCCCGACGCACGCGCCGTGGCTCGCGTATGCTCGAACCAAGCGAAGCATCATTCACACCACTCGCTAAGATGGCGTCGGCTCGAAGCGGCTGCGCGGCGCCGATAGTTCACGCCGGAGAACCTAAGCGTGCGCGCGTCGTCGCGTGCTCACGCCGGAGCATCGAAGCATCTGCGCGGCGTCGAGTCAGCACGCGCTCGCGCCAGAGCATCGAAGCGGCCACGTTGCCGCGCGGCGCGCTGTCTTTCGACACGCGACGAAAGCGACGGCGCGCAGCAGAAGCATTTAGGATGGATGTTCGACGCAAGCGCCGACAGCGTGTTTTCGTTTGTGAGCGTCTGCGAGGTGCTGGGGATCGACGGCGACCGATTGCGCGCGCGAGTGCGGGAGCGATTGAAACTGAGAGGCGGGCCTCCTTTTTTTCCGACCTGTCGATACCGAAAACCTGATCCGGGATGACGGGCCAGTCGGACTGTGATAATCGAACGCCCGATGGTCGATTTTCTGATCAAGTTCCTGCTCGTCGTACGATCCCGACTGAAGTCACGGGCGAGACTCGAGGCTGAAATACTGGTGCTGCGGCAGCAGGTGATCGTCCTGAGCCGCAAGTCCCGGTCTCGGGTGTGGCTGAGAAACATCGATCGGCTGATCTTGGTCTCGATGTACCGACTGTTCCCGTGGATTCTGAATGCGATAACGGTGGTCAAGGCGGAGACCGTGATCCGGTGGCATCGGCGCGGCTTTCGGGCCTACTGGCGGTGGAAATCCCGCCGGCGTGGTGGCCGCCCCAGAATCGACCGCGAGATCCGCGATCTTATCCGACGGATGAGCAGGGAGAACCCACTATGGGGAGTGCCGCGGATACACGGCGCGCTGCTGATGCTCGGCATCGAGGTCGCCCAATCAACCGTGGCGAGGTCCATGCCCAGGCGGCAGGGGCCACCCTCCCAGGGTTGGAAGACATTTCTGCGCAACCACGCTGCCGGAATTGCTGCGGTCGATCTCTTCGTGGTTCGTACAATCTCATTCCAGCTGCTCTATGGCCTGGTGATTCTTCGCCACGCGCGAAGGCGATTGGTGAGAATCAGCGTGACGAACAATCCTACTGCCGAGTGGATCGCAGGTCAGGTTACTGATGCCTTTCCCTGGGACGAAGCGCCGCGTCACCTGATTCGGGACCGCGACGGTGCATTCGGTCCGGGGTACACCCGCCGCATTCGCGCAATGGGGATCCGAGATCGCCCTACGACGCCACGCTCGCCGTGGCAGAACGGCCACGTTGAGCGGCTGATCGGATCGATACGTCGCGAATCACTCGATCACCTCGTCGTGTTGGACGAAGCGCATTTGCGCGGTGCCCTCAGGGCTTACGCTTCGTACTACAATGAGGTCCGGACCCATCTCTCATTGGATAAAGATGCTCCGGATTTTCGCCGGACCCAAAAGATCGGTCGCGTCGCCGCGATACCGATCCTCGGCGGGCCCCATCATCAATACGTCCGGCTTTAGGTTTTGACTAGGCACAGGTGAACGAACGCGGAACACCCGGGGTCATCGTCAGCGACAACGGCACGGAACTAACCAGCTGCGCGGTCTTGCGCTGGGCCACCGGTCGTCTCGATTGGCACTACATCGAGCCGGGCAAGCCAGTGCAGAACGCCTTCATCGAATCGTTCAACAGCCGGCTGCGTGACGAATGCCTCAACGAGCACGTCTTCCTAACACTCGCCGAAGCGCGTGCGACCATCGAGGCGTGGCGTCACGACTACAATCACTTGCGGCCCCACTCCAGCCTCGGAGCATTGACACCGACCGAGTTCGCGGTGCTTAAAGGACAGGAAGTTCAACCGCCCCAGGAGGGCGAAAACCACAACCGACTCTACTTATGATCTGTCGGGCATCAGGGAGCAGGCCACATCTTGTCGGATAATTTGGCGCATTTTCCGGGTTATTGTAGTCAGTCTGTACGTATCCTGAGGACGGGGCATGGTGCATAGCGCAGGAGTTTTTCAGCAGTGCCGCCGATCAAAAGATCAACTAGGTGAGTTCGTCCACGCATAGACATGACTATAAGGTCAACCTTGAGCTTGCCCACCAGCTCCCCGATTACTTCGTGAACGACGCCAAAGTGGAGTTCGGAACGGGATTTTGGGTAGAGCTGCATAGCTTCGTTCTCGAAACGCTTGAGCTCGACCGATGCCGTCTCGCCGTAATGCTCGAGCAATTTTGTGGGCTCATACCAACGCCCGACCCCGTAAGGTAACGGCTCAACTACGTGAACGAGCACCACTTCGGATTCGTGCTCGCGCGCCAATTCTATGGCGTATTTCAACGCCGCGAGCGAATGTTCGGAAAAGTCCGTAGGCACCAGAATCCGTTCTATTTTCATTGTTCTTCCTCAGACGAAGACAAATGCTCAAGATTCATTGGAAAAAAGCCATCGAGTGCAAAACCGCGAAACAGAGAATCAGCAACAGGACCCCGGTGCCAAGGCCGATCCTTGCCCACTCGCGGCTCGTGATTCCCAGTCGGCTCGCGGCGACGATATTGGGTATGTTGCCGGTGACAAGCGCCCCTCCGCTGATCAGCAAACCGAGGAACGCCGCGCGCTGCTGATTCATACTCAGAGAGGGTGATATCTCCACGGCCGCCAGAGTCGAATTGTTGACGACTGCAGAAAGGGTGTTCATCCAAAACAGCAATCCCTCTGGAAGGCGATGGATGTACGCATCGACCACCGGCCTGAGCCCGCCCGAAAGTGCCACAAGTCCGGCGATAAAAACGTACACCTTGCCGGGACGAATTAACAGGACAGTCCTCCACGAATCCTTTTCTTGAGTTGTATCCAGCGGCTCGCTGGAAGCGAACGGTAAAAACAAGATGGGAACCGCGGCGAGAATGACGCCGACAACAACGAACGGGCCGAGAAGATGAGTAAGGTACCAGAAGTCGGCGTGCAGAGAGCGGAGAACGACTGCAATACCGGGCATGCCCAAAGGCGTGAGGCCGGCGCCGAAGCCGATTGCGAAACACGCAAATACCGTCGCGGCAATTTCTGCCCATCGTTCACAACGAAGCAGGGAAACTGTTTCCACGAATACGAGGGCAGATACGACCGGAGTTATGAAGGCTGCAAGGAAGCCGAGTACGATCGCGAGACAGAAGCAGAGAATCCGCGGGTCCAGCAGTCGGATTACCCGGCGAAGTACTTGATCGAGATAGTCCCTCAGAAGACGAAAAGTGGCGCCAAAAACCAAAACGGCCACCGTGAATGACAGAGGTTCAGTCAAGGCTGCCCGGACGAGCGTCGCGTCGAATTGTCGCATGACGCAGGCGGTCAGCACTCCGATCAGTAGGAAAAAAATCTCGGTGTTCCGTTCGATCGGCTTTACAAGGATTGGTCCTAGCAGGACCGCTAGGATCGTCAAGGATGTAAGGATCACTGTCATCATCTCCCCGCAACTAATACAGCAATGCAGCGTTCGTGCAATCACGAAAACATCAAGGTTTCTTCGCGGAGCGAACTGGAACGGGCGCGCCTTTGGCGCGCCAACTCCCAGTCCCCTAGTTTCGCGGTGGATCAGCTCAAATTACGGTCCAGACGGGATTGTTGGTAGGGACAGGGGTCAGATCTCGCTGTGATCTGTGTGCCTTTCCCGCCGTATACAACGGCGACGCGGTTCCCGGGGGAGCAGCCCGAAGAACTCTAGCAACTGCCAACCAAATTGTAACGCTTTGTAGAATGAAATGGCAGACTTTCAAAAATTGAATGTTTGGAAACCCCAACCGACCAAAACCTTCCAATCTGGCTCGAGCTTTCCGCGGGCGTGGTTCCTGCTCGGTGTAACCGTGGAGGCAACCAAACCAGACAGGCGGACATGAAGAGAATAGAAGCAGTAGTGAAGCGCTCGGCCTTGGACGACTTTCACCGATGCGCCAGGCAGCTTGGAATCTTCGGATTTGACCTATCCGAGGACCGTACCAGGCGTCGTGAGAGCGCCGGAGAGATAATCCCTCATAGAGCGGCCGGATAGGCCGGCAGGGCCGGAGCAAAAATCCGGCAGCAGAAGGTCTTCTGCCAAGATGGGCA
>JGI20191J14862_1000723_pt1 | contig 11004 bp, 7 predicted proteins | sample NGESurdeep092012_7_FD_14862 | JGI IMG/M metagenome (IMG submission 14862)
GTCGAAGCGCTGCTCCAGCCGCAGATTGGTATGGCTTGAGCCCCAGGTGCGGCCGAGCAGCCAGCGCGGCGCGTCGAGCGCGCGCTCGAGCGGCTGGCCGAACAGGACGTGGCGGGTGAACACGGCAGCTTGCGTTTGCGGCTGGCCGTCGCCGCCCATGGTGCCATAGGCGATGATGCGGCCGTCCTTAAGCGCGGCGAGTGCCGGATTGAGCGTGTGGAACGGGCGGCGGCCGGGCGCCAGCGAATTCGCCGCCTTGGGATCGAGCGAGAAGCTGGCGCCGCGATTCTGCATCAGCACGCCGGTGGCCGGCAGCACGCAGCCGGAGCCAAATTCCCAGTAGATCGACTGGATATAGGAGACGACGAGGCCGGAGGAATCCGCCGCGCCCATCCAGACGGTATCGCCTTGCGCCTCAGGCGCCGGCCAGCGCGCGGCCTTGCGGGCATCGATCTTGGCCGCTTCGGCATCGAGGAATGCGGGCGAGAGAAAGCGCTTGAGGTCGACGTCGATCTGGTCGGGATCGGTGACGTAGCGGTCGCGCATCCGGAAGGCGCGCTTGGTCGCTTCCACAAGGCCGTGGATGTGCTCGAAGCTCTCGCCCTTCGCGACGCGCAGCCGGTCGAACAGCGCCAGAATCATCAGCGAGGCCAGGCCCTGCGTCGGCGGTGGCAAATTGTAGAGCGTGCCGGCTTGCGTGGCGACGCTGAGCGGCTCCACGGCGCGCGCCTCGAATTTCTCCAGATCGGCGCGCGTCACCGGGCTGCCGATGCGTTCCAAGTCAGTGGCGATCTCGCGCCCGACATCGCCGCGATAGAAGTCGTCGAGCCCAGCCTGCACCAGCTGTTCGAGCGTGGCGGCAAAGGCGCTCTGCTTGAGTTTGGTCCCCGCCTCCGGCGCCTTGCCGTCGACCAGGAACGCTTTCATGAAGCCCGGCACGGTTTCGAGCTCGGCATATTTCTCCACCGTGAGCCGCGCCTGGCTGCGCGTCACCGCATAGCCCTCGCGCGCGTGCTTGATCGCGGGGGCCAGCAGCACGTCGAGCGGCAGCTTGGCGCGCGTTCCTTTGCCGACCTGCGTCTTGGCCGCTTCGCTTGCGAGCAGCCAAGTCGCCACCGCGCCCGGCACGGTGAGCGCGGCGAGCGGCCCGCGCGTCGGGATTTCGTGGTGGCCGGCATCGCGAAAAAGCCGCGGCGTCGCCTTGGCGCCGGCGCGGCCTGCCCCCATCAGCGCGTGCACCCGGCCCGACGGCTGGCGGATCAGCCAGAAGCCATCACCGCCGACATGGTTCATGTGCGGGTAGACGGCCGCGATCGACGCCGCCATCGCGATCATCGCCTCGATGGCATTGCCGCCCTCGGCCAGGATCTGGCGGCCGTCCTCGACGGTCGCGGCATGCGGCGCGCAAACGACGCCACGGCGATGTCCGGCGGTGTGGAGGTTCATGCGGGCACGGCGTGGCTAAGCCCGCGCTTCTTGAGCAGCGCATCCACCGCTGGCAGCCGGCCGCGGAAGGCTTTGTAGGCTTCCACCGGGTCGCGCAGATTGCCGGCGCTGTAGATGAAGTCGCGCAGCCGCTTGGCGGTTTCGGGATCGAAGGCGTTGCCGGTCTCCTCGAACGCTTCGAAGGCGTCGGCGTCGAGCACCTCCGACCACATGTAGGAGTAATAGGCCGCCGCATAGCCGCTGCCGGAGAACAGATGCTGGAAATGTGGCAGGCGGTGACGCATGACGATCTCCGCCGGCATGGCGATGCGCTCGAGGCTCGCGCGCTCGAATTCGGTGACGTCGAGCGCAGCCGGCTCTGGCACCGAATGGACATCGAGATCGACCAGCGCGCAGGCGGTGTATTCGACCGTTGCGAAGCCCTGGTTGAAGGTGCGCGTCGCCAGCAGCCGGTCGAGCAGCGCCTGCGGCATCGGCTCGCCGGTGCGGGCGTGGCGCGCATAATTTTGCAAGATCTCCGGCACTTCCAGCCAGTGCTCGTAGAGCTGCGAGGGCAGCTCGACGAAATCGCTGCTGACCGAGGTGCCGGCGACCGACGGATAGGTCACGTTTGACAACAGGCCATGCAGCGCATGGCCGAACTCGTGGAACAGCGTGCGCGCGTCGTCGAACGATAGCAGCGCCGGTTCGCCCGCCGCCGGCTTGGAAAAATTGCAGACGTTGAGGATGACCGGCCGGATATTGCCAGCGAGCCTCTCCTGGTCGCGCAGCGAGGTCATCCAGGCGCCGCTGTGCTTGGAGCCGCGCGCGAAATAGTCGCCGATGAACAGGCCCACGTGACGGCCATGCGCATCCGTCACCTCGAAGGCGCGGGCGTCGGGGTGATAGAGCGGCACATCGACCGGTCTGAAGCTCAGGCCGAACAGCCGGCGCGCGGTCTCGAAGGCGGCCTCGATCATCCGCTCGAGCTGGAAGTACGGCTTGATCTCGGCTTCGTCCAGATCAAACTTTGCTTTGCGCAGCTTCTCGGCGTAGTAGCGCCAGTCTGAAGGAGCCAGCGCGAAGTTGCCGCCCTCCTGCGCGATCATCGCCTGCAGCGCGTCGCGCTCGGCATTCGCCTTGGCGCGCGCCCGGCCCCAGACTTCGTCGAGCAGGCCGCGCGCGGCTTGCGGCGTCTTCGCCATCTGATCGTCGAGCCGGTAGTCGGCGAAACTCGCAAACCCCAGCAGCTTCGCGCGCTCGGCGCGCAAGCCCACCATCTCGGCGATGATCGCGCGGTTGTCGGTTACGCCGCCGTTCTCGCCGCGCCTGATCCAGGCCTGGAACACCTTCTCGCGCAGATCGCGGCGGGCGGAGAATTGCAGGAAGCTTTCGACGGAAGAGCGCGCCAGCGTGATGGCGTATTTGCCGGCGTGCCCGCGCTCCTGCGCGGCGGCACGGGCGGCGGCGCGGGCAAAATCCGGCAGGCCGGCGAGGTCGCCCTCCTCCAGCACAAGCGCATAAGATTTTTCATCCGCCAGCACGTTCTGCCCAAACTGGGTGCCGAGGCTCGCCAGCCGCTCGTTGATGGCGGCGAGGCGGTCCTGCGCCGGCTTGCCGAGCGCGGCGCCGGCTCGCACGAACCTTGTGTGATAGCGGTCGAGCACGCGCGCCTGCTCGTCTGAGAGGCCGAGCGCGTCGCACCGGCGGTAGAGATCGGCGATGCGGGCATAGAGTGCCCGGTCGAGGTAGAGCGCGTTGCTGTGACGGGCGAGCAGCGGCGAGACGTCGCGCTCGATCGCCTCGATGGCGTCGCCGGTATCGGCGCCGGCCAGCACGAAGAAGACATTGGAGACGCGATCGAGCTCGCGCCCGCTCCGCTCCAGCACCGTAATGGTGTTGTCGAAACTTGGGCCCGCCGGATTGGCGGCGATGGCGTCGATCTCGGTGCGGTGGCGGCTAAGCGCCCAGTCGAAGGCGGGACGGAAATGCTGCGGGCCGATCGCGCCGAACGGCGGCAGGGCGAAAGCGCCGGTCCATTCGGTCAACAGCGGATTTTGGTCGTCTGGGGAGGATTGCGCGCTAGTCATCCGGCTTATCTAGTCAGGAACAGGCCGCTTGGCGAGCGGGTTTAGCCGCGCAAGGCCCGCAGCGCGTTGAAGATGACCGCGACATCGATCACCTCCTGCAGCAGCGCGCCCTCGACCGGCACGATGAAGCCCAGCGCCGCCGCGATCATGGCGATAAAAGAAAGCCCGATGCCGGCGATGACGCTTTGCAGCGCGATATTGCGCGAGCGGCGCGCGATCCTGATCGCGGGCAGCACGCGGTCGAGCTGATCGACCAGCAGCACGACGTCGGCGGCTTCGGCCGAGGCGGCGGCGCCCTTGGCGCCCATGGCCATGCCGAGATCGGCGGCGGCGAGCGCGGGCGCATCATTGACGCCGTCGCCGATCATCATCACCGGGCCGTTCTTGCGCTCCGACAGCACCACCAGGATCTTCTGGTCGGGCGTGAGTTCCGAGCGAACCAGATCGATGGAGAGACCGGCGGTGAAGAACCTGGCCACCTCGTGCCGGTCGCCGGTCGCCAGCACGATCCGCTCGATGCCGAGCTCCCGCAGCGCCCGCAACAGTTGCTCGGTGCCGGCGCGAAGTTCGTCGGAGAGGATCAGCAGGCCGAGCAGCCTGCCGTCGACCGCCACGGCCGCCGCCAGCGCACCCGGCGGCCGCTCGTGCCCCAGCAGCGCGTGGGTGGAGTCGGCGACCTTGCCGGCAATGAAGTGCAGCCCGCCGACCATCACGCTGCGGCCTTCGACCCGGCCGACGATGCCTTCGCCGGGCGTCTCCACCACATCGGACGGGATCGCCAGCGGCAGACCTTTGTTGCGCGCCTCGGCGACGATGGTCTGCGCGATAATGTGCTGGGAGGCCTGGTCGAGCGAGGCGGCGATTCGCAGCACCTCGTCCGGCGTCACGCCATCGACCGCCCGGATGGCAACGATCTTGGCCTGGCCGATGGTCAGCGTGCCGGTCTTGTCGATGACCAGCGCACGCACCCGCGCCAGCATCTCGATTGCCTTGCCGCCCTTGATCAGGATGCCGACCTTGGCGGCGCGCGAGAGTCCGGCGACGATGGCGACCGGCACCGCCAGAATCAGCGGACAGGGCGTCGCCACCACCAGCACGGCCACCGCCCGGATCGGATCGTCGGTGAACCACCACGCCACGGTCGCCAGCACGACGGTCACCGCCAAGAACAGAATCGCGAAACGATCCGCCAGCCGCGACATCGGCGCGCGCGAGCGCTGGGCGGCCTCCACCAGGCGGACAACGCCGGCATAGGTGCTTTCCGCCGCCAGCCGCGTCGCTACCAGATCGAAGGCGTCGCCGACATTGGTCGAGCCGCTCAGAACCGCTTGGCCGTTGGTCAACTGCACCGGCATGGCCTCGCCGGTGAGCGCCGACTGGTCGAGCACCGCCACGCCTTCGACCACCGTGCCGTCGACCGGCACCACGTCACCCTTGCGGACCAGCAGCCGGTCGCCGGGCAACACGAGATTGAGCGCGACCTCCTCCAGCCGGCCATTCTGGTGGCGCACCGCGGTGCGCGGCACCCGCGACAGCAGGGCGGTCATCTCGTGCCGCGCCCGGCGCTCGGCGAAGGCCTCGAGGTACTGGCCGCCCGCATACATCAACGCGACGATGGCCGCGGCAAGGTTTTCCCCGACCGCCAGCGCCGCCGTCATCGACAGCGCCGCGACAATGTCGAGCCCGACATCGCCGCGCCGCAGGCTGGTGACGATCTCCCCCAGCAGCGCCAACAGCACCGGCAGGGTGACGGCGGCCCAGACGGCGCCCGACCAGGCGCCGAGACCGACGAGCTTGGCGGCAAACCCCGCAAGCAATCCCGCCGCCACGAGGCCGGCGAGGAGCGGGCGGACATATTTGAGCGCGCTTGGCATGGTCATACATAAAGCCTCCACGCTTCGAGCGGCCGACGCCATGAGCAAGATCAAATGCTTAAGACCGGCAGCGCCGGTTCCACCGTCGGCTTGCTATGGACTTGATCCGGCAGCCGGATTCATGGACATTGCGGCCCTCAAGAGGGAGGCCCGCATGGCCAACACCGGTCGCCGCATCGTCTGGCTCAACGTCATCACCGTGATCAGCGCCGCCATCCTGATCGGTGCCGAGGTGTTCGGCGCCGCCTTCGCCGGCAGCTGGGCGCTCGCCACCCTGTTCGATCTTGGCGGCATCGGGCAGCGAATCCTCGACGGCATCTTCGTGCTTTGCGGCATCGCCATCATGGTGCAGTTCGTCCGCGCCGCCCATCGCATCGAGCCGTTCACCGCGCGCGCGTGAGCTCAGCGCAACTCGCCGACTAAAAGAGTTAAGGAAGTTTTTGCGTGCGGAGAACTAATTCTCTTGCACAACGCGCAAAAAATGTTATTTCCAACTTGCCCAATTTCGCACGTGCCTGTGGCCGTGTGTCGGTCGGTAGGTATCCGGACAAGAGGCCGGACAGCCGCCTGAGGAAGCGAGAGCCTCCTCAAGAAATCTGACCGGCAGCCGGAGGCGAAACCGGCGCACTCTGCTCTCCGCAGAGGACGCGGCTTAAAGCAACGACGGAGCGGGCTTCTTTGGTCTCTGCTGGCCTTCCACAGCCAGCGACGGGTCACCGACGAGGCTTGTCCATCATTGCCAGCAGTGCGGTGCGGGGGTCTCCCCAATCCAATCCAAGGCAGCTTGAGCGGTTTGTAAGTCCGTGCCGCCGGCGCGTCCCCATCGCGCGCAGGCGGCAGGCTCGCAAACCGCATCATCAGGGGCTATCCGCCCCTAGCCGTGGGGAGAGCGCCATGACTGAGCGCATCCGCGAATTCCTTCGTAACCGTCGCGACGACGGGCCTTGCCTCGTCGTCGACCTCGACGTCGTGCGCGACAACTACAGTGCCTTCGCCAAGGCGTTGCCCGACACGCGCGTGTTCTACGCCGTGAAGGCCAACCCGGCGCCGGAGGTGCTGGCGCTTTTGGCCAAGCTCGGCTCCTGCTTCGACACCGCCTCGGTCGCCGAGATCGAGATGGTGATCGCTGCCGGCGCCACGCCTGACCGCGTGTCCTATGGCAACACGATCAAGAAGGAGCGTGACATCGCACGCGCCTTCGCGCTCGGCGTCCGCCTCTACGCGATCGACTGCAAGCCCGAGGTGGAGAAGGTCGCCCGCGTGGCGCCCGGCTCCCGGGTGTTCTGCCGCATCCTCTCCGACTGCGTCGGGGCGGAATGGCCGCTGTCGCGCAAGTTCGGCTGCGAGCCGGGCATGGCCGTGGACGTGCTGGAGCATGCGCTCCGGCTCGGCCTCAAACCCTATGGAGTGTCGTTCCATGTCGGATCGCAGCAGCGTAACCAGCATGCCTGGGACCGCGCGCTCGCCTCGGCGGCGGCGGTGTTCCGGGAATGCGGCGAGCGCGGCATGCAGTTGTCCATGGTCAACCTGGGCGGCGGCTTCCCGACCAAGTACCTGAAGAACGTGCCGTCGGTGAAAACCTACGGCTCGGCGATCTTCAAGGCGCTGCGCAAGCACTTCGGCAACCGCATCCCGGAGACGATCATCGAGCCGGGCCGCGGCATGGTCGGCAATGCTGGTGTGATCGAGAGCGAAGTCGTGCTCGTCTCCAAGAAGAGCGAGGAGGACGACGTGCGATGGGTCTATCTCGACATCGGCAAATTCGGCGGCCTGGCCGAGACGATGGACGAGTCGATTCGCTACCCGATCCGCACGCCGCGGGATGACGACGCCATGGCGCCCTGCGTGCTGGCGGGACCGACCTGCGACTCGGCCGATGTGATGTACGAGAAGGAGCCCTACATGCTCCCGGTCAGCCTCGAGATCGGCGACAAAGTGCTGATCGAGGGCACCGGCGCCTATACGGCGACCTACTCGTCGGTAGCCTTCAACGGCTTCTCGCCGCTGAAGACCTATCACGTCTGACATCGTCGGGAGGCGGCTAGCGCCGCCTCCCCTTTCCCTTCATTCGACCTGATGAGCTCGGGAGAGCGCGCTTGCGCGCGCGCCGGGCGGGGAATGACATGCCATGATCGCATTGCGGCACGAACGGCTAACCGATGTCCCGGCACGCGAGGCACTGCTCGACCAGGCCTTCGGCGACAGCCGCTGGCGGAAGACTTCCGAGCGGCTGCGCGAAGGCCGCCTGCCGGCCGACGGCCTCGCCTTTGTCGCCACCGACGGCAAGCGCGTGGTCGGCACCGCCCGGCTCTGGAACATTGCGTGCGGCAGCGGCCAGCCGGGCTTGCTGCTGGGGCCGGTCGCTGTTGCGTCCGACTGCCGCAATCGCGGCATTGGTGCCGCACTGGTGCGTCACGCGCTGGAGGCAGCGCGCCGGCTTGGGCATGGCGCGGTCATGCTGGTCGGCGATCCGCCCTATTACAGCCGCTTCGGCTTCAAGGACGAGAACACCGCAGGCGTCAAGCTGCCCGGTCCGTTCGAGCGCCATCGCCTGCTCACGCTCGAACTTGTTCCCGGTGCGCTCGACGGCGCGTGCGGGCTGGTCCGTGCGACCGGTCGGCTTGCGCCGCAGCCGGAACTCGCCACGCTGGCGGCGGCGGGCCGGCGTGCGACGCCCAAAGTCCGACAGCACGCGGCATAAGCCGGACCGGCAAAATATCGGGGACGCCGCGCCTGATTCGCGCGGCGTCTCTTCCGTTTGCCGCGTATGGCAGATATCACCCGAACATTATTGGAGGCGCGGAAAATGACCAATTGGCCAGTGCACGCTCGCATCGACGGACCCATCGTGATGATCGGCTTCGGCTCGATCGGCAAAGGCACCCTGCCGCTGATCGAGCGCCATTTCACTTACGACAAGAGCCGGCTGGTGGTCATCGATCCCGAGGACAAGGACCGGCACCTGCTGGACGAGCGCGGCATTCGCTTCGTGCATCAGGCGGTCACCAAGGATAATTATCGGCACCTGCTGACGCCGCTGCTCACCGAGGGCAGCGGCCAGGGCTTTTGCGTGAACCTGTCGGTCGACACCTCTTCGCTCGCCATCATGGAGCTGTGCAACGAGATCGGCGCGCTCTACATCGACACCGTCAACGAGCCGTGGGCCGGCTTCTATTTCGACGCCAAGCTCGGGCCGGAAGCGCGCTCGAACTACGCCCTGCGCGAGGCGACCATGGCGGCCAAGCGCGCGCGCAAGCCGGACAGCACCACCGCGGTATCATGCTGCGGCGCCAATCCGGGCATGGTGTCCTGGTTCGTCAAGCAGGCGCTGCTCAACGTCGCCGCCGACATCGGCCTCAAGTTCAAGGAACCGAAGACGCGCGAGGAATGGGGCCGGCTCGCCAAGAAGGCCGGCGTCAAAGGCATCCATATCGCCGAGCGCGACACCCAGCGCGCCAAGCAGCCCAAGCCCCTGGATACCTTCGTCAACACCTGGTCGATCGAGGGCTTCCTGTCCGAGGGCATGCAGCCGGCTGAGCTCGGCTGGGGCACGCACGAAAAGTGGATGCCGTCGAACGGCCGCAAGCACAAAGCGGGCTGCGGCGCGGCGATCTATCTATTGCAGCCCGGCGCCAACACGCGCGTGCGCTCATGGACCCCGACCGCCAAGGGACAATACGGCTTCCTGGTCACCCACAACGAGTCGATCTCGATCGCCGACTACTTCACCCTGCGCAATGGCCGCAAGACCGTCTACCGGCCGACCTGCCACTACGCCTATCACCCCTGCAATGATGCGGTACTCTCGCTGCACGAGCTTTTCGGGTTCGCTGGCCAGCGGCAAAAGGACATCCACATCCTCGACGAGCACGAGATCGCCGACGGCATCGACGAGCTCGGGGTGCTACTCTACGGCCACAAGAAGAACGCTTACTGGTACGGCTCGCAGCTCTCGATCGACGAGACTCGCGAGATCGCGCCCAATCAGAACGCCACCGGCCTGCAGGTGACCTCCGCCGTGCTGGCCGGCATGGTGTGGGCCCTGGAAAATCCAAAAGCGGGCATCGTCGAGGCCGACGAGATGGATTTCCGGCGCTGCCTCGAGGTGCAAATGCCTTATCTCGGTCCGGTGATCGGCAGCTACACCGACTGGACGCCGCTCGCCGACCGGCCCGGCCTGTTCCCGGAAGACATCGACAAGCGCGACCCGTGGCAATTCAAGAACGTGCTGGTGCGTTGAACCGCGCGGTCGCTTCAAGACGCAGACCGACACCGAACGCAAAAAGTTAACACGAGGGCGCATTCACTACGCGGTGGATGCGCGCGCGCATCCGTGCGCAAAATTGTTAACTCTCTGCGCCGTTGGATTATTCCGGTGAGTGCCCAATTTCGCACGTGCCTGTGGCCGTGTGTCGGTCGGTAGGTATCCGGACAAGAGGCCGGACAGCCGCCTGAGGATGCAAATCTCTGCAAGGGATAAGCCTCCTCAAGAAATCTGACCGGCAGCCGGAGGCGAAACCGGCGCACTCTGCTCTCCGCAGAGGACGCGGCTTAAAGCAACGACGGAGCGGGCTTTTTTGGTAACCGGCGCGAACGCCGGATGTCCGAAGAGGCTTGTCCTTCTTGCCGAGGCGCGGTGCGGGGCACATCCCCAATCCAGACCATGGCAGCAGACGACTGCATCACCCGGGTCACGGCGGCGTATCTCGCTGTCCCGCTTGCTTGCAGCCATGGCGCTTTGACGCGCGGCTTAGGCCGCCGACCGAGGGGAAACATGAGCAATGACCGATCGCATCCGCTAATTCCTTAAGAACCGCAAAGAGGACGGGCCCTCCCTGGTGCTCGCTCGACCTCGACGTCGTGCGCGACAACTACGGCGCCTTCGCCAAGGTGCTGCCCGACACCAAGGTCTATTACGCGGTCAAGGCCAACTCACATCCGGAAGTCTTGAGTTTGCTGAACCGGCTCGGCTCGTCCTTCGACGTCGCCTCGGTGCAGGAGACGCAGGCCGTGCTCGCTACCGGCTGCACCAGCGACCGCATCTCCTACGGCAATACCATCAAGAAAGAGAGCGAGATCGCCACCGCCTTCAAGCTCGGCGTTACGCTGTTCGCGGTCGACTGCGAGGCGGAGGTGGACAAGATCGCCCGCGCCGCCCCCGGCAGCCGCGTGATCTGCCGCATCCATTGCGACGGCACCGGCGCCGAATGGCCGCTGTCGCGCAAGTTTGGCTGCGAGCCGGAATTCGCCGCCGACATCCTGGAGCGCGCGCAGAAGCAGGGCCTCATCGCCTACGGCATCTCGTTCCATGTCGGCTCGCAGCAGCACAATGTGGAAGCCTGGGACCGCGCGCTGCCTCGACCGCGGCGATCTTCCGCACCCTCGCCGAGCGCGGCATCACGCTCTCCACCGTCAATCTCGGTGGCGGCTTCCCGGCCAAATATGTGCGCAAGACGCCGAAGCTCGAATCCTACGGCAAGGCGATCTTCCGCTCGCTACGCCGCCATTTCGGCAACCGTCTGCCGGAGACCATCGTCGAGCCCGGCCGCGGCCTGGTCGGCAATGCCGGCGTGATCGAAGCCGAGGTGGTGCTGATCGCCAAGCGCAGCCCGGAG
>JGI20191J14862_1000726_pt1 | contig 10970 bp, 10 predicted proteins | sample NGESurdeep092012_7_FD_14862 | JGI IMG/M metagenome (IMG submission 14862)
GCTCGCTGTCGATCCCGCTGCGTGAGGTGTTCGCGACCTGGCTGGGCTGGCTGGTGCCCTCCCCAGCCACACCGTTGGTGATCGTGCGCGACCCCGACCAGGACCCCGAGGAAGTGCTCTGGCAGGCACGCAAGATCGGCTACGAACGGCTCGCCGGAGAGCTCACCGACGCACTGAGCGCGTGGACCGCTGCCGGGCACCCGCTCGCCAGCACCCGCGTGAGCACACCAGCGGCGGCCGATCCCGCCACCGTGGTCGACGTGCGACAGGCCGCCGAGTACGCCCCCGGCCACCTCCCCGGCGCGGTCAACATCGAGCTCGGCGCCCTGAGCCGCAGCTGCGCCGACCTGTCCGGCCACACCGTCGTGCTCATGTGCGGGCACGGCGAGCGTGCCGCCACCGCGGCCAGCCTGCTGGAGCGAGTCGGGATCAGCGACGTGANNATCCTGGCCGGCGGCCCGCAGGACTGGGCCGACGCGGGCGCGGGGCGAACACTGCAGGTCAACTCGTGAGCACCCCCGCCGGCCCACCCACCCCGGCGGTCCCGCGGTTGCGGCTCGGGATGCGCACCAACATCGGCCAGTTCATGCTGCTCGTGGCCGTCAACGCCCTGGTCGGGGGAACCCTGGGGCAGGAGCGCACCGTCGTCCCGCTGCTCGCCCAGCGGGTGTTCGGGCTCACCGCCCTGGTCGGCGGGCTTTCGTTCATCGCCGCCTTCGGCCTGGTCAAGGCGGTCACCAACTTCTTCGCCGGAACCNTGTCCGACNGGTACGGCCGCAAACCCGTCCTGCTGGTCGGCTGGCTGATCGCGATCCCCGTCCCCCTGATCCTCATCTGGGCCCCGACCTGGGGCTGGGTGGTGTTCGCCAACGTCCTGCTGGGCATCAACCAGGGCCTGACCTGGTCCACCACCGTCATCATGAAGATCGACCTCGTCGGGCCGGCCCGACGAGGCCTGGCCATGGGATTCAACGAGGCCGCCGGCTACGGCGCGCTCGCGCTCACCGCCATGGCCACCGGCTACCTGGCCCAGAACTACGGCCTGCGACCCACCCCCTTCTACCTGGGCATCGCGTTCATCGCCCTCGGACTGGGCCTGTCGGTGTTCGCGGTCAAAGAGACCCGCGACCACGCCAGATTCGAGGCCGCCAACCACGTCAGCCGACATGACCACCTGCACGCCGGACTCAGCACCGCTCAGGTGTTCTGGCTCACCAGCGTCAAGGAACGCGCCCTGTCCGCGGCCAGCCAAGCCGGCATGGTCAACAACCTCAACGACGGCCTGGCCTGGGGGCTGTTCCCCATCCTGTTCGCCAGCCACGGGCTGTCGATCACCCAGATCGGGATCCTCGCCGGCATCTACCCCGCCGTGTGGGGCGTCGGCCAGCTGGCCACCGGTGCATTGTCGGACCGCATCGGGCGCAAGTGGCTCATCGCCACCGGCATGTGGGTGCAGGCTGCCGGCATCGCCGTGGTCGCCCTCGGCAATACCTTCACCGCATGGGCCGTGGCAGCCGCCGTCATCGGCGCCGGCACCGCCATGGTCTACCCCACCCTCCTGGCCGCCGTCGGCGACGTCGCCCACCCCGCATGGAGAGCCCGCTCCGTCGGGGTCTACCGCCTGTGGCGCGACAGCGGCTTCGCCGTCGGTGCCCTTCTGGTCGGCGTGGTCGCCGACACCGCCAGCCCCACCACCGCGATCTGGGTCGTGGCCGCGATCACCGCCGCCTCAGGTGTGATCGTCGCGATCCGCATGTACGAGACCCTCGGACACCACGCCGTCGCGCCGGCGACATCGGAGCAACCCGGCACCACCTGAAGACCCGCGACACCAGGACGGTCACCAGCGCCCAAGGAACCGCTGCGAGTTGANGGATGGCCAATCTGGTCTCAGCAGGTCTGCGAGTCGACCTACACGATCACCGTATTGGCAACGGCAACCGGTGATCGGTGGCAGCCTCGGCCGCCAGACTGATGGTCACCGCAAGTGTCCGGCGAATGGCACAACGAGGACGTGGTCGCAGGTGTCCAACTCGGGGGGTTCGACGAGTCAGTCAGCCGATGACGCGCCGGACGGTTGCCCACCAGGTGCGGACAAGTAACGGCAACACGTCAGCCCGGCGACGGATTTGCCTGGCGCAAGCGGCGCGGTGTGTCTTGGACCGGGTGCTCAACAGCTGGTGACCTCAACATCCGCCGCTAGGCTGCGACCGCTGTGCCAAACAGCAGCACCAAGTGGCACGACGGGCACGATCAACCTACTTTCTCCCGTCCCAGCCGAGCGCTGCACAGGCAACAGCGCGCGGCCGGGGTGGCTGCTGGCAGTTGACTACGCGGGTGCGCCGGGTCGCACCAGAGCCACGAACGTGCCTCCCGGTGCCAGCAGCAACGGCTTACCGGCAGCGTCCTTGAATACTGTCCGGGCGCCGTTGCTCGGTCGCGACCACGTGCCCACGATCCGTTTGCCGCCTCGGAACAGCACGACGCGCCCGGTTCCTACCGTCTTGGTGTACATCGAGGGGTTTCCGTTGACGTCGATGTCAGAGTGGTCCGGACTGATCTGGCAGTACTGCACGAGCACGTTGGGCTTGGCGATGGGTGCACCACTGGCCGCAAGGATCCGCTGGCCACCAACGGTGCGAACGTAGCGCGCCAGCTTGCGGTCCCAGACGAAGGTCACACTCGTGGATCCCACCAGGGTGCTCACGACCGGTGCGGCTTTGGCCCCGGCAAGGCGTGGATCTTTCGTCGCCCAGGTGAATCCCACGTCTCGCACACCCTGGCCTTTGATGGCGCCGCTGACTGCTGCCAGGTCTGAGACCAGGTTGTACGGNGCCGGGCGCGACANGTCGCGATGGAAGCCGACCTGCTCACGGTCGTTGATCGAGCTGTACAGACCTGANCGGTCGAGGGTCGGCAGGGCGTTGCCGCCGCCGCCGCTGGCGACCAGGATGATCTTGCCGAAGGCGCCCAGCAACTCCGGGTCGCTGGTGCGGACGCTGCGGACCGCCTCGACCTGGGGCTTGGCGCTGGCGTACACGGCCACCATCCGTGAGAGTCCGCCCTCGGCCTCCTCGATGTAGATCACGTCGGCCTTCTCCAGGCCCATCGACGGCCTGCCGGCCTCGGTGTCGTCCAGCTTGACGGCGATCACGGGCCCGTGCGGCGACGGTCCCAGACCGGTCAGGGGGTTGACGGGCGCGACGGTCGGTGCCGGCGAGGTGTGCACGACCGCCTTCGGTTTGGTGCTACTGCACCCCCCCACAGCTGCTACTGCCAGCACGCCCACTACCAGAGCCGTGGTCAGCTGAAAGGCCTTCGAGGCACCCCTGTTCGATCCACCCGTGCTCATGTCACTCCCCCTGCTCATGGGTCATCGGTCCGACCTCCCGTTCACGGCCGGCTGCCCTGCCTCGGACCCCGAGCCACGTAAAAGGATGGCGCTCCCAAGGCGCTATAACCAGAGTGAACCATGTCATAAGCTGGATCGATCGGATCTTCTGGAGTCTGTGCGCCGGATACCTGGTGGTATCCGATTTGTACCGAACGGTGGGTAACGTTCCGCATCGGACCTAGCTAGGTTTGTCTTCGAAGACTGGTCGATGCACCCAAGGTTCGGATCGGTGCACATCATCTGCAGGCGTCGGTCGAACCGAGTGGTTTGACGTAGGAGGGTCATGTCCCACAGCGTTCACGTGCACACGATCAGGCTGCCGCTGCGCAAGATCTGCTCAGCGCTTCCTTCTGTCGCGTTGATCAGTGGCGCCATCATGTTGCCCGCCTCTGCCGCCCCGTCAGCCCAAAGCCACGTTGGCCTGGCCTCCAGCAGCTCTCCTACCGTTGTCGTACCCAGCACGGCGCTGACCCTGCCCGACTCGTCACCGAACCTGGCCGATCGCTCACCCCGGCACTCACCGAACACACCTACCTCCCAGCCCCTGGCATCGATGCTGTCAGCGGGCACCGTCCCCGGCAGCTCGTCGCTGGTGACCCTGGACGACGCTGGGATCCCCGTCCGAGCACTCGAGAGCTACCGCAAGGCCACCAGCCTGATCAGCTCAGCCGACCCTGCATGCCACATCGACTGGGCACTGCTCGCGGCCATCGGGCGGGTCGAGAGCGACCATGCCCGCGTCGGCGGCAATCAGCTTGACTCAACCGGCGTGGCTCAGCCGGGCATCATCGGCGTTGCGCTGAATGGGTCGAACGGGACCGCCCTGATCACCGACACCGACCGGGGGCTGCTCGACGGGGACACCACCTACGACCGGGCCGTGGGCCCGATGCAGTTCATCCCCGGCACCTGGCGTCTTGCGGGCACCGACGCCAATGGTGACGGGGTCAAGAACCCGCAGGACATGGCTGACGCGACTGCGACAACCGCGGTCTACCTCTGCTCCGGCCACACAGACCTCCGCCGCCCGAATGACCTGCGCTCGGCGATCCTTCGCTACAACGCTTCGGACCCCTACGTCGACATGGTGACCGCCATCGCGGATGCGTACCGCCATGGGGTCAGAGCCCTGCCGGCCTCCGACCTGACCCCCATCCACCCGAGCACCGTGGCATCGCGTACTTCCGCAATGGCAACCAAGCACACTAACCGCCCGCCCGGCAGACCAGTCCCGGCCCGGCCCCGCTCTGCTCCGGCCGCAACGACTGGTCAGAAGCCTGCGCTCACCCCCGCAAGCGGCTCCACCTCAGGGCCCGGGCTGCCACCGCCCTCGCTGGCACCGCCCGCGGGGCCCCAGGCAGCAGCGACCACCCCCACAACCACGTGCGTGCCCATCCCGTCTCCCCCCAGCACTACTTCGCCCACATCTACACCCAGCGACACGGCGTCGCCCACGTCTGCGCCGCCCGCCGCTTCGCAGACCTGCCTGCCCCCCTGCGTGACCACATCGCCCACCAGCACCGCTTCGCCTACATCCACACCCAGCGGCGACGCGTCACCCACCCCCTCGCAGAGCTGCCTGACCCCCTGCGCGCCGACGACAGCTCCCAGCAGCACTACGTCGACCACTTCTGCTCAACCCTGTCTGACGCAGTCAGCCGGCACATCCTCAACGACCGCGCCCTGACGCAACGAGATCGGCCCCTTCTCAACGCACCAGCTGTCCCCCCACAACGGCCAGCAGCATGACGGCCAGCGCGACAATCACGATGGCGCGGCGAAATCTGGGGGTCATCAGCTGGCCACCTCCGGGACTGGTTCGCTTATCTCACCACGGCTGACAGCAAACCGGGGACGCTGCCTGTGGTGGTACCTCACGTGCATGTCCTCGCTTCGCACGAGATACAGCATGGCAGCAAGGACAGCCAGGCCTGTGGCGATACTGCCCACCAGGATGGTCCAGCGGGGTCCCCATGCCGAGCCGATCCAGCCGATCAGTGGCGAGCCCAGGGGGGTGCCACCCATGAAGACGGCCATGTACAGCGCCATGACCCGGCCGCGCAAGGCTGGGGCGACGCTGAGCTGGACCATGGAGTTCGCCGTGGTCAGGACCGTGAGTGCCGTGAGCCCGACGGGGATGAGTAGGACCGCAAACCACTGGTATGACGGGGCGAGCGCGAGCACCGCCGAGGTGACGGCGAACGCGGCGAACGCCACCAGAAGGACACGCAGGCGAGGGTTTGGGCGGCGCGCCGAAGCCAGCGCTGCCGACAGCGAGCCGATCGCCATGATGGAGCCCAGCAACCCGTACGCACCCGCGCCCTTGTGGAACACGGCGGTGGCCATGAGCGCGGTAGTCATCTGGAAGTTCATCCCGAAGGTGCCCAGGACGAACACGAGCGCCATGATCAAGATGATGTCGGGACGACCGCGGACATAGCGAAGTCCCTCGCGAATCTGACCCTTCCCGCGGTGCGGAGGCGTGATGTGCAACTCACCCCCCCGCATTCTGGCCAGCGCAAACAGCACTGCCACGAAGCTGAGCGTGTTGACGAAGAAGGCCGGACCGGTGCCAAACGCGGCGATGACCAGGCCCGCGACACCTGGTCCGATCAGACGTCCCGCGTTGAAAGAGGCGCTGTTGAGGCCCACAGCATTGCTGAGCGACTCGTGCGGCACCATCTCCGAGACGAAGGTCTGGCGGGCCGGGTTGTCCAGCGCCGCCGCGACCCCCTGAATGAAGGCCAGCGCGAAGATGTGCCAGAGCTGGACCGCACCGGTCACCACGAGAACGCCGGTCAGTAGCGACGTCAGAGCCAGCGCGCTCTGAGTGGCGAACAGAATGCGTCGTTTGGGGAATCGGTCTGCGATCATCCCCGACACGGGCGCAAAGAGGGCGAGCGGGGCGAACTGCAACCCGGTCACGATCCCAAGCGCAACCGATGAGTGCGGGGTCAGCTGGGTCAGGACCAGCCAGTCCTGAGCAACTCGGCCCATCCAGGTCCCGGTGTTGGAGATGAGCGCGCCAGCGGCAAAGACGCGGTAGTTGTAGATCGACAAGGAGGAGAACGTGGGGCTCATTCGCTGGCCAGCCGGGTGAGGATCACGGTCGCCTTGATCAACACCTCGCGCTCGTCCGCACTGATCCCCCTGAGCCTGCTCGCCATCCAGGCATCACGCTTGCGACGAGTCTCCTTGAGCGTCAACAGGCCCTGCGCCGTCAGCGACAGAAAGACCTGGCGGCCATCCAACGGGTCGTCCTGGCGGGCGACGAGCCCACGCTCGACCAACCCAGAGACTGTGCGGCTCATGCTCGGAGGGCTGACGCATTCAATGGTGGCAAGCTCGCGCGGCGTCAGCGCCTTGTCCTCGAGCCGTGCCATGACGCTGAGCTGGTGGGGCGCGACGAGCTGGGTGCTCTCGAAACGGACCCGTCGACTGATGCGCATGCAGGCCAGACGAAGATCATTGGCCAGGTGCGCAAGCGACGGGGGGTGCCCGCTCTGGGCTGTCCGAGTCGTTGGCGTCGTTGGCGCAGGTGTTCGCGTTGTCGTTCCCGTTCTAGGTAGCATGAGTTCCTTCCGGCCTATTTAGCCTAGCTCATTACCCTTGCTAACTATTCCACGCCACGCCAGAACTGCAGAGAACAAGGCAGCCCGGGCGAAAGCCCGGGCTGCCCACCGCGACGGCTGCCGTCACACCCGAGCGTCAGTGGACCCCGAGTGCGCTCTTGATCGGGTCGAGAGCGAAGTAGAGGACGAACATGCCGGAGATGGCCCACATCAGCGGGTGCACCGCCGAGGCCTTTCCAAGCACGATCTTGAGCAGGACGAACACGACGAAACCCGCGCCGATACCAGCGGTGATCGAGTAGGTGAACGGCATCATGACGATCGTCAGGAAGGCCGGAATCGCGATCTCGAGGTCCTCCCAGTCGATGCCCCTGACCTGCTGCATCATCAGGAAGCCGACAACCACCAGAGCCGGGGTCGCCGCCTCATAGGGGACCACCGAGACCAACGGCGACAAAAACGTCGCCAGCAAGAACAGCAGACCCGTCACGACCGAGGCAAGGCCGGTACGCGCCCCCTCGCCGACACCTGCGGCCGACTCGATGTAGGCCGTGTTGCTGCTGACNCTGCCAGCGCCTCCTGCTGCGGCGGCCAGAGAGTCAATGATGAGGATCTTCTGGGCGTTGACCGGATTGCGTTCCTTGTCCAGCAGGCCNGCCTCGGCGCCGATCGCGACCATCGTTCCCATCGTGTCGAAGAAGTCGGCAAGCAACAGGGTGAAGACGAGCAGAATCACCGACACCGCGCCGATCTTGGCGAACGAGCCGAGCAGAGAAAACTGGCCCAGCAAGCCGAAGTCAGGGATGTCGATCAGTTTGGAGGGAAACCTCGGAATGTTCAGTCCCCAGCCGGTGGGATTAACCAGCTTGCCTGACGCATCGAACTGGCCTCCGATGCGCACCACGGCCTCCAGGAGGACAGCCAGGGCCGAGCTGCCGATGATGCCGATGAGGATCGCGCCCTTCACCTTCTTGACCAGCATGACGATGATAGAGAGCAGGCCGATGACGAAGACGAGCGTTGGCCAGCCGGCCAGGAATCCACCGACTCCGAGCTCGACAGGCACGGGACCGACGGCTGGACGGCGGACGATCCCGGAGTCGACAAGGCCGATGATCGTGATGAAAAGGCCGATGCCAACGCTGATGGCGGTCTTCAGCGCCGGAGGAATCGCATGGAAGACGGCCTTGCGGAAACCGGTCAGCACCAGAACCGTAATGATGAGGCCCTCGAGAACGATCAACCCCATCGCGTCGGGCCAGGTCATCCCTGGCAGCTTGGCGATGCCGAAGGTCACGAAGGCGTTCAGACCCAGACCTGTCGCGAGCGCGAGCGGGAAATTGGCCACGACGCCCATCAGCAGGGTCATCACGCCAGCCACCAGAGCCGTCGCCGCCGCGACCATCGCGAGGTTGGGGTGACCCCCACCACCCAGGAAGACGCCTGTCGAGTCGGCCTGAGTGCCAATGATCAGGGGGTTGAGGACCACGATGTAGGCCATGGTGAAGAACGTGGCGAAACCTCCGCGCACCTCTCGAGACACCGTCGAGCCTCGTTGGGTGATCTGGAAGAACGAGTCGAGCGCGCCGTGCACAGCGGTTTTGGTGGCAACAGTCGTTGGCATGGCGCCAGCGTAGAGCCTTGTCCGCGCTCCATCGCCGGGGACACATAGGCTTGACTCTGTGAGCCCCGAAGACCCCCAGCCCCTGGCCAGCGACACCGCTCGGATACTCGAGATCGGGATGGCGTGCTGGAGTGTGGCACTTGTGGTGTGCCTGCTCGTACCGGCTCTGCATCAGGCCGACAGGGCGTGGTGGCCATGGACCTGCGTCGCGGGCATTGCCGGCGGCGGGCTCGCTCTGCTGTACGTCCGCCGCGGCCGTGGCAACGCTGCGGGCGCTCATCTGCCGGCACGATCCCCGCGACCGGCGGACGGCCCCACCAGCGGCAACTGAGGACGGTCAGGCCCGTCTCAGCCGAGAGGGCATCTGCTCAGGCCAGATCGCAGCGTTCAGACCACATCGAAGGCGAACTCGTCCAGAACAGGCTCCTCGGCAGGTTTGGGGTCCTCGCGGATCAGGTCAACCTCGCTGTGCGCACCGCAACCATGGTCAAGGCTTACGACGTGACCGTCGGAAGGAGACCAGGCGTTGGCGCATACGCCAAAAAAAGAGCGAAGCGCACCCGCCATAGGCAAGAAGAAGCCACACGATGAGCAGGGGGCGGTCGCTTTTTCGGCGACCGGCGATGTGGGGCCCGCGTCCCCGCGATACCAGCGTTCGGCCGCTTCCTCTCGGCCTTCTGCGGACAAGACACGTCTGCGGCCCAGCCCAATCTCCCACTGCGCCGCCTCGTCGATGTCCTCGTCACCAGTGGCTTCAAGGCTCAACTCAAGGCGCTGGTCTTCCTCGATGTACGGCAGAACATCGCCCGCCCCGAGGTCGCCAGGTGCCAGCCGTTGGTCATAAGGCAGCCACTCAGGCGAGAGAAGCGCGCCCTCACCGGGCACCAGATTGGTCTCGCAGACCGTGGCCTTCTTGCCGCGAGGCACGCGCGCCACGGTGATCGCCCACCGCCACCCCGGGTATCCCGGCGCGGTGCACGCGAAGTAGTGGGTGGCAACACGCTCGTCATCCATGACAGCACCAAGGTGCTCACCAACCGCGCCCGGTTCGGCGACACCCTGGGCGGCCTCGCGAGCCTGGTCCAGGGCGGCGATCAGGATCGCGTCCGCTTTGATCGCCACGCCTCAGGCACCAGTCTCGAGCTGACCGGCGATCCCACGCAGGACCTTGGCGACCTTGCCCGCCGTGGCCTTGTCGGGATACCTGCCGCGGTGCAGCGTCGTGGAGACGTTGTCGAGGAGCTTGATGACGTCCTCCACGATGACGGTCAGGTCCTCCGGCGACGTGCGGTTCTTGGCGGCCACGGATGCAGACATTGACGGCATCGGGTCCAACACACGCACCGACAGTGCCTGCGCCCCGCGCCTGCCCTGGACGACACCGAACTCCACCCGCGTGCCACCCTTAAGCGTCGCGACACCCTCGGGTAACGCATCCGCGTGCAGGAACACGTCAGCACCCTCATCGTCGCTGAGAAAGCCGAAACCCTTATCGGCGTCGTACCACTTGACCTTGCCTGTAGGCACAGCCCACCTCTTGCTCATGTGTTGGCCGCCGCCCCACGAAGAGGTACGGCGCGATGGCGCACGTTGCGCTGCCCCAAGGTTAACCGTAGTCGACGGAACAGTCGGGTCAGCCATCTGGCAGCTGGCCCAGACGGCGCCGCTGCCCGAAAAGAGTTTGAGGATTATCGTCGCCGTGGCCATACTCCAAACGGTGACCTCCCCTGCACGTGAGCACCCCTCGTTGGTGTCGTTCTGGAACGACCTGCCACGCGACGGCAAGTTCCTTCTGTCTACTGTCGCCATCGAGACGCTGGGCACCGGGCTGGTGCTGCCGTTCGGCTTCATCTACCTGCACGAGGTACGTGGATTCACGATTGAGACGGCCGGCAGCCTGCTGGCGGTGCCCGCCATCGCTGGGATGGCCGTCGTGGGCCCAGCCGGAGCCTTCATCGACCGGCTCGGCGCCCGGCGGATCATCCTCGCCGGCATGGCGGCACAGATGCTTGGCAACGTCCTGCTCGCGTTTTCCGCCACTCCCTTGATGTCCGCCTTGTCCATGGGACTGCTCGGCGCCGCGGGTGGCATCTTCTGGCCGGGCTTCAATGCCATGATCGGCGCAGTGGTGCCGTCGGGCATCCGGCAACGCTATTTCGGGATCAACTTCACCCTGGTCAACCTGGGCATCGGTCTCGGGGGCGTGCTGGCGGGGTCCATCGTCAACGTCCATCGACCTGGCACGTTCGTGGCCATCTACCTGGGCAACGCTTTCAGCTTCCTGGCACCGTTCCTAAGGACTAAGCAGGAGTGAGTCCTGCCCGGTCTGCCCCGCGAACGGTTTTCGGGGCTGGCGTGGAGTGGTTCCGGTCGGACCGGG
>JGI20191J14862_1000728_pt1 | contig 10957 bp, 9 predicted proteins | sample NGESurdeep092012_7_FD_14862 | JGI IMG/M metagenome (IMG submission 14862)
GCTGTACCAGTTCATCTGGCACGAGTTCTGCGATTGGTACATCGAGCTGTCCAAGGAGCCGCTCAAGGCCGGCGGCGAGCGGCAGGCTGCCGCGCGATGGGTGCTGGTCAACGTATTCGACAGGATGCTGCGCTTGCTGCATCCGTTCATGCCGTTCGTGTCGGAGGAAATCTGGCAGGTGATTCGGCCATACCTCGACGAGCCGAATCTCGCGGCGCATTTGCCAATCGCGAAATATCCGGAGGCGTCGGCAACGAATCCGCTATCGCCGGCGGAAGAAACCGCGATGAATCACTGCATCGAGGCGACCGAGGCGATCAATTCGCTGCGCTCGCTGCTCGGATGGCATCCAGGGCAACGCGTCCGAGCGTCGATCAAGCGGGCTCGAATTGAGGGACGAGAAGAACTCGAGTTGTGGCGCGTTTATGCCATTACTCTCGCGAAATTGGATAGTCTCGATTACGAACCCGCTCCGAATGCTCGAGTGGTGTTCTCACAATTGCCTTGGGCAGATGTTGGAGTCGAGGCACCTGAAGGCCACGACTTCGACGCCACGAAAGAGAAGCTCCGAAAAGACCTGGCGGAAGTGGTGAAACACGCCACTCAACACGCAGCGCGCTTGGATGATCCCAAGTTCAGGTCCAAGGCAGATCCCTCGACTGTCGCGGAAGTCGGAGAGCGGTTGGTACAACTGAAGAAAGAGCAGCGGATGCTAACTGAACAACTGCAGCAGCTCGGCGAAAGCGCATGAACCCTCCGTGTCATTCTGAGCGCAGCGAAGAAACCCGGATTCGGGTGCTCGGCTGTGCACTGCTGCCGGGATTCTTCGCTTCGCTCAGAATGACAAACAGGGCGTAGCTCGCAGGTACTCGTGGAACTGCTCAAACAACTCGACCTCACCGAGCTCATCAAGCGGGCGCTTGCTGAGGACGTCGGCCACGGCGATATCACGACGGCTGCAACCGTCGCGCCTGGCGCGAAAGGCCGCGCGCGAATCGCCGTCAAAGAATCGCGGATGATTCTCGCCGGAGGCATCCTGATTGAGCCCGTGATGCGACAGGCGGGCGCCGAGCCGCGTATGGTTGCGCTCGCGCCCGAAGGCGCCGAACTGAAGGCCGGGGTCGTGCTCGCGGAAGTCGAGGGCAAGCTCGCGGGGCTGCTGATCGGCGAGCGCACGGCGCTCAACTTCGTGCAGTTGCTCTCGGGAATCGCGACCACGACGCGATCATTCGTCGATGCGATCACTGGCACGCATGCGAAGATCCTCGACACGCGCAAGACTCATCCCGGTCTGCGCGCCGTCGAGAAGTACGCGGTCCGCGTCGGCGGCGGACATAACCATCGCCTGGGCTTGGACAGCGGCGTACTGATCAAGGACAACCATATCGCGGCGGCGGGCACGGTGACGAAAGCGATCGAGGGCGCGCGCCGGTTAGCTCCGCACACGCTCAAAATCGAGATCGAATGCGAGACGCTCGCGCAAGTTGAAGAAGCACTTAAGGCCGGTGTCGATGCGATCCTGCTCGACAACATGACGCTCGACAACGTCCGCAAGGCGCGGGCGATGGCGGGACCGAGAGTTCAGCTCGAAGTCTCCGGTGGCGTGACGCTCGCGACCGTTCGCGCAATCGCGGAGGCGGGCGTCGATTTAATCTCCGTCGGTGCGCTGACTCATTCGGCGCGATTTCTGGATATCAGCATGAGAATTGACGCGGTCTGATTGGCGGCCCCGTTTGACTTACCGGCCCGCGGATTCACTGAAAAAATGCCTCAGAATCCATATCTTGCAATCGAACGAGGCGCGCCCGGCCGCATCGGCTGGCGGATACATTATTTCCACGAAATCGATTCCACGCAGGAAGCTGCGCGGGAACTGGCCGCGGGCGGCGCCGACCAGGGCACCGTGGTGATCGCGGAGCGTCAGAGTGCGGGGCGGGGCAGGATGGGCCGCACATGGCATTCGCCGTCCGGCGTCAATCTATACACGACGATAATCCTCCGCCCGCCGATTCCGCTGGCCGAGGTGCCTTCCTTAAGCCTGGTGGCCGGAGTCGCGGCTGCCCAGGCACTCGAGCGCGAGGCGCCGGGTATCGTCGCGCTCAAATGGCCCAACGACGTTTGGCTGCGCGGACGCAAGGCGGGCGGCATCATCGCCGAGGCGGTGACAGACGCGCGCCAGAATCTCGACTGCGTGCTGCTGGGCATCGGAATCAACATCAATCTCGCGGCAGACGACATCCCGCCGGAGCTGCGCGACAAGGCGACCTCGATGCGTATCGCGACCGGGCATCCATGCGACCGGATTGCGATCGCCGATTCGCTTTTTAATCTGCTCGACTCCCGCTATATGGAAACCCTGACGCGCGGCTTCGAGTCGGTTCGTCCCGCGTGGGAACGCTTCTCGGCGCTGACCGGCAAGCGCGTCGCAATCGTGGACGGCGGGCGGCGCCAGTCGGGAGTGGTCAAGGGAATCGACGGGACAGGTGCACTGCTGCTAGACATCGGGGACCGGGTCGAGAGAATCGTCGCGGGTGAGGTGAGCGTGGAAGGGGCGTACGAGTAAGCCGAATGTGATCAACGCGAAATAAACTGCATCGAGCGGCGTCGCGGCGCTCTGGAATCGGCGCTGGTCCCGCCGGGCAGGCTGAGAGGTACTCTCTATGGCTGTGGAGGAAATCGGACGGCTTAGAACTATCGCAATCGTGGGCCAGGGCGGGACCGGCAAGACGCAGGCGGCCGATGCGATGCTCTTCACGGCCGGCGCGACACCGCGATTGGGGCGGCCCGACGACGGCTCGGCGGCGATGGACTTCGAACCCGAAGAAACCAAGCATCACATTTCGATCAGTTCGGCGTTTAATCATCTCAACTGGAAAAAAACCGAAGTAATTCTCGCCGACACGCCCGGCTATGCCGCATTCCTGCCCGAAACGATCACGACTCTGCGCGCGGTGGACGGGGTCGTGATGCTGATCAGCCCGGGGGCCGACACCAAGGTTGAATCGGAAAAAATCTGGGCCGCGACCCAGGAGCTCAAACTGCCGCGAATCGCATTCGTGTCGCGGCTCGATCGCGAGCGCACCAGCTTCGAAGCGGCGATGAAGGACCTCGAAAAGGTTCTCGGCGCGCGCGCCGTCGCGCTGACGATTCCGATTGGCGAAGAGCTCGGCTTCACGGGCGTCGTCGATGTGCTTGCGATGAAGGCGCTCACCTACGCCGACACCAGCGGCAAATTCAAGGAAGAAGAATTGTCCGCCGAGCTGAAGGCCCGCGCGGAAGCGGCGCGCACCGCGTTGTTCGAGGCGGTCGCTGAGACCGACGATGCGCTGCTCGAAAAATATCTCGACAAAGGGACTCTCGACGACGGTGAAGTTCGCGCGGCGCTCCATGCGGCCGTGGTCGAGCGCAAGATCACGCCGGTCTTCTGCGGATCGGGGACAAAGAATATCGGCATCGGGCCGCTGCTCGACGCTGTGACGACATATCTGCCCGCGCCCAACGAACGTCCGTCGGTGGAATGCCAGAATCCAACCACCGGCGAGCCGGTGAGCCGTCCCGCCGATCCGGCGGCACCGTTCGCCGCGCTGGTGTTCAAGACGATTATCGATCCGTTCGCCGGCAAGCTCTCGATCTTCCGCATCATCTCGGGCCGCGCTCAGACCGACGCGGCCGTGTTCAACTCGACAAGGGAATCGAAGGAGCGCTTCGGCCAGTTGCTGCGGCTCGAAGGCAAGAAGCAGTCGCCGATCGCCGGCGCGATCGCGGGCGAAATCGTCGCCGTCGCCAAGCTGAAGGACACCACCACTGGCGACAGTCTATGCGACGAGAAAGCGCCGGTGCTCGTGATGCCGCCGCTGACGCGGCCGGCGGGCGTGATGTCTTTCGCGATTCATCCAAAGACCAAGGGCGACGAGGAGAAGTCGTCGGCGGCGCTGCAGAAGCTGCTCGAGGAGGATCTCGCTCTGGAAATGCATCGCGATCCGCAGACCCACGACATCATTCTGTCGGGTACGGGCCAGATGCATATCGAAATCACGGTCGAGAAGCTGCGCCGGAAATTCAACGTGGACGTCGAGCTTCAGGCGCCCAAGGTTCCTTACAAGGAAACCATCAAGGGACGCGCCGAAGCGCAAGGCAAGTACAAGCGTCAGTCGGGCGGCCGCGGGCAATACGGCGATTGCTGGCTTAAAGTCGAGCCGAACCCGCGCGGCAAAGGCTTCGAGTTCGTCGATAACATCGTGGGCGGCGTGATCCCGCGCAACTTCATTCCGTCGGTCGAAAAGGGCGTGCGCAACACGCTGGTCGAAGGACATCTGGCCGGCTATCCGATGGTGGACGTCAAGGTGACGGTATTCGACGGCAGCTATCACGACGTGGATTCGTCGGACATGGCGTTTCAGATTGCAGCCTCGATGGGCTTCAAGCTGGCGCTGGAAAAGGCCAAACCGATCATCCTCGAACCGATCGTCGCGCTCGAAGTTGCGTGTCCCGATGAGTGCATGGGCGACGTAATTGGCGATCTCAACTCGCGCCGCGGCAAAGTGCTCGGGATGGACAGCAAGGGCCACGGCCAGGTGATCAAGGCGCAGGTGCCGATGTCGGAGGTGCTGAAGTACGCACCCGACCTGCGCTCGATCACGTCGGGCCGCGGCTCGTTCGAGCAGCACTTCTCGCATTACGAGGAGGCGCCGGGGCCGGTCGCGGAGAAAATCATCAAGGAGACGATCGCGGCGCGCGAGGCCGCCGGCGCCAAATCGCACGCGCACGCCCACGCATAGCGCCGCGCAGCGGGGCAGGGCGGCCTGGTATTGCCAGGGCCGCCCGTCAAGTACAATCAGCGCTGAGTCAGCATTGCGATGGCGCCGATAGGAAAAAGCCTGGTCTTGGCCGGAATCGCGATCGTGGTCGTGGGACTGGCGCTGTGGGGATTGTCGTCGGCGCCATATATAGGCAGGCTGCCCGGCGACATCTACATCCGTCGCGGCAACTTCAGCTTCTATTTTCCGCTCGCGACGTGCATTCTTATCAGCATCGCCGCGACCTTGCTGTTTTCGCTGATGAGGCGTTGACGAATTGGCAGCGAAAAAATCCGTAAGCCCGCATCGGCTCGCAGAGCGCAAGCGGCGCCGCCGCGAGCTGATCGCCGTCGGAGTTGCCGGCGCGACTCTGGTCGCGTTCGTGCTCGCGCAGACCGAACTGCCGCCGCTGACGCGTCACACCTCGCTGGTCTCCAACCTGGCGGTCATTTCGCTCTTCAACCTGAGTTTTTTACTGCTCGGATTGATGCTGTTTCTGGTCGGACGCAATCTCGCCAAGGTCATCTTCGAGCGCCGCCGCGGATTGATTGGTTCGAAATTCCAGGTCCGGCTGGTCGCGGGATTCATCGCCGTCGCGCTAATCCCGAGCGCGTTCCTGCTTTACGTGTCGGGCGTGTTCCTGCACGCCGACATCAACAGCTGGTTCAATCCCGCGTACGAGCAAATTCTCAATGACTCGCTGGAGATCGCGAAGACCTACTATCTGAACTCGGCCAACAACGCGTCGCATTTCGCCCGCGTGCTGGCGGGTGAGATCTCGGCGCAGGGCCTGCTCGCGCCGCAGAAGCGCGACGACCTCAAAGCGTTCATCGCCAAGCGCCAGGAGGAATACAACCTCGGCACCATCGAGGTGTTCTCAGCCGATCGCAAACTGCTGCTAATCGACATTAGTCCCAAGACGCCCACCGGCATCGGCGCGTCGCCGGATTCGCCGATCATCTCGCAAACGCTGAAGGGACAGGCGCTAACTCGCACCGACCGCCTCGGCGGCGCCGACGTGGTGCGCGGCTCTGCGCCGATTTACGTTTCGAGCGAAACCGACAACGTGCTCGGCGCGGTGCTGGTCGATTACTATCTGCCCAAGAGCCTGGCGACGCGCGCGACCAACATCTCGCGCGTATCCGAGGATTACTTCCAGCTCCGAATTCTTCGCGAGCCCATCATGAACAGCTACCTGCTGACGCTGGCGCTGATCGGGCTGGTGGTGGTGACGCTGGCGAGCTGGTTCGGAATTTTTCTTTCGCGCGGAATCACCGGCCCGATCAAATTGCTCGCGCGCGGGACGCAGGCAGTCGCCGGTGGCGATCTCAATTTCCGCATCCCGGCCGTAGGTGACGACGAGATCGGGCACCTGGTCGATTCCTTCAACCAGATGACTGCCGACCTGCGCGCTTCCGCCGCCGAACTCGAGCACCGGCGCCAGTACACGGAGACTCTGCTGCGCAACGTGTCGGCAGGCGTCGTCGGGCTGGACCATGATGGCGTCGTCACGACGATCAATCCATGCGCCGAGCGGCTGCTCGATCTGAGCGCCGCCGCGGTTATAGGCCGCAACTACCAGGGAGCGTTCCCGCCCGCGCTGGCCCGCGTGCTCGACGACGTGTTCGCCTTCGCCACGCGTCCCCGCGAGGCCCGCTCGACCGTCAAGCTCGAAGCCGCAGGCGGCGAGACCGAGCTGATGATGACCGCCAGTCCGCTGGGCGAGACGCCCGACGAGCCGGCCGGAACGGTGCTGTTCTTCGAGGACGTCAGCCAGATAGCGAAGGTCGAGCGGATGGAGGCGTGGCGCGAAGTCGCGCGCCGAATCGCGCACGAAATCAAGAATCCGTTGACGCCGATCCAGCTTTCAGCCGAACGGCTTCGGCGCCAGCTCGGCGCGCGTCCGGGAATCGAATCCACGCTGGTCGAGGAATGCACGCGAACGATCATCGGCGAAGTCGAGGATCTGAAGCGGCTGGTCAATGAGTTCTCGGCGTTCGCGCGGATGCCGCATCTGAACCCGGTCCCTGGTGACATCAACGCGCTCGCCGGCGAGACCGTCGCGAATTTCCGCGCAGCGCATCCCAACGTCGAGTTCGCGCTCGCACTGGACCCCGCGATTCCACTCATCCCGATCGATCGCGAGGCGTTGAAACGCGCGCTGGTCAACCTGCTCGACAACGCCGTCGCCGCAGTGACCGCCATCAATCATAACGGCGCTGGTCCGTTGATAGAGGTGCGCAGCCATCGGCGGCCCGACAATTCAATCGTAACCCTCGAGGTCGCGGACAACGGCCCCGGCATCGAACCACGCCTGCGCACGCGCATTTTCGAGCCTTACTATTCGGGCAAAAAGGGCGGCACCGGACTCGGCCTCGCGATCGTTTCAGCGGTCGTGACTGACCATCACGGCTTCGTGCGCGTGACCGATAACCAGCCGCGTGGAAGTAGATTCGTGCTCGAGTTTCCTGTAAAAGACCTACAATTCGCAAAGGCAACCGGCTGATGCGACCCTCACCGCGCTACAACGAAACGCGATTTCCGGAGAAACTTTGACGTGAATGAGACCGTGTTGGTGGTCGATGACGAGGAGCGGATTCGGTCTGCCTTGCGTGGAATCTTGAGCGACGAAGGCTTTCGGGTCGTCGATACCGGNCACGCCCCCGGTGTGATGGANCTGATTGCGCGNGAGAGTCCCGCGATCGTTCTGCTCGACGTGTGGATGCCCGACATGGACGGCATCGAGTTGCTGCGGCGGATCAAGTCCGAGCAGCCGCGCGTGTCCCGGTGATCATGATTTCCGGCCACGCCAACATCCAGAGCGCGGTCGCGGCGACCAAGCTCGGCGCCGCTGATTTCATTCAGAAGCCGTTCTCGGTCAGCGGATTGCTCGCTTCAATCGCGCGTGCGCTGGAAGGTGACTCCGCCGGGCCGGATCCGTCCAACCCGCGCGGACTGAGCGCGGAAGTCCGCGCCGCCGGCCGCAAAGCAATCCGCGCCGGCGCGATCCCGCAGCGAACCATCGCGCGTTCGATCGTGATGGCCGGGCAGGGGCTTCACACCGGGCTCAAGACCGGCGTCATACTTCATCCGGCGCCGGCAGGGTTTGGAATCGTGTTCACATCGCTTGCCGACGAGACTGCTATTCCGGTCCGCTTCGAGAACGTCACCGACACCGGCTACAACACCACGCTGACCAGCGGCGGCCGCTCGGTCCGCACGGTAGAACATCTGCTGTCGGTGCTGCACGCGTTTGGAATCACCAACCTCCTCATCAAGACCGACGACGAAGTGCCCGCGCTCGACGGCTCGGCGCTCGAGTTCTGCAAACAGATTGGTGAAGCCGGACTNACCGAGCAGGACGCGACCGTCGAACCGATCGGAATCAAACACAAGATCATGATCGGAGAGGAAGGCGAGGGCCTCGAGTNTATAAAGGCCGAGCCCGCGGACCATCTGATAATCGACTACACNCTCGATTACCCCAAACCGATCGGCGTCCAGCAGTTGCACTTCGAACTTACTTCGCCCGACGCATACACCCGCGAAATTGCGCCGGCGCGCACCTTCGGCTTCGTATGGGAATTCCGCAGGCTCGCCGAGTTGGGCCTTGGCAGCGGCGCCCGCCTGGACAATGCGATCCTCGTCGACGACGACAAAGTCGTGAACACCACGCTCCGCTTCCCCGACGAATTCGCGCGCCACAAGGTCCTTGATCTGATGGGCGATCTCTATCTGCTCGGGCGTCCGCTGCATGCTCATGTCACCGCGTCGAAGACCGGGCATTCCGACAACCTCGCGCTGGTCAAGGCGATTCACGCGTCGCTGCAGAGCTGAACCGGGCGCCAACAGCCGCGCCGGGTTGAGTTGATGGCGCAAACCTCCCGCATGGACCTCAAGGGAAAAGTTGCCCTGGTAACCGGCGCGGGCCGCCGGGTCGGTCGCGCGATCGCGATAAAATTTGCCGACCACGGCGCTTCGGTCGCAGTTCACTATCGCAGCTCGCACGCCGAGGCGGACGCAGTCGTCGCTGAAATCGCGCGCAAGCGTGGCAAGGCGCGGGCATTCCGCGCCAATCTCGAGAACGTCGCCGAAATCGAAAAGATGATCGCGAGCGTGCTCGATGCGTTCGGCCGAATCGACATTCTCGTCAACTCTGCTTCGGTCTTCGCGCGCAAACCGCTCGCGAAAATCACCGAGCGCGACTGGGACGCAACCCTCGATACCAACCTGAAGGCGCCGTTCTTTCTATCGAAGTTCGCAGGCGCTGCGATGCGCCGGATTGGCGCGGGAAAAATCGTCAACCTCGGCGATTGGGCCGGGACGCGCCCGTACAAGGACTACCTGCCGTACTCAGTGTCGAAGTGCGGGATGATTGGGCTGACGCGGGCGCTCGCCAAAGAACTTGCGCCCGAGGTTCAAGTGAACTGCATCGCGCTGGGCATGGTGATGCCGCCCGAGGAATACAGCAAGCGCGAAGTAGAGCGGCTGGTCAGTCGCACGCTGACCAAAAAAATGGGCGCGCCGGAAGACGTCGCACGCGCCGTGATGTTCTTTTGCGAGGCCACCGACTTCGCCACCGGCGCGACGCTGGCGCTCGACGGCGGCCGCCTCCTCGTCTAGAACTTTTCTTCGCCTCTGCTCTGAAAATAGCGGATTTTCACCCCAGCGTGGGTGGGCCGAAGGCCTACGAGCAACTCCCCCCTCTCACCTGTTCTAACAGGGCGAAGCCCGCATCTTTTCTTAACATTGGGTGCAGGGGTCACCCCTGGCCGTGGCGACGGCAGCGCAGTATTAAGCCATTGGCAGGGGCCGCGCCCGCCAACGGCGGGCGGCCTTAATACTGGGTGCAGGGGTCACCCCTGCACCCACGGTGGGTTTCACATTCAATCAAGTGTATTCCTCACGCCCTCCGACGCACGCTGCATTAGCCGCTCGCGCCGGGCGGATTCTTGAACTCGACCTTCGCGCCCTTGCCGATTTTCTTGATGAGCGCCTTCACCACCGTGTCCTCATTTTCGTCGAGGATGAACATCGCGATTTTCGCCTTCACCTCGGCCAGCGGTGCAATGGTTTCGCCGCGCCGCGAAGTCACTTTGATAAAGCTATAGCCACCGGGATTCGACTCGAGGATTTGGGTCAGCTGCCCGACCGGCGTTGCGAACACCATCTTGTCCACGACCGGTGGCAACCGCCCGGGCCGAAAGTAGCCCAGCTCTCCGCCCTTCGCCGCGGATTCCGTGTCCTCGGAGTTTTGCTTTGCGAGCGCGCCGAAGTCCTTGCCCTTGAGCGCCTGCTTGTAGAGCTTGATTATTTTTTCGGCCGCCGCTTTCTTCTGCGCGTCGGTTGCGTTGGGCGCAATCTTCACGGCGATATGCGCGATCTGCACCTCGCCGGGATCCTTCACGAACAGATCGCGATGCTCTTCGTAGTATTGCTTGATTTGCGCGTCGGTGGGCTGCACGTGATGCGCCCGGAATTCATCGTCAAGCATTTTCTCGATCAGCATCGACCCCCGCACCGCGTTCATCAACTGCGCATCCGGCGCGCCGTTCTGGGGGACGGTCTGGCCTTCCGCCCCTCCAATCTGGAACTCGCGCGCGCGCTGCGCCACTTCGGCGTCGGGAAACGTGATCTTGCGTTTCTCCGCCTCCTGCAGCAGCAGTTGGCGGTTGATCAGGTTTTCGCCCGCATCGCGAAACACCGCCTTGGATTCCTCGGTGCTGGTTGCGTTGATCATCCGCGCTTCGGTCTTCGCGTAGTCGGCGATTTCTGCCGCCGTAATCGCAGCGCCGTTGACTGTGACCACCACCGGGTCTTTCGGGTCGGGCTTGACCAGCGGAATGATGCCCAGGAAGCGTTGCTGCCAGTCGAGCCCTGACTGACCCAGTTGCGCGTGGATTGGATGCGCGGTTGCAACAACGAAAGCGATACCGATCGCGACAGTCAGACAGGCGAGCGGCTTTCGACGCGAGATTGGATGGCAAATGCGCATCAATTTAAAACTCCCAATCGGTCCCCGTCCGTCCGCATCTTTATCCTTGCCAAGGTGCAGGGGTTACCCCTGCAAACCCACGGTGGGTTTCGCATTCAATTAAGTGTATTCACCGCGCTCGCGTTGATTTATCATTCTGAGCCGCTGCGGCGAAGAATCTCGACGA